>FLOH01000192.1_pt1 | contig 164753 bp, 143 predicted proteins | sample 756751 | NCBI WGS metagenome assembly FLOH01 (sample SAMEA4026879, study PRJEB14308) | marine metagenome | biome: coastal water; material: water | depth 74 m | reverse complement strand
CGAATGTTTCGCCTGACGCTTCCGAGCTAGCTTTAGCACAAGAAGCTTTTTGTCCGATTCTTGCAGAATGCGCACTCGACGCCGCTGGCGAGGAGTTGTTTTTGCAGCGCGCAGTTGATTTCGCAAATGAAAAAATTGCCGGCACCTTGTCGTGCAATATTCTTGCCGCCCCGGCCACTCCCCGCCAGGCACTTGAAACGGCGATCGATCGCCTCAATTATGGCACGGTGGGAATCAATACGTGGGCAGGCCTTGGTTTTGCGCTCGGGCCAACGCCATGGGGCGGCTTTCCAGGACACACACTAGATGCGCCTGGATCCGGAATTGGTGTGGTTCACAACACGTACTTTTTTGATCACGCAATCAAATCCGTAATTCGCTCCAAATTCAAAGCGCCACGCAAAACAATCTGGACACCGGGCTTCAAGCACTTGCTCAGCCTAGGGAAAAATCTTGTCGATTATGAATACGAACCTAGCTTCGGCAAGCTGCTGAAGTTGGTGCCTGCCGCATACCTGAGTTAAGGAAGCCCAGATTTTTTCGTACGGCGGCCCAGCGGCCGGAATCCCAGGCTCCGCGTTGCTTCAACCTTCCCGAAACAATCAGAGTTTGCCTAATTTCAGTTCCAGAGCTGGCCGCCGTCGACCCGAATTACCTGTCCGGTGATTTGGCGGGCACCATCGCTAACCAGAAAATCAACCGTGGCGGCAATATCTTCGGGCACGCCAAGCGCGCCAGTGATGGTTTCTTCGCGTGCAGCATCGCGGAACTCAGCAGGAACTGCGAGGGTCATTGGGGTATCAATCCAGCCCGGTTCAATCACGTTTGCAGTGACTCCTTTGCGACCCATTTCCTTGGCAACGCTGCGTGCAAGACCAATCAACCCAGCCTTACTTGCGGCGTAGGTGGTTTGGCCAAATTTGCCGCGCGATCCATTGATAGAGCCCAGAAAAATAATGCGGCCCCAACCGCAATCACGCATTACGGATGCAGCAGCTTTGGTGAACAACCAGGCGCCGCGCAGATTCACGCCAATCACGGCGTCGAAATCAGCCGTGTCTTGTTTCCAGATCGCACGGTCGCGGGTGATTCCTGCACAATGGACCAAAATTTGCGGGCGGACTTTGGCACATAAGTCGTTGACCGATTGTTCATCCGCACAGTTTGACTCCAGGCCGGATGCCTGAAATCCAGCATGCGTGAGTTCCTCAACCAGCGCCGCGGCTTCCGCTTGCTGGCCTATGTGAGTAAACACCACCTTGTGCCCCGCGGCTGCCAACGAACGCACGATTGCGGCACCGATTCCACCACTGCCACCAGTGACTAAAGCTGATACCGCGCGGACGTTCATCGATTCTTCCATTCGGGCCGACGCTTCTCAAGGAAACTTTGCAGGCCTTCGACCGCATCTTCAGTGCTCATGAGGTCTTGAAGGTATTGTTTTTCAAGCTCCACTAGAGTTTCGCCCAAAGCTTTGCGCCATGGATGACGCGTGGCGCGGCGAGTTTGGCGGAGGGCTTCCGCAGACAAGTTGCTCAGATGATCGGTAATCCAAGCCTCCACTGCTTGATCAAGCTGGCCGGACGGGGCTTCGATATCTGCGATGCCAAGGCGAAAGGCTTCCGACCCAGTGATGATGCGTCCGGTCATTAACATGCCAGCGCTGCGCCCAGCCGTTGCGCGCAGCGGTAGGAGCGCGGCGCCTGCTGGCGGAAATACACCCAGCATGACTTCCGGGCAGCCAAGTTGTGCTGCAGGATCTACGGCGATCAAATCGCAAACCATTGCAAGTTCAAAACCACCACCTAGGCAACGGCCGCGAACGGCGGCAATCACCGGCGGCAAATCTTCAGCATTAAAAGCGCGCAGTGCAGCGTGAAACTCGGGAATCATTTTTTCAAATTCGCCGGGTACATGCTCGGGAACACTTGCGCCATAGCTGAAGTGATTGCCTTCGCCGCGCACGATAATGCACTTCAGGCTTTTGTCTGCGGCGCACTCGCGCAAGGCCGCTACGATTCCATTCATCGTGGCGCGGTCAACAATGTTGGCCGGCATGGGTCCAAATTCAATCACTGCAGCTTGGCCATCCAAAATGCGGGTGCAGCTGACCTCGGCGACAGTCTTCATGATTGATCCCCACCCAAGGCGTGTGCATCTGTGGCGTAAGGCGCGAAGGTCTTCACAAATTCATCATTCCAGCGCGCACCATTCGCTAGCCCACGACGCATCTCAATGAAATCCGCCTGACGTTCTTCGCGTGGCGCAAAGTTGAAGGTGCGGAAGCCGGCGCGGCCTTCGGTCATCATATTTAATGCCAACCATGCGCGGTTACTTTCCTTATTCGCATCCCAGTGGGCGAGCTTGTGCTTACGCAGATTCTCTAAGGTGTAAGTCGTGCAATCAGGCATGGTGTTTGCCAACTTCCATGCCAGTAATTCGGTTTCTTGATCGAGCAAAGTAAAATCAATTTCACATTCCGCCATCAATTCCTTTGCGGCTTTCAAATCACTTCCAACTTTCGCCATTCCCCACATGGGGCGGCCCCAAGAATCAAACCAAGCTTCGGTGTAAGCCATCGGGTTTGGCAAATATTCGCCATCCTTTTTCATCACTGGAGCGATGCCATTGATCAAGCCGTAGCCCAAGGCCTGATGCGCAGTCCAGGTTTCGCACAAAGTGCAAGACTCCACCGCCTTCGCCCAGCCGACAAAGAGTGGCAGGAAATCAGTCGAGCCGCCAACCGGAGCCGAGCCATGTTTCGGACCCGCCTGCCCAAAGCGCGCAGTATCGGCGGCAACGGTGAAATCACAGGCCATGCCGATTTCCTGCCCGCCACCAATGCGCATGCCATTCACGCGGTTAATCACAGGCTTGTCACAAGCCATCAACGCCGAGACCATGTCATTAAACAGGCGCATGTAACGACGATACTCATCAGGCCGGCCGGAATACTTCTCTGCATAATCCTTGGTGTTGCCTCCAGTACAGAAAGCCTTATCGCCCACCGCAGTAAAGATGACGCACTGCACCGAAGGCTCATTGGATGCCTGCCGCAACGCCAGAATAATTTCCTTCACGGCAGTTGTGGTGTAGGAGTTGTACTGCTTTGGATTGTTCAATGAAATCCAGGCATTAAATAAGCCCTCTACAACTGATCCATCTGCGTTTCGTAACGGGCGCAGTTGGTAAAGAACTTCCGTATAGGCATATTTCGGATTGAGCTCGTGGTTAACAAAAGAGGCGGCGGTGTCGGTGGAAGTGGTCATGGAATCAGGACAGGGCGTTCAGGGATTTTGTGAGCTTGTGCAGCATCGAGTACGGCGTTGATTTCCGACATTGGAAAGTGGCGCACAAATGGCTTGACCTTGACTTTGCCTTCGCGAATCAAATCAAGCGCGGGTTTATAGAGTTGCGGGCGGCAACCCCAGTTGCCAAACGCAGTGGCGTCGAAAGCCATCAGGTTCGACAAACGTACTGGTACGCGGTCTAGGCAAAAACCAACGATGCCGACCACGCCGGAGAATGTCATCAGCGCCCACGCCAATTCTTGGCCCTGTGGGGTGCCGCTCATCTCCAAGACTTTGGTACCAAAGCTTGGCAAGCCAGCTTCTTTGCAGGCAAGCTTTACGGCTTTGCGCGCATCTTTGATGTCCAGGCCGCGCGTATTGACGATGCCGTCGGCGCCATACTCGGCCGCGCGACGAAGTTTTTCATCATCAATATCAATCGCAACTACCCGAGCGCCAAAAGCTTTTGCAATTTGCACGCCAAAGCTGCCGATGCCACCGGCACCGATCAACACGACGCCATCGCCAGGCTGCACATCTGCGCGTACCATCGCTTGGTATGGTGTGGTGACGGCGTCAGCAAGCACGGCGACATCCGCTAACTCAATACCCTCTGGCAAATCGCCGGCATCCACCAACCACTGCGCTGGCACCACAATGTGGGAAGCAAAGCCGCCGTGAAAATCATTGCCGGGCATTTTTTGATTGCGGCATGAAGTTTCTTTGCCAGCGCTACACAGCTCGCAAGCGCCGCACGGAAGCACCGCAGGAATGACTACATCCTTGCCCGCCCACTGGGTGGAATCCCTACCTACAGTTTCCACAGTGCCAGCAATTTCATGGCCGAGGGCAACGGGAAGTTCATGATTGGTACGCACGCCACCAAACAAAAAACCCAAATCGGTATGGCACAAGCCACAACCAACCACGCGCACAATCACTTCATCGGGTGCAGGCGTTGGCAGCTCAAACTCCGAGCGCTCAAGTGGAGCGCCCGGGGCAGTCATGAGCCAACGGAAAGTAGATGGAGTAGTCATCAGCTCAATAGGGCAGAAGTTTTAACGGTAGGCGGGAATGCCTGTGACCGTGTGGCCAATCACTAAAGAGTGCACTTCATGGGTGCCTTCGTAAGTCAGGACCGACTCCAGGTTGCACTGGTGACGGCCGGTCTGATACTCTAAAGTCACACCGTTTGCGCCAAGCATCGTGCGGCATTCGCGTGCGATCTTGAGGGCGATTTCGACGTTGTTGCGCTTCGCAATCGATACTTGGTGGGGTTGAAGTTTGCCAGCATCTTTCAAGCGGCCCAAGCGTTCTACGAGCAGCTGCGCCTTGGTGATTTCAGTGGCCATCCAAGCGAATTTGTTTTGCGTGGTTTGGTAAGCGGCAAGAGGCTTATCAAAAATCTGACGCTCTAAGGTGTAGCGACGTGCTTCATCAAAGCAGGCTTGTGCAGCGCCAACCGCGCCCCATGCAATGCCGTAGCGCGCTTGCGTCAAGCACATCAAAGCACTACCTAAGCCGGTCACCCCAGGCATGCGGTTTGCTTCAGAAACCCGCACATCTTTGAGCACCAATTCGGAAGTCACGCTCGCGCGCAAAGACCACTTGTGCTTTTGTTCAGGGGCGGAAAATCCTTCACTATCCGTATCCACGATAAAGCCTTGCATATTGCCTTCTTCATCGCGGCACCAAACAATCGCCACGTGCGAGCCAGTGCCGTTGGTGATCCACATTTTCTGGCCGTTGAGGATCCAATCCTCTCCATCGCGTCGGCACTTCGAGCGCAGTCCGCCAGGATCGGAGCCAAAGTCTGGTTCCGTCAGGCCGAAGCAACCGATAATTTCGCCGCTGGCGAGGCGCGGCAAATACTTCATCTTTTGCTCTTCCGAGCCATAAGCTTCGATGGGATACATCACTAACGAAGACTGCACGCTTGCAAAGGAGCGAATGCCAGAATCGCAGCGCTCGAGTTCTTGGCAAACCAAGCCATAGACGGTGGCAGACATGCCCGCGCCACCGTACTTTTCATCCACCACAATACCGAGCAAGCTTAACTCGCCAAGTTGGGGGATAATTTCTGTAGGGAAAGTGCCGTTTTCCCAGTGCGTTGCGATGCCCGGCATAATGCGTTCATCGACAAAGCTGCGCACCATGTCGCGCACCATAAGCTCCTCTTCACTGAAGAGGTCCTGGTAGTTGAAGAGGTCGAGCTCCTGAAAGCCCGCGGTGGTGTGAATCTTGTCTGCGACGGCCATGGCCTTGCTTGATGGGTTGCTGAGAGGAGTGAGGCTCGGATTAAGCCCGCCAGAACAGAACGCTCAGCAATTCAGGCGCCGCGGATGGGCACCGGCGCGCGGCGGCGTTCAGCGGCCCCATGATAGTCGTGCGAAAACGATTGCGGCAGCCCAGAAAAGGGTCTGAAGCGCCACAAAACAGCTGCTATTGTGACGATTTCAAGTTATTTGCAAGACGCCCGCAGCCGCCAACACCTCTTCTTCTTTCAACAGGCGGTTGGAATTTTTGGCAGCACTAAGAACTGCCGCGATGCGCTCCTCGGTGGCATCGTGCCCACGCTGCTCCAGGAACCAAATGACATTCGATTTCCCGCTCATTGGGCCGACTGAAATTTTCTGTTCCAGACCAAAATCACCGGCGGGTACACCCGAATAAACCAAATCAGATAACCAACGATTGCCCGTCTTCAGCGCCTTGATCACAGCCGCAGCATGCACACCTGTAGCGGTTTCAAAAGCATCCTCCCCAAATACCGGGTATTCCGGTCGTATCGGGCGGCCGGTCGCCTCGCTGGCGAGCTTCACGTACTCGCCTAAGCGCGTAAGATCGCGCTCCACCCAACCGAGCAATTTCAAGTTTACCAACAGCAAATCCATCTCGGTATTGCCTGCGCGCTCGCCAATTCCAAGCGCAGTGGCGTGAGCACGTTCGGCACCAGCGGCTAACGCACTAATGGTATTGATCAGCCCCAGTCCACGGTCGCGATGCCCATGCCAATCAAGTCCAACATGGCTGGCGCCGCGCTCGGCAAGGAAAGTGCGCAAGTATTCAAAAATATTACGCACGGCATAAGGAATCACGCCGCCGACGGTATCACAGATGCACAACCGATCCGCGCCTTCATCAATCGCGGCGCCGTTGAGCTGATCCAGAATTTCTGGAGTGCTGCGCACGGTGTCTTCGGTGACAAACATGAGCGGCAAATCATTCTTTTTCGCAAAACGCACCGCATCGCGCACCAGACCAACCATTTTCTTGATATCCCAGTTTTCGGCATAGGCGCGAATCGGTGAGCTACCAATAAATGCACAGACCTCAATTGGCGCGCCACTCTGTTGCACCATATCCACAACGGGCTCGATATCAGAAATCATCGTGCGGCAGGCCACATTTGGCGTGATGCGCAGCGGTTTCATTTCCTTGGCAATGGCCAAAATATGATCACGCGCATTTGCGCCAGCACCGGGCAAGCCAATGTTGGCACTATTGATGCCCAGGGCTTCCATCAAATGCACCAGCTCGATTTTCTTATCCAGTGGCGGATCCATGACGCTTGGGCATTGCAGCCCATCACGCAAGGTTTCATCGTCCAGCATCACTTTCCCGGCGGGAGGTGGCTCATGGTGAGGGCCGACGCCGGCCCAATCGTAAATAAGATTTTTGCTTTCCACGGTGGGTGCCTGGAGGCTTAAGATCCGGTTTCGCCCAGCAAGAAATCTTCAAGATCTTGCTGGCTCCATTTCGGAGACCGACCGAGTCCGGCCAGGACGCGTTCTACGACCCAGTCGGCGAGACTCAGCGGCACGGCCAGCATTTTCGCAGAATCCTCACCCTCGGACAGAATAATTCCCTCGCGTCGCAAACGACCCTTCGCAGAGAGCAAGGAGCGTGTCGTGAATGCGGCATCACGACGGTCTGCGACTAGGCGCAAGCACTCCATCGGGTTGACATAGATATCAGCCTCGAGAATTTCGGCGAACAGCAAATGGGTAATGACCAGCAAATGGTTCTGGTTCAGACGATATTCCGCCGCGAGCTTTTCAATCCCAAATTCACGGCTTTCCGAAGTGCGCAACAAACGTTGACGAATTCCCACCCAGCTGTCCCGCGCGGCTTCGCAAAATTCCAAAGTCTGTGGATGCGGTGGCCGATCAGGCTCGCCGTCAAACAGGATGGAGGTGCGTTTTAGGCAAGCTTGACGCCAAGCAAACAAATCCCAGAGGTACTCCTGTTCGCTGGCATACGGAGTGGTGTTGCGTGGAATTTGCGGCGATTCTGCAGTGGCGTCTTCGAACTCCGCCTCAGGCACTTGTACTTCGAGAGGCGCCGAGTGCGGCCAAAACAGAGCGAGCGCTGTGGGTGTAGGCAAGAGAAAGGCATCTAGCGGATCGAGACCATTGCGGCTAATTTCAGAGGAAATCCACTGTTTGGTGCGTAAGGCGGATCCAGGGCTAAGAATTAGCAAGGCTTCGCTGCGGGCAACGCCGGCCCGCAGAAGTAAACCAATCAAAGTGGAGCCAATCAGTGGCTCGGTATCTCCCGAAATGCGGCGATGAAAAAGTAGCGCCAGCACCAACAGCTCCCGGCCGCTTAGGGTTGCGGCTAGGGGTTGGCCTTGGATGCCGGGGAGCAACTCAAAAGTTTGCGACTCTAAAGCGGCAACACGTTCGCGGGTACGGCGCAAGCTATCTTCGGAAGGGGTCGCGCCGCGGGCAGCATTATCTTGAAGTGTACGCAGCTGATCGCATACATCTAAAAGGCCATCGAGAGGAGTTTGGGTAGTCACGATTCCGTTCCAGCCTAGCAGGCCGCGTGTCATCGGTAGCGTCAGCGGCAGGTTTTTTGCCCGCGGTTATTTCTCCTCCAGGAGCTCGGCACCCCAGTCACGTAACTGGCGCACAGCCTCTTCACCATAGACGGGAACCGCCCAGCGCTTTGATTTTGAAAAAGCCTTGCCGGGGATAAGGCCAACTTTCCACAATAAACGGCAAACCAGTGCGACCTCGTCTTCATCTTTCAAAATAAGGCGCACTTCCCAACCTTTTTTGTACTTGGAATAGCCTTCGGTTAAGCGCGCAGCATCCGGCTCCCGACAATAGGAATTGCGGTTGAAGAAGCGCCCCAGGCGTCGTTGGTCCGAGCGGCGGCTGACGGAAAGCTTGGCCATGACGCGATGATAAGAAAAAGTGGCCGCGGAGGGGTACGATAGTCCGAATGGCTCGTGTCCGTCGCCGCGAACTGCGTCAGCAGGTATTAGAAGCTCTCCGCAATTATTTGGGAGCTCCTGGAGATGAGCCATTTGTGCCTGCCGATGCCCACCACGCCGCGGACTTGGCGGATGTCATGTGGATGGATTTGGAGCCGGAGGAGGCCCGCAAGGTTTTTCATAGCCTGGAGCTTAAGGCGGCCGCGGAAGTGCTCGCGGAAGCGGAGGATAAGTTTCAAGCCTTATTGTTGGAGGGCGCCGATCCAGAGTTCGTCGGCAAACTGCTCAGTGAACTTTCTTATGACGACGGCGCCGACTTACTCGAGGAACTGCCAGAGGAATTGCGGCTTGAGGTGATGTGTTTTGTGAATCCGGAAGACGCTGCCGAGCTGCGCCACCTTTCGGAATATGATCCCCACAGCGCTGGCGGCATGATGACCACCGAGTTTCTAACGGCGGGAATGAGCGAGAGTGTTGGCGACATCTTGAGGCGGATCAAACGCGATGAAGGAGAATCAGAATCGATTCATGCGGTGTATGTCGTGGATGAAGTCGGCACACTGCAAGGTGTAGTCAGTACGCGGGAATTGCTCGAAGCGAGTATTCACGATCAAGTTGCCAACATCATGATTCCGGATGTGATTAAGGCAAGAGTGGATGAAGACCGCGAAGATGTGGCGCACCGCATTTTGCATTACAACTTGGACTTGATCCCGGTGGTGGATCCACGTGGTGTGATTGTGGGTGTGGCAACTGCCGATGATGCTCTTGAGGTTCTTGAAGAAGAAGGTTCTGAAGATGCTCTGTTATTGGCCGGTGCACACGGCGGCTCCGGCGCAGGGGAGCCATTACTCACCATGGTTGGTCACCGCGCGCCAATGCTTGCGATCCCAGTGGTGGCGGGTTTATTGATGTCAAAATTTATGGGCTATTTCCAAGACCCAAATGTGGCCGTTGGTCAGTTTCAGGTTTTCGTGCCCTACGTCCCGTTGGTGTTGGCCTTGTCTGGCAACGTTGGCATGCAAACATCGGCCGTGATGGTGCGTGGTTTTGCGGTGGGTCAGATTGTTCACGGCCGGCGCCTAGGCGTCTTTTTAAGTGAGATTAAGGTCGGGTTTGCGCTCGGACTCATCTGTTCCGCTTTTGCAGGCCCGGCCATGGGTTTGCTGCTCGGCAACATGCTGCATGGTTTGACGCTTGGTTTTGCGGTGATGATTGCCATGGGGTGGTCTGCCACAGCTTCCAGTTGTATTGCCCTTGGAAGTGAAGCAGTTGGGCTCGATCCAGCGTTGGTTTCCGGCCCTCTCATGATGGCCGTGAGCGATCTTTCTGCCGTGGTTTTGTTTCTTGGCATGGCGTCTGCCCTCATCACCTGATTCTCCATTTCGATTTGAATCGTCGCCGCACCTTTTGGCTGTTGCTTGCAGTACTTTTGCTTGCCGGCGCGTTTACGGCTTGGGCGAATCAGCCGTACAAAGTAGTGGGCCGATCGATGGAACCCACTTTTGTAGACGGGGATTTGTTAGTGCTGCGTAATGCCACACCTCAAGTGGGAAGCCGTGTGGTGTTTCGCGAACCCGATAGTGGCAAAGTTGCGGTGAAATCTGTGGCGGGCTTGCCCGGCCAGCGTGTGCAGTTTGTTGAGAACGATTTATATCTAGACGGAAAAATTCACCGTCGGCCAATCTATTCGGCTACCGATTTAGTGCCCATGCTCGATACTGCGCATCATCTTGCAGCGTCAAGCGAAACGCTTAGCTTTCCATTTTCTGAAGCAGGGTTTCTTTACCAAGGAGCGCAGTGGAAGCTTGAGGGCCGCGGGGCTGTCTTTTTGAAGAAGCAGCCACTTGATTCGTATTTGCTGCGCGATTCCTTTTGTGCAGGCGATGTTTTCGCGAGTGACTTAGGAGTGGAGGTTGCCTATGAATTGCTCGCACCCGCTTCGGAACTGCACTTATTCCTCCATAAAGGGCGGTCTCTATTTACCTTGGTTTTGGCCGACGGCGGCAGCAAGTTGCGGCTACTGCGCGTGGATCAACCAGATGATCAAACGGAAATCTTGTTAGAGCTGGAAGTCTCTCCACCCCGCCCTCAGGGCAGTGCGTTTTTTACGCTTGCCAATCGCGCCATCATTTTTGCGCTTGACGGGAAGCCGCTCATTGATGGAGTTCCATACCAGCTTGCTACACCACCACCACTCAGTGATGGTCCGCTGGATTTACCAACCTTTGAACTTGCTGGCGTCGGCGGGGTGGGGCCGTTGCTTATTGGGCGCTTGCGGCTTGGTCGCGATATTTCTTATCGTTCGACCGGAACCTGGGGGGGTGGAAAGGCGTTTCAGTTAGCCGACGATGAGTATTTTTTAATCGGTGACAATCCCTCGCAAAGCCGCGATTCCCGCAACTACGGTGCTGTTTCCAGCGACCGGATTTTGGGGACCGTTGCCTATCGAGCCTGGCCACTTGGCTGGAGTGAACAGGGATGGGCCCGTGACTGAACAGCCTCTTGAGGCGCCATCTCAACAAGGCGAAGATCCAGGCGTCAGCATGATGCTTGCCTTTCAACAAGGCGATGACTCCGCTTTTGAGCAGTTGCTCGAAACCTATCAAGGGGCCGCTTTCTCGATGCTGAGGCGTATTCTTGGGCCATACGCTCCGATTGAAGATCTGGCACAAGAGGCTTTTCTGCGGGTTTGGCGGAGCCGCGCGCGTTATCAGGCTGCCGGCAAGTTCACCACTTTCTTGTATCGCATTACCTACAATTTGGCACTGAACCGACTTCGGGACGACAAGCGTAAGCCATTGTATTCTATGCCACGCACCTCAGATGGTGCCGATTTTCCTCAAGAGGATCTAGCAAGTAGCGGGCCCGCCACCGAGGTGAATGCCGGAGATTGGGCGCTAATCGTGCGGCGTTGCTTGCTTGAACTTCCGGAGAACCAGCGTGCCGCCTTGGTGTTTCAGCACTATGACGGCTTAGAGTTAGATGACATTGCCGAAATTCTCGGCAGCAGCTCGAAAGCTGTGAAATCCCTACTTCACCGTGCGCGTACTAACCTTCGCACCCTCTTAACCCCCTATAGGGAAGCGGAAAATGACTGATTGGCTTGAAGAAACACTAGACCGCGATTTTGGCGAAGCTGTCCCGGAAGGGTTTGCTTCCCGCGTGCTTGCTCGCGTACAGCTCGGAGCCAACCATTTGGATGGCGGCGTTGCGGCCCCAGCTACCAGTCGTATCTTGCGTTTTCCAAAATTGATTGGATTGACTGCCGCTGCCGCCTTGCTGCTGTCCGTTGGTTTCTGGTTTGGCAATGGCGCCAAGCCAGTGGAGCCTACTTTGGTAGAGCCGGGTAGTCTCAATATGGCGGCTTTGGATCTCGCCGAGCTTTACAGCAACCGCGATGTGTTGCAAGACTTTGAAATCCTCAGTGCAGCCGATTTGGAGTTGGCTTTCCAAGATGAGGTTGCCAGCACTTGGATTTTGGATGAAACCATTGCCGCCCAAGCCACAGAGAAGGCGCTCGGGGAAGAACAGTGATTGTTGCCCTTGCCCTAACCCTGTTTGCATTGCCGCAAGAAACGGTGCCGGAAACAAAAGCGCAGCCATCGGCGCAGGAAATCCAGGTCTGGTGGGAAGGGCTTTCAAAGGCAGAGCAGGATCAATATCGCGAGCGTTTGCAGCGTTATCGTGAGCTCCAGCCAACTATGCAAGAGGAGCTCGGGCGGCGTCATGAGTTGCTGCGCGACGAGCGGCAGCGCATAAAAGACAATCTCAGTGAAGCAGAGCAGCTTGAGTTCCAAAAGCTCGAGCGTCATGAGCGCCAGCGTTTTTTGGATGAACGGGCGCATAGGAACTTCCGCCAACGGGGCGAACGTTTGGCGAACGATTTCCCGCATGTCGGGCCAGGCCCTCCACAAGAAGATTGGAAAGGCCGGCATGACCGGGTTGCGAAGGTTTTTGAACAACGGCGCGCGCCCCAGGTGCGGGAAGCCGTCACCAAGGCGATTACCGACGGCTGGCTAGGCGCAACGGCAGCGAAGTGGCTTGAAACGGCACCGATTCATGAGGCTATGGTGGTTCTCGGAGAGGTTCGTAAGTGGCAGTTTCTTCAGCAAGCTGCGGCCAGCGGGCTGTGGGAGGAAATGGGATTGGATGACAGCCGCCGCCGTGAGATTACGGGGATGTCGGCTTTTGATTTTTTCCTCACGATGCGAGGCCAGCGAGAAGGCGCCCAAAGGGGTGCGGGGGCCCCTGAAGGTCCGGGCGAATTCGGTAAATTTGGTGAATTTCGTGGCGAGGGGGGTGGACCAGGTCGCGGCCAAGGCTTAGGCCCAGGCCATCGACGGGGTGGCCCAGGCGGCCCACCACCCAATGAGATCCCACAGCCCGAGCGGGAAATCGGCCCTCCCAGAGGAAGTCTGCCGCCACCCTCCCCCAATCCCCCGGGAAAAGGTAAGCCAGATAGCCCTGAAGAGGGCAATCGGCAGGGCCACCAGCGTTAATAAGTTAAGGCTGGCCCTTCAAACAGCGCATTATGCTTGTTTTCGTGTGGAAATAGGGCCCTTTCGATATGTTTCAAGGATTCCCGTGCGAATTACGGAGGTGGCTGCCGATTCCAATACGGCTTCCCCTCTGGGTTGTACGGCTTCCCCTCTGCACTGGTATCAATAGGATGAATGAACAACAAAAAGAGCCTGGTGATGACAGAAATGGCGCCGTCCACGCTGATTTGAGTGGAGCCAGCGCTCACTTTCGTTTTCGTACAGAAAGGCTGAAGGTCGCCTCGTTTGAGTTTGCATCGACCTGCAACTTCAACCTAGGCGGCGTTTTCCACAAAAGCCTTGGCGTTATTGATGTCTCAACCACTGGCCTTGGTATCCAAACCGAAAGCTCTCTTGAAGCAAAGCCAGGAACATTGCTGACGGATTTCCGTTTTGAACACCGCGGCAAGACCTTGTGGTCGGGAACTGCGCGGATCGCCAACATACGCACCGGCAACCCCAATTGTTACGGTGTGCAATTCCTGGGTCCGGTGCTGAATCTTCATGCGCTTCGCTTCAACGATGAGATTCTTGAAAATCGCGTCGGCAGTGCCCTGCACACGATGAGCGATTTTGAAACCTTGCCAAACTCGTGGCGAGCGCGATGCTTGGATTTATTTTTGCTTTTGGTGGAAGTGCGCCGCGCCCTAGAGGCCGCTGAAGCGATGGATCAGCTAGGATCCTGGCGTGAACCGTCTAATTCGTTTCGGCTCTGTGAAGCGATGTTCTTAAAGACCTGGCCCCGCTTTAAGCAGCTAATCGAGAAGCAGGAAATAGAGACGCTCGACCTCAGCCCCAGTCAGGTTGAACTTGGGCTTACTTTTGCCCAGCGTTTGTTCATGCTGGAGTATGAGGGCTGCGAGTTTCCTCATCGAGCTTACTTTAAGCCGCAAGGTTATGCCGGCGATTACCGCATGATGGAGCTTGCTCAGGCAGCCAATCTCGAAGGCGAGAGTCTTTTCCAGCGTTTCGTTCATTATTATGCGCAGCACACATCTCTCGGGCGGACCATCAAAGGTCGTGCGGAAGTTGCGTTAGAGGCAGCGAAGCAATTAGTTGATAGCGGCCGGCCAGTCAGGATTCTTTCTTTGGCTTGCGGCCCCGCTGTAGAATTGCGGCGATTGCTAGCCACCTATCCACGTTTTGAACATAAGGTTGAGATTATCTTGGTCGATCAGGATGAATCTGCCCTTGGCTCTTGTCTCGCCGAGCTCAATCAAGTGATTGGCTTACGTGGCGACAATCCACCGATAGAAATCAAATGCTTGCACTTCTCTTTGCGTCAATTGCTTGCCCCCAAACGCGGCGCTGAGCGCGAGTTAATTCAGGAAGAGATTCATGGAGTTGATCTAATCTACTCGATGGGTCTTTTCGATTATCTCCTTCAGCCGCTCGCGCGCCGCACTGTTGCTAGGCTTGCTTCTTATCTGAATCCGGGTGGCCGATTGTTAGTTGGAAACCTGATGAGGGTTCCTGACAGTTCTTGGCAGATTGAATTCGCAACTGCCTGGCATCTAATTTATCGGATCGAGGAAGAGATGCATGATTTGGCATCTGCAGTTGAAGGGGCGGCCAAGACCGGAGTGACGATCGATGAAACCGGCCATTGCTTATTCCTTGATGTCGTCCGCACAGGTCATTCGGTTTGCGATGCTTAGGCGGAAGCGCTCGCTATTGCTTGTCGTTCGAGTTCGGCTCCCAGGGGAAGTTTAATTAGAAACGCCGCGCCGCCTTCAGGTGGGGCGTAGTCGGCTTCGATTTTGCCACCGTGTGCTGTGACAATGTTCCGCACAATCGATAGCCCAAGGCCAGTGCCGTTTGCTTTGCCGAAGGTGGCGAAGGGCTGGAATAGATTCTTGGCAACTTCTTCTGGAATTCCAGGGCCGTTATCTGCCACTCGGATGTGGACTTCGTCGTCGAAGGCCGTGGCCTGGAGCCAAATCTTACGGTTTTCACGCTGATCCTCCATGACTAGTGCATCACGTGAATTGTTGACCAGATTCTCAATCACGCGCATGATGCGATCGCGGTCGAGAGTTAGAGCAACATTCGCTCCCAGATGAATTTCTTGTACCAGTTCGATTTCAACATTTTTCAACGAAGAATTGAAGTCTATTGCCATTTTCGCGAGAAATCCGCCCAGTGGCGTTGATTGAAGATTGAGCGTGAGATTGTTGCCGCGTACGAACTCCAGAAGTTCCTGGATCATATTGTTGATGCGGCGCACGGTGTTTTCGATGGCGGTTAAATCTCCATCGAAGCTATCAAGTGAGCCCGCCATATCGGCCTTCATGCGCAACAGTTCGATACGGTTAAAGATTGCGGTTAACGGGCCGCGCATATCGTGAGCGATGGTGCCAGTCATTTGGCCAACAGCTACCAAACGACTATCCCGTTCATCAAGGGTGCGTTCGACATCCGCCATGCGCAACTGCGCGGCAATCCGCGCCTCAATCTCAATCATCTTGAACGGTTTGCTGACGTAGTCCACCGCACCTAACTTCAAGCCACGCACCACCGCATCTGATCCGGTTTTTGCAGTCAACATGATGATTGGAGTTTTGTCGAAGGTTTTGTCCTTGCGCAACTCTTCTACCATCCCGAAGCCATCCAAATTTGGCATTTGGACATCCGAGATAATCATGTCAGGACGGTGACGTCGAGCAGCTTCTAAGCCAAGAAGGCCGTCGGCGGCGGTCTCAACTCGGTAACGCCGCGCGAGCGATTGGGAAACAAAAGCACGCATGTCAGGGTTGTCCTCGACTACGAGTAATAGAGGTGCCCCTTCCGGACCCTGGTTGGTGAGGGTATCGGTTTGCAGCGCGGATCTTCCGAGATCGGCGAATCTGGTTTGATTGCTGCTGACCCTTGCCACGGTCTGGATTTCTTCTTTGTTGGTGGTGGGATCCTGGGCTGCGGATTGTTCGAAGTCAGAAGATTCCAAAGTTGGCAGTTCAATCTTGAAAGTAGTTCCCTGTCCGAGTTCACTTCGTACGCCGAGTGAGCCACCGTGAAGCTCGACCAGCTCTTTAGAAAGAGAGAGTCCGAGCCCGGTTCCTTGAATTTTGCCAGTCTTTCCGCCGTCCACTTGATGGAAACGCACGAACACTTTCTCAATATCCGCCTGGGGGATACCGCAACCCGTGTCGGCCACTTCAATCCAAACTCTATCTTGATCGAACCCGGTGGTGACGGTGACCTTGCCGCCATCGGGCGTAAATTTCATCGCGTTGGACAGCAGGTTTGCACATGAAGTTTCAATTTGCTCCTGATCAAATGGAATTTCAGGAAGAACACAGGAATCAATCTGCCGCAGTTCAATACCGCGCTGCGCCGCATAGGGAGTCGCTCCAGCAACAAGTTGTTCGATGACGGAGGAAATCTGTCCAACTTCACGGTTGCAATCTTGGCGGCCGGCTTCCAGCTTGGAAAAATTCAGGATCATGTTCACCTGGCGCAGCAATCGGTGCGCGTTGGCGTTCATCGCGCTAAGCAAGGGTTGTGGGTCCCCAGCCTCGCCGCGAATCATCGATTCGAGCGGCCCAAGGATGAGCATCAGCGGTGTGCGTAGTTCGTGACTGACGTTGGCGAAGAATCCTGTTTTCGCCTTATCGAGCTCCTGCAGGCTGTCATTCGCCGTCTCAAGTTGAAGGCGCATGTGCAGATTTTCGCGGCGCGCACCTTCGACAGCTGCAGTTGCCATGCAGGTTAGGAGCCCGGTTCCGGTGAGGAAAAATATCGGTAAAAGGGCGGCGTCAACGGAGAAAGTTCCGTAGGCTAAGTTGCTGAAAAAATAAGTGGCGATGACGGCGACACTGAAGGATGTCGAAGCGAGAAAACGCCACGGGAAGAACAGTCCGGATACGAACATCGTCAACATGATCCCTACGTAGTAGGTGCTTTCGAAGCCGCCCAACATGTTGGTCATCATGGTGATTCCCCAGGCGCCGGTGTAAATGATGCCGCACGAAAGAATTGAAATATGACGCTTTCCCCAATCCGTATTGGTGAGGGCGAAGACTACGAGAGCGACTAATCCGAGAGAGACTCGAATGATAAGAAACGGCAACCAATGATCGCGTGCGTGCGCGAAATCCAGCCCAAGAAATGCGACATATAAAGGCACGCCTACTTTAAGTCCTAGGCGCAAGCGGCGGGTAAGGAGATCAAGCCCTTCGCGGCGGAAGATATCCTCGAAGCTTTCCACGCCTGGAGCAGCAACGGCCTCATCGGCCATTGTTGTTTTCCACTCAGGGTCGTTTTCCTTTTCTACGTTCATCGTCAAGGCGAGAAAGCCGGAACCCCGGCGTTTTACACAGGGATACTTCGGCAAATGGCGAGAATTTCTTGAAAAGGAGGAAAGCAGGCAGAAAGGGTGCTTTAGCCACCCGCAATTCTTGGTCGATAGGGAGCCATGGCTCGCATTCTAATTGCCGACGACGACTCCGAGATTCGCATTACCCTCCAGAAGCTGTTGCAGATGGTTGGGCATGAAGTGGAGCTCGCTAAAGATGGTCTTGAGGCCATCCGCATACTCGACTCCGGAACATTTGACCTAATGGTGACGGATATTGTGATGCCTAACCAGGAAGGCTTGGAAAGTATCATGCAAGCTCGTCAGAAGCATCCGGATCTGCACTTGATTGCAATGAGCGGTGGCGGCAAGGATCGTACTGAAAATTATCTGGGCATGGCAAAGTCATTTGGCGCCGACGCAATTTTTATGAAGCCGTTTTCGCCACGCGAAATGCTCGACAAGGTCAACGAACTGGTTAGCTAAACACAGCTGCAGTGCTGTTGCTCAGCTACCGCCGCGGATTAACTTCCGATCGGCGGTGCTAGCACATATTGGTACACCGCAACCACATGCGCCGCGCTTCCAGCCAGCACAAAGAGGTGCCAGATTGCGTGGAAGAATTTGATTTTCTCATCAAGAATAAAAAAGACGATGCCCAAAGTATAGGCGGCGCCGCCTATCATCAGCCAAGTCATGCCGCCGGCGGGCAAGCTAGCTTGCATGGGCTTCCATCCAATCACCGCGAACCAACCCATGCCAAGATAGAAAAAATTAGAAAGCGTATGAAAGCGGCCGGTGAAAAATATCTTGAATAATATGCCGATAACCGCCATGCCCCAAACTACGCCGAACATCGACCAGCCCCAAGCGCCGCGCAAAGTAATCAACGCAAACGGCGTATAGCTGCCGGCGATAAGCAAGTAAATGCAGGAATGATCGAGCACTTGCATGATGCTCTTGTGAATGGGGCGCCGCGCCATATGGTAGGCCGTAGATGCACCGTAGAGCAGCACCAAAGAAAGGGCAAAAACACTGCAACTGACAACCGCCAGGGAATCGCCACGTGCTGTTGCCGCGGCAACTAACAAAGGCGCGGCGGCGAGGCTGAAAACCAAACCTAAGGCGTGAGTTAGAGAATTGGCAATCTCTTCTAACTCAAGCGGCGGAACCGCAGCGCGCATATGGGCAGGCCGATAATCCATGATTCCTAATTAGTCTGTAGCGGTGCTTTGGTTACCCGAGTACAGCATCCACGCGGCGGAGGATATCCTGTTCGAGTTCGATCGCACGCGCCTGCAGCGTCGCGCCACGCTCGAGAAAATCTTGACGCGCAGCAGTATCGGCAAGATCGCCGCTATTGACGCGCACATTGAGGTAGGCACCCATCACCGCCGCGCGGCCGCACAGCGCGCCAACCGCGGCGTCAGATATGGAGGCTGGAATGCCGCTATCCACCATCGCAGAAGCAACCGCCATGGATTGGAGTGCAACTTCCATGATGCGAAATGGAACAGTAATCGCTTGCAGTACAGCATCTTGTGTCGCGGCATTTTTGAGTGCTTTTTGTTGTTCTGTTTGATTTGGCATTTTCCAAGTAGCCATGATGGCATGGAAGGCGTCGGTATCACGATCTACCAATGCGAGTAGCTCGGCATGACAAGCTTTGCCGCGCTCGGCCCAATCAGAAAACTCTTCCCAACGCGCATCCCAGCCGGTTTTATGTGCCGACAAGTTTGCCACCATCGTGCCGAGGGCTGCGCCAAGAGCGCCGAGCGTTGCGGCAACCGAGCCACCGCCTGGAGCCGGGCTTTCGGCGGCGGTTTCTTCGACAAAGCCTTTGAGAGATAAATCAACGAGAAGTTTGCGCTTGGTTTTTGCGGCTAAGACATATTCAATGATTTTTTCCTCGGGTCGGAATGGGTATAGCTCATCGAGCCCCATCGACTTCACCGCAATTTTGATTAACTCCGCATCACTGATGCCGGTGGAACGCTGTTGTTTGTGCAAGAAGTAACGTCCTGCATCGAGCATGGCGTTAAGTGGAATCAAGCCGACTAGCTCCGATCCAGAAACGCGTATTCCGCGCGCACGAGCCTTTTCACAAACCTCATCAAAGGCCACGTGAGCAGGGGTGATGGCAATATTAGTGAGGTTCATGGAAACCTGGCAAATGCCAAACTCCTCAATAAACCAACCGATACCCTTCACGCAAGGCAGTGAGCCTGCAATCCATAGTGGCTCGCCGTTGGCATCGCGCACAATTGCACCGATGAGCGGATCGGGCTCGCGGCGAACCCGGCCTTTTTCGCGGACGTCGAAAGCAATCGCGTTGGCGCGTCGCGAGGAAGTGGTGTTCAAGTTGACGTTATAGGCCACTAAGAAATCGCGTGCGCCGACTGCAGTGGCTCCACTGCGCGGTTGGAAAATGGCCGGGCCAAAATCCGGTGCCCAGTGCGGATTTTGCAGGCGCTCTTGTAGACCCTCGTATTCGCCGCAACGAACATCGGCGAGGTTGCGGCGTGCGGCGCTGCGTGCCGCATTTTCATAGCAGTAGATGGTAAGCCCCGCTTCTTCACCCAGGCGCTTTGCCAAAGTGTGTGCATAAGCCACCGTTTCCTCCATGGTGACACCAGCAATCGGTACTAGTGGGCAAACATCCATCGCGCCAAAACGCGGGTGTTCGCCATGGTGTTTCGACATGTCGATCAAAGCAGCAGAAACTTTTCCAGCAAGCACGGCGGCATCGAGGACCGCTTGCGGCGCACCCACAAAGGTGACCACCGTGCGGTTCGTGGCGGCGCCTGGATCAACATCCAATAATGACACACCATCCACAGATTCAATCGCATCGGTGATGCGCTTCATGACCGTCATATCCCGGCCTTCGCTGAAATTCGGGACGCACTCAATCAACTTGTTCATGTGTTTAACCCAGTTGGCGGCGAATGCGCGCATCCAAATCCGCTTGGTCGGCGGCGAAGGCGTACAACCCAGCTAAAGTGAAAAGGCCGTCCAGGCCAAACTGCTTGGCGGCAATGTTTGGCAGCCACGAATCACGTCGGGGGGCTTTACCTTCTTTGATGAGACGTGCAGTTTGCTCTTCGTTTAGGTGTGGCAACACGTCACTCATACCACCATCCCGTAGCGCGCTTTCAATCATTTGCGGAGTTAAATCGGCAGCTGGAACTGCGGCGAGAGAATCGCATACAGCACGGAAATTTGCGTCAACATTCCAAAGATCATTGAGGCCTTCGGTGTTGAGGCCAATTTCTTCGCCCCAACTTGGCTGGTAATCTTCCGCAGTGCAGTCGTGTATTTCGCGCGGCGCCGTATGCAGATATTCCTGGGCAACGGCTACCGGCATGGTGTAAACATCCAGGCCGGCGAGCGTTTCCACTTGCTCGCCACCGCGCATACTCGCGGCGATTTGTTGAGTAGGAACTCCGAGCCGTTGGCGCAGTTCTTTGAGCACCGCCTGCGAAGCCATGGTGGTGCGTTCGCCAACCCAACGGCCGTCGCACAAACCTTCACTGGCTGCATAAGCATTCAAACGACCAAGGAAAACGTTCACCCAATGTGATTGCGCCACGCAAGCCGTAAGGTAATTTTGACGCGCGCTGAAACCCAGCGTGAAGTTGACCGGAATGCCAGCTTCTTCCAGTTGCCGCGCCGCCACCAATCCGGAAGGCGTGAGTGGAACTTTCACAATGAAATCGCTGCACAGTGCGGCGTAGCGGCGGCCATACGCTACCGAGCGCTCCACATCGTGGGCCAAATCGGTGTGGAGCTCTACGGAAACCCGTGCACCGAAACGTTGCACCAAACGAAGGCCGTGGCGTGCGTTCAAAGCGAATGCGATTTCGAGCACGAGATTCTCCGGCGATAAACCAGGCATATCGGCAAGCGCAGCTGCGGCCGCAGCCGGAATCCAGCTGTCGTAAATCCCTTTTTGGATTTCCTTGTTCAACAAGGAGTTGTTGGTGGTGAGGGCCTTAAAGGAAGGGTTCCATAAAGCCGCAGCTTGGTCCATATCGCCGGTGTCCAGCCACAACTCCGTGCCAGTGGCCGTGACTTGCTGCCACAGCGGATTGGCCTTGCCGGGCAACGGAGTTTCGTTGATTCCGTCCAGGATGAGGGCGCTTAATAGAGAGGATGTTTGGGTAGGGGTCTCGCTCATTAGGCACACAGGATACGATTCGCGGGCCTCTTTTGGCTCCTCCACCATGCGCATTCCCGCCAGTGACTATGCCACTCTCCGTCAGCACCCCTGGCGCTGGGTGGATTTACGCAGTCCGGCTGAATTTGCGCGCGACCACGTGCCGACGTCCACCAACGTACCCCTGTTTGATGATCAGCAACGCGCCATCGTGGGCACTCTCTATCAAAAGGAGTCCCCGCAGAGCGCGTTTGAGGCTGGCTTGGCTTTTGTCGAGCAACGTTTGCCGTGTTTATTAGAGGCGCTGGTTGGCCAGCCGCTCGATCCTGCAGTTTGGCAACCGCGCTTTCATGACCTGGGTGCGTTTCTTGGGGGAGGGGCTGATATTTTGAAGCTCGATTTTCAAACGGAGATCACAGAGTCTCCCCAAACGCCTACTCTGGCTTTGTATTGTTGGCGCGGTGGCATGCGCTCGCGCTCGGTGGCGGCCTTGCTGAAGGCTTTGGGCGTGCCGGTCATTTTGCTGGAAGGCGGCTATAAAAGTTATCGCACTTGGGTGCGCGCGCAGTTGGTTGAGCGGCCACTACCCGCGCTAACGGTCTTGCGTGGGCCCACTGGGGTTGGCAAAACCCTCATTCTCGCGCAGTTGGAAGCGCAACGACCGCACTCCACGCTATGCCTAGAAAGCTTGGCAGATCACCGCTCTTCGGTGTTGGGCGCCGTCGGCAAAAAGCCGGTTAGCCAGCCGATGTTTGATTCGAAATTGGTGCAGCGACTGGAGCAGCTGGGCGTGGGCGCGGCATTTGTAGAAGGCGAGAGCCGCAAAGTGGGGGATGTTATTTTGCCCGAGAAGCTTTGGTTAGCGATGGAAGCTGGGCGGCAAGTGCAGTTGCAGGGCACTACGGCCACGAGAGTTGCGAACTTGATGGAAGATTATCTCGCCACCGAGGGCGCCATCGAGGCGATTTGTGAGCATCTACCTTTCCTTGAGGGGCGTATCGGCAAGAAATGGGCTGGGCAATTAGCTGTATGGCTGCGTGAGGGTCGCGCTGCGGAAGTCACTGAGATGCTGTTGGAGCGTTATTATGATCCTCTTTACGCCCATAGTGACAAGCGTCGGAACTGGTGTTCTACGTTGCAAGTGGAATCGCCAACGCTACTTGCCGAGCTTTTTGCTTGGCTCGATTGCGCCCCCCAGGCCGAGCTCAGCTAACAAGCGCGATTTCGCTAGAATGCTCTCGCAGTAGCCCCGCTGCATCCTCCCGATCGTCCAGCTTTCACGCTACCACCATGTGCGGATTCCTTGGTATTGCCGGCCTTGTTGGTCGCGACGTTGCACCTGAACTCTACGAAGGCTTAATTGCTCTTCAGCACCGTGGCCAAGATGCCGCAGGCATTCTGTCTTTCAACGGCATGTTTCATCTGCGTAAGCAGAACGGCATGGTGAGGGATATTTTTCGCTCGCAGGATATGCAGCGACTGCGCGGCAATTTGGCGATTGGCCATGTGCGTTATCCCACCGTTGGTTTGGGTGCCCAAGAAGATGCGCAGCCGTTCTATATGAACTTCCCTTTTGGGGTTGCCATGGCGCACAATGGAAACCTGACGAACTGGGTAGACCTGAAGGCAAATCAGTTCCCACTCGACAACATTTGTTTAGAGTCTTCGTGTGACGTGGAAGCCATTCTTTATGCATTCGCACAAGGCCTCTTGCGCACCATTGGCAGTGATCCTTTAGCGGATCGCATTGGCGCTGCAGTTGCCGCGGCCTTCCAGCGCGCCAAGGGCGCCTACTCTGTGTGCGGGATTTTATCGGAGGGCGTCATGTTTGCTTTCCGTGATCCGAGTGGCATAAAGCCGTGCATTGTGGGTCGCCGCGAATCAGAAGAAGGCATTGAATGGGCAGTCGCTTCGGAGTCGGTGGCTTTCGACGTGATCGGGTTCGAGCGTTTCCGCGATTTGCGTAACGGCGAAGCCATGGTGGTGGTGCCCGGCCAGGATCCGATATTCATTCAGGTGGCGGAAAGCGCGCACACGCCCTGCATTTTCGAATTGGTGTATTTTGCGCGTCCGGATAGTTTCCTCGATAAAATTAGCGTTTACAAGAGCCGCCGTCGTTTCGGCGAGGCTTTAGCCGCACAATGGCGCAGCTCCGGCGCTCCAGCGCCCGATGTGGTCATCCCCATTCCAGATTCTGCGCGCGATGCGGCATTGAGTATGGCGGAGGCGCTGGGGCTGCCTTATCGCGAAGGGTTTATCAAAAACCGTTACGTAGGCCGCACCTTCATCATGCCCAACCAGGAGGAGCGTCAGCGTTCGATTCGGCGTAAGCTGAATCCGATTCCGCTGGAGTTTCGCGGCAAGAACGTTTTGCTTGTTGATGATTCGATTGTGCGCGGCAACACCTCGCGCAAAATCATTGAGGTCGCGCGGAAAGCGGGCGCCGCCAAGGTTTACTTTGCGAGTACCTCGCCACCGCTGGTGGCGCCGTGCCCTTACGGCATTGACATGGCTACGGAAAAGGATTTTGTTGCACGGGGCAAAACCATCGACCAGGTGCGCGAAGAAATAGGCGCTGATTATTTGATGTACTTGGAGTTAGACCGGATGCTTGCTGCTGGCAGGGCGGGAAACGACAAGATTGTCAACTTTTGCAGTGGCTGTTTTACGGGCTGTTATCCTACCGCCGATGCCGCCGAACATTTGGCGGAGTTATCTGCAGAACGTGCTGCTGCGCGGAACTGAATCCACCGCCTCAAACGTCCATTTTCATTTAAAACTGCGCCCGTGATAGGTGCGGCTTTCCAATTTCGGGCACGTTTTGCGGGAGATTGTGAAAAAAAAGTGTAAAGGGGCTCATGGCCTTCGCCGATGGAATGGAGCCAAGAGAAGGGCCTACCGCTTTCACCGGGGCCTCTTCGGCGCAAACCCCGGACAAAAACAGATAAAGATGAAAATGATCGCTACCCAAAAGACTGGTTTCTCACTAGTTGAACTCACCATCGTTGTCGTGATTCTCGGCATTCTCGCAACTTTTGCAGTGCCGCGCTTTATGTCGTCGGTGGAGAAGACCAAAGCTGCGGAAGCTTTCACTTACCTATCTCAGGTGGAAAGTGGCCAGGCTCGTTATCACGCCGAACATGGCAAGTACATTAACAAAACGACTTCCCTAGATTTCACGATTGATGCCCCACAATACTTCACAGTTTCTGGCATCACTAGTTCGAACTGGGAAACCAAGTGGGAAATGACTCTCACTCGCAGTGGTGGCGCAGCAGGCTACGGTGCTTACAAGGTAGTTTTCAATCAAGACGGCTTTGATAGCGAAAAAAGTACGATTAAGGCTGAATTGGCCCCATCTCTCTAGGAAACGAATTTTTCCGTCGGACCGTTCCCTTGCTTGAGGGTGCGGTCCTTTTTCTTTTGGGATTCAAGAAGAAGGGAGGAGATGGCCGATGGGCATATGCCGGGCTTCCGCATCGGCGCCCTTTGCATAAGAAAAAAGATGAAACAAATCGGCAAGCACTACAAGGCCGGATTCTCCATGGTCGAATTGATGATCGCGGTGGTAATCCTTGGCATCCTCGCTACTCTGGCGGTACCACGCTTCTTGTCCTCGGTGGAGAGCACCAAGGCTGCCGAAGCCTTTTCTTATCTCACGCAGATTGAGTCTGCACAAGATCGGTATCAAGAAGCGAACCATCGTTACGCATGGAGCCTGCGTGATCTCGACGTCATGGTCGAAAGCCCGCAGTTTTTTTTCGTTTCCGGTCCGCTAAGTTCGAACTGGGAAACCAACTGGGAAATGAAACTGACCCGCAATGGCTCTTCCTCAAGCTTCGGGCGTTACACGGTGGTGTTTGATCAGGACGGATTCAACATGCGCAAGAGTTCGATTCCCACGGGGATTAAACCAGCCCTCTAGCGAAATATTCGCCCGATCTCTTCAGGGCGACGGGGCGTTTCCCCGATGAATGTTTTGCAGGCGCCGCAAGGGCGTCTTCTAGAGCGCGAGTTCTGGACAGTCATGAATTCAAACCCAACACCTACGCCAGCTGCCGGAGTCACAGGAGTTCTGATCCACAAGGATCGAATTACAATTTATGCCAGCGGGCACGGGCAGGATTCGGAGCATCCGCTCCATGGAACCACCTCGCCATTCGCCCCTGGAGAGCTTCAGGGCTTACCCGTTATGAAAGTAAATGGCTGCAAGAGGGAAGACAGATTTACCGCTTGTTGGTGACCTTGAAAACCCCGGCACCCGCCGCGCGCACCCTTGACATTCAAGCCATGCAAACTCTGCACCTGAACCCAACTCCTGCACCGGCCGCGATTGAAAATTTGGCCGGCCAACGCTTTCAGCAAGGCCAGTGCGTCGGCGAAATCAAAGAAGTTATGCGCGCCAAAGATGGCTGGGTATTGCGAATAATGGCCGCAGATGACGCTTTTGCGCAACTTTTTCATGCGCGCATTGTGCCCAAGGAAGATGGCCGCTGTCTGCTGCGGATCGATGAAGTTCCAAGACCTTATTACACCGCTGCGGTGCGGTTCATTTTGACCCACATTAGTTGTGTGCTAAAAGAATAATTAAGGTTCCCAGATATACGGGGTAATTATTCGTTTTTTCGGCCTAAAATACGGGCGTGGGGAGACCCAGAGGGCTTCCCCAAAAGGAGAAAACAATGCCTCGGAATACTACTCAGATCGCTCTCAGCAGCTTGATCTGTGCCGGATTCATCTCCGGCTCGCTAGCTGCCCAAACTGGACACGTTCTTAACGGCGAAGGCCCAGTGAACCAATCGATGGCAGGTGTTGCAACCGCAACCCCGCTGGACGCCTCAGGAGCCTTGCTGTGGAACTCAGCAACCATTACGGCTCTGAAAGGGAATAGCATCCAGTTCGGCATGGAAATGCTGAAGCCTTCCATCGACCTCAGCAGTGCTATGCCAACGGCGGGTGGACTCATGTCCGACACCACCAGCAGTGATTCTGCGGTGTCGCCCATCCCAAGCTTTTCGTTGGTCTACCACATTCCAGATTCGGATTTGACCTTCGGTATGAACGCAGTGGGGGTGAGCGGCTTTGGCGTGAACTACCCAGCCAGTAGTACCAACCCGCTGTTGATGGCACCACCAAATGGATTCGGTTCGGTTTACTCGAACTTCCAAATGTTGCAGTTGTCGCCAACCATCGCCTACAAAGTGAATAAGAACTGGTCGGTTGGTTTCGCGCCAAACATTGACCAAGCTTCGCTTGCCATTAACCCAGGCTGTTTCGCCGCACCGAACGATCCCGATGGAACTTTCGGCAACGGCGACGAGGTCTACCCCAGTGGTTTGAACGCGGCGACCTCATGGGGCTTCGGCGCCCAAGCAGGTGTGTTCTATCAAGGCACTGGCGATTGGGACTTTGGTGCCTCTTACAAGAGTCAGCAAGTTTTCAATGACTTCGAATTCAACTCAACCGATGCAGCAGGAGCCTTCCGTCAGTTGAAGCTCGACATGGACTTCCCAGCGATTGCATCGATTGGTTTGTCCTACCGCGGCGTCGACAAGATGGTCATCGGTTTGGATGCTCGTTACATCGATTACAAAAACACCGACGGCTTCGATCCTGCAGGTTTCGGTTCTGACGGCTCCGTTACTGGTTTCGGTTGGGACTCCATCATTGTGGTAGCCCTAGGTGCTCAGTATGAAGTCGATGAATGCCTCAGCGTCCGCGCTGGCTATGCTTTCAACGAGAATCCAATCTCGGATGAAAACTCCACCTTCAACGTGCCTGCTCCTGCCATCATTCAGCAGCATGCAAGTGTCGGTATGTCCTACTGCGTGGGTAACGATTGGTTCTTCGACATTGCTTACCAACACGGCTTCGAGAACTCCATCGAAGGCGAAATGGGCCACCCCCTGATGGGATTCATTCCTGGATCTAGTGTGGAAAACACGATGTCGACCGACAGCTTGATCATCGGTTTCCGCGTCTTGTTCTAGAACCCTCAGACTCCCAACCCCCTATAGCGAGACGCGTGCCTAAGGTGCGCGTCTCGCTGCGTTTATAGCGAATTCTATTCTGGCCAGAAACCAGAATATTGCAGAATAAATTGTATCTTTTTCCGCTTTTATGTCCCTAAGTAGATAGGACCAGCGGGTGACCGCCAAATCCCTCTCTCAGAACAATGCAAACAAACGATCTCAGCAGAAGGCGCTTCCTCCAAATAAGTGGAGTCAGCGGGCTGGCAGCAACTATGGGTTCGAGCCTTCCGTGGGAAAATCTAGAGACCCCGCTTGAGAGCCAGGAAGCTGGACTTGGGCAGGGCTCCATTATTCCGACGGTTTGCGAGATGTGCTTCTGGAAATGCGGCGTTCACGCGCGCGTCCACGATGGCAAGGTGGTTGCTCTTACTGGCAATCCTGATCACCCATTAAGCCGCGGTCGACTGTGTCCGCGCGGTGTTGGCGGTATCGGATCGTTGTACGATCCAGATCGCCTCAGCGAACCACTGATCCGTGTTGGCGAACGTGGCTCGCAAGAGTTCCGCGTAGCGACTTGGGAAGAAGCTTTGGATCGTACGGCGGAAGGCCTGCGCAAAGTTGCTGACCAGTATGGTCCGGAATCTTTGGCATTGTTCTACCACGGTGCTGGTGGCAGTTTTTTCAAAACCCTGTTCAAGGGAATGGGCACGGCAAACATTGCTGCTCCTTCTTACGCGCAGTGCCGCGGACCACGCGATGTCGGATTTGAACTAACCTTCGGCGAAGGTGCAGGTTCTCCAGAAATCGCTGACGTTCCAAATGCGCGCGTCATGGCCTTGATTGGCACGCATCTCGGCGAAAACATGCACAACACGTCGGTGCAAGATTTTTCCGCAGCCCTTGGAAAAGGCATGCGTTTGATTACGGTGGATCCGCGCTACTCCGTGGCGGCAGGAAAGTCCAAGTACTGGCTGCCGATTAAGCCTGGAACGGATATTGCATTGCTGCTTGGTTGGGCCAACGTCATCATCCGTGAAGGTTGGTATGACGCTGCCTACATCGAAAAAAATGCCGTCGGCTTTGACAAGTTCCGCGCCGAAGTTGCGAAGTACACGCCGGAAGCGGTCTACATTGAAACCGGCATCAAACCCGAACAGTTGATTGCTACTGCGCGGGAACTGGCGCAGGCCGCACCACACTCTCTGGTCCACCCAGGACGCCGCGTGACTTGGTACGGCGATGACACGCAACGATGCCGCGCGGTTGCGTTGGTAAACGGTCTATTGGGCAACTGGGGGCAACCTGGCGGCTTCTACATGTCTTCCAGCATTCCGCTGAAGCAAGCAGAGAATCAACCACCGGTACCCGAGCACCAAGCAGCTTCTGACCGACCCGCAGGTTCCTACCCATACGCTGGAAGCGTGTTGGCCAACGGCTTGCGCGAAGCTACGTTGACTGGCGATCCGAACGAGCTGAAAGCTTGGATGGTCTACGGCACGAACCTACCGATGGTGTTGCCAGACCCACGCAAAACGCTCGCCGCGATTCAAAAATTAGATTTCATGGTGGCGATTGATATCTTGCCGATGGAAATCACCGGATGGGCCGATGTCGTGCTTCCTGAGTGCACTTACCTGGAACGTCATGATGATCTCATTGCGCCTTGGTATCGCGAGCCATACGTGGCTTTGCGTCAGCCTGTGGTCGAACCCATGGGTAACTCGAAGCCTGGTTGGTGGATGGCGAAAGAACTAGGCAAACGTTTGGGCTTGGAGCAACATTTCCCTTGGGAAACTGCCAACGACATGATTGGCGACCGCCTCAACGCAAGTGGCTTTAGTGCCGCACAGCAAGCGAACCTGTACAAAAAAGGAGTCATCCTTAAGCAGGCCGATCCGATGTACTTGCCTGCGGGTGCGCCGCTAGATTTAGCGACGCCAAGTGGCAAGATCGAGTTCTGGTCACAACAGCTGGCTGATACCGGTTTCGATCCGGTTCCGGTTTATCGTCGGCCCGAGCAACCCGGACCAGGGACCTTCCGCCTGCTGACGGGGCGTTCCCCAGTGCACACTTTCGGGCGCACGGCCAACAACAGCCGCCTGCTTGATCAGTACCCTGAAAACGAGGTCTGGCTGAATCGAGCCACTGCGGTTGATATGGGGTTGCGCAGTGGTGACCGCGTGATGATGAAGAACCAAGATGGAGCTGAAACCGGCCCCGTCAAGGTGAAGGCCACCGAGCGCATTCGCGGAGACTGTGTTTACATGGTTCATGGCTTCGGCCATAAAGACCCGCGAATGCGTCGTGCGCACAATAACGGTGGCGACGACAACGCACTCACCACGCGCTACAAAGTAGACCCCATCATGGGAGCTACGGGATACAGCGTGAACTTCGTGTCTCTTGAGAAGGTGGAGGTCTAACATGACTCGTACCGCTCACAAATACGGCATGGTGGTCGATACGATCGCCTGTGTAGGCTGCAGCGCTTGCACCCTTGCTTGCCGCTCGGAAAATGAAGTACCCGAAGGCCTTTCGCGCCGTTGGGTCAATCAAGAAACGCGCGGTAGCTTCCCGGACTTGAAGATGAAAATCTGGTCCGAGAGTTGCCAACACTGCGAGAACGCGCCATGCGTGAAGAACTGCCCAACTGGCGCTTCCTTCATCGACGATTTCACCGGTACTGTGCAGGTCGAGCGCGATTTGTGCACTGGCTGCAAAGCTTGCATGGCATCGTGCCCATACGATGCACGCTACATTCACCCAACGGGTTATGTAGACAAGTGCACTTTGTGCCACCATCGCATCACGGGCGGTTTAGAAACTGCTTGCGAAACGGTTTGCCCGACGTCGGCCATCGTGGTTGGCGACTTAAACGATCCCGGCTCTGAGATTTCGCAGTTGTTGCGTAAACGCAAGTTTGAACAACGGCGCACGGCAGCTGGTACTCGTCCTAAATTCTTCTTATTGGTGTAGGTGTGGTCATGCAACATTCCGACTACGTAGAACTCACCTCGACGCGTTTGAACCCGCACGTTGATCCTGCCCTCACCGTTTGGGGTTGGGAAGTACCGGTCTACTTGTTCATGGGTGGCTTGGTCGCTGGACTCCTGTTCCTTTACTCGGTGGTTGTTTTGCTCCGCCGCGAGGAAAGATATCCAACGGTCGCCAAAACCGTGCCGCTGTTGGCCACGCCTTTGCTCGGCATCGGCTTGTTCTTCTTGTTCCTCGATCTCGAGTTTAAGGCGCACGTCTTCCGCTTCTACACCAGCTTCCAGTTTTACTCGCCGATGTCGTGGGGGTCATGGATTCTGCTGGTGGTGTTCGGTGTTGGAGGAGTTCAGTTCCTCTATACGCTGGCCGAGCTAGAACCCTTTCGCAAGACCGCAATCGGCAAATGGAGTGTCTGGGGCCTGTTTAAGAAAATCTCAGGCAACACCCGTCGCAAGCTGGCCTGGTGGACTCTGATCCTGGGCATAGCACTCGGTATCTACACCGGTTTGCTGTTGGCCTCGCTGACGGCACGCCCCATGTGGAACTCCGCACTGGTCGGCCCCATGTTTCTCATCAGTGGCCTTTCTGCAGGAACGGCACTCACCATGTTGTTAGCGCGTGCGCGTGCAGAACGTGACATCCTGGTGCGCTTCGACTTGCTGCTGGTGTTCATGGAACTCGCCGTCATCTTAATGTGGGTGGGTGCGATGGCACACGGCAGCGAAGCCGGTTTAGAAGCTGCCCACCAAATCCTCGGTGGTGCTTACACCGCAGTTTTCTGGTCACTCGTTGTAGTGGCTGGCCTGATTGTCCCTGCAGTTTTGGAAGTGCAGTCCTTACGCGGCAAGTGGCCCCACACGGTGGTTGCTCCCGCATTGATTCTCGTCGGTGGTTTGGTCTTGCGCCTAGTCATGGTGCAAGCCGGACAGAGCTTCGGATATGGAGCCTAACATCATGAACAACCCCAAACCTCTTTGGTCTCCTTACGCTGCGGGCTTCGGCCTCGGCTTGGTCCTGCTCGCCGCGATTTTGGTGCTGGGCAGTGGTCTCGGAGCTTCCGGTGGCTTTGCCAAGATTGGTGCTCTTGCGGTCAACACCGTGGCACCCGAACACTTAGCAGGGCTTGAACACGGTAAGACTTTGATTGCCGGTGAGCAGCACTTCTTGAAAGACGAACTGATTTTCGCGCTACTTGGCGTCGCAATCGGCGGCTTCTTGAGTGCTTTCCGCAGTCGTCGTGTGGTGAAAGCCGGCACGGTGGAACGCGGTCCCAACACCAGTAAAAAACGTCGCCTCATCATGGCTGTCAGTGGCGGAATCATGATGGGACTGGCCGCGCGCATTGCTCGCGGTTGCACCAGTGGCCAAGCCCTGACCGGCGGCGCAATGTTGTCGCTCGGTAGCTGGGCTTTCATGATTGCTGTCTTTGCAGGCGGCTTCGGTCTTGCTTACTTCGTACGGAAACAGTGGCTATGAACTTTCCCTTCAACGCATTTCACGAATTTGGCCTGGATGCCACCTTGTTGATCTCGCTGATGATCGGCTTCGGTTTCGGCTTCATGCTTGAAAACGGCGGCTTCGGCAGCTCGAAAGTTCTCGCCGGCATTTTCTACGGCAAAGACTGGCGCGTTCTCAAAGTCATGTTCTCGGCAATCGTCACTGCCATGCTCGGCCTTTACGCAGTGCAAGGCATGGGTTGGATTGCCATGGACCAAATCGCCTTCCGTCCGACTTACCTGGGTGGGCAAGTCGTCGGCGGCTTGTTACTCGGTTTCGGTTTTGTTACGGCTGGTTATTGCCCCGGCACTTCGGTGGTGGGCATTGTTAGCGGCAAACTTGATGCCGTCTTCGCCATGTTCGGCATGTTGATTGGAATCGGCGTGTTCGAAGAAGCGTTCTCCGTGTTTGCTGGAGTGCGTGATTGGGGAGACATGGGCATTGTGAGCCTGTCCGATTGGATGGGTATCTCAAATGGATTCATTGTTCTGATGGTTGTGGCCATGGCCGTCGGCGCTTTCTCTGTCGTAGGTTATTTCGAACGTAAGGTTAAGAGAGAAGCCTTGCCTCGTCGTGCTTACGCCAGCGTGGGCGTCACGGTCATGGGCGCAGCTTTGGTTGCTGTAGTACAGTTCATTGGCCCTGGCGACGCCCGCGCGATGGGAGTCGTTGAAGTCAACGCAAGTGCTCCAGCAATCGAAGCTGTGGAACTGGCAGAACTCGCTGTCGAAGGTCGTAGCGATTATCTGATTATGGACCTACGCCAAGTGGATTCCATGGCGATTGAATTGCCCGGTGCATGGAATGTAGATGCCGCCACCTTGATCAACCAGCGCACCTGTCCAGACCTGCCTAGTGACCGGCGCCTTATCTTGGTCGATGACCAGGATTTAGGCAAAGCGCGTGAAGTGGCCTTTGCGCTGCGCAGAAAAGGGCTCGATGCAGTGGTACTGGAAGGGGGCGCACGGGCTTGGGATAGCCAAGTCCTGCAGGAAACGGGAATGGCAGCAGCAGCTCAAAGTTACCGCATGATGATGAACGGTAAGAGCCCCATCCTAGATGGTGCTGCACCTCCGCCAGTGCCAAAGGAGAATGCTGCACCGCCCAAGCGTGAGGGCAAAAAAGGCGGCGGCTGTTCTTAGGGAAACTCTGGCTTAGCCCAAAGTCACTCAAACGCCGCGGACTTTATGGAACTTGGTGAACAACCAGGTGAATCAGAAAGTCCGCGGCGTTGCGCGTATCTGCACCTTCGTAAGTTGTGTAAAGGCATTGATCAATGCCGCCGCCAGCGTTTGGCAGTTCCAACAAAGCAGCTGATGGGCGTAGTGGGTAAGCCACTGCAGTTGGGATCTCCAGCATGTCTTGCTGGATCGAACGCGCCACAATCAAGGCGTTCTGGCTTGCATACTCGCGGGTTGCAAGTGTGAAGCGAGTTGCGTTTGCACCACATACAGTGGTTGGCAACGTATCTTCAAACAGCACGCTGTTTGCCCAATAAAGGTTGCGTACCGAAGCTGCTGAACCTTGATAGGTGATTTCGCGCGTAAGGATTTTGTCGGTGCGATACCAAAGATCATCATGCCCCCAAGCCAGAGTGATTGCATTACGCGTATCAAAACGGCTGGTAGAGAGGTTTGGCCGGCGTTGTCCACGCGCAGGGTCACGCGTGAAGAAATTCGTGTTGATTTCCGTCATAGGCGTAGCCGACTGAAATCCAGAAAAACGCTTCACTACGATTCTGCCAAGGTTGGCACCAGTGACACCACCGTGACCATTGAGCCAAAACTCTTCATAGGCCAACACCATATGAAAGTGGTCGTCAAGGACAACGGCAAGGACAAGGACAAGGACAAGGACGGCGGCAAGGGTGGCAAAGGCAGAGGAAAGGAATGACCCCATCACCCAATCCATCCCGGCGCCGCACTGGCCACACTCTATTGGAGCTAACCATCGTGGTGACCATGCTGTCCCTGCTTGCCACCATGGTGGCGCGCGCGCAGCGGCCCTTTTCAGAAATGATTTTGGAGCTGCAAGATCGCTCAAAAACGATTAGCGAGTTACATCTTGCCGTAGATTATTTGGCACGCGATTTTGGAGGAGCCGCACAGGTGGAACGCCAATCAGAAACCGCATTGTTGGTCCGTCGTGAAACCGCAGTTGGCCGCAAGTTTGGTCTCTTGGCGAAGGAAGCTGATCGCGGCATTCAATACAGCTACAAAGACGGAACTCTCACTCGTGTAGATTTACACACAGGTACTGCGTTTGTGGTTGCTACTGGTTTGACCGGATTCGATGTCGGACGTTTGCGCAATCAGGAAATACATATCAAAATTGCAGATGGCATTGATCCGGAACGCCACGAAGTTACTTTGGTATGGAGGCAGCGATGAAATTGAGAAACAAAAAATACAGTCGCACAGATGGCTCCCGTCAGCGTGGCTCAGCCATGTTATTGGTCATCATGATGAGCGTTTTTACTATGGGTATTTGGGCGGTAAATTTCCGCAGCACCCGTGACGCCATCGAGACCGAAGGATTTCACAAGGATTCCCCATACTTTGAAGGTCGCATCGTCAATGCTCTTGCCTTCGCCGGAAGAATGCTTGAAAACGAGAAGCTTGCAGGCTCCCGGTACCAGTTTCTTTTCACGGGCCAGGATGACCGCGGCCGTTTTTTTACTACCGTGGAACTTTTCAAAGGCGCGAATGGAAAAATCGAAGCGCGCGCGTATCCCGCGTCTGACCAGGAGCTGCGCGGTTTGCCGCGAAATCCAGCAAGTTTCCAATAACAGTATTTTTTCTGTCACAAAGGCGCTTGGGCCGAGAATCCAGGAAAGCTGGTCGTTAGGATGTTCTGTAGTTACCGGCTTCCCCAATGCCAAGCTCCGCCTCGACCGCCCCTCATTTTCCCGCCACCACGCTCACTTCCAGCCGTGAGCCAGTGCCAACTTTTTTGGAAGTAAGCGGCCGATATCGTGTGCGCTTCACCATCCATGCGGCAGATGTTGCCGCTGCCTGCCGTCTGCGCTACGAGGTTTTTAACCTGGAGATGGGCGAGGGCCTTGCTTCAGCCCATGCCACTGGCGAAGACCGCGATTTCTTCGATGCTAGCTGCCACCATCTGATCGTGGAGTATTTCCCAGATGGCATCGCCAGCCTCAGCGCGGGGCGACCCCCGGAAGTCGTTGGCACCTATCGTTTGCAAACCGCCGCGACTGCCCGCAGTGCAAAAACTGGGTTTTACAGCAGTGAGTTTTTCGACTTAAGTTCGCTGCCGGAAGCCATGCTGGCAAACGCCGTCGAGCTGGGCCGCGCCTGCGTGCGCCAAGATCACCGCAACCGTCGTACCCTATTCTTGTTGTGGCGCGGTTTGGCTGCCTATGTGCTGTGGCACGACAAGCGCTGGTTTTTCGGCTGCAATTCGCTGCCGACGGAATCCCATCTCGAAGGCCAGCGTATGTTGAGCTATCTCGAACGTCACGGCCATGTCCATGCGAACCTTCGAGTCCAGCCACATGAAGGATTTCGCTGTATGCCGAACCCCCTGCCGCATCCAGATGACTCTCTCACGCTAGAGATTCCATCTCTGTTCGGAATATATTTGCGCTACGGCGCTAAGGTATGCGGGCCTCCCGCTCATGACTGGCGCTTCCACACCGTAGATTTCTTTACCGTTGTGGATTTGCAGGAAATGGATGAGCGCACGTTCCAAAACTTCGCAGCCCACTAATTGCCGCATTGCCGGGTTTCCTTCGCATCGCCATTCGCGCCCCGCTGATTCTACTCAGCATCCTGATCCTCGTGATCAGCTGGGTTTTGCCATGGATTGTGTGGCGCTTTTCCGCCCGCGCAGGCTCGCACCTTCGCGTGCGCTTGATGACCATGTGGGCGCGCGTTGCGTTACGCATCATGGGCTTTCACGTGACCCGAGAAGGTCCGTTGCCGCAAGTGCCATTCTTTTTGGTCACGAATCATCTTTCCTATATGGATGTGTTGGTGTTGTGGAGTCAGATGAATGTTTATTTTCTTGGCAAAGCCGAACTCGCACATTGGCCAGGTCTCGGTCCGCTGATTCGTGCCGCAGGCACCATGTTCATTGACCGCACCCGCAAAACTGCGGTGCTGCCAGCGGTAGCAGCTATCCAGGAGCGTTTAGCGCTTGGCAACGGCGTTGTCGTTTTCCCGGAAGGTACCAGCAGTTCCGGGGGGCGCATTTTGCGCTTGCGTCGCAACATGTTTGAAGTGGCTTTGCGTGCCAACATGCCCGTGCACGTTGGCTGCATTTTCTATGCAATACCTGATGTGCGTTTCCCTGTGGAACTGAAACTGTGCTGGTGGGGCGCCATGACATTTTCTGATCACCTGCTCGGGGTATTCCAAATTCCGCGCGTCGAGGTGCGCCTGCGTTTGGCACCGGAACCCATCATCGGGGAGAGCCGCCTCGCACTGGCAGAAAAAGTGGCGGAGCGGATGAACGAAATGTTCGAACCGTTGCACGATTGGAGCCGCTTAAACCCCAGCGATGACGACGGCATTCCGGATTAGCAAATGCCTGATGCAGAGATCATCCTGTTGATGCTGAGTCTGGCTGCAGCGACTCTGATTTCGGAAGACCTTGCCTGCATAAGCGCTGGCCTGATGGTTTCCCAAGGCCGCATCCATTGGTTGGCCGCAAGTCTGGCGTGCTATTGCGGTATTCTGGCTGGCGATATGCTTCTCTATTTGGCCGGCCGTTATTTGGGCCGTCCGGCATTGCGCCGCCGCCCCCTTCGTTGGCTTACGAACGAAGCAGCGGTAGCACGAGCTTCGGCTTGGTTTTCCCGGCGCGGGCTTGCGGTGATTTTTATTTCGCGGTTTACGCCTGGCTTGCGTTTGCCAACTTATTTCGCCGCTGGTGTGTTGCGTACGAATCCACTCAGTTTCTTTCTGTATTTCAGTTTGGCTTGCTTGTTGTGGGCGCCAAGTTTAGTGTGGTTTGCCAGTCAGTTTGGCGAGCACGCCGAATATGTTTTGCAGCGTTTCGAGGACCACGCGCTCGGGATCTTGGTTGCACTTGGCGGGCTAGTTTTGTTGATGACGCGCCTCATCGTGCCGCTTTTTTCTTGGCGTGGCAGGCGTTTGATGGTCGGGGCAATACGCCGCCAATGGTGTTGGGAATACTGGCCTCGTTGGCGTCTTTACTGGCCGGTGCTTGTCACCATCCTTTGGCAAGCCATTCGTCAGCGCAGCTTTACGCTCGTTACCGCCGTGAACCCAGCCCTCGAAGGCGGTGGCCTGGTTGGCGAATCAAAGGGAGCGCTACTTACCAAGCTTGCCGGAGAAGGCGTACCGGCCATGTGTTTATTCCCCGCCGCAGAAACGGTAAGAGACCGCCTTTTGCGGCTTGAGCGCTGGCGTCATCAGCATGCCATCGCTTACCCTTTCATCCTGAAGCCCGATGCTGGCGAGCGTGGCAACGGAGTGGTGTTGATTCACAACCAAGCACAGGCAGCCGCTTGGTTTACGGATTTTCCGCGCGCTGCGCTTGCGCAACCATTCATCCATGGCTTGGAGTTTGGCATTTCCTACTTGCGTTTCCCCGGCGCAAAATATGGCAATGTGGTGAGTCTTTCGGCCAAGCAGCCGCCAGTCGTTTGCGGGGACGGCAAAAAGAATCTCGAGCAATTAATCCTTCAACATCCTCGGCATGTAGCGATGGCGCGCAGTTTGTTGGCCACCCATGCCGAGCGCATATTTGATGTGCCGACGGCTGGGAAAATCGTGGAATTGAGTCCACTCGGCACGCACAGTCGTGGCGCTGCGTTTTTCGACTGCAACGATTTGTTGACACCTGCTCTCGAAAAGGTCGTCGATGAAATTAGTCAGCGCGCGTCGGGTTTTTACCTTGGCCGCTATGACATACGCGTGCCGTCGGTGGCCGACCTCCAAACTGGCCGTAACATTCAGGTTTTAGAACTCAACGGATTGACCGGCGAGCCGGCGCATATCTATGATCCGCAGCACTCCGTTGCCTATGCGCGCAGAGTACTGCGTCAAACATGGCGCGATGCCTTCCGCATCGCGGCAGCCAACGTCAACGCTGGCGCAACTGCCAGCACGCTGCAGGAGTTGTGGAAACTGTTCCGCACGAGCCGCTGAGTGCTTCGTTAGAGCTCCAGGTGTGGCGGACCTTTGAGATCAAACTTACGTCGCTCGACTAAAAAATGGTCGCCGTGAATGCGACGTTTGCGAAACCCGAGAAGGTGAAATATTTCAACCAGGAACCAGCGCGCGATCCGTCGGTCGACGTGGAGAGCCTCTTGGCCATGGCCGCCGCGTATACGCCGGACCCCAGGTAGTAAGTGAATTGCGCGATCGAAACGGAGTCGACGCATCCACCTTGAGGTCGCCAGCCAGGCGGGGTGAATCTCCAGTGCCAGGAAAAAACCATCATCCCCTTTGCCTTGATAGAGGGGCAAAATCATGCGTGATTTGTAGTTGGCACGAATGCCCCCAGCAATTTGATCATCGGCCACAATTTCGTGCGGCTGCAGAGGGCGAAAATTGCGATAACCAGGTCGCATTTGGAAGCCGTCGGCCTCGGTAATGGCGTGGCGGTAACGGACACCCAGCCAGCGCGGCAGACCGTTGCGACTGGTTTCGAGTAACTTGGCGGCATCTCTTGCCTGAGGGCATTCGCTTTCGCGCAGACAGCGCGCGCCGACTAACGCCCGCCAAATTGCAGCGGCATGATTGCTTACGGAGGAAGTAGCACGGTGCTGTCCTGCTTCAAACCCCATCGTAATCATGCCGGCATTATTTAAGTGTTCCAGTAGTGCTCCTTCCAGCTGCTCCTCTAAACCTAAAATTACTGGCACTGGAAAGCTTTGCGCAAACTTGCGGTTGCGGATGGTGTCGCCGATGCAGGCGAAGGGCTCGCCTTCGGCCGACGAAGTGTGCAAATCCAAAAAGTAAAAAGGGCCGCGCTGACCACGAACCATTGTGCGGATGGTGGCGAGCAATTCCCGCTGTTCGAGAGTTTCCGCACAGCCGTCGTTCAGGCTCTCAAGAGTCTCCATGCGAGAAGGTTTCCAGGCACGGTTTAAATCGTGATCAATAAAGCGGGTACCCACTTCCAGAGCGCGAATGTTGCCGCTCAATCCAACCAGTGTGCCACGCATTTTCGGCTGGGTGCTTTGCAAAATTTCAAACACCTGTTGCAGAGCATGAATTCCAGCCGGTTCGTTGCCGTGGATGCCACCCACGCAGAGCACCAAAGGCCCAGGTTGCTGGCCCTCATAACGGCCGAGGACACGCGAGTAGTGCTGCAAAGCGGGTGCGGTAGATGAGGCTGGATTCAAGCTAGTGGCAGGGGGAGGCTCACCCAATTCATCGCCTAAATAGGGTTAATCCTTGAGTTTTTGCTCGAGTAAACGAGCGGCAATGCCCATCAAAATGTCTTCCGTAATGAGCCCTATAAGCCGGTGTTTGGCATCCACTACAGGCAAGCAGGATATCTTCTTTTGGCGCATCAACGCAATAGCATCCAGGGTCCTGGTTTCTGGGCTCACGCAAATTGGGTGGGCGTCCATGACTTCTGAAACAGGCACTTGAACATCTTCGGAACCTCGGTTGAAAGCAAAGCGCATCAGTACACGGTGGGTGAGTAGCCCCACCAGAATGTGATCATCATCCTCCACTGGAATATGGCGCAAATGCCACCAATCCATCATATTGGCCGCAAGGTCGACCAATTCGGTTTGGCGCACCGTGAACAAATCAGTATTCATCAGCGAGGAAATCCGTTCGTACTGATCGCTCCACGACATGCTCGTATCACAGACTTCCGCCAGCGGCCACTCGTGCAGGGGCGCACCTGTTTCCTGGTTGTGAATGGAGCAGCTCACCAAAGCGGACAAAGTTTCTGAAACATTGGCGGTGCGGCGCATCTCCACTGCCGAAGAAAGCATCCATTGCGCACCAGTTTTTTCTTGCGTGACTCGCTCGCGGATGACGCCGAGCAGACGGCTGATATCGGCTTCATCCACTTGACGACTTTCGAGTCCGCGGCGTGCCAGAGGCAACAGAACGGTAAGAATCAAATCGTGCGTGGGGTAGGTTTTATGATCAACCCAACGCAACTGCGCATCCAAGCCCAAGCGAGCGGCGGCCAGCAAGTTATTTTTGGCATCGTCGAATTCAAAGCGGCCACGTGGATCGCCGTATTCCTCAGCCATGCCACGCATCAGGCCAAGCCAAAACGCAGCGTTGGCAATTTCATCCACCACCGAAGGCCCTGCTGGAAGCAGACGGTTTTCAATGCGCAAGTGCGGCTTGCCAGCGCTAATGCCATAACAGGCACGATTCCAACGATAGATGGTGCCAGTGTGCATCCGCAGGGCATTGAGGAGCGGCGGCCGTCCGGCAGCAATCGCCTCCATAGGGCTCTCATAGTTTTCGGCACCGATTAACGAGCGAAAGCGGGCGATGTCTTCGCGGTAAAGCTCTACCACAGAATCCTTTACCCAAGATGTACCGAACATGACACGCGGCATCATTTCGCGCAAGTGCAGTTCAGAGGAGCGGGTATCGACGGATTGTTGAAACAGCGCCAACCGTGTTTCACGCCATAACCGTTTCGCAAACAGAATCGGCGAGTTGACCGCACAGGAGAGCACCGGCGCAGCGATTAGTTGCGCTAGGTTGTAGTGCAGCGGAAACTGATTGGCGGAAACTTGTAAATGCACCTGATAGGAAGTGTTACAGGCCTCCAGCATGATGGTGCCATGAGTGAGTTGCAGTTCATCAATACCCTTAATACGCAGCTGGAAATCACCGCCTCGCATGCGGGCCAGCGCATCATTCAACGCGTAATAACGTGGATTTGGGGTCATGTTATCGAGCGACATGTCCTCCATTTCCAGAGTGGGAAGGATGCCTGTTAAGACGACGTGGCCGCCGGCCTCGCGCGCAGCAACCCGCGCCTTATTGACGAGTTCGTTATTTTGGCGCTCGAGCTTGGCGAGACAATCGCCGTGAAAATCCAGTGGATCGAGATTGCACTCCAGGTTGAACTGCGCCAACTCCGGAGTGAAATGGGAGTCCTCTACGGCCTCAAGAATGCGACCACCAAGATTCGCGGGGCGCATCGCGCGGTCGACTAGGAACATCTCTTGTTCCGCACCGATGCGCTGGCGATCGTTCTCGAACATATCGTTTTTGAGCATGTACTCAAGCGCCTGCATGTCACGCAGCAGTGCCTTGGTGAACAGCCGCAGCTGCTCCTCATCCCGATAGGAGTTGACGTTGAAGTCGCCCATGGAACCCATATTAGCGACCCCTCCTAAGCAGCGACCGCTAATCCACATAGGCATGATTTGGGATAATGGAAACGCCCAGCATGGTGAAAAATGCCCGCGTGTATTTGGTGAACATGGAATTGCATGAAAGGAGTTTTATGTCATGCGCCCTTTTTTTCGGAGCCTACAAGCGGTCAACAGAAGGAAAAAAAGGGGCAAGGCACTTCACTGGCGCTCGCGATGCAGAAGATTGCCCCGCGTCATCAATAGGTTGAGGAATGCTGGCCAGATAAAAAGCGAAAACCTATATTTAGCCGTAACAAAAGGGAATGCATGGCGGTTGACGCCCTGCGACCCAGGGGAACCGAGGAAAGGTTAAAAATTATTGCCGAAAAATGCGTCAGCTTAAATCCCAATTACACGAAAATTTCCAATCCCAAAAGGAAAGCAAATTGCTATGGTCATGAACCCCCGCCCTTTATTGGGCGAACATTCATTCCCCCATTTGTTTTCCTGTGGAACCCTAATGTCCCGCAAACCAGCTCCCCCGAAATCACCTTTTCTCGACCAGCGCCTTGCCGACGACTGGCTTGCAACCTGTCAGCAATATCAAGCGTTTCTCGAGGTTCCGCCCCGTCAACGTTTTCACTATCTAGGAAAGTTATTCGAGTTACTTTGTCCGTGGATTGAGAAAGCAATTCAAGGCGTCACCATCCGGCACTTTCTGTTGTTGCCTAAGGAAATGGTGATTGCGCGAATGTTCGCCAAATCATGTCGCCGCGAGAGCTTGCCGAAGTCGCATTTGATATTCCAAATTTGGATTGAATCCATCATTCTTCGCGATGTGGCAAACCCCTGCAACGAGCTTGGTGCGACGAATGGCGCCAGTGGCGAACCTTCGGCGCAACTCCAGCAGCGCTTCAATCGTTTGCCCATTGAAGACCGTGCTTTGCTGTACCTGTATATGGTGGAGCGTTGCAGCGTAGAAGAGGTTGCGAGCTATACCGGGATTCCGCAGGGGTCCGCGGCAGAAAATCTGGTTCGAATTTGGGCGCGTGTTCAAGGGGGCGCCCCAGCCTTGCAGTTGCCGCGTGGCTGGCGCGCGCCGCAAGCGCGAGAATCAAACTTTGTTCATGAGGAGCGCGATACGGATTTGGAGTGAAGTCGCTCTCCTCTCAGCGGTTGCAGGTTTTGCACGGCGTCTGCCAAGCGGAAACCAGACGGGTTTTGGCCTGGCGCCTTCATCAAGCCGCAACCTTGCTAGAGATGCGTCGCGATGGCTTGGCGGGCTATTTCCCAGATTCCAGTTTGCTTGGTCCAAGTTTGCGCGATTTACAGGCTGAGGTAAACGAACTGGGCCATGAACACTTGGATTTACGCGTGCTCAAGCCGTTGGAGTTATGCGCGCGGTCACGCGAGCTCGGCAATGATTCTGCTCACCTGGATTTAACCATTGCTGCGTGCCTTTTTCGTTCTGGAGCCGTGCAAGAGGGCCGCGACATGTATGTGCAGGCCTTGCTGAGAGCGACCTGTCGCGCCATGCGAGCTCGCTGCTTGACCAGCATCGCCGCGATTCATTTCGTCGAGGGAGATCTCTTGGCTGCCGCTAGTTTTTCACGCGCGGCGATGACGGAAGACTCTGGATTGCAGCTGGTGCATAGTAATGCACAGGAAATTGAGGCAATCCTTCAAGAAACAGGTTATTAGAGCTGTTTTTCTTGGGTTTCTCATGAGTTGTCCACAATTTTTCCCCTTTCTAACACTGTTCTAGACAAGTTTTCCCCAAGGGAAATCCAAGTGGTTGCGACCAGATTTCTCGAATTTGAGAAACTATCGGTGTTACCCTAGCACTGATACGTCCTAGTCTTACTTAACCAAATGAGCTTCGCCCCCCTAAAAACCGAACAGATTGAAAGCTTCGCCGCCCGGCTGGAAGCTTTTGCTCGTGAGGTTGGGCATAGCCGTTTGCTGGAATTTAGCAGCCGCTTGGGCGATTTAGATTCCCGCGAGCGTGATCGATTGTCTACGGAACTGATGGCGATCTATGCGGAAACGGCCTCGAACGAAGCTTTCGGGCTTCTTTTCGAGCTGAACCAAGATGGGGTGATGCGGTTGATTTACCATCACCTGCGGCGTAGCTTTTTTTCGGTAGGTGCAAACGATGTTTTGCAAGAGGTGTTTTTCAACATCTACCGCTACCCGAAGAATTTCGATTCCACCAAGCCGTCGGCGTTCCGCAACTGGACTCACTCCATCGTGCGCAACACCACGTTGAAGCATAGCCGTAAGGCTCAGCGCAACCACGTGGTCTCCTTAACTAGCCCCGACCGCGATTCCGACCGTGATCTACCGAACCTCGAGCCCGAGGATTTCGACGGCCTCACGCCACTCCAGCAATCGGAAGATAAGGAAACCAACGAGCAGCTCATTGGCGCCTGGATGCTCTACCTGCACTTCTACCAAGAGGCCTATCGCTGTCTCACGCCGCGCGAAAAACGCGCCTTGTATTTGGTAGAGGTTGATGGCCTTGCCTACAAAGATGCAGCTGCGGAACTTGAAGTGCGGGTTGAGAACCTCAAAATGCGGATCTTCCGCGCACGGCGCAAGATTTTCACGATTATGAAGCGTAAGTTTTCCGCCGCTGGAGAAGCGTCGCCCGAGCGTGAAAAATCCGCTCCATTTAGCACCCGCGCCGACGCCGGCCGGGCAAGTGCGGCAGATGATCGCATGTTTGCTCCGGCTCCGGCAGTCGAGAAATCGGCGCGCCCCAGAGGCCGGTTCACCACGTTGAAGTCCGCCAAACAGAAGATTGTTCGTAACCTGGAGGAAGGCGCATGAGCTTCTACGATGCGTCGGCCGATCGCACGGCTTTTACGGGCTTCCATGATGCCATTCGCAACGGGAGTTCCGCATCACCGATGGTTTGTGCCGGATTCCAGCGCGGCTTAAGCGCACTTTTTGATGGCGAAGTTCCTGAAGAGCATGCCCGTCGCACCTTAGCTCACTTAGAAGCTTGTTCTGATTGCTCAGATTTCTTCCACGCAGTGCGTTTACAGGCTTTGGCTCATCGCGATATGGCCGTGCCCGGTTCGCTGGCGCGTCGCTTATCGCGCCTACCTGGTCATGATATTTTTGAGGGCCTCACGGATTCGGAAATCGTTCGTCGTTTGGCCGGTACTCTCTATGAACTGGGCAAGGCTTACACTCTGGCTGGCACAGATGGTGAATACCTGGTGCGTATTGCCGAGGAGCCCGTTGAAATTGATAGTTTCGAGAGCGGTGAAGCCGCTGAAATCGCAAACCTAGCGCAGCGTAGTGGTGTTTGTGAAACTCCTTTTACGCCCATGGCAGGCAGCGCTTCTTCTCATCTCGAAAAAGCACGTGGTTTTCTTTCTGAGGCTTTGCGCCTCAAGCCACGTTTTGCAGAAGCCCACATTTACCTTGGTTTTGTACACCAAGCCCAAAACAACCAAGATTTGGCCCAAGCTGAGTACCTTGAGGTTTTCTTGAATACGGATCGACTCTTGAATCGCGCACACGCCGCTATTCAACTTGGCTTGATTCATGATCGCAACAAAGACCACCGTCGGGCCTTACGATACTACCGCTGGGTGGTTACGAGTGGCTTGGTTCACCACCAGCCAGAATTCGCCTTTGTTCTTTACAACATCGCAGTTGAGCATATTTCGCTTTGCGAAATGCCAAAAGCGTTGGAAATGCTGTGTTTGATTCGCAGCGAATACAGTGAGCTTTGGCCAACCGTTGTGGATTGGCTGCAGAGCTCCGATCACCTTCTGGAGTCGCTGCAGGTCGACAGGACTTGCCGCACAGAACTCGAACAACTGGAACCGGCATTTTTTGCCGCTTAATACGATGAAAAATAGGACAGCATTCAAGTACCTTATGAAGCCGGCATTTTTTGCCGCGCTCCTAGGTGGGATGTTCCTTCTTGCCACTTCTCCGCTACTGATTTCGTCACAGGGGAATGTGGAGAATGGTGGTACCGGAGACCACGGCGATAACCCAGTAGTTGGTAGCCTTCCTTGCGCGATCAACCCAGAGCTGGACTTGATGTTTGGTGCCGGCTCTTCAGGGAATTCTTTGGTAGCGGTGCTCGGCATGCTCGGTGGCCAGGATTTAAGCAATCAAATTCTTGATGCGAATGGCACGCCTTATGGAATGTTAAACCGCGGCGGCCTCTACACTACAGTCGGCTTAGTGCACGATGGCTTCATCCAAGTTGCGCGCGCAGATGCACGCAAGGCATTTATGTGGCTACAGCAATGGTTGCCTAATGACTACCTTGGAGGCACGGCAACCCTGACCTCTACGATTGGTAATAACTCGCGTTCGATTACCACAAATGTAATTAACCTGCCCCTGATGATGATTGCAGCCTCGCCTGCCCCGGTGGCCAATGGCGTGGTTAGGATTCAAAGCGTCAATAATGTTGCGCCGGTCTTGGTGATCAATATCTCTGCAGTCGGAAATCTTGTGACAGTGAGTTACACGCCAGAATAACCATGGAACCGCGAGTTGTGGTTCCGCAAGGGGACCTCGGGGGTATCGCCCCCGAGGTCCTTCTTCATTCTCTAAGCGACGGCACTTTGCGTGAGGCGTGTAGGCCGTTAATCCTTGGACATCGTGTTGCCCTTACAGCAATTGCTGCTGAGTTAGGAATTGCCATTGAGTTGCAGTCGGTCGCGCGTGCTGAGGATGCTTTCTCCCTGCCACCAGAATCACCAGTTCCTGTTTTGGAATTGGAATCTCCCATGCCAACCGCCGCACCAGGGGTGCCGTCGGCAGAGTTTGGCATGGCCAGCGTCGAGGCGGTTTTGCGCTGCGCCAATTTGTGTATCGAAAAGGAAGCGGATGTGATGGTCACGCCGCCCATTCATAAAATAAGTATGCATCTGGCGGGCTATCCGTTTGAAGGGCAAACGCAAATCCTTGGCGAAACTTGTCGTTCCAATCGTTATGGAATGTTGGCCTGCTCGGGTGACCTGCGGGTGTTGGTCGCAACGCGCCACATGTCTTTGCGCCAGGCCATTGGCAAATTGGATCCCCGTTTCGTGGCCAAGCAAATTCGTCTTGCGCATGAAGCCGCCAGTGAAACGCTAGGGATTTCCGCGCCGCGAATTGTGCTTGCAGGGCTGAATCCTCACGCGGGAGAAGGCGGGGCTTTTGGCGATGAGGAACAACTGGTACTTGAGCCAGCTATTGCAATTGCTCGTGAAGAGTGGGGCTTTCACACCGCTGGCCCAGCGGTACCCGATGTCGTCTTTGGTCAAGGCTATCGCGGCGAATGGGATATTGTTATTGCGCTTTACCACGATCAGGCATTCCTGCCATTGCGCATGTTGCCTCGAGAATCCGCCTTCACGGTTTTCGTTGGCAGCAACATCTTGCGCACCTCACCCATGCATGGGGCGGCCTACGATATCGCCCGCACCGGCAAGGCCGATTCGCGCGCATTTCGCTTTAGCTTAGAGCGCGGAATCGACCTCGCAAAACGGCGCCTTACATCCGCGTAAGGTAGCGCTCCACTTCCCAAGGGTGGACCATCGCGATGTACTCTTGCCACTCCGCCCGCTTGGCGTGAATGAACTGTGTAAAGGCGTGTTCCCCGAGAGCTTCTTTGATCAGTGCGCTTTTCTCAAGCTGCAAAATTGCTTCGCCTAAGTTGGCTGGCAAACTCTTGATTTTCAAGCGTGCACGTTCGCGCTGACTCATCTTATAAACGTTGCCGGTTACTGGCAGTGGTGGGTCAATTTTGTTGCGGATGCCATCAAGGCCGGCAGCGAGCATCACGGCGAACGCCAAGTATGGATTACACGAAGGATCTGGCATGCGCATTTCGCAACGCGTACCGATGCCGCGGCGGGCCGGAACGCGAATCAGCGGCGAGCGGTTGCGCATCGACCAAGCGAGATGTGTAGGTGCTTCATAGCCGGGCACCAAACGCTTGTAGGAGTTGACGGTGGGGTTGGTGATTGCGCAGAGTGAACGGCCGTGTTCGAGCAGGCCACCGACATACCAGCGCATCAAGTCGGAAACGCCATCGTCGGCCGCGCCCTCTTGGAAGAAAATGTTTTTGCCACCTTCAAACAGGGACATGTGCACGTGCATACCTGAACCGTTGATACCAAAAATAGGCTTCGGCATAAAGGTGGCGTGCAGACCCATATCTCGCGCGATCTTGCGCACGACAAAACGGAACACGGTGAGCTTGTCGGCGGTTTCGACGGCGTCGCCATATTTGAAATCGATTTCGTGTTGACCGGCTGCAACCTCGTGGTGCGAAGCTTCGATTTCAAAACCGAGTTGCTCAAGGGCGATGACGATTTCGCGACGACACTGCTCACCAAGGTCGGTGGGGGCGAGATCGAAATAGCCGGCGGCATCGTGGGTGATGGTGGTGGCTTCGCCATCCTTGGTGCGCTGGAACAGAAAAAACTCCGCCTCGGGACCGGCGTTCATTTCATAACCCATCGCCTTGGCTTCGGCACAAACGCGCTTCAGGATGCCGCGAGGGCAGCCCTCAAAAGGAGTGCCTTCGGGAAGGCGGAAGACATCGCAGATGATGTGTGCAATCAGACCGTGGCGGCTGTAACTGAGGCCTTCACTGGGCCACGGGTCTACCCGATAAGTGTTGAGATCTGGGCTCAGCAACATGTCCGACTCTTCAATCCGAGTGAAGCCCTCAATCGAGGAGCCATCAAACATGATTTCGCCATCGAGAGCTTTCTCGAACTGGCTGGCCGGCACTTCCACGTTTTTGTTGGTGCCGGAGATATCGGTGAACTGCAAGCGCAGAAAACGGACATCGTGCTTGCGCATATGGGCGAGAATGGCATCTCGGCTCATGTTTTTAGTGACATCGAGGCAGGCTTGGGTGACGGCGCTGAGGTTTTCCATGGTGAAATTGGAGGCGAGGCAGTGGGTGAAGGGACTTAGGAACGCGCAAATGATAGAGTTTCCAAGTAGGAAATACAGTTTAATTGCGAAATCTGAAAAAGTACAGCGCATTACGCCGAAAAAAACGCATGAAATCAAGAAAGTGACAGTTGATATGTGCAAAATATGCCCACGGCGTCATCCGGAAAAAACTACCAAAACATCCAAATATTAATCACGAATTTCGCCGACCTATTTCAGAGTATGTGGTATTCTATTCATAACAACCCCGCCTGATAGGCGAAACTACTCATGGAACGCTTCGGACTCGTAGGCATTTCCCATCGTCGTGCTTCGGCAGAGGAAATCGGATTCTTCGCCAAGAAACCCACCCAGCTGGAAGAGCTGCGTCTCGCCTTGGGTGTGGATGAGCTCATCATGCTCTCCACCTGCAACCGCGTGGAGGTGTACTGGGTTTGTCATGACCGTCAATCACCGGATTACGTCCTCCGTTCTTTTGCCAATTGGATGTTCCCGGATTCTCCAGAGCTGCGTGCTTTGGCCGATTCCACTTGTATCGCCATGAGTGGCGACGCCGTCCATCGCCACCTCAACGCTCTATTGTGTGGCTTGGATTCTTTGGTGCTCGGCGATGAGCAAGTTGTAGGCCAGTTCCGCAAGGCGCTGATTGAGGCACGCGAGCAGGAAGTTTGTGGTCAGTGGCTCGGTATGCTCGCTGATGAAGCTTTGAAGTTATCGTGCCATGTGCGCGAGCAAGTGGATTACGCCAACATGCCAACTTCGGTTTCGGAAGTGGCCGCCGATGTGTTGCGTAGGCAGGTGCAAGGAGAAGGTGGTCGCGTGGTGTTGGTGGGCAGCGGCGAAATGACCACTACTTTGGCATCGCGTTTGTCTGGTTGGAACGGCATCAAACTGCATTTTGTCAACCGCACGGGCGCCAAGGCAGAAGAACTTGCGCAGCGTTTTGGAGGCACCTGGCAGCAGCTGGAACATTTTCAAGTCTGGCCGCAAGATTTTGATTACATGGTCACCGCCACGGCTTCCGAAGAACCCGTTATTTCCGCGGAATTGTGCGCGAGCTTGCCAAAACAAGAGCGCCCACGCCTGATCCTGGATCTCGGCGTGCCTGCGGATACCGAGCCAGCAATCTCGGCGCTTCCCCGCTTTACGCGCTTGGATGTGCTCGAAGTCGGCCGCCGCGTCGAAGAAAATCAGAAGGTTGCCGAGAAGCTCGGCCGTGAGGTGCGCCCTTACTTGCGCGAAGGCTCCTTAAAGTTCCGGGAGAAGATTTTCCGCCGTAATCTTGGGCCAGTTGCGCAAAAACTGCGCGAATCAGTGGAGGCACGCAGCCAAAACGAGGTCGATCGCTGGCTGGTCACGCGCCTCTCGCACTTAAGTGAAGAAGATAGTCAGTTGTTTGTAGCCTTTGCAAAACGGCTCGCCGAGCAGACCGTGCAGGTACCATTGATTGCACTGCGTCAGACTCTACGCGAGCTTCCGATGGGGGATGCCCTTTTGGAACGCCTGCGCGAAACCGGGCGTCGTTTGGCACAAAAAGATTTAGGTAAATGAAAAAGCTCAGGCTTGCGACACGTGGTAGCGATCTTGCTACCACTCAATCAGGCATGGTGGCCGCTGCGGTAGAAGCCGCAACCGGCGCCGTCACGGAACTTGTGATTGTGAAAACAATTGGCGACGCGCGCCTCGATGTGCACCTTGCGGAAGTGGGGAGTGTCGGATTGTTTACCAAAGAAGTTCAAGATGCGGTGCTTGATGGGCGCGCCGATTATGCGGTGCACTCGCTCAAGGATCTTCCCGCCGAACAAACTGCTGGCTTGTGCTGCGCAGCGATTCCGGTGCGTGAAGATACACGCGACTGGCTGCTGATTCGACCTGGATTCTATGGTGATCGTGGCGCGGGGTTGTTGCCGCTGATTCCTGGAACTCGAGTTGGCACATCAGCAGCCCGTCGTACCGCTTTTCTTGCCGATATGGCGCCAGATTGTACGGCTGTATTATTGCGCGGCAACGTGCCAACCAGGGTCAACAAACTCATCGCTGGCGATTACGACGCCATCCTTTTGGCGGGTGCAGGTCTGCGCCGCTTGGATCTTGATTTGGCGAATCTTCAGGTCGTGAAGTTGGATCCAATGCTATGGCCAGGAGCCCCTGGTCAAGGAGCCTTGGCGATAGAGTGTCGTGCCGATGATCAAGAAACGCGTGATTTGATTGGCCAATTGCATCACCCCGCCACCGCCGCAACGGTCGAGGCGGAACGCAGTTTGTTGCGTGCATTGGGTGGTGGTTGCGGTTTGCCTTTGGGCGCCTCGGCATTGGCGGTAGATGGCGGTTTTCAACTCGTTGCGGCTCTTGGTCCAACGGAAGATTTCCCCGGCAAACTGCGTCGTGCAAAGATCACAGCTACGGATGTCACCTCCGCTAGTGCGGCCGCCCTTGAGGCGTTGCTGGCCGCTGAGGTGATCTGATGAAGCATGCGCCCGTGCTCTGGATTGGGCGCGCGTTGGAACAAGCCGCTCGCTGGGCCGAAGCAGCGCAATCTTGTGGTTGTAAAGCCTTGGCCTTGCCGCTGATTGGCACCAAGGCCCTGCCAATTTCAGCCTCCGATCGAGCCTTGGTGCTTGGATTAGGCGCTGAAGACTGTTTGTTTTTGACCAGCGCTGAGGCTGTCCGCCAATACTTTGTATTGAATACAGAAGAAGGGGTGCTTCCGTGCTGCCGGATTGCCGTGGTTGGACCTGCGACGGCTTTGTCTTTGCGTGCCGGCACATCCACGATTCCCGGAATCGAGCCCGATCTCATCGCCCCTGAGAACACCGGCGCATCGCTCGCCAACGCCTTCCTTGCCAGCGCACCTAGCCGAACCGCCAAACTGGTTTTTTTCGGTGCTCAGAACCCGAGCCCAGCGCTTGGCTTCACGCTCGCGGCAGGAGGGCTGCCGCTAAGGGTGGTAGCGGCTTATGATATTGCAAGGCTCGTGGGTCCACCTCCCCCGCTTGGGGAGTTGGTTTTGCTTTTTTCACCCAGTGGAGTCGCAAGTCTACGCAAGAGGGTTGTGCAAACGAGCGATCACCCGGTACTCGCAGTTGGTCCAACCACCGCAACTGCAGCCCACCAAGCCGGCTTCCCACTTCGGGGTGTGCTGGCCCGCCCACACCCTTCCGCACTCATCGAATTCTTAAAGGAATGAACGATTACCGACTCGATTTGATCCACCGGCCGCGCCGCTTGCGCGCCAATGAGAATCTCCGCGAAATCGTCGCAGAGATTGATTTGCGCACGCGTCATTTAGTACAGGGGCACTTCGTCATTCCCGGCAGTAGTGAACAACAAGAGATTTCTTCGATGCCGGGCGTGAGCCGTTACACGGCGGATCGGTTAATCCCAGTCGTAGAGCGCGATTTAGCCAATGGTGTGCGCGCGGTGATGTTATTTGGCGTGCCCGATGTAAAAAACCCACAAGCCACCGGCGCCTTAGATGCGGATGGTGAGGTGCCGAACGCGGTGCGGTTGTTGAAGACCGCTTTTGGTGATGAGCTCACCGTGATGACGGATGTTTGCTTGTGCCCCTACACGGATCACGGTCACTGTGGTTTTATCGAAGGCGAAGAAGTAGTCAATGATAGTAGTGTTGCCACGCTGGCACAGATGGCTGCCGTCCTTGCGGAGGCTGGCGCAGATTTTGTCGGCCCTTCCGACATGATGGATGGCCGCATTTCTGAAATACGTCACCATTTAGATGACGCTGGCTTTGAGCGCACGTCCATCATTGCTTATTCGGCGAAGTATGCCAGTGCTTTTTATGGGCCCTTCCGGGATGCCGCCGGTTCGTCACCCAGCTTCGGGGATCGCCGTAGTTACCAAATGGATTTCCGCAACTCGCGCGAAGCCATCCGGGAAGTGTTGTTAGACCTTGAAGAAGGTGCCGACGTCGTCATGGTGAAGCCTGCGCTTGCCTATCTCGACATCATTCGCGCAGTGCGCGAGGTCTCTACCGTGCCGGTCGCCGCTTACAACGTGAGTGGTGAATACGCGATGGTACAACTTGCCGTGCGTGAAGGCATTGCCGAGGAACGCGCCATGGTGCTGGAAGTTTTAGGCGGAATTCGTCGCGCCGGCGCCGATCTCATCATCACCTACCACGCCAGCCGAGCGGCTGCAGAAGGTTGGTTGTCATGACCACAATTACTCCATCCACACAAACCTCCCAGGATTTATTCACACGCGCCTGCGCAGTGATGCCCGGCGGAGTGAGTTCTCCTGTGCGCGCCTACCAATCGGTGGGCGGCCAACCATTTTTTATTGCCTCAGGATCTGGTTGCCATGTGCGCACCGAAGATGGCAATGAGTACCTGGATTTCGTCGGCTCATGGGGGCCGTTGATTTTGGGCCACGCGCATCCTGCGGTTACTAGCGCGGTACAAAAGGCGGTTGCTCTTGGCACCAGCTTTGGTGCCCCGTGTCTTCCTGAAACGGAACTTGCTGAAAAAATCTGCGCGATGTCGCCGGTGCTCGACAAAGTGCGTTTTGTCAACTCTGGCACCGAGGCCACGATGTCGGCATTGCGTTTGGCGCGCGCGGTTACCGGACGCGATGGCTTCATCAAGTTTGATGGTTGTTACCATGGCCACGCCGATTCGTTTCTGGTGAAGGCAGGTTCCGGCCTTGCAACCTTTGGGGAGAGTTCGTCGGCGGGGGTCCCAACGGCATGTAGTGCTCTTACCGGCGTATTGCCGCTCGATAATGAGAAGGCCCTGGAGGAATGGTTTGCCGCCAACGGCGATCAAACCGCAGCCGTTTTTGTAGAAGGCATTCCAGCCAACTGTGGCTTGTTACCGCAGCGCAAAGAGTGGTGGAAGAAACTGCGCGAAGTCACACGCGCGCACGGCACGTTGTTGGTGGTGGATGAAGTCATCACCGGCTTTCGCGTTGCCCCAGGTGGGTTCTGCAGCCTGGAAGGCATTGATGCAGATTTAGTGACTTACGGCAAAATCATTGGCGGCGGTCTTCCGGTTGGCGCCTATGGTGGCCGCAAAGATTTAATGGATAGAATTTGTCCTGATGGCAATGTCTATCAGGCGGGCACTTTAAGCGGCAATCCGCTCTGCATGGCAGCCGGCATTGCTGCGCTTGACGCCATCGTTGCGCAAGATGGTTGGCAGCGCCTGGAACAACTGGGCAGCCATTGGGAAAGATTGTTGCAGCCGTTACTTGCACGCGAAATCGCGGCCGGCCATCCACTGACTCTCACCCGGCGTGGCTCCCTGTTCTGGTTGTGTTTTGATGCAACAGAAGCTCCGCGTACCTTTGCAGCCATTCCAAGTAGTGGCGCCAAGCGTTTTGCGCGATTTTTTCACGAACTGCTATCGCGTAGCATCATGATTGCGCCTTCGGCATATGAAGTAGGCTTTCTTAACTTGGCGATGGATGAAGAAATTCTTACCCAAGCCGCGGTCGCCTTTGGTGAAGCCTTGGAGGCGAGTCGATGAACAACACAATTTTGATGCGCGCATTGCGCGGCGAAAAAGTAGAGCGCACTCCGATGTGGCTCATGCGTCAGGCAGGTCGCGTACTTCCGGAATATCGTCAGCTAAAAGCGGAACACGGCTTTGTAAAAATGGCGAGTACGCCAGAGTTGGCCGCGCGTGTAACTTTGCAGCCGATTGAACGTTTCGGCTGGGATGGTGCGATTTTGTTCGCGGACATTCTCACGCCATTGATGCCACTCGATTTTGGCATTGATTTCGCCCCGGGTCCAGTATTTGCCCGGCCACTTGAAGGCGCAGCAGATTTGCATCGCGTGAAAGAAGTACCGGCCGGGGGGTTAGCTCACGTGGAAGAGGCCATCCGGCTAGTGCTGCAGGAGTTGCCACCTGAATGCACGATGCTCGGTTTTGCTGGCGCACCGTTTACGATGGCTTCCTATCTTTTGGATGGCGGGGGCAGCCGTGAGCACGCGCGTTTGCGTGCAGCCGTTTACAGTGGCGAAGCGTGGTTCCCTGAGTTGCTCGAGCGCCTTGCCGATATGACTATCGGCTATTTACAAACGCAAATCGAAGCAGGCTGTCAAGCCGTGCAGCTTTTTGATACTTGGGCTGGCTTACTAGATGAAACCACTTATCGGCGCTATGCCTTGCCGGCCGTGCAGCGTATTTTTCGCGCACTCAAAGGGAAAGCTCCTTTGCTTTATTTGATCAAAGATGGAGCACATTTGTTCGACGCCATGTTGGCATCAGAGGCCGACGGCTTGAGCCTTGATTGGCGTATGCCATTTGCTGCCTCGCGCGCTGCCGCAGGCGATTTAATCGTGCAGGGCAACATGGATCCTGGCGTGCTGCTCGGAACGGCAGAAGAAGTACGTCGAGCTGCCTTAGCGGTGCTCGACGCCAACGCTGGTCGGCCAGGCCACGTGTTTAATCTAGGTCATGGTTTGCTACCGCAGACCAAGATTGAAAACCTCCTGGTTCTCAAAGAAACGGTGCACTCTTATGGAAACGCCAGAGTCTGAAGTCCCCGCCGCGTTGGTTGCTAAGTACGATACTTCTGGCCCACGTTACACCTCCTATCCAACCGCCCCAGTGTGGACGGATGCTTTCGGCGATTCCGAATGGAATGCCGCCTTAGCAGAGGCGAATGCCCATGGTGGCGAAACACTTGCTCTGTATGTGCACCTGCCGTTTTGCAAAGAACGTTGCTTGTTCTGCGCCTGCAATGTGGTGATCACCCAGCGCGAAGATGTGTTGCAGGCTTACCTTAAGCGCTTGCGCAAAGAGATTGCTACGGTGGCCTCCAAGTTGCCAAACCGGCGTAAGGTCAGTGGCATTCATTGGGGTGGAGGAACGCCAACCCACCTTAAACCGGCCGAAATTGAATCGGTTTGGGATTGCTTGATGGAGCATTTTGAGTTGGTTGCAGATGCGGAAGTCTCGATCGAAGTGCACCCGCCGGTGACCACTCGCGAACAGATGGAAACCTTGGCCCGTCTCGGTTTTAATCGGGTAAGTTTTGGCGTACAAGACCTCGACCCCGGTGTGCAGGAGATGATCAATCGCCACCAGTCCTTGAAGCAGACTGAAGATGTTTTGATTTGGGCGCGGGAGCTCGGCTTCAACAGCGTGAACTTTGACCTCATCTACGGGTTGCCCGGGCAAACTTTAGAAACCTGGAACTACACGCTGGATCAGGTGGCGCGTTTGTTGCCCGATCGTTTGGCAATCTACTCTTACGCGCATGTGCCATGGTTGCACCCACATCAAAACCGCATGCCAGCAGATCAGTTGCCGGCCCCAGATCTCAAGCTGGAGTTGTTGCGTACTGCATCGCGTCGGCTAGAAGCAGAAGGGGGTTACCAGGAAATCGGTTTCGATCACTTTGCTTTACCTACCGATGAACTGGCCACTGCCGTTCAAGATCGTAAGTTGTATCGCAACTTCATGGGCTACACGGTGAAACCCGCGCGCGATTACATCGGCTTTGGCATGACGGCGATTTCCGAAGTTGGTCATGCCTTCGCGCAAAACCACAGCAAGCTGAATCGTTACAATGAAGCAGTCGACAGCGGCCATTGTGCTGTTTCAAAGGGCCACACCTTAAGCCTTGAGGATCAAGTGCGGAAGTTAATCATTGAGCGCTTGATGTGCAATCAGCAGATTACTTTCGAGGAAGTGGAAGCGCTTTCCAAGCAGCCATTTTGTGAGCATTTTGCCAGTCAGTGGCAAGCTTTAGAAGGTTTTGAAGCAGATGGTTTGGTCGTACGCGGCAAACAGGATCTCACCGTAACGAAGTTGGGTCGCAACTTCTTGCGCAACATTTGTATGTTGTTTGACTCTTACTTGGATGAGCAGCTACGCGAAGGCCGCTTCTCGAAAACGGTTTAAGCACTTATGGAACGTACTGGCGTGCTGTTGCTGCAAATGGGAGGGCCTCGCTCTCTCGATGAGGTCGAGTCTTACATCCAGCGTTTGTTCAATGACCCCTATTTGGTGCGTTTGCCATTTTGGGTTAACCTTTTTCGCGGCCCGTTGTCGCGCAGGGTAGCTCGCAAACGCGCGCCAGAAGTTCGTGAGCAATACGCTTTGATTGGCGGATCCTCGCCGAACAATCGCGTAACCGCCGAACAAGCGGCGGCCTTGCAGTTGGATTTGGGCGCAGACTTCCGTTGCTACGCGGCGATGGCCTATACGCCGCCCACGATCGGCGAGGCATTACGCGCCGCCATGAAAGATGGTTGCACGCGTTGGGTGGCGGTTTCCATGTTCCCGCAATACTGCACGGCAAGCACTGAAGCTGCGTTTGCGGAACTACGTACGGAAATTGCTGCTGCAGGGGTGGATGCCGGAAGAGTGGCTTGGGTAGAGCGTTGGGGAGACAATCCCGCCTACCTTGATGCCCTCGCGGCGGACGTCAAAAAAACGGTGAAGGCTGCCGTGGATGAGGGGCCAGGCGCGCCGCATTTGGTGATTTCTGCACATGGGATTCCCATTTCCTATATTGAAAGTGGCGACCCCTACATTCAGGAAATTGAGAGCAGCTTGGCCGGCTTGCGTCAACGTTTGCCAGCCTCCATCCCCATCACTTTAGCCTTTCAGTCGCGCGCCACCCCAGTCAAGTGGAAGGAACCTTCTACGATTGATACTTTGACCAAGCTTGGGCAAGAGGGCGTACGCAACATTGTGGTACTGCCGATTTCCTTTGTGAATGATCACATTGAAACCTTGTACGAAATTGATATACAGTTGGCCGACATCGCGCGTTCGTTTGGCGTGGAAAGTTATCGGCGCGTACCAGTGTTTAATGTAGACTCGCGTTTGACAGCCATCCTGCGCGAGCTTGTTTTGGAAAAAGTAGCCGCTCAATAACATGGAAATTTTTGATACTGCAGTTGTTGGCGGTGGCCTTGCTGGGCTTGGCGTCGCTACCTTACTTCGTGAGCGTGGCAAGAACGTCGTGCTGTTCGAAAAGGAAGACCAACCCGGCGGCAAAGTTCGCAGCGTACGCGAAGATGGTTTTGTGGTTGAGCTGGGACCACTTGGCTGGTTGGATCGTGAGCCAGTGGTGAGTGATTTGGTAGCCGGTCTCGGGCTGAAGCCATTGATTGCCAAGGATGTCCAAAAGGATCGTTCGTTATTCAAAGATGGTGGCTTGATTGCCTTACCTAGTGACGGCCCCAGCTTCTTGATGAGTAAGGTGCTTCCTTTTCACGCCAAGATGCGTTTAGCAGGGGAGCTATTTATTCCGGCGCGACGTCACGGCGAAGAAAGCGTTGAGAGTTTTGCTACGCGCCGCTTTGGTAAGCATGTGGCCAATACTTTATTTGGCGCGATGGTTTCTGGAATCTACGGCGGTGATCCGCAGAAACTTTCCGTGCACGCAGCATTTCCACTGATGGCTGGTTGGGAATTCGAATCGGGGTCGTGTATGCGCGGCGCTTTGAAGCACATGCGCAAGAAGAGGCGTGATATTAAACAGGGGCGTCTAAAGAAAACGAGTGGTACTTTGTGCAGCCTAGCGGGCGGTTTGGGTGATTTTACCGATGCGGCCGCCCAGAATTTGGGAGCCAATTATCGCGGTGGCCAAGCTCTTGAAGCGGTAACCCGCGAAGGGAATTTTTGGGAGTTTCATCAAGCTGGCGCGGTAGTCGCGCGCGCGCACCATTTAGTGTTGGCAACGCCCGCGCGTGAATCCGCGCGTTTGCTGGGTGCTGTAGGAAAAGAGTTGGCCCAAGTTGCCGCTACGATTCCCGGCAACAATTTGTGTGTCGTCACCGGCGCTTGGCGCCGCGATCAAGTACAACACGAGCTGCAGTCCTTCGGTTTCATTGCGTTGCGCAATCACGGATTCCGGCCACTTGGCGTGCAGTATGCCAGTTCCATTTTCCCCGATCAATCGCCCAGCGATATGGTGCAATTGCGCGTGCTGATTGGCGGAAGTTTTGATCCCGACGTAGCCGATCTCAGTGATCAAGAATTGCAGGCCGCTTGTTTTGATCCGCTGCATAAACTGCTCGGCGTGCAAGGTGACCCTGAACGTGTTTGGATGCGCCGTGTCGCTGGTGGGATTCCGCAATACACCGTTGGCCACTTGAGCCGCGTGGCCGCCTTTGATGCTATGGAGGAGAAAATGCCGGGGCTGTTTTTTGCTGGCGACTCTTTGCATGGCGTGGGTGTGAATGCTGTGTTGAAGCGTGCGTTGGTGGTTGCCGATCGCTTGTGTGCGAGCCGTTAACCCGCCGCAGTACGGATTAGCGGCTCAAGCAAGTGGTCAACAGGTTCCGCAAACAACCCCAAATGAAGTAGCATCGTCGTGCGTGAAATCGCGCTCGACCATTGCTTTTACTTCCAGTTTTCATCAGCTTTTACGCCGCGCTGCCAATCCAGCAGCCGGGCCCTGATTACCGTTTGCCAACCAAGGTTTTACCCGCCACGATTGAGGGGGAATCCACAGAAGGCCAAGATGCCATCACTGGTTTCAAGGTTCCGGAAGGCACTCTGATTCGTTTGTTTGCGGCCGAGCCAATGTTGGCCAATCCAGTGGCGCTGGAAGTGGATCGCAATGGCCGTGTGTTGGTGGCAGAAACTTTTCGTCAAGAAACAGAAGGCATTCCAGACAACCGCACTTTCCCGGAGTGGCTGCAAGATGATTTACGCCTCCAAACAGTAGAGGAGCGCGGCGCCATGATGCTGCGTCATCATCCACAGTTTGCAACGGAGTGGACTGATCGCGAAGATCGCATTACTGCACTCATCGATACCGATGGCGACGGCAAGGCTGATCAATCCACAATTTTTGCATCAGGATTTAGCGGGTTGCTTGACGGCACGGGTGCCGGCCTATTAGCGCGTGGGGATGATGTGTATTACACCTGCATTCCGAAGCTGTGGAAACTCACGGATGCAGATCACGACGGCGTCGCCGAAAGCGGCACGGCTCTGCATCATGGGTTTGGTGTGCGTGTGGCTTTCCGAGGTCATGATATGCATGGCTTGGTGCTCGGCCCTGATCGCCGGCTGTATTGGTCGATTGGTGATCGTGGCTATCACGTCATCACTGCCGAAGGTGAGTTGCTTGCGGAGCCTGGTCGCGGTGCGGTTTTTCGCTCCAATCTTGATGGCAGTGGTCTCGAGGTTTTTGCAACCGGATTGCGCAACCCGCAAGAACTTGCCTTTGACGACTATGGAAATTTATTCACAGTGGATAATAACTGTGATGCCGGCGATCAAGCACGCTTGGTATATTTGATGGAAGGCGGTGATAGCGGTTGGCGGATGAATTTTCAGTACCTTCCCGATCGCGGCCCCTGGATGAGTGAGGAATGGTGGAAGCCGCAACCCGATGGGGAAGCGCATCCAGCATTTTTGAATGCGCCGATTGAAAACATTACTGCTGGGCCATCAGGCTTGGCGTGTTATCCAGGTGTTGGTATGCAGCCTGGCATGGAGAATAATTTCTTCGTCTGTGATTTCCGTGGTGGCTCTAGTTACAGCGGCATCGTGCGTTTCAGCGTGGAGCCCTACGGCGGCGGCTTCCGCTTTGGCGATCAAGAAGAGTTTTGGTGGGGCATGTTGGTCACCGATGTGTGTTTTGGGCCCAGCGGGGATATGTGGGCGAGCGATTGGGTGAGTGGTTGGGTTGGTCCAGGCAAGGGCCGTATTTACCGTGCCAGTTTTGCAGGGGCAGATCAAGAGTTGCAGGCCTCCACGGCGAGTCTCTTGGCGGGTGATTTCACGGCGCTTCCGGTCGATCAACTCGCGCAATTACTGCACCACGCCGATCGTCGCGTGCGTTTTGAAGCACAGTGGGAATTGGTTGATCGCGGCGCATTTTCGGCTTTGAAAGAGGTGGCGCTGGCACAACCCTCCAACCAAGTTGATGGTGGTGAGCGCCTTGCGGAACTGTCGCGATTGCACGCTATTTGGGGATTGGGCATGTTGTTGCCGCAACACCTAGATGTTGCCGCCCTTTCTATCTTGTTAAAAGACAACAACCCACGCGTGCGCGCGGCACTGTTAAGTATTCTGCGCGGCCAGCTCGAAAGTTTGCAGCTCGACGCAAGCGGTAAAGCCCCAATCATCATGGCTTTGCGCGACCCAGACTTGAAGGTGCGCTTTCAGGCCGCGTACTTGGTTGGCGAAATGCGCAGCCCGGGCGACGACATGAAAATCTTGGCCGCATTAGATGAAAAAAGCGTGGGCGACCGTTTTGTATTGCATGCAGTCTCGCGGGGCTTAGCGGCAGCGATGCCAGAAACCACGTTGGTGACCTTTACTGGCAATCCTAACCGCAACCATCGTTTGGCTGCGGTACTCGCATTACGCTGGCAAGGGAGCACTCTACTCAGCCGTTTCCTTGCAGATAGCGATCCACTGATTGCCGCCGAAGCCGCCTGCGCTATTTATGACTTGAACTTGACAGCCGCATGGCCGCAATTGGCTTCGATGTTGCCACAACATCAGAAGCTGCCTCGCTCTATGGTTCGCCGTGCGCTCGCCGCCTGCCAACAGCTTGGTCAGCCGCAACATGCGCAAATGATTTTTGATTTTGTTCATAGTGAAGGCGTCGACGAAGAGTTGCTCAAAGAAGCACGTGAGTACATTATCAATTGGGATCGTCCTCAAGAGTTTGATCCCATCTTGAATGAATTCCGTAGTTATGGTGAGCGTGCGAGTGATTGGTTTTATGATAAGCAACTCGATTTTCCTACGGCGGCGGTGTTGGATGCTGTCGACCGCGGGCGCGCGGTATTCGCTGAAAATTTGATCACTGGATGCACCAAGTGCCATAGTTTGCACGGCGTGACTCCTGCAGGCGTGCTCAATCCCGCTGGCCCAGAGTTATCGAGCATTGGCAACAAGTACAGTCCCGCGGACATTCGTAAATCCATTCTGGAACCCGCAGCCATGATTGCGGAAGGTTTCGAGCTACGGGATCCTGAGGGCAATGTTTTGGCTTTCTCGGTGATGCCGCCAACCTTTGGCTCCATGTTAAGTGCCGCCGAACTGGACGACCTCGTGGCTTTTCTTTCTGCACAGCGCCTAACCCGGCGCATTTTGGTGCACATCGATTCACAAGGATACGAACATGAAGTGTGTAAAGCCGATGAAAATGGTTTATCACTAGTGGAACGCAACATGCTCGCTTGGGCGGAACGCGATGCACGCTATGAAGTTGTTGTAGATCGTGGTTATGAACGGTTCACGAAAGAAGGCCTAGCAGAATTTGATGCGGTGTTTTTCTACACTACCGGCGAGCTACCGATGACTGCAGAAATGAAGCAGGCCTTTCTCGACTTTGTACGTGGAGGGGGTGTGTTTGCCGGATCGCACTGCGCCACCGACACCTTCTACGAGTGGGCTGAATACGGTGATTTGATTGGCGCGTATTTCGACGGCCACCCCTGGCACGAAGAGGTCAAGATGATTGTTGAAAACCCGTTGCATCCAGCAACGCGTCATCTAAAAAGTGGCTTCACCTTTACCGACGAAATCTATCAGTTTCGCAATCCGTATAGCCGTGCTCGCCAAAATATTTTGTTGTCACTCGACACCGAAACCGTGGCGATGAACCGGGATTCCATCAAACGTACCGACGGCGATTTCGCTCTCAGTTGGGAGCGCGCAGAAGGGCAGGGTGCCGTTTTTTACACGGCGCTTGGACACCGCCCAGAGATTTGGAATGCGCCGTGGTTTCGTCAACATTTGATGGAGGGAATCCTCACGGCTATGACGCGACAGCCGCAACCTCCAGAAATGGAGCAGCAAGGCTATTACATTGATCTTGGCGCAGGCCAAAAAATGCGCATGCTGCCGGTCACTGGAGCGGATAGTAAAACGTTTTGGATCTCCGCAACAGAAATCACTTGGGATCAATACGACCGTTTTTTCCTGCGCGAGGAAGAGCAAGTACAGGTTGATGGCATCACCGGCCCAAGTCGTTCGGTGTTTCCCGTAACGCGTGGCTTTGGCCACGATGGATTCCCTGCGCTTGGAATGACGTTCGCTGCTGCCAATGAATTTTGTCGCTGGCTGAGCCTAAGCGCTCCCGGCACTTTCCGCTTACCAACTCAAGAAGAATGGCAGCTTGCAGCAGGTGAGGCGATTGCGCCTGCCGAGCTCCAAGGCTTTGCTTGGCATGTTGGCAACTCGGATGACATCCCGCATCGCGTGGGCCAGAAAAAGCCGAACCGCTTCGGCCTATATGATTTTTTCGGCAACGTCGCCGAATGGGTTACAAGTTCCAACCCGCGCGGCCGTTTAATGGGCGGAAGTTATCAAGATCTAGCCACCGCCATTGGTCCTGAAACTTTCGCCGATTATGAAATTTCCTGGCAGCAGCGCGATCCTCAGTGGCCAAAGAGTATCTGGTGGATGTCGGACGGCGGTTTTGCCGGTTTTCGCGTTGTTACCCTTGACGGCCCTGCAAAGTGACTTGCACACTACACCTTCTCGTTTCCCCTAGCTCCTTCATGCGATGACCCACGAAATCCCTAGACGAAATTTTTTGAAAGCTGCCGGCGTCGGCGCTGCTGCCATTCCTTTTGCAGGTCTTGTGACCCCCATCGCTGGCAAGCCGATGAGCGGCCCGCTGCGCGTCGGGCTTGTAGGCTGCGGCGGTCGCGGCACAGGTGCTGCCATGCAAGCGTTGGCGGCCGATAAAGATGTGATTCTTTATGCGATGGGCGATTTGTTTGCTGACCGTTTGGCAAGCAGCCATGCGAGCTTACAGGAAAACTTCCAAAATCGCGTGCAGGTTGAAGAATCGCGCCGCTTTACTGGTTTTGATGCTTACCAGAAAGTCATCGCAGAAGTCGATGTCATTTTGTTTGCAACGCCACCAGCCTTCCGGGCCGCGCACATTGCCGCGGCGGTAGAAGCCGGCTTGCATGTGTTTTGTGAAAAACCAGTTGCAGTGGATGCCTTTGGGGTGCGCTCTGTTTTGGAAACTGCCAAACTTGCACGCCAGAAGGGATTGTCGCTGGCAAGTGGTTTCTGCTGGCGCGCCGCATATGGTCACCGTGCGCTTTACGACCGCGTCCATTCTGGTGGCATTGGCGAGGTGCGTCACGTTTACGCCACGTATCTCACTGGCGGCCTGTGGTACAAAGAGCGCCAGCCGGAATGGACCGATCTGGAATACCAACTCAGGAATTGGCTCTACTACACCGCATTAAGTGGCGACCACATCACCGAACAAGCGATACACAGCATCGACAAAATCATGTGGGCGAAACAGGATGTGCCGCCCGTCAGCGCAACAGCTCTTGGTGGCCGCCAAGTGCGCACCGAAGCAAAGTGGGGCAACATTTATGATCACTTTGGGGTGCTCTATGAATGGGAAGATGGCACCATGGGGCACATGCAGTGTCGTCAACAAAACGGCACGCACATGGAAAACTTGGATCGTATAGTCGGCGCAAACGGCGTAGCCTTCATTGATGGTTGGGCGAATCACTTTGAAACAACTGGAGATTTCCCGTGGAAATATGCCGGCCCGAGCAACGATATGTACCAAACGGAACATGATGAGTTGTTCGCCAGCATTCGCGCTGGTGCGGCGATGAACCAAGGCGAGGCCATGGCGCACAGCACACTTGCCGCTTTGATGGGGCGCATGTCGGCCTACACTGGTCAGCGGATTACTTGGGAGCAAGCGCTCAACTCTCAAGAGAAGCTCACGCCGGATCACTGGGCGTTTGGACCGGGAGTGCCTGCACCCATCGCGCAGCCAGGCGTGACCAAATTTTTCTAGGAGCTTCTGTTGGAGAGTGTTGCTGATTGGCCGTTCAAGAAGAGCGGTCAATCCTGAAGTTCCATCCAAGGAACCGCATGGGGTGCGAGGTAGGAGCTATCCATCAGGCCCTTCATTTCACCACCAGTGGCGTAACCTATTGCGCTCAGTTCATCCTCTTTTGCTTGTGATAGCTCGACCGCATTGAGGGCAGACATATCGCGCTCCACAATCCAACCTTCGGCAAACATACGTGCTCGTAACTGCCCGAAAATCGCAAGCTGATCCGCTGCAATATTGTTGCGTTCACCTGGGTCTGCAGCCAAGCGAAACAGCCAACCGCGCTTCGGACTAAGATCCTGCCACAGCGCGGAAACAATCATTTTGTAGCCCTCGGCGCGATAACAGCGTAAAGCTCCGGCATTGCCAGAAAGCGCGGTACCGAGGTGATCTGTTTCGGCAAAGGCGGGCCGGCCTTCGAGCGCATTGGCATTAGAGAAAAACGGAGTCAGCGAAGCACCTTGCATTTCGCGGGCGCTATCCGGCCAGGCGAGGTTGGCGACGTCAAGCAAAGTCGGTAAGACATCAATGTGGCGAACTTGCTCGCCATGGATTCCAGCACTCCACCCCATTTGCGCGCCAAGCGCAGGGCTCCAAGCAAACTGCAACGGCGCGCGAATGAGTTCGTCATACAAAGTGTGGCCATGACCAAGATCGCCGTGGTCGAGAAATTCCTCGCCATGATCCGCGACGATGACAACGAGGATGTCATTGCGCGAAGCGAGTAGCTCTTCCACAAAAACACCGACTTGATCATCGAGGTAACGAATTTCCTCTGCATACGACAAGCGCAAACTTTCCACTTGCTCGGTGCTGAAAGTTGTCCCCTGACTGTTACGAAATTCTTCTTCTGCGGGCCCATCAAGGTGGGCTTCAACTCCGGTGTGGTTGAACAATCCAGTGTATTGCGGCGCGGGATCGTAAGGGTAGTGAGCATCATTTAGGTGCAAATACAGGAAAGATGCGTGGTCAGGGGCAGCTGCGAGCCAATCTTTCGCCGTGGCAATCAGCGGCTCGGCGGTGCTAGTGGCATCATGCACAAAAAACTGAAAGCCTGGGGCGAAACCAAAATCGGGGGTGATGTTTGGATTGGAAGAAAGCGCCATCGTGCGATAACCGCCAGCGGCGAACGCCTCGCCTACGGTGCGCATTTTGGGATTGAGGAAAGTGCTGCGCGTGGTGGCTTCATGGGCGCTTGGCACTTGGCTGGTCATCAAACTGCCAACCGCAGGCTTGGTCCAGGATGCCTGCGAAATACTTTGCGTAAACGCGGCGCCGGCATGCGCAAGTGCATCGAGACGCGGGGTGGTATTCAACTCACTGCCGCCCCAACCTACATAATCTAGGCGAATGGAATCCAGCAGGATGAAAACAACCGTTGGTTTGCCGCTGGTGCTGGGGGCAAGGACCCGGGCAATCACTTGAGGCAAGAGTGCGAGCGCCAAGCACATCGCACACACCCATGGTTTCGCGGCAAAAGTGACGAGCGCGGACCACGGACGAAGCGCCGTCAAACGGTTAGACTGAGATGCGAAAGCGAGGAGCAGCCCAGCCAGAGCCAGAGCTGCTGCAAGCAACAAGCGCCGTCCGCCAGGATCGGCAGACCAGGTAAGCCAAAACAGCAAGCCGTCGCCAGTGTCCGACCACCCCTCAGAAGACCACATGCCAAACGCACGCCAAGAACCAGTGAGTGCGGATGCCATTGCAACCGAAGAGACCACGAAGAGAAGTTTTCTCATGGATGTGAAGCAGTATATCCCGCCTGCACGGATGCCCAAGGCTTCTGCAGAGGTGGAGTATGTAGAGGCTACGCGTGCCGATGGCCCCGCAATCAACGCTTTGTACAACAAGGTGTTCCACATGAACCGCAGCCTGGATCATTATGAATGGAAATACTGGCGAAATCCGGCGGGCCCGCCTACTGGAATGTTGGCGCGCGAAAAGGCAACCGGGCGTTGTATGGCCACCGGGATCGGTCAGCGTCGCCGCGCTTGGGTGAACGGCAAAGATAGTTATGGCGCTTTGTTGTGTGAGAGCGCCTCGGATCCTGATGATCGCCGTGGCGGGCGGGTGTGGCGTGAAGTCATGCTCGGTTTTGGCGTGACCACGAACGACAACCACGGCATTGTGTGGGCGTATGGAGGACAGTCCTCGGATGCCGCCATCAAGATCGGCTCCCGCTGGTTTGGTTATCGCATTATGATGGAATTGGTGCCGTGGGAAATCCGCATCGGCACGCGTTCGTCGATTCGTCGTCATCTTGGCCATTTCGATGGCCTTTTCGGACCGCTTGCAGCGTTGATTGCAAACAAGCTTTATCGTATGCGCTGGCGCAAACGCGATTTCGGCCTGCAAACGAGCATCGTCGATCGTTTCGGCCCAGAGTTTGACGAGCTGTGGGAGCGCTATCGAGATTTGTATCCGGCGTGTTTCTATCGTGATGCCGCAACTTTGAACTGGCGTTACATGGATAACCCGATTTGGAAGCACCGCGTGCTTTCTGCGCACCGCGAAGGCAAGTTGGTGGGTTATATGGTGTGGCGCGAATGGAGTGAAAACGGCGAGATGATTGCAACGGTGCTGGATTGTTGGCACGGCAAAGACCAAGAGGTTTTACAGACTTTGATTGACGTCGCGCGCCGCCAAGCACTTGCTGACGGCTGCGTGTTCCTGCGCTTTGCGGTGCAAGAGGGCGGCCCCGAACAGGAGGCTTTTCAATCTTTCCGCTCCGGCCGCCAGAGCCCGCATGAGGGGGTGGATAAAATCATCTGCACCCCAATGCCGGGCTCCACACCGATGGACCAACCGCCGGAAGCTTATGAGCAGCTACGCACCGTTTTATTTGGCAAAAACTGGTATTACACCCAGGGTGATTGTGATTTTCGCGACTAACGGAAATAAAGGGGGTTTTATCCTAAATTATGGTGACGGCACCTTCCTTTGCGCCTATCCGCTGAGCAGAGAGGCACAGAGTGCGGTTTCCCATTTCATCTTTGCGGGGCCCTGATAGGGGTCAGGCTAGTGGCGGCATCAAGCCGGGCACGGAAGTTTCCGCTATTGAAGAAGCTGCGGGGAATACAGAGCCCACCGCCGCCACCAGCGCCCCTCACCCCTATGCGGATGTGACTTCCCTCTATCCGAAAGTGCGGGAGCCGCGGGATACCGATGCCGTGGAATTTATTGCACCCAGCCTAGAATATGGCGGCGCGATTAACGATCTCTACGGAAAGGTCTTTGGCAACAAAAGGAGTCGCGCGCACTACAACTGGAAGTACTGGGATAATCCAGATGGGCCACCCGTCGGCACTTTCGCTCGCGAAAAATCCACGGGGCATTGCCTTGCTACTGGCATTGGGCAACGCCGGCGTGCTTCTGTAGCTGGCCGCGATAGTTTTGGAGCCCTATTGTGTGAGGTGGCTGCGGATCCCGAGTTGCGCGGGGGTGGTCGTTTATGGCGAGAAGTCATGATGGGCTTCAGTATTTACCCCAATGATGTTGACGGAATACATTGGGCCTACGGTGGTCAATCTACAGATGAAGCTATCAAGGTGGGGGCGCGCTGGTTTGGCTATCGAGTCATTTTTGAATTAGTGACCTGGGAGATACGCTTGGGCACGTGGCCGGCTTTGCATAAGCACCTTGCACGCTGTTGCGCTTGGGCAATCCCGGTGATTGCAGCGGTGTTGGATTTTTCAATTCGAACGTCGTGGCGCAAACGCGCGTGTGGGATTACCGTCAAAGAGATCGAAGAATTTGGCCCCGAATATGATGAACTGTGGGAGCGTTTCCGAAATCTTTATCCAGTTTGTTGGGGCTTCAGGATTTCGTGTGGGTCGTTCCAAGAATCGGGCATAGATCCAATCCACCGCAGTGGAAGTAAATCGCGTTCCGAAAGCGATCTCTATTGCGGAATCCACAAGCCTGCCGCTTAATCTTTTGGATCTTCGCATTGATTGATTCCGCGCCAGCATTGTTGACTCTCATCACGATTGCATTGAGGATTCCCTCCAAGTGTTTCTTGATCATCTTCGCAGCTTGGCGCATAGGCTCAAGACGACTTCGCATAGCCCAGCCAATCCATTTCATCCAAGCCTTTCTGCCCCAGCCGCGACGGAGGAAGCTCCACAGGCTCATCGCCACTTCTTTCAAATGCCAAGCACGTGAAGTCTTCAGTTTACTTTCGCGAAGCGATTCGAATCTATCCCAGGATTTATCCGACATCGTTGATGGATTCTTTAGCCATAGGAATCTACTGCCCTTCAAGCGGCCATCTCCTGTTTGCCAAAGGTCAGCATTCTCAGATCTCCGCACACGATCCACCGCTTCGCCGAGATGTTTGGCTACATGGAATTTGTCGAAGCAAATCTTGCTCTCTGCGTCGGGCACGAATTCTCGTGTGGACCGCATGTAGGGTCGCCACATATCCATCGAGACGGACTCTATCTTCCTGAGATCATCAGGCTCTAAAGTACTCCAAAAACCATCTAATGAGGCCTTTCCATGCCCATCTGCAATATACTCCACGCGATTCCAATCCTGGTTTGTGACGACGGTCACATACTCATGACGCTTTTGAAAAGAAGTCTCATCGACTGCAATCCGGCGCATGCTGCTCTTGGTGCACCGCGCCAAACCGCGCTTTACGGCTCGCCCGACAATGCCGTCAACTTGATCCCAAGAAAGATGGAGCAATCGCGCCACAGCTGCAAAGGATGCTTCTTTTAGCCAGGTAATCGCGAAGGCCTCGAAAAGAGCGGGGAAGCGTGAGCTTGACTCCGCCCACGGCACACTGACTTGGTGGACACCATGCTCTTGGCACTGAATGCGTGGCACTTCACAAACCACCACGGTGTGAAATTGGCAGGTATCAAGGTGCCTCCAGGTCCTCGTGCGATGATCGTAGCCGGGACAGGGCTTTTGGCACTGAGGGCAGCACAAAGGAGACTCCTGATCTCGGTCGACTCGGACCGTTATTTTGCCCTTCCAATGCTGAAAAGGATCAGGGGACTCAGGGTGCCAAGGGCGCTTGTCGATGTCCACGCTGACAACATGCCAGGGAGGCTCAACGCCAAGGATAGTGCGGTACAGATCGCGCTCAATCATGAACGCAGGATAAGGCTCACGCTGGGGACTTAGGGGGTGTTACCCACACGAAATCCTGAAGCCCCCCTCAAAGAACTCGGATTTTGGAATCATGGTGTTTGAGAACGCAAGTCACTATTTGACTGTGTCGGGCTCCCAATCAGACTTTGTGCCCGAGTACCTCGATACTGTCACCGACTGGATTCATGATCGCTTTGGCCCCCAATTGCTGAAATAGTTGGTTGCATCTCCATTCGATTGTTGAGATATGTCACTCTCCGAGTAGCCGCTACATGCCGACCCGTTAGAATAGCCTCAATGAGGGTCATACTTTTTCTCATCATTCTTTTCGCGGGCATGAGTTGCCAAGGCGCTGCAGAGGTAGAACAAGGGAGTCATCCCGCTCTCAGTTCTCATGTCATTCGAGTGCTTTATACGCCCGACTGAGGCGAGGGTGCTCTCGCGGTCGCGAGAATCCAAGCTGTGTTGGCATTCCATCATCTAACAGTTCCCGTTCAAGGTGAAGAAGTAGATAGGAATGCTCCAGCTCCATTTGGCTACAAGGGAAGCCCCACCATTCTTCTCGATGGGGTGGATTTAGAACCCTCGGCAAGGCGGATTTCTGCTACTGGTCATGGTTGAAGAGAATATCCGGATGCAAACCCTCAATCACCTGGAGTTCCAAGTGAGAAGATGATTCAGCAGGCTTTTTTGGAGCTTGGATGGTTCTCTCAGTGAGCATTCTGGCCAGCTGTGATAGGCACTCTACCGCTTCCCTCCGGCAGCTGAATTCCAAACCGATGCAGTGCACTCATTGTCGTGACAACAAACCTAGTTCTCCTACTGACGTGGTCCAAATCTCCGCATTCCATCCAAGGTAACATGATGCAGAACAAGTCGGTGAAGTTTTTTGATACCCAATTTCAAAAGCAAGATTCCGCGTCAGACTTTGTGCTCAATCCCTTCGAGCAATTGGCGCTGAATTACCTGAAGGGCAACGTGCTCGACTTGGGTTGTGGGCTTGGTAACCTGAGTCTGGAAGCAGGCAGGCGCGGCCATCAAGTGGTGGCAGTGGATGCCAGCCCCACAGCGGTGGCGCGGATTCAACGAGATGCGCAACGCGAAAAAATTGCTGTTCAAGCCACCCAGGCTGACGTCAGCGGTTGGGTTTTCCCACACACATTCGACACGATTCTGGTGATTGGGCTGCTTTCTTATTTCCCATGCAATCTGGCCATGCGCTTATTGCAGATGGTGCAAGAACACGTCAATCCAGGCGGGCGCACCATCATCAACGTGCTACTGGAAGGAACTACGTATCAGGAAATGTTTGATGGCGAGGGTTATCACTTATTTCAACGCCAGGAGCTCGAGCAACGCTTTGCTGGCTGGGAAATCCTCGTTGCCCAGGAGGATTCCTTCCCAGCTCCTTTGGGCACAGCGAAGAAACTGTTTACGCTGGTTGCAGAGAAGCCGCAACGAGGGAATTAAGTTTTGGGTCGCCTTTGGGGCTGATTTGGGCTAAGCTCCAAGGATGAGCGATTCACCGGCCGCATTTGTTGGCGAAGAACCCTCGCGCGTGGAACTCGCGCGGTTTAAAGCCTTTATTTTCATCCAAGTTCTTTTTTTAGGCGCTTCGGGGCTGACGGGTGGCTTTCATTTTAAGTTGTGGTCGATGCTGGATACATCACTCTTGGTGTTGTCACTTGGAATGTCCGCGCTCGCCTTTGTGATTGAAACACGTTCCGGGCGCCGCTTCATTTTCCGCGCAGCAGCATTGATGTATGTACTTGGCGTCATTGACATGGCGGTAAACATTCTTATTTCAGGAGTCGTTGGATGGAAACAGATCCTCAATTGAACGAAGTCCACGTTGAAGAGCCCTCCGCGCGGGAGCTTTCGCGATTTAAAACTTTCATCACGATTCAGGTTATTTTCCTGTTGTTCTCGCCATTCGCTGGGGGGTTGCGCTTTCGCCCGTGGTCCTCGCTAGATTCTGCCATTCTGGTGTTGTCGATCGGCATGTCTGGGCTGGCTTTTGTTCTTGAAACTTTCAAGGGGCGTAGACTTATTCTGAACATCGCTGCAGTTTTCTACTTGCTTGGGGTGTTAGATATGGCCATGAATATCTCCTTATTCGGGGTGTTAGGGCAAAAATTGTATAGGGTGCTTCTCTAGTTAGCATCCATGAGTGAGGAGCAACCGAATGATCCACTGCACGGCATCACGCTGGAGCAGATTCTGATTCGTCTTGTCGATTATTACGGTTGGGATCAACTTGGCTTACGCATTGAAATCCGCTGCTTCAATCTGGATCCGTCGATTCCATCAAGCCTGAAGTTTTTGCGCAGAACGCCTTGGGCGCGCAAAAAAGTTGAGGAGCTTTATCTCTCCACTCCGCGTTAAAGCCTTGCCGATTCTGTACAGTTTCAGGCGTTGTCCTTATGCCATGCGCGCGCGTTTAGCCTTGGCGATTAGTGAGCAAAACTACACTCTGCACGAGGTGGATCTGAAAAACCGCCCAGCTGAATTGTTCGCGGTTTCAGCAGCGGGAACGGTGCCCGTTTTGGTTTTGGATGACGGCTCCGTTTTGCACCAGAGTCTAGATATTATGCGTTGGACTTTGGGCAATCATGATCCGCATGGTTGGTTACCGACCGGCGCCAAACAAACGGCTGAAACCCAGGTATTGCTTGCCCAATGTGATGGTGAGTTGAAGTTCCATCTGGATCGCTACAAGTACAGCACCCGTTATGTGGGTGCCAGCATGGAGGAGCACCGAGGGTTGGCCGCTGGAATTTTGTGGCAGTGGAATCAAAAGCTCACCGAGGACGCCTTTTTGTGCGGCCCGAAACCAGGTTTGGCGGATTATGCGCTTGGACCTTTTGTGCGTCAATTTGCCAACGCCGAGCGTGCCTGGTTTGACGCACAGCCATGGGCTGCGCTGCGCCAATGGCTGGATGCCTTCACGGCGTCGGCGTTGTTCGCGCGGATCATGCAGAAGTCCTAGAATCCTGCATGACTTTTCGTCGACTCTCCACTCTTCATCTTGCTTGGTTCACGTTGCTTGGTGTGGCCGCGTGCAGCAATCCTGCAGTTTCCAAATCCCCTGAAGTTTCGGTAAAGCCGGGTATCAACGAGCCTTTCCTGGAGGCTTCGGATGAAGATATTCAAAAGTTCGTCAATTTATTTGAAGGCGAATCACGGGAAATCTCCACTGCGCGCAATCAAATCTTGGCCGCTCTGGATGTGCGGCCAGGCATGGCGGTAGGGGATATCGGCGCAGGTACAGGCCTCTTTGAGCCGTTATTTAACAATGCGGTAGGCGCCAAAGGAAAAGTGTATGCGGTGGATCTTTCCCCGGCCATGCTGGAGCATTTACGCAAGCGTTCGGTGGAGGAAAATTTACGCCGGGTGGAAGTGGTTGCTTGCACTGAAACAGAGTGTGGCTTGGCCAAGGGTTGTGTAGATTTGATTTTCGTGTGTGATACCTACCATCACTTTGAGTATCCGCAAACCACGTTAGCGTCGCTAAAAGATGCGTTGCGCCCCGGCGGTATTCTGGCCATTGTCGATTTCGAACGGATTCCTGGCACGAGCCGTCCGTGGGTGCTGAATCACGTGCGCATTAGCAAAGCCGAAACGCGGAGTGAGATTGAGTTAGCTGGCTTTGAGTTTCTCGCGGAACCGAAAATCGACGAGCTGCAGGAAAACTACTTGATTCTGTTTCGGCGTCCATGAGTTTGGAATCGCGCCCAGGTCGCCAACTCGGCCCATGGAGTGGCGCAGCGGTGGTTGTGGCAAGCATGATTGGGGTGGGCGTTTTCACCACATCCGGTTTTGCTCTTGCAGATTTGGGCACACGGCCCCGCGTGCTCGCGGCTTGGGTACTCGGCGGATTGTTCGCAACTTGCGGCACTCTTTCCTATGGCGCGCTCGCCCGACGCTTTCCTGAATCCGGCGGGGAATATCATTTTCTCGGCCGAATTCTGCATCCAATGGCCGGTTTCTTGGCCGGCTGGATTTCGCTGTTGGCAGGTTTTTCCGCACCTACTGCCGCAGCAGCCTTGGGCTTGCAAGCCTATCTAGCGCCCTCTATTGGTGTCAGTGAACCGTCACGGTGGATTGCTACGGCTGCAATTGTGGTCACCGGCATCCAACATGGATTCGGTGTGACGGCAGGCGTGCGGATTCAAAATACGATTGTGGCTACCAAGGTGTTGGGCTTAATGAGTTTCCTTGGCTACGGTGCTTGGATGCTGGCCTCTGGCACGCCCGAAGCCGCTGCAAGTTTGGTACCTGATCATCTTCTTGCTGCTCCTGCCACGGAAACATTCCCCTTCGCAGCGTTTGCCGTCAGCCTAGTGTGGATTTCGTTTTCCTATTCAGGCTGGAATGCAGTGGTTTACATCGCTGGAGAAGTCCGCAACCCACAACGCAATCTGCAACGCTCCTTACTCGGTGGGTGCTTGCTCGTCACAGCACTGTACGTGGCGCTGAACACCTTGTTTTTGTACGCAGCTCCCTTGGAAACGCTGGTTGGCAAAGTCGACATCGCCGCTATCGCCGCCGCACATCTAGGCGGCAGTCGTTTTCAGTTCTTGGTGCGGCTGCTGATTGGTTTGGCGCTGCTCACTTCCATCAGTGCCATGATGATGATTGGCCCGCGGGTATACGCACGGATGGCCGACGACCGCCTGTTCCCACAATTTTTCCGCCCGCGAAACGGCAATTTTCGTCACGCCATTTTGCTGCAAGGCGTGTTGGCACTGGGGGTAGTCTGGTCGACTCGTCTGGCGGATTTATTGAGTTACATCGGCTTCACTCTTGGCCTTTCAGCTGCCCTCACGGTATTCGCTCTGATGTGGCAGAGGCGTCGGGAGGGAGCCGTACCTCTGCCGATGCGCGGCTATCCCTATGTCCCGTTGGTGTTTCTCGTTGGCGTGCTTGGAAGTTCTGGGTTCCTGGTCATGCGTGCACCGAGCGAAGCGCTGTGGGGAGCTCTCACCGTAATCAGCGGCCTGCCGATTTACTTTTGGATGCGTTATGCTCAAAAGAACTCAACATGAATACCACCTCCCTTGCGGTTTCCAAACCCATCGCCGTGGGCCTTTGTTTGGCGCTGCTGGTCATGCTTCTCGGCACGCTCGTTTGCGTGCTAAAAACTAGCTTCTTCACTCCTGCCAAAGCTTAAGGAATGCCCGATCCCAGCGAACGGAATCTTGGCGTACAGCCGCTTGCCGCAATTTTGGCCGAGCATGGTTTGGCGGCCAAGGATCTGGTGGCCGTTTCTACCCAGCAGCTCACCCACAAAATGGTGACGCGTGCCTGTAAGGGTCGCTTCCTCACCAAAAATGCCAAATCCAAGGTCCTCAGTGCCCTCAATGTTGCCGTGCCGAAGGGCTATGTTTTGTCTGATTTGTTTCATTACTAATTCCCGTTCCGGAACTTCAAGCCGTGCAAGAAATTCTCGCTGATTTACCAACCCACGCTCGCTATTTAACCTTCCACCTTAGGCCTGGCATAAGCGCAGCGCGTGTCGCCGCCACATTGGCCGCTTGCGAGGTTCCAGAGGGCAGCGTTGTCGGAATTGGGCTTCCAGTGATTTCGCTATTGGATGGTCTCATTCCAGGTTTGCGCGTCTTTCCCGCAATGACTGGGGTTGGCGTGCACATGCCGTCCACTGGTGGGGCTCTTTGGTGTTGGCTACGTGGCCAAGATCGCGGAGAATTGCTCCATCAAGGACGTGCTCTCACGCGCCAGTTGGATGGTGTTTTTGAACTTCACGATGTTTGCGATGGATTTCAGTTTGCTGGCGGATTGGATTTGACCGGCTACATCGATGGCACTGAAAACCCGGAAGGTGCCCGTGCGGCGCAAGTTGCTTTGATTGCAGGTAAGGGAGCTGGGCTCGATGGCAGCAGTTTTGTTGCGGTACAGAAGTGGCAACATGATTTATCCGCCTTCGAGGCGATGCCGCAGGCCCAACAAGATGCCACCATTGGACGGCGTCGGAGTGATCATGAAGAGCTAGTCGAGGCACCGAAATCGGCACACGTGAAGCGTACTGCGCAGGAAGACTTTGAGCCCGAGGCATTCCTCTTGCGGCGCTCGATGCCGTGGGCGGAAGGTCAGCAGGAAGGCTTGATGTTCGTTTGTTTTATCAACCATTTTGATTCCTTCGAAGCCATTGCCCGCCGCATGCTCGGTTTAGACGACGGCATTGTGGATGCATTATTCGAGTTTACTCAGCCCGTTAGCGGCGCTTATTTCTGGTGCCCCATGGTGAAAGCAGGGCGCCTTGATTTACGCGCACTCGCAATTCCTTGAAACCGTAGTGCTTCATGAATCCTTCTGAAATCCAAAACTACCTTTACGAGCACATACCCTTGTCGGCGGCGATGGCAATCGAGGTGCTCGAAGCGGATGATGAGCATGTTTGTATGCAGGCACCCTTACTTCCCAATATCAATCATCGCTCCACGGTGTTTGGGGGCAGCGCTTCGGCGGTGGCGATTCTTGCCGCGTGGTCGCTGCTAAATTTGCGTTTACGTGCTGCAGGGCTTCCATGCCAGCTGGTTATTCAGCGCAACAGCATGGAGTACCGGCGCCCGATAGCATCTAGTTTTCGTGCGGTTGCTCGTTTGGTGGAACCCAATTCTTGGGAACGTTTCCACACCACTTTGGTGCGGCGCAACAAAGCGCGGATACGCGTGTTGGCTGTCTTGGAATCCGAAGGCCATGAAGCGGGATTTTTTGAAGGCGTATTTGTAGCCCTTCTTACCAAAGTTTAGTCGGCCAGCGCGGCAGCAACGGGATCTGCGCCGTAACGTAACTCGATGGTCTTTGCTGCCGCAGCTTCGGTGGCGGGTAGTACGACTAGAATTAAACGTTGGTAAGCATCATGAGCAAAGACTTGTTGCGCGGCTGGCAAGTCTTTCAAATCGGCGATTTCTCCACCGAGCCCGGCAACCATCGTCGGGACAGTATTCGAATGCCCGCACACCACGGCTACCGCACCCGCTGGTAACGCGCGCAAGGTAGCGAGCTGGGCCTCTCCATCATTGGCTGCGATTACGGTCACCTCCAGACCGCACACTTTTGCCAGTTCGGCCAAAGTGCTTTGGGTGCGTTGAAACTCCGAAGCAAAGAGGTGGGTGGCACCGCAAGTCTTTAGGAGTTGTGCCAGAGCATGGCCGCGTGAAATCCCCACGGCAGAAAGTTCCGGATCGCGATTCGTCCGCGTAGAGGAAGCCGTTTCTGCATGACGCACAAAGAAAACGCTCACCGGAGCCAGCGGTGGGGCGGAGGGTGGACCAGCGGCAGAGCTGGCCAAAAGGATGACCAGCGCTACGAGTAGCACGAGCGAAGGCAGGAGCAGTGAGCGCTTCATGCCACGATTCTAGGGTTTATGGAATCAGTGCGAAAGAAACGGATTCACTCACCAAAGAAACCACGCCGCCAGCTTCTACCGTGACAAAAGCGTGATTGATTTGACTGCCGGCCAAACCAGGATTGAATCCAGCTGGTACCAGCACCGCTGCGGTAGCGCGCCCGTTCGCATCGAGTGTGCCGCGGAAACCGTTCAGCAACGAATGTGTAGGGTTACTGAAGGTGAGTTGAAAGTACCGCCCGTTGTTCAAATCAAGGTGCACGCCGTGGCCGTTGAGCCCCGGCGCAGTACCGGTATTGCTGCCAAGAACCCAATAGGCTTTGCCAGCGAAGGCTGAGCCAGCATCTAAAGAGAGAGTGGCGGTTCCACCAGCGGCCAGAGAAAGGGAAGCGACATCTACAGCAAGGTAGTCGGCACCAAGGGTGCCGTCGGCGTGAATGTTTTGGCCGAAGATATCATCAGAACCGTTGCGGCTGTCTTCCCAGAAGACCACGACTTCCTCGTCCGCACTGACCGAGGACGTCATCCGTGTGGATTGGTTGGTGGGCAAACTGCATAGATCGCGTGTGCCACCCCAAACCTCTGCGCCCGCGGCATTGAGGCGTGTGGAGATGATTTCGTCTTGGCCATAGGTGCCAGTGGGTGACCAACCCAAAATGCCCACCGCGCCGTCGCCCACAGCGGCCACTTGACTGAGGAACTTGGTGGCGGAGTCGACCGGTAGGATTTGTTTGCCGTTGGCGCCCCAGCTGACGGCACCAAAGGAATCGACTTGCTGGGCGTACCAACCACTAAGCGATTGGCCGCTATTTTTTTCACTCCAAAAAACCACAATCGCGCCAGTGGCGGCATTGAAAGCTGCGGTTGGGTCAATGTGACTCATGCCAGCTGCGGTGGAGAGGAGCGTGCCATTGTGTGGCAGCAACTCCAAGCCACTTGCATCCAAGTGCTGCACAAATGCATCGAATAGGCCGCCGCGTGTGGGGTTACTTGCATGCCAACACATAACGGCACCTCCAGCACCATCGCTGAGCATTTGTGGGCTGTAGGCAATCGGCAAGTTGTAGGGATTGAAAACTTCCACGGGCAACGGCCAAGCTGGTGCGCCGGACGGCTGGAAGGCTTGCGCGCGCAGATGTTTGATGCTGGTGAAGAAGCTTAGGTCACGCACCCAGCTGACGACCACCTCGCCATTGTTGCCGGCCACAACCCGCGCGAATGCCGGAGAAACCCCAGGCTCACTGGCGATCACGACACCGTCAACGGCAAGTTGCGCCACACCGGCGGAGGAAATCCGTTGCATGCGAATGGCCGGGGTTGGGCCATAGTTTGGCCACACCACTACGAAATCTCCGCTGGACGTTTCCGTAATCATTGGGTCGGCTTCAAAATCGGCATTCACAGAAACCGTGACACCATTTGCACCCCATAGGAAATTGCCGGCTGACGAAATGCGATAAGCATAAACATCCAAGTCGCCACCATTCCGAGTATCGGTAAAAGCCAAGACTGCGTTGTCGCTGGAATCGACGATCAAATCCCAGTTCACCAAACTTGAGGACTGGGTGTTTCCACTGACCAACAGGCCACCCGTGGCGAAAAGCGCATGGCCTTTGCTATCGAAGCGTTGCGCGTACACATCGTAATTGCCCGAGGCATTGTCAAACCAAGCAACCCAACGGCCGCCGTCACTGGTGACCCCGGATTTCGGCAGCACTTGATCCCCTGGGCGGGCAACGACGGTGGTGTTTTGGAGTGGGTTATCACTCCATTGGGCGCTAGCTGGAGCTGTTGCTACAAGGAAGAGGAGCGCGGCAAGGGCCGGGTTGACGGGGATTCGCATTCCGTCATCCTAAGCGCTAAGCCAAGAAAGGGAAAGTACTTGTCCCTGAAGAAGGTAGGCGCCGTTTCGGTGCGCGTTAAGTCTTTCCATCGACGTGGGTTCAAAATAGTTGGACTTTTTTTCAAAAAGTAGGGAAACAATTTTGTCCGTACTTCGGAAGATCTTGGGTTGGGTGTCTATAATGCCGGCATGGTTAGCCCCATTATTTTTTTGACCTTTTCGCTCATGGCTTCGTCGTGGGAAGCCCCGCTTGCCGAGAAAATGGATTCCTTGATGCCACCGTCTTTGCTGGCGGCACAACAATATCAGGATAAGAAACTTGGATTCAAAATTGCTACACCCAAAAAGTGGACGCAGATTCCGATTAAAAATGATGAGCGTTGGATTGTGGCTCGTTTTCAATCCAATAAAGCAGAGCACTTTAATGACAAGACTTTCGGATTTACATTTGAGCACAAGCCCGAGCTCACACTGATTTCCTTCACCGGCGAAAGCGTGAAAACGGATATTGAGCTTGACCTTAAAGACCCTGATGGCAAAGACACCGGTACCATTTCAGGTACCTTATTGCTCGAAAACCCATACCAAGATTATGAGGAATATCTGCGCAAAACCTATGATGGGGGCGGCTGGTTTATCGATGAAGAGGTCGAGAAGAAGATTCGTGATATTGCTGTGACTGTGTATGAGATTAAGGTCGAGAAAAGCTCCTACGGTGGTCCGAAACATATTACGACTTGGGTCTTCCACCTCGTAGGGGTGGATGTCGCAGTGCAATTTGAATGTCTTGAGAATGCCTTCCCCAAGTTAAAGAGGGAGTTCGAGGCTAAGTTAAAGACCTTTCAACTGATTGAGGCTACGGAAGAACAAACGGACGTATCCAGTGGATTTCGAGAGTTCATCAACAATGCAGATAATCCTGAAGAACGCAAAAATTTGCGTTTAACCATAGAAAAAGAGCAACATGAAAAGGCGCTTGCGAATCTGCCAGAGGATTGGACAAGTGATGATCAGAAAGAATTTTTGGTGCTGTCGCATGTGGACAAAAAGCACACCAAGGAAATCGTCGACCAAATTTCCAACATGTTCCATTGGCTGAATGAAAACTTCGACTACGTGGGGAGCGAGGAGTATGTGCGTCGGCCCATCGTGCGTATCTGTGCGAGCAGCGAGGAGATGATGCTGTTCCAAAGTGGCGGTGGTTGGAGTTTTACCAATATTGAAATTCTTACTTGCCAAGACACCGATGGTTTCTCTAATTGGTTTATGGGATCCATCAACGAGCGTGCCTTTAGCTTTTGGTTTGATGAACGTGATCGTGAGCTCTATAATCGGCTTCCCTTTTGGTTGCACAATGGGGTAGACGGCATGTTAAGAGCCGGTGAAGCAAAGGGTTCTCGTATGCAATTTGAAGCGGCTCAACGGGAAAAAGCCAGCCTGCGCGATGCCTTGCGCGACGGCACGCTCACTATGCCCAGTAAAATGCTTCTCTTAACCACGGAAGAGATGGGTGAGAACCGCTCTATCTATAGCGAATTCAGTGCTTTTACGCGTTACTTACTCGTTGGGAAAGGCGCTAAGGATAAACTTTCAAGTGGTTTGATGCACGAGTACTTAAGCAACCTCAAGCAAATTCTTGTGGAAGAAGAAGCCATCCGAGCTGCTGATGCAGACCTTGCGGGAGAAGATGATGGACCGGAGACCGAAGAGGAAGAGGATGAGGCCTTTAAAGCCAAACAGAATGGCTGGAAGGAACGCGCGGATGCTATTGCCAAGGAGGTTTTCGAGCGTACTTTCGATGACTGGACGCAGAGTGATTGGGATGCTCTGGATAAGGCTTACCTCAACTCAATAAAATAAGGGAATATGCGCCTAGTCATTCTCCTGTTTCTCCTGCTTGGTGTTGGTGCTGCGCCGACTTTTGCGCAGGAAGATATCTTGCTGCTCAAAGACGGCCGTATTTTTGACCAACTGAACATCGAGCGCACTGCTGATGGCATCCTGGTGCACTACAAGACAGCCGATATTGCGGTGCCGCTGGTGTTTATCGAAGACGTACTTCTTTTTGGCGAAGAACACGCTCCCTTCGAACCAACCACCGAGGAAGAGCGAACCAGGGTTGAGGAAGGTCTTATTCCCTTTGAAGGCAAATGAGTCAAGCCCCAGGTGCGTGACCAAGCGATTCAAAAACGTGTTGCAACGCAGCGCGCGTTGGTAGAAGAAATTGATGCGCATTCGGTTTGGCGGAATCGCTATCAAGTAAAAACCAAATATTTTAATTTCGAACACACGATTCCGCCGTTTGTTTTCGACCACTACCGTGAATTGATGGAGGCGTATTTTGGAGAATTTTGTAAGGAGTGGAAGGTCAAGCCGCAGAAGGGTTATGCAGCGGATCTGAAGGAAACGCGCTTACTAGTGTGCTTTTATAACGACCGCGAACTCTTTCACCAAGTTAGTGGTGCCGGGTCTTCGGTGCTGGGCTATTTCCGCTATGTCAAGCCGCTGGAACTGGATATTTATTATGATCGCCTCGACCCCCAGTTGACGGCAGAAGTAATGTTCCATGAGGCCAACCACTATTTACAGAAATTGATAAACGTGGAGTTCTCCTACCCGCATTGGCCTGGCGAAGCTCTGGCAGAATATTATGGCGCGAGCCAGTGGGATCCTGTCGCGAAGAAACTTCATTCCGGCTTAGTTTTGGAGGGGAGACTTACGGAAGTGAATACGGATATTGCCAAGGGAGAGTGGATGTCCTTAGACAAAATGCTTAGCACAGAAATGTACCAGCATTACACTTGGGGATGGACTTTCGTGCATTTTTTGATGAATGATAGTCGCTATGAAAAGAAATTTCGCAAGTTCTACACAGGTTTGGCGAATGATAAAAAGGTGAGTCGCGTTGCGGTGGGGGTGGATAATCTGAAGACCGTGCGCCAGGAAGATGTGAAGGCCGTGCTCCTGGATTACCTTGATGTGGATACGGAAGAAGAATTTCTTCAGTTGGAGTCAGACTGGCATGCCTATGTCCGCGAGGAGCTAAAGGTTACTAGCACCCATGGTTTGGAGAAAGCCGCAGAGAATGCCAATCGTTACAATCGGCCGATTCGAGCCAAGCGTTTGTATGAGGAAGCGATTGCCGCTGGCGGCGCCAGCGCCCTTGCTTATCATCGTTTTGCCGAATTATTAGCGAACGGTAGTTTGCCGTCGAAAGATAGCGAAGAAAACTGGATTGCGGCACAAAAGCACTGGGCCACTGCCATTGAAATGTCGCCTATGACGGGCGAGTACTACTTCGCTTTAGGCATGGCTCTGCGCGATCATGGCCAACGCGATGAAGGTATGCGCTTGATGCAAATTGCCGCTGAGATTGATCCTTCCAATCGTCAAACGCGTCAGTCGCTCGAGGATGTCATCTCGATAGACGATTAGACTGAGCGTTTCACGGCCACAAGTTCCAGCATCGGCGGAGCAAGGAATAAGCCGTGCCGGTGCTTTTTGCTTTGCTCAAACGTTGCTAAAAAAGCAGCAGCGGCGGCAGAATCGAGGAAGCCGTCGGCAACTAACTGTGGCACAAAATCGGGGAAGAAAGAAGTTGGCCACTGCCACAGCGGATCCTGCGGAGTGGCATAACGCGTGCACAACCGCTGCAAAACGATGTCGAAGCCACATTGTTGCACCAGCTCTGGCAAGGTTGTGCCTAAGCTTGGATTGCCGCCTGATGCTCGCCACGCGGCTTCCACGGCATCAATGCCAAAGCGGAATGCCGGGTTCTGCGGCATTAACTCCAGTGAGTGATAATGGAAATAATCAAAAATCACCAGCTTGCCGCAGGGGCGCAGGGCTTCAAAAGCGAGCCGAATCGCTAGTTCGGGTTGCTCCATCCAACACAGCAGCCAGCGCGTAAAAACGCCGTCGAAAGTACCTGCTAGGGAAGGCTCCAAACTTGCCATGACATCGCCTTGGTGGGTTGTGATGTTGTGCAAGTTCTGTTGTGCAGCGCGGTGATTGAGAAACTGTAAAAACTGCGCGGAGCGATCCCAGGCATACACCTTGCCGTTTTTACCGACGCGCTGAGCGAGTGCTAACGAGGAATATCCTGGCCCGCAGCCAAGCTCCATCAGGTTTTGCCCAGCGCCAAATCCGGCGCTATCCCACAACGCCTGCGTGACTTCGCACCACAGCGAATCCTGCAGTTCCAAGCGCTGTAGCTCAATGGCTGCAGTACCCAAAATATAGGCGTTGGGTTCTTGCTCGAGCGGTGAATCAGGCGAGGGCGTCATCCGCTACATGGTACTGCGGATCTTCGATGACATTCACTTCGACCATGTTGCCGGCCTTGCGTAGGAGCAAGCGGCAATCAGGGCTTAAATGGCGGAGGTGCAACTTTTTACCGAGCTTCAGATAACGTTCGGCGAGATTATCAATCGCTTCAATCGCGGAGTGGTCGGAGACCCGTGCGTGTTGAAACTCCAGCACGACATCTTGCGGATCGGTCTTGGGATGGAAAAGATCCAGGAAACTCTTGCTCGAGCCAAAAAACAGGGGGCCGTGCAGAGTGTAGATCTTTGATCCATGTTCATCTATCTCGGTCACGGCATGGATGATTTGAGCGTGTTTCCACGCATAAACCAAAGCGGAAACAATCACCCCAACGAACACCGCTACAGCCAAATCTGCATACACCGTGACTGCGGAAACCAAAATAATCACAAAAGCATCCGAGGCCGGAATTTTTGATAACACGCGGAAGCTCGACCACTCGAAAGTACCAAGCACTACCATGAACATCACGCCAACCAGGGCCGCAACAGGCACCATTTCGATCAGCGAGGAGGCAAATAACACAAAGGCCAATAGCACCAAAGCTGCGGTCACGCCCGAGGCACGGCCGCGCCCGCCTGAATTAATGTTGATCATGCTTTGACCAATCATTGCGCAGCCACCCATCCCGCCGAAAAATCCGCAAGTGATGTTCGCGGTTCCTTGAGCAATGCACTCTTTATTGCCGCGGCCGCGTGTGTCGGTGAGCTCATCCACCAAAGTGAGGGTCAACAACGATTCAATCAAACCGACGGCCGCCAAAATCACGGCGTACGGAAGAATAATCAGGATGCTTTCCCAAGTGAACGGCACCATTGGAATAGAGAAGGTAGGAAGGCCACCGTGCAGCGTGGCGGCGCTATTGCCGGTCATGGAGCGCAGGTAATCGACGATGGTTGGCGAGTCTAAGCCGAGTGCCATCGAGATCAATGTAATGCCCACAATTGCGGCAAGGGAGGATGGGATCACTTTGGTGAATTTGGGCAGGAAAAAAATGATGGCCATGGTTGCTGCCACTAGCGTTAGCATCGTAAAGAGCTGATTTCCAACCATCCACTGCATTTCTCCCGCGGCATCAGCCGTTTTGAACTGGCCAAGTTGCGCCAAGAAAATCACCAGCGCGAGCCCATTCACAAAACCCAGCATCACCGGGTGCGGCACCATGCGGATGAATTTTCCAAGCTTGAAGAAACCGGCTAAAACTTGCAGCACACCCATCATCACCACGGCGGCAAACATATATTCCACGCCATGCTCCGCTACCAGCGCTACCAACACCACGGCAATTGCGCCGGTTGCTCCCGAAATCATGCCGGGGCGCCCGCCGAATAAGGCAGTAATAATCCCGATCATAAACGCGGCGTGGAGGCCAACAATTGGATCCACACCGGCAACGAAGGCGAAGGCCACGGCTTCGGGCACCAGCGCCAGGGCCACGGTCATGCCCGAGAGCAGGTCGGTGCGAAGGCGCGCCTGCGGATTGCTTTGAAGGTCAAACATAAGTTGGGAGGGCTCGATAGAGAGCTCGAGCGCAACACCATAGCGGGGGCATCCATTTGGTCAACGATGGTCTTGCTTTCTTCCATTGTCGCTCAATATCCCTACTCTATGCTCTGATGCGCATCGCCCTCGCCACTTGCTCCGAGCTTCCCTCCTGCGAGGTGGATGATGTACCGCTCCACCACGCACTCGTTAAGCTGGGCGTCGAAGTGCTGCAGCCATGCTGGGATGACCCAGCTTTTGATTGGGCAGGCGTGGATGCTTGTTTGATTCGCACCACATGGGATTACCACTTACATCGCGATGAGTTCGTGGCATGGGCGCAACGTGTTGAGCGCCTCACTGCGCTGTTCAATCCGGCGGCGTTGGTACTGTGGAACACCAATAAGCTCTATCTACGCGATCTGGCGGAATGCGGCGTGGCGGTGATTGATACGCTTTGGTTGGACCGCGGCGCATCGGTGGATCTTGGCGCGCTTTTAGACGCACGCGGTTGGCAACGTGGTTTTTTCAAACCGGTGGTCGGCGCCACGGCCTACCGCACCTGTAGATTTGAAAACCATGGCGATTCCCTTACCGCTGCGCAGGTCCTTCTCGACAGCTTCCTAGTAACCGAAGCGATGCAGTTTCAACCCTATCTGAATAGCGTGGAAACGCACGGGGAGGAATCGATGTTTTTTATCGACGGCGCGTACTCCCACTCCGTGCGCAAAATCCCGGCACTTGGAGATTATCGCGTGCAGGATGATTTTGGTGCCAGCGATCAGGTCCATCTGCATACGTCGGCCGAAATCGAACAGGCCGCTGTTGTGCTGCGCCTGGTTGAACAGAATCCAGCATGGGTGGGGGAGGCTCACCGCGGCTCACTGCTTTACGCACGTGTGGATTGGCTGCGCGATGCTGCCGGGGCGCTGCGCTTATGCGAGTTTGAGGCGGTCGAACCGTGCTTGTTTTTTCGTCATGCCCCGCAGGCGGCCCAACGCTTAGCTCAGGCTTTGTTGCGCAGGGTTTCGGGCAAATAATGCCCTTGTGAAGAGCTTTGCCTTGACCCAAAAGTAGAGTTTGGGACTTTCTTGTTCCAACCTCCTCAATCTCAATAAACTGCAACCATGATGAACCGTCGTAACCTCCTTAAAGGCGCAGCAGCCGTAGCATTTGGCGGCTTGCTGAGCACGGAATCCAGTGCTCAAGACCCATCCGGCCCGCAAGAATGGGGCGGCTGGTTCACAGATGCTGCCGGCAACAAGCACATGCCGGTGGTTAAGGTAACTCGTGAAGGCGAAGAGAGCACTGTGGTGATAGATGTGCCGCATGTGCAAAACGCAGCGCACCACATCAGCTATGTGCGCGTTTACACAGAGAATCGCATAGAGGTTGCCAGTGCCGAATTCAACACCACGCTTTCCACGCCGCGCGCTACCATGACTTTGCGTCTGCCTGCAGGCACCAAGTTATTTGCAGTCTCAGATTGCAACAAACACGGCATCTGGTACACCGAGTTTCAGGTTTAACCGCGTAGAACTTTGCCGACGGCATCCAACACCGTCACGTTCACCTCGATTCCTTGGCGAACGCTGGCGGTGACTACACAATAGTCTTCATAAATATCTAGGCACTTGTTGGCGCGTTGAAGATCTTCAAGATCGATTTGGATGGTGACATCCAGCCGGCCAATGCGTAGGCGATTGTGCTCATCACGGCGGTAGCTACCGAGGATTTTCGTGTGGATCCCATTCACGGTGACCCGCGATTTCCCAAGGCAAAAGAGTAGGCTAGCACTCAGGCAGTTGCCCACCGCCAGCGCCAATAAACGTGCTGGGTTCGGTCCGCTACCGTTGCCGAGTGGTGTTGGTTCATCGACAAGTAGTGCGGCAATTGCGGTGCCGGGGAAGTCTGCGCGGAATTGGAAGCCGTCGATGCGTTCGAGTTGAATTTCAAAGGTGTCGGACATGCCAACAATTTAACACGCCTATGCCAAAGCGCGCTCACGGTTGAGGCAGAGAGTCTTATTGCGTGGAATATAAGGGCTCAATCCGCAAAACCACTTGCGGTGTTTTCACCTGCCATTCGCCGATTAGGATGCCTGCTTCGCTAGCAGGACCGGGTTCCGGAAGATTCAGTCCATTACCCACGATGTAGGCCGGAATCCCCTCGATTTGATCAAAATGGGTTTCGTGGATATGGCCATGCATGAGAGCGTCAGCGCCTAATTTTTTGAAACCCTCCAGCAGCCATTCCACTTCTGCATGATGCCCAATGGCGTGGTCATCATCATCGTCATCGTTCGGGCGCGGATCATGCAAGGGGCGGTGCGTGTAAATCATCAACTGCTGTGCGGGATCAAATCCCGACGCCAGCATCGTATCCATCAACACACCACGGTCACCGCCATCAGCAGGCCAGGTATCGGCAGCTGTATCGAGATTCAAAAAGCGCACACCACCCAAATCGAATACGGAATTGCGTGGGCCAATGAGCCCAGCAAAGCGTTTGTGCACGAGATCAAAACCATCATGAAAATCATGATTGCCAATGCACGCAAAGGTGGGAATCTTGGCGGCATTCAAGGCCAATGCGGCGCGCTCGAGATCGCCCTCTTGGTATTCCAGATCACCTAAGTGCAACAGGAAATCAGCGCCTAGCTCTTCCGCTCGACGCAGAGCATGCTCTAAGGCGGCGCCACCACCGGTATCGCCAATGGCGGCAAAGCGGAAGGAGGCTCGCTCGCGATCAAAGCGCGGTTGGATTAAAAAACCTACACCCGGTTCGATTTCAAATTCGTAATAACGAGTGAGGCCATCGGTGCGCACGGGGCCAATCGCACCCGGCAAAGTGGCTGGGTGCACGTTCTGCAAAATCACCTTGGCAAGCGTGGTGATTTTGGAGGAAATGATCAGTGTTGGCGTGGGGGTAGCAGCGCGAAAAACCAAGGCCCCTTGTTCGAAGCGCACAAAAGTGACATCTTGGCCTTCCACGAAGTAGGTGCCGTCAGGAGATTCCATTTGGCGAGGGCGCTCACGTGGCTCCCATTGGATGGGCGGCAAGCGCAGGCCAAAAACCAGCAGGCCAAGGCCTAAAAACCCAGCGGCGGCAAGACCCACAAGGAGTAAAATCCTGCCGCGCCACGACCAACGTTTGCCCCAGGCCATCACCCTCTAGGAAGGAGTGGTTGGAACGGGCTCCACTGCTGCGCGCATGGCTGCAACAATTTCAGTTGTTCCCGCAAGAGCGAGATCGAGCAGACGATCATGTACCGCGCGTGAAAACGGTTCGCGCTCGGCGGTGCCTTGCACCTCCACCAAAGCGCCACTCTCCGTGGTAATGACATTCATATCGACATCCGCATTGGAGTCCTCGGAGTAGTCGAGATCCAGTAACTCGCAGTCATTTACATAACCTACCGAAACGGCAGCAATCCAGTTTCGTAACGGCCAGGAGACTAATTTGCCGCGCTTATCTAACACCTTCATGGCGTCGTGAAGAGCAACCATCGCGCCACAAATGGAAGCGCAGCGGGTGCCGCCATCGGCCTGGAGTACATCGCAATCGACATTGATGGTGACATTAGGAAAGCCACGCATATCGACCGCAGCACGCAAAGAGCGACCGATCAAGCGCTGAATCTCAACGCTGCGGCCGTCGCGGCGCTCCACTTCGCGGCGTTTACGGCCGACCACCGAGCCTGGCAGCATGGCGTATTCCGCAGTTAGCCAGCCTTGACCGGATTCGCGGCGCCAAGGGGGAACGCCCATGGTGACAGAAGCGGTGCACAGAACGCGGGTATTGCCAGCAGCCACCAATACGGAACCCTCGGCATACGAGGTAAATTCGCGCTGGAAGCTCAGGGGGCGGAGTTGGTCGGGACGACGGCCGTCGTTGCGAGTCATAGCTGAATTCTAACAACCCGACGCTGGCACAAGCGCCTTCAAGCTGCTGATCCAACCCATCGGTTGCGTTGTGGGGGAATTGCAGTCACCCCAACTTAAACCACGGGCTAGCGAAAAGTCCAGCAGCGGCCCGCTGACGCCACTGCGTGTTTCCAGCACCCCTGCCGGAGCCCAATAACGCAGCAGTTCCAAAAAACGCTGTTCGAAAGCGGCAGGCCCGGCACGCAAATAGCGCCTTAATGCACGCTCCAGATTCCACAACCAAGCAGCCAATAGATCGGTGCCATCGAGCTGCGTTTGGCCCGCCGCCGCGGCCAAGCTAATGGTGGGATAAGGTGTGAGTTCGCGCGCTGGACTGGCGTTGAGATTGAGCCCCAAGCCTAGCAACATGGTGCCGTTGCCGTCAGCGGGAAGCTCGCACAGAAAGCCCCCTGCTTTGGCGCCATCGAGGAGTAAATCATTGGGCCACTTGAGGGCTACGCGCGAACTTTCTCCGACCACGGTCACACAACAATCGGCAAGTGCGCAAGCACCAAGCAAGCCAAAGACTTCCGGCGGTAGTTGCGGTTGCTGGAGCCCTAAGGTGAGCGCTACATTGGTGCCAGCTGGGCCCGACCACCAATCGCGCGCGCTGCGGCCGCGGCCGCCGGTCTGTTCATGAGCCACCAATAGCCAGCCATCCATAGATTGGCCTTCCGCCAAACGTTGGCGGGCAGAGTCATTGCTGCTGCGGCAACAATCGAGCAACAACACTTGGCGCGCCAAACTTCGTGTTGCCGGCAAGCGACGTAGCAGCGGTTGGCGCGCGAAAATAGCCAAGGCTAGCTTAGAACTGAAACTGCTCGGAATCGCCATCTAGACGCTGGCGTAGGCGTTTGATGACGTTGCTGTGGATTTGGCAAACGCGCGATTCGGTAATCGAAAGCGCCAGGCCAATTTCACGCAAAGTAAGTCCTTCAATATAGTACATTTGCAAAATGTGCCGTTCCTTGTCGCTTAAGGAGGAAGTGATTACCTGAATCAAATCGGTACGGTGGGCGTAATCAAGGGGATTCTCTTCGCTGGATTCTCCCAGAGTATCGATTTGATTATCGATATCTGCATTTGGTGAAACGCGCCGATCACTCAAGTTGTGCATAGCGTGCGGCCGGGATTTGCCGAGATCCTTCTCCGCGATGTCTAAGCGTTCGGCAATTTCTTTATCAGTAGGTTGGCGATTGAATTTATACTGCCACTCCTCACGCATCTTCGCGGTTTTACTGTCGCGTTGCCGCGTTAAGCGCGGCACCCAATCTTGATTGCGCAGGGAATCCAGCATCGCGCCACGCACGCGGGTGCTGCAGTAGGTTTTAAATTTGATACCACGCTCGGGATCAAACTTGGTAATCGCATCCATCAAACCGAAATTCCCTTCGGAGATCAGATCATCTACATCTACCGAGCGGGGCAATTTTTTGGCTTGTTGCTCGGCCAAATACCGAACCAGCGCTTGATGACGGACCACCAGTTCATCCACAATTTCGGCGGAGCCACTCTTTTTGTAAATACGCCACAGCTCCGAGGTAGGGATTGGATCTACTTCATGATCAGCGGGCGGGGATGCTTCGGTTGGCATAGCCCGATTCTAGGAGCCCCCGTGCTCGCTTTCAGCTAGAGAAAGACACCAGACTGGTCACCGTCAAGCCGTGGAGCTTCTTACGCCCGTCAAGAAAGGCCAGTTCGATTGGGAAAAGGCATGCCACCACCTCGGCACCCGTGCGGCGCAACAGCTTCACCGAGGCCGCTGCGGTGCCGCCCGTAGCGAGCAAATCATCAATGAGCAGTACGCGTTCGCCCGCACAGGATGCATCCGTGTGAATTTCGAGCGTATCCTGACCATACTCCAAATCATAGGATTGGGCGAAAGTCTGCCAAGGCAGTTTGCCCGGCTTGCGGATGGTGATAAACCCAAGCTCCATTTGGGCAGCCATCGCCGCACCAAACAAAAAACCGCGCGACTCGATGCCTGCAATTTGAGTTGCACCGGCACTCGCAGCCAAATCGCAGAGATCATGGATGCAGGCGCCAAAGGCGGTGGCATCTTGGAGAAGCGGCGTGATGTCTTTGTAAAGGATGCCCGGCTTGGGAAAATCTTGGACATCACGCAAGTAGGCGCGGTAATCGAGACGCAGGGGGATGGGCATGTTCACATTTGCTCCGGAGCAGGTACACCGAGTAAACCAAGGCCGAGTGCGAGAGTATCCCGCAGCGCCTGAATGACGAGCAAGCGCGCATTTTCTAGTGCCAAATCACCGGTGCCAAGGACGCGGTTCTCACGATAATATGCATTGCCCGCCGAAGCAATTTTCAGCAGTGCGTGGGCCAACAACACGGGCTCGCGCTTTTGCCCGGTTTCGCGAATCGCCTGAGGCAAGCGGCCCATGGCCACGAACAACTCCTGGCCGCCTTCGAGTAAGGTGAGGTCAATGCTGTCGATGCTGGTGAGGGCACGATCAGCCTTGCGCAGAATCGAGCAACAGCGCGCATGGGAGTACTGCAAATACGGGCCAGTATCGCCTTCAAACGACAACACTTCGTCCCAATCGAAAACCACGTCTTTTTGGCGCTGGTGTTTCAAATCGTGAAACACCACCGCGCCGACGCCCACCATTTCCGCAATGGCCTCTTTATTTGGAAGCTGCGGATTTTTTTCTTCTACTGCCGCGCGAGCCAATTCCACGGCTCGGTCTAGTACTTCGGAAAGGCCAATCACGCGCCCGGCACGGGTGGAGAGCTTACCCTCCGCGAGCCGAATCAAACCAAAAGGCACATGTTCCATACGCTCTTGCCAAGTGGCTCCGCAGCGCTTGAGTACGGCTTTGAACTGTTGAAAGTGCAGGGTTTGCTCGGCGCCAACCACATACAAAAGTTGGTCAAAATGAAACTCCTCCCAGCGTGATTTTGCCGCCGCCAGATCGCGCGTGGCATAGAGCGTGGTGCCGTGCGCAGTTTTGACTAAACAAGGTGTTTTGATGCCCTCGGATTCTAAGTTGACAATGGTAGCGCCATCGGAAAGCTCGGTGACCCCACACTCATCTAGCCACTGGCTCAAGGCTTCGAGCTTATCTTCATACCAGGATTCGCCGCGCACAAAATCAAAGGTGATGCCGAAACGGGCGTACACTCGTTCAAATTCACGCAACGACAATTCGGTGAAGTGGCGCCATGTTTTGCGCGTTTCATTTTCAACGCCCGACTCTAATTTCTGAAAGGCAATTTTGGCGTCGGCAGCCAAGGAAGAATCTGCGGCTTCCTCGGCATGAAAGCGTACGTAAAGTTGAAGCAACTCCGCAATCGGATCTGCTTGGAGATTTTCTTCCGAGCCCCAGCGTTGCCAGGCCGCCACTAATTTGCCAAACTGCGAGCCCCAATCGCCGATGTGATTGATGCGAATGACCTTGTGGCCGAGGTGTTGAAAAATGCGTGCGAGCGCCGCACCGATGACGGTGGTGCGCATATGACCCACATGCATTGGTTTGGCAATATTCGGTGACGAAAACTCGACGATGGTGGTCAAGCCCTGTTGACCACTGGCAAAATCTGCCGTGAGGGCCGAAGACAGCACCACGTAGGCCAATCGTTGCGGGTCAATTTGGAAGTTCAAAAACGGACCGATGGCGGTTGCGCAGACATCGGCAATATGTAGTTCCGCAGCAAGTTTCGCGGCTAGTTGCGGAGGGCTGCAAGCTGCAGCCTTGGCAAAGCGAAAACACGGAACCGCGAATTCGCCATGGGCTTCCTCGCGAGGCCGCTCCAACACCAGCACAGCAGGCTCCAAATCCAGAGCCGTAGCAAGCGCCGCGCGGATGGCGTCGGCGAAGAAATCAAGCCCGTTGGGCTGTTTAGGTGCGGAGTGAGTGGCCATCAGCAGAATTCCCGAACAAGGGGGTCAGCAGGGTTTCTACAGAGAATCCTAAGGCCGCGGAGATTTCCGCGCCGTGTAGTTCGCCAAGCTCGGCCGCGCGCCGCAGCCAGGAGGATTCGCCGTAACGGGTGTACAAATCGAAGTGCCGTTGGGCGATGGGCACGATGGTAGTGTGTTGCACGCTCGAATCAGCATAGCTCAACACGCTATCGAGTAGCTGCCAGGGCACGGGCTCAAGCGCATCAAAAGCGGATTTGGTTACCGACGAACTCCAGGGCGCGGCAGCGGCAACTTCTGCGCGGCTGCGTCCTTTGAGCCAGTGGGTGAGGCAGCCGCGGCCAGCAGCTTCGTAGCCGCGCGCGCGCATCATCACAAAACCGGTCCAGCCATGTAAGGGCCCATGCGTTTTGGCGCGGCCGATGTCGTGCACTAGAGCTTGCGTAATCAGCAAGTCCACATCCAGTGGATGCTTGGCAGCCAGTAACGCTTGGCCGATGACACCTGCAACTTTGGCGACCTGACGGCAATGATGCGGCCAAGCCTCATGGGGTGGTGCGTGTTCAGCCAGCAGTAACTCGGCGGCGGCGAGCGACAGCTGCATACTTAGGGAATGCTTTTGAGGGAACTCAAACGCAGCGCCGCGCGGAGGAGGGTGCGTTTGAGATCCTGATGTTGGAGCAGAGTTACCGCGGCGCTTTGGGTTAGCCAACCGCTGTCTTGATGCTCCTCGGAAAGTTGCAGTGGGGTGGTGATGGCGCGTGCGGCCAGGAAATACACCACACGTTTGAAAGTGCTGCTGGCTGCGTCGGGTTGATAGATGGAAGTATCGGCGAAATTCTCCATCAAGTCAGCGGGGGTCAAAACGATTCCAGTTTCTTCAGCCACTTCACGAATCGCGCCCAGGACTAAAGATTCTCCGCTTTGCAAATGACCTTTGGCAAAACTCCAAGTGCCGTGGCGGCGATTTTGTAAGAGCAAAAACTCAGGTTCAGCCGCTGCAGCACGCCACAGCACCACACCTGCGGCGAGGATTGGGTTGGCGGCACTGCCTAACACAGCAGGGGGATTTGGGGAGGGCGTCTCCACGGCTTGATTCTAACTTGGCGGGCAGAGTTACAATCTTGCCATGCAGGTCGCGCAAAGCGCAGCTCTCAGCCTTCGGGCCACTCTCGTCAATCGACGTGTGGTGGGGCCCGATGCTTTTGTCCTAGAGCTGGAAGTCCCGGACATGCCGCCAAGGCTTGCGCCTGGGGTGTTTGCCATGTTGTCCCCAGCTGCAGGCGGCAGCCAGCAGATTGCCCGGCCGTTTAGTATTTATGATCGGCCGACGGCACAGCGCTTCACTTTTCTGATCCAACAGTTGGGCCTTGGTACCCGTGAATTGGTGGAGCTTGCGCTCGGCGCGGAGATTCTTTGCACCATGCCACTCGGCAACGGCTTTGAAGTCGCCACGGCGAGTGAAGATGTCGTGATCCTCGCCGGCGGAGTAGGGAGTGCGCCATTTCTACAGTATGTGCTGGAACGCATTGCGGCCGGAGCTGGAGCCAACACTCACATGATTTTGGGAGCACGTTCGCGTGAGCGTTTGTATGACGTCGCCTCTTTTGAGAATCTGTCTTTTGATTTGCGCGTGGCCACCGATGACGGCAGCCGCGGTTTTCACGGTCATGTCATTGCGGCTTTAGCGGCAGCTTTAGACGCGGGGGAACTGAACTCCGCGGCACGGTTTTTGGCCTGTGGCCCAAGCGGTTTGCTCCATGGTTTTGCTTCTTTTGCGCGCGAACACAAGTTGCGCGCCTGGCTGAGCCTGGAAACTTATATGGGCTGTGGTTTTGGAGTTTGTAATGGCTGCCCGGTGGCCACCCAAGCGGATGGCCCCTTGGGTGCTTGGCCGTACGCGCGCACTTGCATCGACGGCCCGGTGTTCTCTCTCGACGCCATTCAATTTTAGTTATGGAACGCTGGGCCATCCAAATCGACAAGGAGTATCTGAAATACTCCGCGGCACACTTTTTGATTTTCCCCGATGGCTCGGCTGAGCGTCTGCACGGGCATAACTATCGGGTTTTTTGTGAAGTAGGTGGACCGCTTTCGGAGTTTGGTCTGGTGTTGGATTTCCAGAAAACCAAGCCTTTGATTCGCGCCTTAGTCGATCACTTGGATGAACATTGGCTCATTCCCGGAGAGCACCGCGAACTCACTTGGAATGAGCGCGAAGATGGGGTGGTGGAGGTGCGTTATCGTGAGCGTTATTACGCGGCCCCCAAGGAAGATGTACGCATTTTGCCGATCAATAATACTTCGGTGGAAAACATGGCCGCTTGGCTCGGACGTCAGCTGAAAGCCAGCATTGAACAGCATTTCCCCGAAGTCGTCATCGATGAAATTATGTTGGCGGTGGAAGAAAGCCCTGGCCAGCGCGGTGTGTGGCGCTTGCGTGCCAATGGATAAAACCGGCGACTGTCTCCAGTCGCCGGCACCCATCATGGCAGTAGCAATCATTTAATGAACGCCGCCTACAAGCTAATGACGGATGCTCCAGTGGCTACCTTGAGCAAAAATAGAAAAAAAGTTGGGAGGCTCTACGATGACGTTAGAATCTGCCTCCCACTTCCAAGCTGGCCCACCGCTGGCCTGGGAGCGGGAATACGGTCGGGGCGTAGCGCAGCCTGGTAGCGCGTTGCACTGGGGGTGCAGAGGTCGGAAGTTCAAATCTTCTCGCCCCGACCATTTTTCATTTACGCAGGCCGAGTGGCTTATTTACTCGCGGCAGCCTCGATTTTGTACAGTGAGCCACTTAGCGTCAAAATGTACATTTCGCCAACGGCATCCACAGCGAAGCTCACCAGCGTCGCCAAACGCTTCTCGCTGTTGAAGGCCTCGCTATGGTTCACGCGCTGCACTTGAGCGCCATCCAACACTCGGAAGCTGCCCACAGCTCCGCTGCAGTAATCACCATAGAAATAGACGCCATCTAAGGCGGGGATGGCCATGCCGCGGTACACATAACCGCCGGTAACCGAGCAATGCCCAGCTTCGCCACCTTGCCCGTATTCATGCAGCGGCGCCACCATGGTGGGCAATGGCTCAGGAGGGTTAGGATCGAATTTGTGATTGCCTTCGAGGATCCTCCAGCCGTAGTTTTCACCACCTTTGGAAGTGCCTGCTTGCCAAGAGATTTCTTCCCAAGCGTTTTGGCCGACATCGCCGAAGTAGAGATCGCCGTTCAACGGATCGAAACAAAAGCGCCATGGATTGCGCACGCCGTAAGCCCACACTTCGTCTCGAAAAAGAGGGTTGCCGACGAAGGGATTGTTGCTTGGAATGGCATAGGGGTCGCCGTGATCGACATCAATCCGCAGGATTTTCCCGAGTAGATTCTGGCCATTTTGTGCGGCGTTATGTGGATCGCCACCTGCACCGCCATCACCCATGCCAATGTAAAGGAAACCATCAAGCGGCCCAAAGGCAATCATGCCACCGTTGTGATTGGCCCATGGCTGTGGAATGGTGAGCAGGTTTTTTTCACTGGCCGGATCTGCAACCCATTGCTTGAGATCCACGGTGAAGCGTGAAACACGCGTGGAGCCGTCATGATCGGTATAGTTCAAAAAAACCCATGGCTTGTCCGGAAACAACGGATGAAAGGCCATGCCTAACAAACCGCGTTCTGATTCCACACTGACTGTTTGACTGAGATCGATGAAATCGAGAGCGCGTGGGATACCACTTTCCACGACCCGCAGGCGGCCCTCCTTCTGAAGCACAAACCAGCGCTCGGCATCGAGCGGATCGCCGAGCATAAAAGTTGGGTTTTTGAAGCCGTCGGCAACCTTGCGCAGCTGCAGAGGCGGTAACGCGGTTTTCTCCGCGGCAGCCAGCGGTGGGCTAGTGGTGAGCTCCTGCGGGGTTTGCGCAGAAGGGGAGCAAGAGAGCAGCAGCAGAGTTTGCAGCAGCAGGGGGGTGACCGTCGGAAGCATGCCTAAAGACTACTTCTTCGGGTAGAAGTCCAAAGCCCAGGCCGCCCATTGAGTATCGAATTCTTCTGGAGTCATGCCCCATGCTTTTTGTAAGGCATCGACTTGGCGCTCCATCATCATCTCTGGAGTCACCGTAACCCCATCTTCAAACGGTTCTTTCATCAAGTGAATCCAAGTTTTGAAGCCGTCAGGTTGGTTGTTCATCAGGAAATCGACCCGTGACCACGACATCATATGTTCCGTGTATTTCATGTTTTCAGGATCCTTGAACACCGCGACTTCTGTGAAACTGGGGGCAACTCCGTTTTCAATGCGCGCGCGAATCTTGGGTCTCCAGTTCCAAATATTTTTATCATCTTCTGAGAACACCCGATCACGGGTGAAATAGTTGCGCTTTTCATCAATTTGCCGCGCTTGCCAATGGGCCATGCCAACCACCATCCATTCCGGTAATGCGTGGCGGTAATAACGATAGCCATTGAGCAGGTTCATCGTGAGGCTGTACACAAACAAGCAGTGCATGGTTGTGTCCGAGGACATGCCATCATTTTCTGCAGCCACGGCGAAGAACAGGACGCCGTCACGCGGAAACATATGGCGAATGGGTTCGGAACCATCGTTGTGTAAAAAACCACTGCGGTAGCGCCCGAGACTGGATTCCTTACCCATAAACATCAGGTTGAACTTGGCTGCCATACCGAGGTAAGGCCCCTCACCCATATAAACGCCATTTTTCATTTGGCCAGGACCGGTGGGGAAGTCGCTTTCCGTAACACCTAAAAGCTTGGATATTTCCGCGTACAAATCTTCGGCGCGCATGGCATACAAGTGCAAGCGTAGCCACGGATCCAGCGTTTTTGCCTTGAGTGAGATATTAGGCAGGATTTGGTCGAGGCGTTTGAGTTCGGCTTTAATCTTGTCCTTTTCTAATTTGCTGCTCTTATCGATGACGTATAAGGGCAAAGAAAAGCCGTAGCGAAAGTGTGCAGTTTCCACCCAGACCACATCCGCCCCGCCGAGGCTCTCATCGATATCTGCAGTGCCATGGCCATCGGCCCAATGAAAACTCCCATTTGCGACATAGCCGGCCTTGAGCATGGCGGCTTCGTCATTTTCGGTGTACGGGTCTTCTAGGTACTTCTTTTTTGCTGCGTCTTCTTTTTCCTTCTTGCCCTTTTGCGCAGAGAGGGGTGAAACGCACAGCAGGATTGCGAGCAGGAGTAGCGGAAAGTGCTTCAGCATAGTTTCAATAGTAAAGCCGCCGCCGGTGGTGACCGACGGCGGCTAAGTGAAATCGGTCTTAAAGACCGGCGTTGGCGACCGGGCTGTTTACTTGGGTTGGTTGCTCATCGGCATTTTTCAGGCCGAGTTCAGACAACAAAGCCTCTTGTTTCTTAAGGTCAGCCAGTTCCGTACGGGCTTCCTTCAGACTATTGGTCAACTTTTTGAGTTTACGGGAGTCTGGACCGCTCTTTTCCACTTCATCATCCACGGCGATTTCAAGACGCGCGATTTTGGCATCCAAAACATCGTAGCCGGAAAGAATCTTTTCGATTTCTTTGACGGTTTTCTCAGCCGGGTTTTTGTACTCACGATCGAGCATGGTGTACAAGTGACTGGTGAGTTCTGCACGCGACATATCGCCGCGCAAAGCGAGTGGCTCCGAGCCATCCCAACGGGCCACAAACAGGTGTGGTGGATGCTCTTCTGGGAACAGATTGCCGTAAGGATGGTTATCTTCCAGAACTTCGATGGGCAATTTCACGCAGTTGAACCAGCGCGTCATGATCAAGGTCCGCTCATTACCGCCGTCTCGTGAAAGGAGGGCATCATCGGTGCCGTTACACAGGCGGCATTCGCGCAGCACCAACAGTGGGCGGCGATCTTTGCCAGCGATTTCGTAGAAGGCTACTTGCGTATCAAGAGCACGCCGCACAGCTTTCGAAACCGTGCCACTATCCTGGGCGGAAGCCGCCAAGTTCACCAATTGGTGTACCGGATAATTCCACTTCATCTTTAACAGAGTTTTGGCAGTTTTACCGTGCTCTGTTGGTAACGCGGCTTTTGCACCACCACCTGTACCTGGACCGGCAGCCGGTCCGGAAGGAGTGGCTGGAGCACCAGGAGTTCCAGGAGTGGTTGGAGCCGTGGGGCTCGCACCGCCAGGACCAGTTGTATCACCAGGTCCACCATATCCGGCACCCCCACGGGGTCCCGAGCTACCACATCATTGTGGGGTGGCAGAGAGCGGACTGGCGAAAGAGGCCACGGCCGCGGCGGCGAGTACGAAAGAGAGGAGTTTGTTCATGATTGGTATTGTTGGAACCAAGACTAAGTCAAGGATATCAAGCAAACCGCCCTTGTAACCCTCATTTGGCGGGGAAATAGGGAATTAACCCGAGAAAAGCGTATTCCGGCCACCCATCCTTGCGCCCTATTTGGGCCAACCTTCGTAGACCAACCAATCAACTAAACTAAGTGCCGCACGGTATTTACGCGCGGCATCTGCGGCTTCTGGGAAGCTTTCTGCAGGTGATAGGAGCAAACTGGAGCCACTCCAGCGCATGCTGTCGTAGCCATCGGGCCTCATCAGCAAGCCACCTTGACTGCATAACACTAGGCCAGAGGCATTGAATCCCAAGTGCTGTTCCCGGTGGTCCAGCATACTGGTGCCGAAGCCACGATACCCAGCTTCACCTAAACCTGCTGCATGGAAAAGTGTGGGTGGGATGTCCTTATGGGAACCAGCGAAAGAAGTATCGATCTCGAATTGATCGGCAATGTCCGCCGGCATCAACAACAAAAAAGGTACGGCGCGTTTGAGCAAGATTTCCTGTTGCGAAAACGGAATGCCCATACTTGCGGTGTGGTCGCCAGTGACGCCAACAATCGTGCGTTCCAACATGGCGGAACTTTCCATACGGTTGAGCCATTTGCCAAGTTCGTGACAGGAATATTGATACGTGGCCATCTGCATTTTCTGCGTGCTGTCAAGCTCGCCCGCGCGCGCTAACAATTCTGCTTGCGGATGCAGGGTGGATATTTCTAAGTTTGCTGGCAGTCCGTGCGGCGGATGATTGGTAGTGGTAAACACGACTAAGAACAACGGCTTTTCCGCAGCGCGTAGGCGGTCGTCTACTGCGCGGAAAAGATGTTCATCCCAAATTCCCCAAGGGCCACCATCGACGTCTTTTTGCAGTCCATAACTGGCCATAAAATCCTCTTGGCCGCGGAATTCATCAAAACCTTGGAGGGGTAGGAAAGTATCTAAATCGCGCCATTTTTTCGGCCCACCATAATAAAAGGCGGTGTCGTAACCTTGTGCTGCAAAGAGCGAGGCAGTGCTGGTTGGGAAATGTTTGTCCTTGAGTTCCGATTGCGAAAGTTGGCGGGTGCCTGGGCGGTAGGGGAGGTTGAGCGCCAAGCTTAAAATGCTGCCAGCAGAAATGTTATCGGCTGGTAAGAATCGTTCAAAAAGAGCACCTTGATCGAAATAGTGTTGGGCGGGGCCGAGTAAGTCGAATGCGGGATTTTGATAGTGCAAGAAATCGGTGGAGAAACTCTCCATCACAATCAGCACGACGTGCGGTTTGCCTACTACTTGGGGCGTAGGCGAAAAAACTTTGGTCGGTAAGCGCTCCACCAACGGCCCCTCGTTTTGCGCAGCTTGGCCGTTGGTGAATTCGAGCAAAGCTAGTTGTGGATCGGTGCCATAGCCGAAGCGCTGGGCAATCGACAGCGGCTCTTCCGCGATGCGCAACCACACCGTTTCAGCAAGTTTTTCGATGCCATTTTCCGGTACGGCGCGCACGAAAGTGGTTTGCGGATATTGCTCACGCAGGCTCACAAAAAGTGGCGTGAGAGGTGTCGAACACAAAACCACCACCAACAGAACGTGCAAGGAAATGTGTTGATTGAGGGCGCGGTCCACCGCGTCTTCGGCTGGGGTGTGCGCGACGTGAAAAAAGTCTGTGAAGTGAAAAGCGCGGCGGATGACGCGAAACACCAAATACTCCAAAAACAACGCCAGCACCAAGTAGACCAGCAGCGGATTATTTTGCCAAGCACCAATCAATACCGCGCCGAGGTCATCATCAATGGCGCCGAAAGCGACGATGTTAAAGTGACTGCCGAAATGGGAGTAATAGATTTGATCGGCGGCTAATGCAATGATTAGGAGGGTAATGCCGAAAGTCCAATAGAGCGAAGATGAGATCAGCCAGCGATGCCATTTGCGCAGCGTGCGGTTGCGCATCCACAACAGAGAAAGAGTGGGCGGCAGCGCAAAGAGCAGCAGAATTCGCAAGTCGTGTAAGACCCCAAAGGCGAACGCCATGGGCAGCGAACCGAGGAATTCACCCCAAACCTCCGGGTGCGCAAATTGGATGGTGAACAGCAGGCGGAAGCCGCTCATTAACACCAACAACACCGATACCAACCACCAAGTCCGACGGATGGAGGTTAAAATTGCGTTGTGCAGGCGAATCTCGCTGGTCATGTGCCTCTACCGGGGCGATTGGGCCTACTTAGAGTGCGGCCGACGGCATCCCGCCAGCCTTGGTAACGCTGTTCACGTTCTGCTGCAGTCATGATCGGTTTCACCACCTGATCCGCTTGCCATTTTGCGGCTAGTTCTGCCGTATCGGCTACCATGCCTAGTTGCAAAGCAGCACAGCTTGCAGCACCCGCCGCAGTGATTTCAGTAAGTTTAGGGCGCACGATAGGCAGGTCCAGAATATCGGCGAGGAACTGCAACATCCAGGCATTTGCGGTCATGCCGCCATCGACACGCAAGCAATCCGGTAAGAGCGCACCATTGGCACGCGCACTTTCCAATAAATCTCGAGTTTGGAAGCAAGCCGCTTCGAGTGCTGCGCGCACGATTTCGGCGCGACCGGTACCACGCGTGAGGCCGTGCAAACTGGCGCGCGCATGTGGGTCCCACCAGGGGGCACCTAAACCGGTGAAAGCCGGGATGAGGTAGATGCGCGCATTTGGATCGGCGGCGCGGGCGAGGTCTGCGGATTGTGCGGCGCTGGCTAGGATGCCAAGGCCATCGCGTAGCCATTGGATGGCCGAACCAGCAGAAAAAATGCTTCCTTCAAGGGCGTAATCGCAGTTGCCGTGATGCCGCCATAACACCGTGGTGAGCAGATCCTGATTTTGCACCATGCATTGCGCGCCGGTGTTTTGCATCGCAAACGCGCCGGTGCCAAAAGTGCATTTCATACTGCCTGGGGCAAAGCAAGCTTGACCAATGGTGGCGCTTTGTTGATCACCAACTAGCGCTGCAATCGGAATGGCGCGGCCGAATAAATCCACGCGAGTCGTGCCGAAGTCTGCGCAAGTGTCACGCACTTCCGGCAACAGCTCAAGTGGAATATCGAACTGTTCCAACAGCCAAGGATCCCATTGCAGCGTATGGATGTTGAACAACGAAGTGCGTGCGGCATTGCTCACTTCCGTGGCAAAAACTTCGCCGCCAGTGAGATGCCAAAGCAACCACGTATCGATGGTGCCAGCGGCTAAATCTCCGGCGTCGGCCGCGGCGCGCGCGCCGTCAATGTTGTCGAGTAACCAGCACAGCTTGGTGGCACTAAAATAAGGGTCGAGCAGTAGCCCGGTGCGCTGCCGAATTTCAGCTTCGAGACCTGCGGCGCGTTTTTCGGCACAAATTTCTGTGGTGCGGCGATCTTGCCACACCAAGGCAGGGTGCAAGGCGCGGCCGCTGCGACGCTCCCATAACACAATCGTTTCGCGTTGATTGGTAATCCCTAGGCCTGCAACACGCTCCGCACCGCCCTCAACCTGCGAGAGGACTTGTCGGCAACAAGTCACACAATCCTGCCAGATGGTGTCCGGATCGTGCTCTACCCAACCTGGCCGTGGAAAGCTTTGGATAAGCTCTATTTGCGCCGTAGCTTGCGCCCGAAGGTTGGCATCGAACAAAATGGCGCGCGAGGACGTGGTGCCTTGATCGATGGCGAGCAGCAGCGCATCAGAGCTCATGAGCATCGAGTGGGGGCGTAGGGGAAGGCGCGGTCCAACGTAATTGTTGCTGCAAATTAATGGTGGATTCTGGCACCGGCGGCAAGCCCAGGAGTTTCAAGCAGAGGTTGGCCGCATCGCTGTTGCGCACGGGTTGTGGGCCAATGTGAATCGAAGTTGGCATGTCGATGCCTGGATCGATGTACTGACCACGATTTAGAACATAGAGGTCTTGCGGTTCGTGCATGGCTGCCGTCCAAATGAAAAATGGAACCACATAGTTGACCCATAGCAAGCCATTGCCGGTGTGGTTGGCTTGCGGAATGCCGCCGCCGTGATCGCTGGTCATCACCAGGGCAGTGCGCTCTTTCAACAGCGGATGGGCATCAAGATGGGCAAACAACACACCAAGGGTGGCGTCGGTGTTGGCAAGTGCCAGCATGTAGGGGGAATTAGGAGTTAAATCCCAACCACTGGCGTGTCCGGCATCATCGGGCCCGCGAAAATGCACAAACACAAAACAACGCGGGTACAAATCGCGGTCGAGCATTTTGATCACTTGTTGCATCTGCACCGCGGGATCGATCTCCACATTCATGACATCGATCAACGTGGCGTCGTCGGTATTCCAACTTTGGCGAAATAACTCAAACTTCGGCTTCGAAGCAAACATCGCATCGGCGATACCAGCCGCCGACGTCATGTGGTAAATCCCAGCTACAGAAGTGCCTTTCCGCATGAGTAGGGTTTCCTCAGGGGTGGGGTCGATATTGGTGAACCAGCCGTGCCCATCTTTGCCACTGGCGACACGCCCGCTGAGCATGCCAACGTGGTTGGGAAGGGTGACGGTGGAGACCGGATCCGTGCGCGCGTTTAAGGTTCCGGCGCCCCGCATAAGGCGTTGAAAGTTGGGCAGTGGGGCAGCGCCTTCGACGAGTAAGGCATCACTACGCAGGCCGTCGACGCTGATGAAAACAACGTAATCCGCCGGTGGTGTTTGGGCGCAGGACAGGAGCAGCAGGGCAAGCACCCCGCTATTCTAGGAGCTACAGATTCTTCCGTGGTTTGGGATCTTTGATGGGATAAGTTTCGGCTACCCAAGTGCGCCAAGCGAGCTCTGCTTCCAGTACCGACATACCAAGGAAATCACGGAATAGATTGCGCGATTCTTTACGATCTTTATAGCCCATCAGCAACGGCTTGAGGGCTTTGGGGTGCACCGTGGCCACCCAGTCGTAAAGGCACCAAGCAACTGCGTGCTGTTCCTCTCTTAGCGTGCCGGAAATTTGGGCAAGTAAATCGGGTAGCAACCCTTCTTTGTGCTTGAGCAAATAGCGACGCATGGCCACATGCCAGCGGCCACCTTCATAATCCAAATCATTGTTGGCTTCATCAATGCAGTAGGTGGACACGCGTTGAAATACTTTGTCTTCATACCAATGGGCGGCACCAACATCGAACCAACCCGCTTTTTTATTGCCAATCCACTCCGCTCGGAACAAATTACTAAAGCGTAGGTGGGTGCCTTTGTGCACTGCATTCGAAACGATATTGAGGGCTTTGGAATCCAGTCCTTTTGCCGAGGTGCACGCGCTAGTTGCTGGATTCACGCCGTAGAGCGAAAACCCCATATCGGAGTTCTGTTCCAGGATCTCCAGATTGACACGCTTGTGATCCTTAAGGTTGGCCCAGTACCAAATGCGCGTGCGGTTCGAACAGTCTTGCGGCTTGGCACCAAAGTGCTCATTGAGTAACGCCGCCGCGGCTTCCAGTTCTACAGCCATGGCGTGTGCAAGTTCATGAGCGTTGAGTTTGCGCGTACCATCTTTGACGGTATCGATATCAATGAGGATGTCGTAGTGCTCGGTAATGATGCGCGTGAGAGGTCGATCGAATAATTTCTCCGGCGCGGCGGGGCTTGCGGCAAAGCGCTCATAACGGAACAAACGGCTCTCTAAAAGGATGTTGTCCGGACCACCGTTACAACGCACGCAATCTACCAACAAAGCCCCTGCGCATTTTTTGCACGCAGCTGAGACGGAACAAAAAAGAACCTGCTCCTCAAGTGGGAGCAGGTTCCTATCGTGGTCATCGCAAATTTCGGTGCCGCGATTTTCACAGTACGAGCAACCGTGACCAACCTTATCGTCATCAACTTGCGGGCTTAGTAAGGCCGCAGCAACAAGCAAGAAGGTAGTGAACACGAATGGACTACAGGACCCAGGTGCTGGCGACGTTACTGGTGCGGCCAGATTGCAGCGCCTGTGCCCAAATGGAGCGTCCAGCTATGCGAGTTGGCACACTGACCTGAAACATACCGCTGCCATTATTACTGGCTTGATCGATGCCCGCTTGCAGGGGTGCCGCCAAATTCAGAGTCACGCCAAGTTGCGGCACGGAAAAACTACCCAGCCCTACCAAGCTGCCAGCCAAGAATAAGGTGCTGTTGGGAGTAGCGTTGGTGTAAGCCAAGTTGATTTGCGTACCGCCAAGAGCTGGCATCGGCATATCCAGGTGCAAACTGTTGGCGTCGGCGACATCCGTGTAGGAATCGAGTGGGCCCACAAGAGAGATATCGATGCTAATCCCTGTTGACGGATCAATCATCGACACAATGATGTTCAGTGCCAAGTGGAAATTGATGACGGAACCACTTTCGGTGACATGGCCAGCAACCGCTGTAGGCAATGATTCGAGGCCGGCAATCGGCTCGGTGCCGCTGCCAAACAATCCACCCATCGTATTGCTCCCTGCTGTACTGGTGAGGACCACGATTGCGGTGAAGTTGCCTGCAGGATCGATACTGAATGGTGGCGCAGCAAGATGAAACTGCATGTCGTTAATCTTGAAGGTGGCAAGGGGCGGCAAGAATGGCAGCGGGTTTGGAATCGTGCCGTTCAGCGTTGCTGGATTAGTGAATGCGAGCGCACCATTGAGCGAACCAGTGCTAAAAGGAGCAGTGGCGGAATCCAGTTTTAATTCCACCGAACCACCAATGCGGAACGTGGTGGGGTTCAAGTTGACGCTGCCCAAACTGGTGTTGACGGTCCACTGCATCACGTTATTGGGCTCATCAAGGGCAGTCGAGAACTGCACTTGCTGGGCGGAAAGGGAAGTTGTCAAAAAAGCGACGGCGGCAACAAGAAGAAAGCGATTGTGCATGAGGAGCTCGAGGAGGGAAGGAGGGGAATGGGGAGGAGGAGCGGGAGCGGTCAGAAAAGTAACCTCAAACATCATAGTCCACAATCAGCGGCGCGTGGTCCGAGAAACGGGATTCTCGCCAAACCGTAGCGGTTTGTGCCTTTGCCGCTAACCCAGGGGTAGCCACTTGATAGTCAATCCGCCAACCAGTGTTGTTGGCCCATGCCTGGCCGCGGTTCGACCACCAGGTGTAACCTTCACCCTCAGCGGTTGGATGGATGCCGCGGAATACGTCGCGCCAATCGAGTTCACCAAAAACGGTAGTCATCCACTCCCGTTCTTCAGGTAAGAAGCCGGAATTTTTTTGATTGCCGCGCCAATTTTTGAGATCCATTTTGGTGTGCGCAATGTTCCAATCCCCACAAACCACAATATCTCGTTGGGCTTTTCGCTGCACCTTCAGCCACTCCGCAAATCGCTCCATTACCGAGTACTTGAATGTTTGGCGTTCCTCTTTGGCGGAACCTGACGGCAGGTACAAACTGACCACACTCAGGTTGCCAAAGTCGGCTTGCAAAAAGCGGCCTTCACAATCCAGTTCGTCCCATCCCAATCCTACCTGAACACGATCGGGTTCTTGTTTGGAATAAATCGCCACGCCCGAGTAGCCTGGTTTTTCCGCATGATGATACATCGCAAACATGCCGGGGGGATTGCGCATGACATCCTCGAGCTGTGGCTCTTGTATCCGTGTTTCTTGCAGGCAAATCACATCGGCTTGGTGCTCCGGTAGCCATTCAAAAAATCCTTTCCGCGCGGCGGACCGAATGCCATTCATGTTCAGAGAGGTAATGCGCAAAATTAATCAAGGGCGCCGAGAGCTTTAAGTTGGGCGACGGCTTGCGTTTGCCAGCCTCGGTTTGCTATGGGGCTGGCGGGACTTGGGTGTAACACGGTGCCGAAACGTAGGCCCGGAGCAGCCCCGCCAAGCGCATGGAGCGCACGTCGCTCGGCGAATTTGCCTACGCCAATCACGATTTCAGGGCGTAACCAAGCCACCGCCTGGCGCAAGGCTTCATCACAAACTACAAATAGCGGGTCGCGGGCGCTGGCGGGCAGCTTGTCTGGGGTGAGGTTTTTGCCGCTTTCTTGCATAAACACCAAAGGACAATAGTTGATCACACAAAACTGGGTGGCGAAGGCATCTGGAGTATCGAAAAAATCTTGCGCAAAACCCCAGAGACGGCGGCCACTCACTTCGGAACGGGTACATGCAAAACCTTGAATGGGGCGTTTGGGGTGCTCCAGGGGCGGGCGTTCGACTTTCGCTTCGAGCTGCAACCAATCACGCGCAATCGTTACCTCGCCAAAAGGCACGCCGGTTTGAGCCATTCCCCAGGGGCCTGGATTCATACCCAGCAGCAGTGTGCGCACCCCGCGTTTGGCGTAGCGGCGCAGAAACATTTCGTGCGAACGCCGCGCATACACCAGAGGGTTGTAGACGTGCGTGACCGGCGCGGGGAAGCTCAAGGCGTCGGCCTGGGCGGCGAGTGCGCGGGCAATGGTGACCAGACTCATGGGGCGGGAGTTTAGCAGCAGCGTCGGCGACTCTATTCTATGGCGATGAAACGTGTGCTGGAACCCGAAGTGATGGATACCGCCGAAGATGCCAATGCCTACGATGCGATGGATCATTCTGGCGTCAATCACGCATTCACCGAACGCTTGTTGGAGTTAGGCGCAACGGGTCGCGTGCTAGATATTGGTTGCGGCCCCGGTCATGGTCCGCTGCAGTTGGTGGCGATGGCCCCGCAAGTGCAGGTGGTGGGGGTGGATTTGTCACACCACATGTTGGCCATCGCCGCCGAGCACCGCGCCGCTTCCAGTCACGCAGAGCGGGTTACTTTTCTGGTGGCGGATGCCAAAGGCTTGGAATTTGCGGATGCTAGTTTTGATGCGGTTTGCTCCAACACGATCTTGCATCACATTCCCAATCCAGTCGATTTCCTGCGCGAAGCCTGGCGCGTGCGCGCACCTGGCGGCGCTCTGTTGATTCGAGATTTGTTCCGCCCGGAGACTGCGGCAGAGGTCGACGCCCTGGTCGAAAAACATGCGGCACACGAAGCCCCAGCAGCGCGTGCTTTGTTCCGCGCAAGTTTGTGCGCGGCCCTGACGCCCGATGAGCTGGTGGACATCGCCCGCGCAGCCGGCATGCAGGGTTGTGATGTAGTGATCGACAGTGACCGCCATATGTCCTTACAAATGGCGGCCACAGCAGTCGTTACTGAATGATTTCTGTTACCAGGTTGGATTTGACCGAATCCACATTGCTGACGCCCCGTTGAATCGCGGCTTGCAAGTAGGCGCTGGCACCCACTGGCGCACGCGCAGGAACGAAAGTGGCATAGCTAGCGGTACCCGCGCCATTCGCGGTACTGCTGCCAAGGTAAATCACTGCGCCAATATCCAACACTAAGCCGCCGAGCTGTGGCGGTGCGGTGCTGCCAAGACTAAGACTGGCGAGGAAGTGCACGGTTTCACCGGCTTGAGCATTGGATGCGGTGATGATGGTGGAACTACCTGCATTCACCGCAGTGGAAGCAAGGAGAATATCCATGTTGGTGGAGAACTCGCCGACCCAAGTACGCCAACCTGTGGTGCGAAACTCATGGTGACTCCAGAAAGTGGTGGGATCGACTGGATCTTGCTCTACGCTCCCGTAATCACCCCAGCGGCCACCCGTTTCTGGTGACGTACTGCGCACCAATTCAGTAGGAGGTCCAAAAGAACCAAGTTGCGCGCCCGCGCGGCGTATCACGTATTCGATGCCAATGAATTGGCTTGATGACGAGCGGTTGAAAGCGATGACGGCGTCGCCATTCGCGGCGACATTGATATCACCAAACCAAGCATGTTGGCCAGCCCCGTAATCCAGGTTTCCGGATTGTCGAAGGCTAGGATTGGTGCCACTATTGGGCCAGCCATTTAGTTCAATCTCGTACCACCGCACTTGCGCATTGCCAGGGCCAGTGTTGTGGGAAAGCCACAGCGAATCGTTGCGCACCACACCATTTTTGATGCGCCAGTCAATCGTAGCGGCCAGGTTGGAGGTACCCAATTGCGACGCGCCTGGAGGGGGGCTGAAAGAAGGAACGGTTATTTCAAACTGGCTCAAGAGTGGCGTGGTATTGCCATTGCGTACCGCCTTCAGCATGACCTTACTGGTTGAGGAAGAGTAGGTGGAAGCGAAGTAGCCGACAGGATTCAGGGCGTCGTAGTTTTTGGTGGCGCCGAGGGAAATCTGGCCGTTGGCGGTTTGCACTTGCTGCATCGTGACCGCTTGGCCATTCATGACTTTGCTTTTGTCCCACATAAAAATGCGGTTGCCGCCACCCGAGAAACAGTCGCCGGCCATGAAAATGGTTTCGTTGTTGATGCCGAGGTTCGGGAAATCAAGGAAGACGCAAGTGCCGGAAACCGGGAACCGATATTTGTGCCAAGTGCCATTGGGGTTGTCGTCGTCGGACATGGCTAACACGATGGCATCATTACTGCCGGCGCCATCGGCTGCCGCAACTACGAAGCGATTGGTGTGTGGATCGAACAACGCGACCGGATCAAATACAAAGCCACCGGCGCCAACCGAGCCCCAAAAGCCACCACTGCCGGCGATGGCAGTGGCAAACGTTTGGTTGCCGAGTTTATCGAAGAAGGAAATCTCACCATTTGCCACCACCACAATGTGGTTGGGGCCAACGGCGCAATCAGGGTCTGGAGGGGTCCATCCGGTGTTTTGGATGGCTTCGAAGCCGCCGCTACCACCGGCAGGCAAAGGCGGTGGAAAATAAACGGGAGCGATAAAATTAGGATTATAAATTGGCTTGGCGTTCACACCATGCACCATCGCTTCGGTGATTTCCTGCCCAGCTGCGCGTGGTGCGACCGGCAGCGGAAGAGGCGGTTGAAAACCTTCTGGCACGAACAGACTAAGACCAATCGCGCGCTTATCACTACCTACGTTGCCGTGCCATGCGGCAACCAGTTGGTCTTGCGCGCCCCACAGCAGGTGTTTTGCATTGACGCCCACTTGCAGCGTTTGTTCTCCTTCATCAAAGCGGTTGAGGCGGAAGGCTTCTCCCATGGGGGTGCCGTCGGCGGCAAAACGTTGCGCACGAATCTCTGTTGGCAGTATTGGGCGGTGCCCGGGTGCAGCAGGTTGCTTGATGTCGATGGAATTGTAGGCCACGATAAATCGGCCATCGGCCGCGACTGCAACTTGGGCACCATTCCGGCTTCCGAGTCCGCCTGCTTCAATCAAGAAAGGCGCCGCGAGCGCTTTGGCGTCCGCCGAAAAACGTTGCGCCTTGGCGCTGTAACCTTCACCGTCTTGGCTGCTCATCCAAGTTACGACAAAGGATCCATCCGCACTACTATCTATAGAGGGCTCAACATCGAAGGCATCCTGGCCGGTGGAAACCGTGAAGCTCTGACGCTGTAGTTGTTCGCCGCGCGTGTTTATAAGGCAGCCGCCTAAACCTTCCGGATAACCATCAGCATTACGACGGGCCCAAACGGCCACGAAGCCATTGGGGGCGGGGGCGACACTGACTAAACTCTCGAGCCGAGCTGGCTCTTCGGAAAGGCGGAATTCATCACCTTGCGGGGTGCCGTCAGCGGCAAACAAACGCGCCCGAATGACGCGCTGTTGCTGGTCGTATCCGGTCCAGCTAATGAGCATTTCGCCGGCTAGGTTACTGGCCACCATGGCGTTCATTTGGTCGCCCGGTAAAATCTGGTTAACCAGAAACTCATCGCCGAGTGCCTGGAATTTTGTGGTGCCTGCCACGATTCCAAAACGACGGGCGTAAATATCGGTGGCTTGGCCGGTTTGGTTCACCGAATGCCAAACAATCATCGCGCTGCCATCGGGGCCAAAAGCTACGGCCGGTTTCGCTTGCTCGCCAGGGACATACTGGTTCACATGGAGCTCGGTGCCGAGCGGGCGGCCACGCGGATCCAGCAACTGGGCGAACACGCCGAAAGTTCCTTGCTCTTGGCGGCGACTACCCCAAGCAATTAAAAGATTACCATTGGCAGCAACGGCAGCAGCCGGGTCTTGCTGGGTGTTGTAAGTGAAGGTGTTGGCCTGGACCTCTAAATGGTCGTACCCTACAAGCGAAGAGCCTTGTTCTTGAGAGGCTTGCGCAACGGCTGTGGCTTCCGCTTGCAACGGAGAAAACGGCACCATGAGAGGTGCTAAAAGCAGGGTAATGAGCATGCTAGGAGGTTTGATTTGTTGGAGGCTTGAGGGAAATCCCGAGTTAGGGCCTCATTCGAGTGTACTCTAAGAACGACGGACTGAGCAGTTTTCTTTACACAAAGGCCGTACCACGGTGTGCGATATCGAACGGTAAGGGGGTTTTGGCGTGCCTTAAACGCCAGAATCGCTCTGCCACTGGCTTGGCATGAGTCTTGCCGTTATCTAAGACGTTCGTTCCAAGCAGCCGTACAATCAAGGGGCTGCCCTGGTAGCGCATTGTCCCATGCGAAAATCACTCACCCTCCTTTCCTTCGTTACTGCCACCCTTTTCGGCAGTTGCGGCCCTGGTTCCTCTCTGGAAATCGGCCCCGACGGCACTACATACAACGCCGGTGGTTCCTTTCTCACGGAAGGCACTAACATTCTTGAGGGCATGTCTTGGCAGCTGAACCGTCCGATTCGGATTGAGTTCAACCACGCCGTGGATCCAACTTCGATTAACTTCGGTTCGATTCAGATTCATCCCCAGAATCCGACCAGCGGCAGCTCTCCGGTTACGGGTAGCTTTGAACTGGAAAGTGGCTCGGGTGATCGGGTGATTGTCTTTCGTCCTGCCTGTCCTACGAACAATGAAAATTCCAATGGCGCTTTCATGCCAGGTGGTGAGACTTACGAACTCTTTTTGCCTACACAAAGCAGTAGTTCCACAGTGCTGCGGGATGTGCAGGGTCGCTCGCTGGAGTTGGGGCTTACGCGCAGCTTTGTCACGCCGCAGCCTTCTCAGCCGCAATTCCTGGACATGGTTGCTGGACCACCGATTGCAACTTCGGTGCACTTTCCTGCAGGCCTAAACTTTTTCTCGGATCCCGATCCGGTGATTGCGATTCAATTCAATCAGCCGGTGGATGGGCGCGATGCCAATTTGAATACCGCCAACATTCAGCTGTTGTATGCCGATGGTGAAATTGGTTCCGGTAGTGCCAATGTTTTTAACGCTGCCAACCAACTGCCTGGCTCCTTGGTGTTGCTCCAAAACTGCGCGGAAGCTGGTGCGCGCGTGGAGTTTCGCGTCACCGGAATTTTGCCGGTGAACCGCAATCTTTCGCTGCGCTTAGCCCCAACATTCACCGATATCGTGGGGCAGGCCAATACTTCCGTGGTGGTGATCGGTACTCACGCTAGCCCAACCTTGGCGAGTCTTTATAACGATCCAACTTGGGTGGAGTCGGATCTAGCAGCAGATGAATTCCGCGACACTTATGATACGACCCAATTTCTCGATCAAGAAGTTCCTTTAGAAGTACCGGCAGCCAATATTGCACCAGGGTTTATTTCTGCAAGTTTTGATTTTCCAGGTAACTTTGTTTCCGCGGACAACGATCTTGTGCTCGAGGTCGGCGCCTTCGGAGAAATTCTGACGGATTCGCAATCTATTTTTACGGATTCTAATAACCGTCAACATACGGTGCAAAACGGTGTGATCAATGTCAATGATTTCACCATCATGAGCGGCGCAACTTTGCGCGGCCGCGGCCGCAACCCATTGGTGATCTACGCCACGGGGGTGGTCGATATTGCTGGCACCTTAGATGTCAGTGGTAACAACGGTACCTGGCCCACATCGCTGAACTCACCTCAGTTTGCCGAGGGCGGCGCGTCCGGCGAGTGCGGTGGTGGGCGCGGCGGAGATGCCTCACAAGTCACCACTGCTGAAACCTTGCGTGCTGAAGATGGGGATGGTCCCTTTGGATTGGAGGGCGGCGGCGGCGGCGGCGGCGAAGGCGGATTTAACACCGATTTCGGCAACACAGGCACGCTGGGTTTGAATGGCACCATGGTGGGTGGTGGTGGCGGTGGCGGTTTCGCTCGTACCCAAAACGCCTCGGTGTTGTGGACTCAATGGCCATTAACGAACGGGGATTGGCGTCCGTTAAATGTTGATAATGCGGGTCCCGATCACATCATTACCAAGCACACCGGCATGGTGATCACCAACCCGTCGGATTACCACGATTTTGGCAATGCCATTTTCGCGGCGGAGCCAGGGATTCGCGGAACTGCGGTGCAAACTCCTATTCCAGGCAACGGCGAGTTTATCCATGGCATGGAAGACATGCTGGAGGACCACAGTACTGCGGGAAATACCTACGACCCTGCTTGGACTTTGGCGGGTGGCGATATCTTTTATTACGGCTCTCCTACGGCTGGCCCGGACCGCGGTGAGGCCGGCCCTACGGTTTTCACATCGTTCTCCGATGACCGTCGCTTTCTCAAAGACTTCTACGGACTGCGGTTGATGGCGGATGGCACGGTGAACCATGGTTCTTTGCTGGCTCCTTGGGCTGGCTCCGGTGGTGGCGGCGGTGGCGACTCCATGCTTATTAACGTGTGGAACCGCGATGGCATCGGCGGGGATGATCCATTGAATGACTTTTTCCCGGTGGTGCCGTTTCAGCGGTATGTGAATGCGAACTCCGATGGTTGGCATACTTATCGCAAGGGTGCCGGCGGTGGCGGCGGTGGCGGTCAGCTCATCATCATGGCCATTGGCAATATTAAGCTTGGCGCCAACTCCCAAATTAAGGCCAACGGTGGCGTTGGTTTTTCTGGTGAATCCCTAACGGTTAGTAATCAAGGAATTTCGGGTTCCGGCGGCGGCTCGGGTGGCCACATTATCCTTTCGACTTCTGGCAAACTGGATTTGAGCGCAATTGATGTAGGTACTGCCGGTAACGCTGGCCAGGTTCCTGGTTTGACTGCCAAGGATAACATTCAAGCCTTCGGTGGCCGTCGTGGTTGGGCCGGTCCCATTATGTCCGGAAATGATGGCAACCAAACTTTCGCCACGGGGCGTGGTGGTGCAGGTGCCAACGGCATCATTCAGATTCATGTGCCTGATCCAACCCTCGATATCATTTGGCACCCCAATGCCGCGGCAGGTATTGCCGATTACTTGCCTGATACGGCAGTTTCCCCAGCAACCGATGAAGCGGAAGAGGTGCTCGATTTAGTCTCGGCACCACGCGCCTACAACCTGGTGCCGTTTTACTCTTCGCAATCGCGCGTAGTTTCGAAGTGGATTGATACCGGTGCCGCAGAGTTGCGTCTCAACCCCACCGACTACCCAGACTACGGCCATGATTTGTTGAAGTTTCAAGGCGTCAGCACGGCGTCTAACTTTGGCCGCGTGGTGAAAACGGGAAATAATCAGAGCGTTGCCAAGCTCGCGGATGTGGCCACAGGCTCCACCTCCGCGGTCACGTTTACGCTTTTCACGCTCACGATTCCCGATGCGGACATGGTGTTTGTTGCCGCGCCGCAATATTTGCGCACGCCCAATTTGTTACTTGGTTATGACGTGCTGCCGGATTCCACTGGCGATGCAACCTTCGAGATTGTGGATGTGGCGTACAACCCAAGCACCAAAGTGATGGTACTGACCACCTCTACGCTGGATGGTCCGATGTCTTTTGCGCTGAATTCTGGCCACCCAATTTGGTCCGTGAAGAAGAAGTTCTTCCGCATCACGACTTCGGGTCAGAAGGATAGTTTGCCACCTAGTGCGAACGTCTTTGTGCAGTTCCAAGTAGCCGATGAAGACCCGTCTAACCCGAACCAGGCAGGCCCGCCGGTGGGTGGCTGGATTTCCAACCTCACGCCGAACGCTGTGGCAGGCAAACGCTTTGTGCGCTACCGCGTGACTTTTGATGCCAACGCCGATGGTGGTTCGATGGATCTTGCCAGTCCGTTGCCGCTGATCGAATACGTCAAGATTCCGTTCATCTGGTAATTCAGTAGGGCAGTCCACAACAAGCCTCCGCCGGTCTAACCTGCGGGGGCTTTTCTCATGCAACACCCCTGTCCGCAGACCACTTCTTTGGATCCGATTCTTGTCGAACGGATCCGCACTTCTCGTCTTTTGGGTGCCGATCCAACGTTGGTGATGCACGGCGGCGGCAACACGTCGGCCAAAGGTGAAGTAGTGGACTTACTCGGTAGGAGTCGGCAGGTGATTTGGGTGAAGGGTTCCGGGTGGGATCTTGCCAGCATGGAGGCAGCGGGGTTGCCGGCGCTTGATTTGGAACAGCTGCGTGAGTTGCGCGCTTTAGAGCAACTCAGTGACGAAGATATGGTGCGCGAAATACGGCGCTGCTTGTTCGATCCGCAAAGTCCCACACCCTCTGTGGAAACTTTGCTGCACGCATTTTTGCCGCACCGCTTTATCGATCACAGTCATGCCGACGCCGTGTTGGCCTTGTCTAACCGTGTCGGTGGGGAACAGCTGTGCCGTGAAATTTTTGGCGACCGCGTGGCGTATTTGCCCTTTGTGATGCCGGGTTTTCCGCTCGCTAAGGCTGTTGCGGAAGCGGTGGAAGCGCAGCCTGATGTTGAGGGCGTGTTGCTGCATCAACATGGTTTGTTTACCTTTGGAGATAGCGGCGAAGAGTCCCTTGCGCGGCATCTTGATTTGGTGGGACTTGCCGCCGCGTATTATCAAACCGAACACGATGCGGTGTTAGCAGCTACTGCCGTAGCAAGCTTGCATGCGCAGGATGTGGTGCCGATTTTGCGTGGCACTTTTGCCGAGTATGGCCACTTCGTGTTTGACACGCGCGCCGACGGCTGGATTTTGGCCGCGCTTGAAAAAGATGGCGTGGAGCAGCTTATGCAAAGCGCACCGCTAACTCCAGACCACAGTTTGCGTACAAAAAACCAACCTTGTTGGATTGCCTGTGGGGGTCGTATGGAGGGCCTCGCCCAGGCGGGGGATTCTTTTGCGGGCGTTGCACAGCAAGCCATCGCTCGGTTTGTGGAAGACTACCGCGCTTACTTTGAGCGGGGCTGCGCTGCACGTGGCCAACGCATCGCCTTGGACCCGATGCCGCGGGTGTTCTACGTGCCCGGTTACGGTTTAATTGGCGTGGGCGAAACCGTCAAAGCCGCTGCGATCGCAGCCGATTTGGCCGAGCATACTTTGTTAACCAAGGTGGGCTCGCGTAGTTTGGGAGCTTATGAAGGGCTCGCGGAATTAGATCTGTTTGATATGGAATATTGGTCGTTGGAGCAGGCTAAGCTTGGTAAAACATCCCCCCAAGAACTCGCTGGGCAAGTGGCGGTGATTACTGGCGGTGGTGGTGCGATTGGCGAAGGTGTTGCGCGAGTTTTGCTTGACGCCGGCGCGGCGGTCGCGCTACTCGATATTGATGAAGAGTTGCTTGCTGCTGCTGCGGCACGCTTGGGCGGCCAAACTTTGGCAGTCATTGCAGACGTCAGCAATGAGCAGTCCATGGGGGAAGCGATGGAAGCCGTGTGCGCGCGTTTTGGCGGCATCGATATCGTGGTGCCAAATGCTGGTTTGGCGCATGTGGCTTCGCTTGAAACACTGCAAATGAAGGATTGGCAACGCTTGATTGCGGTTAATCAAACCGGTGTTTTCCTCACCATTCAAACTGCCGCGCGGGTGATGCGCAAGCAGGGGATGGGTGGATCCGTGGTGCTCATGTCGTCGAAAAATGTAGCAGCACCGGGTGCCAACTTTGGCGCATACAGTGCCAGCAAAGCCGCTGCGCAGCAACTCGCCCGGGTGGCCGCATTGGAGCTGGCAGAGCAGGGAATCCACGTCAACATGGTGTGCCCGGATGCAGTATTCCGTAATGGCGCAAACCCATCTGGTTTGTGGGCGGAAGTGGGGCCAGATCGTGCGCGCTCGCGGGGTTTGAATCCTGAAGAGTTGGAAAACTTTTATCAGCAACGTAACTTGTTGAAGGTGCCGGTGAGTGCGCAAGACGTCGGCCGTGCGGTGTTGTTTTTTGCCGCCCGACGTACACCCACTACCGGCGCAATGTTGCCGGTGGATGGTGGTGTGCCGGGTGCTTTCCCGCGTTAACCGTCGGCGGCTTACATGTTGCGGCGATATTGGCCGCCGACGTCGTAAAGCGCGTGGCTGATTTGCCCCAGGGTACAGACTTTGACGGCCTCCATCATTTCGGCAAACACATTCTGGTTCTCCGCCGCCGCTTTGCGTAGTGCGATCAAGGCTGCTTCCGAAGCGGAGCTGTGCAAAGCGTGCAGTTGCGCGACTTGGGCAACCTGCCCATCTTTCTCTTCCTCAGAAGAACGAATCAAGGCCACTTCCACCACGGTGCCATCGGTAGATTTTGGGTTGAGGAAAGTATTCACGCCGATAATCGGTAATTCACCGCTGTGTTTGCGCATTTCGTATTCCATCGACTCTTCCTGAATCTTGCCGCGCTGGTACATCGTTTCCATGGCGCCGAGCACACCACCGCGATCGGTGAGGCGGTCAAACTCCGCGAGTACGGCTTCTTCTACCAACTCGGTGAGTTCCTCGATGATGAAACTGCCCTGCAAAGGGTTTTCATTTTTGGCTTGGCCGAGTTCGCGGTTGATGATGAGCTGAATTGCAAGTGCTCGGCGCACCGATTCTTCGGTCGGTGTGGTGATGGCTTCATCGTAGGCGTTGGTGTGTAAACTTTGGCAGTTGTCGTAAATGGCATACAGTGCTTGCAATGTGGTGCGGATGTCGTTGAAGTCGATTTCTTGCGCGTGCAAAGACCGGCCGCTGGTTTGAATGTGATACTTCAATTTTTGCGAACCAGCGGCGCCGCCGTAAAGATTTTTCATAGCCACCGCCCAGATACGCCGCGCAACCCGCCCAATCACCGCGTATTCGGCATCTAGTCCATTGGAGAAGAAGTAGGAAAGGTTCGGCGCGAAGCTATCGATGGTCATGCCGCGTGCCAAGTAGTACTCCACAAAAGTGAAACCGTTGGCGAGGGTGAAGGCGAGTTGCGAAATCGGGTTGGCGCCGGCTTCGGCAATGTGGTAGCCGGAAATGGACACCGAATAGAAGTTGCGGATTTCTTCCTCGACGAAGAACTCCTGCACATCGCCCATGATTTTGAGCGCAAACTCGGTGGAAAAGATGCAGGTGTTTTGTGCTTGGTCTTCTTTGAGGATGTCCGCCTGCACGGTGCCACGTACCGATTGCAGCGCCACTTGACGCAGCTCGGCATACTCTGCAGCCGGAATGAGTTGGTCGCCGGAAACTCCTAGAGTGCCAAGACCAAAGCCATCGTGGCCCGCAGGCAAATCACCACGGTAAATCGGTTGCTGGCCGTCGCACAACTCTAAGATACGTTGCTGCGCTTGTTGCCAACGCCCAGTTTCTTTCAGCCGCCGCTCGACCAGCTGATCAATCGCTGCATTTAAGAAAAATGCCAGCATCATCGGCGCTGGCCCGTTGATAGTCATCGAAACCGAAGTGCTCGGCGCGCACAAATCGAAGCCCGAATAGAGGCGCTTGGCATCATCCAGCGAGCAAATGGAAACACCGGCGTTGCCAACCTTACCGAGGATATCCGGGCGAATCGCGGGGTCTTCCCCATACAAGGTGACGGAATCAAAAGCTGTGCTCAAACGCACGGCGGGTTGGCCATGGCTGACATAATGAAAACGGCGGTTGGTGCGTTCGGCAGTCCCCTCACCGGCAAACATTCGCGTTGGATCTTCTCCGGCGCGCTTAAACGGGAATACGCCAGAAGTGTAAGGGTAGTGGCCAGGCAGGTTTTCCAAGCCGAACCAGCGTGCAAGGTCTTCCCAACTATTCGTTTTGGGCAATGAAACCTTCGGCACTTTCAAACCGGCAAGGGTAAGGTGCTGTGCTGGCACATGGACCTCTTTGCCGCGCACGACGTATACAAAATCATCGGCACCATACTGCGCACGCACTTGATGCCACTCACCAAGTTGTTTGCGCAAACTCGGGTCCATGGCAAGCACCACTTCTTGGTAACGCTGACGTAATAGCAACACTTCTGGAGTCACGTCTTGGTCAACCAAATCTTCAGGCCGGTACTGCGACTGAATCACCGGCACATCATCACCAAACTCGCGGAGCACCCGTGCCAGCGCATCGGCGCGCCCGGCGAGCTCTGCTGTCGAATCGGTGTCGGCCTTGTGTTTGCGCACGGCTGCCGAAATTTCTGATAAATAACGAACACGCTCCGGCGGCACAACCACATGGACATCCTTATTGCGTTCGGGTGCTTCCCCAGGATCCCAATCGCGACCACTGCGCGTGGCAATCTGCTGCATCACCCAAGTGAATAGATGATCCACACCGATATCGCCAAAGCGGCTGGCAGCCGTGAGGAACACCGGCATATCATTCAAATCCGTTTCGAAGAGTTGACGATTGCGTTGCATCGTCTTCGCTACTTCGCGCCGCGCATCTTCTGCACCGCGTTTATCCGCTTTGTTCAACACCACTCCATCGGCGAAATCGAGCATGTCGATTTTCTCCAACTGCGTGGGTGCGCCGAACTCCGGGGTCATGACATACAGCGACAGATCGCATAAATCGGTTACGGCACTATCGCTCTGACCAATTCCCGCCGTTTCTAAAATAACCAAGTCGTAGCCAGCTACGCGCATGGCCAGCAAGGAATCGCGCACGGCTTCGGAAGTGGCCGAGTGGGCGCGGCGAGTGGCCATCGAGCGCATAAAAACACGCGGTCCTTTGGCAGCATTCATGCGGATACGGTCGCCGAGCAAAGCACCACCGGTGCGGCGGCGGCTAGGGTCAACTGACAAAATGCCGATAGTGCGGGTCGGGAAGCGATCCAGAAAACGGCGCACGAGTTCATCCGTTAACGAAGATTTGCCGGCACCACCGGTACCGGTCATGCCGAGAATCAGCGGCGCGTGGTCGGTCAGTTGCTGGGTAAAAGCGCTACGCAAGTCTTCCAGGCGCGCCCGCACGTCGGCGGGGCATTGTTCTTCATGCAACTTTTCAAGAATCGTAATTGTTTGGGCAACGGCTGCTGCTTGACGCTGGGGGATCCCAGTTGGGATTGCCGAATCCGCTTGCACAGTAGAAAAATCGGCGCGCGTCATCATGTCGCGAATCATGCCAACCAATCCCATCAAGCGGCCATCTTCTACGGAGTAAATGCGTTCCACACCCGCGGCGTGCAGTGCTTTGATTTCGCTATCGGTAATCGTGCCGCCGCCGCCGCCGAACACCCGGATGTGACTGCAGCCGCGTTGTTGCAACAGCTCCACCATGAACTTGAAGAACTCGACGTGCCCACCTTGATAGGAGCTAATCGCGATCGCCTGCGCATCTTCTTCAATCGCGGCTTCGACGATTTCTTCCACGCTGCGGTTGTGGCCAAGGTGAATGACTTCTGCACCTTCTTGTTGCAAAATCCGCCGCATGATGTTGATCGCGGCATCATGTCCATCGAACAACGAAGCCGCTGTTACAAAACGTAACTTGTTGGTGGTGGAAAAATCTTTGGCGTGCGAGTTCACGAGTTCAGTTTGGGTAGTCATGACGAAGGGGTTTCTATGGCCGGGTGCGGGCCGGACTTGTCGCGGATGCGATCCAGGTAAGTCTGTAGTTCGGAGCGCAAGGTATGCAAATCATCGATGCGCTCGGCTACTTCGGCGAGGCGTGCCAGAAGCAGTGCATCCAAATGGGCAAGCATGGCCGGCGTGGCGCCAGAGCCAAAGGTGCGGTTCAGCTCGGCAATCTCACCAAGGCTAAGCCCCAGTTTCTTCAGCCGCGTGATGAAACGTAGCCGCTCGAGAGCGTCTGCACCATATTGACGCCGCCCGTTGGGCCCTCGAGAGCTTGCAGCCAGCAAACCGAGCTCACCGTAATACCTTATGGTACGGGAGCTTACACCGCCTTCCTGAGCTAGATCAGCGATGTCGAGGGTGCCGTCAGCGAGGGCCATGGTATCAGTATACCCTAGGTTGCCAGTTTGCGTCAACTGGTAGGCAGCGATGGTCTAGACCTTTTGCGGGCACAAATCGTTCAGCAAGCACCCAGCACAACGAGCCGTGCGTGCGGTGCAAGTGGCGCGGCCGTGATCAATCAAACTGTGGCTGACTTTCACCCACAGATCTTGCTCAAAAGCCTTCATCAAATCGCGCTCGACTTTGACCGGATCCATCTCCCGTGAGAAGCCCATACGCCGCGCGATACGCCCCACATGCGTATCGACCACCACCCCGACTTTGATGCCAAACGCAGTGCCCAGGACGCAGTTGGCGGTCTTACGCGCGACCCCTTGCAGAGTCAGCAACTCGGGCATGGTTTGTGGCACGGCGCCGCCGAAATCGCGCATGATGATGGTTGCAGTACCGAGCAGACTTTTGGCCTTGCTACGAAAGAAACCCGTGGTGCGTACCAGTTCCTCCAGCTGCTCCAGGGTGGCTTTTGCCATAGCAGCAGCATCTGGAAAGCGCCGAAACAGTGCGGGCGTGACTTTGTTGACCCGCACATCGGTGCACTGCGCCGACAAAATGGTAGCAATCAATAATTCAAAAGGCGTTTTCCAATCCAGCGCTGTGCGGGTTTCGGGATAGTGTTCCAGCAAACGCCGCATGACCTCAGCCGCACGCCTTTCGCGATCGCCGACACCTTCCCGAGCAGGGAAATCGCGGTTACGTTTGCGCGGCAGGGTAGGAGCTGACATCAGTCGTTATCGTAGGACAAGATGAGCTCTTCCGCCGCACCGCAATTGCCCGAGGCCCCGTGGGTGTTGTTTCGCATTCAGCTGCCGTCAATGTGGGATGAAAGTTTGGTGTGGCTGCTTGCTGAGCATGATTTTGGCAGCGCTAGCGCGGATACGACTTACCCCGCTGGGATGGTGGCCACTGCCCTCCCTAGTGCCGCTATCCCTAGTGCCGCGTGGCCATGTGAAGTGTGTGTCTCTGTTGCGGCCCCGCGTGCGCCAGCCTTGCGCGCTGCATTACCGATATGGCTGGCTCAGCTGGGGCTCACCGAGCAGGATTGGCATTGCCACGAACAGCCGCATGACGTGGCTGCTTATTCCGATCCCAGTCTCTGGCAGCAGGCGTGGAAGCCGTTTCGTTGCGCCGGTTATGTAGTCCATTCGGATTTTCACGCGCTGAAGACTTTGTCCTTACGCGCTACGGATATCCCACTGACGCTCAAAACCGGATCCGCTTTCGGCACTGGCTCGCACCCAACCACGCGCCTTGCTTTGAAAACTTTGCACAAATGGTGTGCCGATGGCCCGCCGCCGCGTCTGCTTGATGTCGGGACAGGATCGGGAATTTTGTCGGTTGCGGCTGCCCTGGGAGGGGTAAAAGAAGTGGTAGGCATGGATCCCGATCCATTTAGCGCAGCCCAGGCCAATGCGATGGCCGCATTGAATGGCGTCAGCAGCGCTTGCAGTTTTTGGCGCGGTGGATTTGAAAGTGCTGCTGGCCAATGGCCCGCGGTGGTGGCCAATTTGGTGGCCGACATCATCCAGGAGGGCGCGGGTTCGCTCGGTCGTCTCGTCGCCCCAGGTGGCAAACTTTTCGCCGGCGGGATTTTAGAGTGCCATTGGGAAGCCACGGCCTCTGCCTTGGCAGCGCAAGACTTGAAAATTCTCAGCCGAAGTGGCTGTGGAAGGTGGTTAGCCGGAATTTGGGTTAAATCATAAGTCCCTTATTTGCAATGATTTATGGGGCAGTCTACAAAGCTGGAAAATAATAGAAGTTTTTCCTAAAGTCCACTACCATCCTGGCCGATGGAATAGTTGCTGCGAATGGTTTTTCCAACTAGAACGTCGCTGGGGATAGCGACCTCTAGTATGTAGCAAGGGGAAAGGAAACCAGCGACCGGAAACGGCCGCTGGTTTTTTCGTATTTAAGGAAGCACCAAAGACCAGCTTCTACTCGCTAGCTGGTTTGAACAGGAGAGCCCCCGAGTTCAGGCAGTAACGCTTGCCAGTGGGTTGCGGGCCGTCGTCAAAAACGTGGCCCAAGTGGGCATCACAGTGGCTACAGCGAATTTCCGTGCGAACACGGGGCGCCAAGCTGCGGTCCTCCAGATAAATCACCGCATCTTCGACCACGGGCTGGAAGAAACTCGGCCAGCCACAGCCGGCGTCGAACTTGGTATTGGAGAGGAACAAATCCTGGCCGCAGCCCACGCACTCGTAGATGCCCAGATCCGTTTTATCCCAATAAATTCCTGTGAAAGGGCGCTCCGTGCCCGCTTCCCGCGTGATGTGATACTGCTCAGGTGTGAGGCGTTCCCGCCATTGGGCTTCGGTGAGTTGCAAGGGCTGGTTGGCTGCGGAGCGGAGTTCTTGGTTGGGTTCCTGCTCGGCGGAGTAGTCTTCTGAAGGCATGGCAGTGTTTGGGGCTGTGTACGAATCGCTGGAGCAGGCCGCAATCGGCAGTAGGCTCAGTAAAAAAAGTAGTAGTGTGTATTTCAAGTGAATCGCAGTAGCGGCGGGTGAAACATAGCCCCAAATCGGGCGGAATGCTTATTTTTGTGGTACTTTAATGCATCAGCCCATGAACTCAACTCCTCAGCTTGCCTTTTCTGGCCTGGCGTTCTGCCTGGCCTCTCTTTTTGGGAGCTCCTCAGCTTCCGCCCAAGTTCCACTCACTAGTGAAGTGGTTGCGAGCGGTTTCTCCCAAGCTCTGTTTCTCACCCACGCCCCGCATGACCGAGATCGGCTATTCGTAGTCCAGCAGGCTGGCCTCATCAGAATCATCAAGAATGGCACGGTCTTGGGCACCCCATTTTTGGATGTCACCGCTTTGAACAGTAGCGGTGGTGAGCGTGGTTTATTAGGCATGGCCTTTCATCCAGATTACAGCAACAACGGTTGGGTATTTGTCAACTACACCAATAACGGCGGCGCCACCGTGGTGGCGCGCTACACCGTTTCCGCCAACCCCGATGTACTGGATGCCAATAGCGCGCAAATTTTATTGACGATTAGTCAGCCCTATTCCAACCATAATGGTGGCTGCATTCGTTTCGGCCCCGATGGCTATCTGTACATCGCTACTGGCGATGGCGGCAGCGGTGGAGATCCCGGCAACCGCGCGCAAAACGGCACGGTGCTGTTGGGGAAAATGTTGCGCCTGGATGTGGATAACGGTTTGCCGTACACCATTCCGCCAAGCAATCCCTTCGTCGGCAATCCACTCGTGCTGGATGAAATCTGGTCGCTGGGTTTGCGTAACCCGTGGCGTTTTAACTTCGATTCGCTGACAGGCGATTTGTACATTGCTGACGTCGGCCAAAACGCGTGGGAGTATATCCATGTGGAGGATGCAGGTTCGGCGGGCGGCCTCAACTACGGATGGCGTATTGTGGAAGGCACGCATTGCTATAACCCTTCGAGTGGTTGCAATACCACTGGTTTAGAATCGCCGGTGTTTGAATATGCGCATCGTTCTTCACCAACGTTCCGCAACTGCATCATTGGTAGCGAGGTGTACCGCGGCCGCAATATGGCAACCATGCAGGGGCGCTACTTCTTTACCGATGCGGGCAGTCAGGAGTTGTGGTCGTTGCGTTATGACGGCGCTGGCGGGTACACCGATTTTACCGATCACACTGCGCAAACAGGAGTGTTAGGCACCGGCCGTTCGCTCGGCACGGATGCGGATGGTGAAGTTTATGTCGTTGATTACTCGCAAGTGCGCAAACTCGTGCCGTCCGGTTTACGACTCGATGTGCCGCATTTGTTTGCAGGCGTCGCCGAAACCTTGGTGGTGAAAAATGCTACGCCAAGCAGTCCGGTTTACTTGGCGTACTCCATGGCTGGTCTTGGCAGTACTCCAGTGGCCGCTTTGGGTATCGTGATGAATCTGCGCAACCCAGTGCATGCCGCCACCAAGACGGCAAATGTTGCTGGAACGGCTTCGTTCGCGGTTGTGCCTCCAGGTGGGCTTTATAATCGCACCATCTACCTTGAAGCCGTTCAAGTTGGCAAGGTTTCAAACGTCGTTGCCGAGTTTGTCGAGTAAGATCAAGCCCGCAGCTGCGGAATTTGCTTTGCGCTTATTCTGCAGCTGCTTTGCGGCGGCCCGCGTCGAAGGAAAGATTGCCAGGGCCAAGGATCAGTAGGAGCAGGAAGGCAAGCATGAAAAAGCCTGTGCCTAGGCCATCGACACGATTCACGAAGAACAGGTAAGACACCGGCTCCTGCAGCAGCCCTATTTGAATCGCAGCACCGATTGCGCTCACGGCTAGCATTAAACCGGCGGCTTTACGCATAAAGAGCCCAGTGATAAGGAACATCGAGCCGAAAAACTCGACGACGCCAAATAGCAAAGTGACAAAGTAAGCGGCGGGCACGCCGGCGTCGCTGAGTAAGGCGGCATAAGCTTGGCGCGATTCTTCCACGAAGACCTTGCCGTGCCCCGCCCAGTAAGCAAGCCCCGCACCCGCAGCCACGCGCAAGAAAAGCAATAACCAGTCTTTCATGCGCTTAGTGTATCCTTTTCAACATGAGAATCTTGCTTGGCAGTGGCGGTTTCGGCAGCGAAGAGCGGCGCGCCTTGTTGTGCACCGAAATGCGCAGATTTTTTGGCGACGTGCAGCGCATTCTATTCGTGCCCTATGCGCTGCACGATCACCAGGCCTACCGCAAGGCGATGGTGGAGCGCGGTTTTTCTGCTGGCTATGAGTTCGTGGGCATAGATTCCTACGCCAACCCCATCGCGGCCTTGGCTGAGGCCGAGGCGGTCTATGTGGGCGGTGGCAACACCTTCCGGCTCACTCATGATTTGCATCGCTACGGCCTGCTCGAACCGATGCGCCAACGGGTTGCGGAGGGTATGCCCTATATGGGTGTTTCTGCTGGCACCAATGTGGCTTGTCCCACGATGCAAACCACGAACGATATGCCGATTGTGATGCCGCCAAGTTTCGAAACATTAGGTTTAGTCCCATTTCAAATTAATGCACACTACTATCCTGGCCAGGTTTGGGTGCAAAAAGACGGAGCGTTCCTAGAGCATTTAGGCGAAACCCGCGCGGATCGTATCCGCGAATACCATGAAATGAATTCCTTGCCGGTGCTGGGGCTCAGCGAAGGAACTTTTTTATTACGTGAAGCTGCGCGTTATGAACTCCGAGGGGGCAACGCAGTTCTCTTCCGCGCAGGGTTTCCGGAGCTCGAGTTAAAGGCAAACCTTGACTTGGCCGATATATTTATCGGATAATCCGCTGAGCCCAAGCCTACCCCTCAAATGAAACGTATCCTCGTTGTAGATGATGAAGCAGATGTACGCCGCGTCGCGTGCTCGTTCTTAGAAGACGCTGGCTACGAGACCCTTGAGGCCGCGAATGGCGTCGAGGCTATTGAGGTCATGTTGCGTATCCCTTGTGATTTGGTGCTGACTGATTTGGTCATGCCAGAAAAAGAAGGCGCAGAGACTGTGATGGAATTGCGCAAGACCTATCCGGGTTTGGCCATCATTGCGATGTCCGGTGTAGTCGGGGCAGAGTTTTACCTGCGTGCTGCGCGGATGCTTGGAGCCGGCGCCACTTTGTTGAAACCCTTCACGCGTGAAGAGTTGGTGGAATCGGTGGAAGCCATGTTGGTTTCTTGAGCAACGGTTTCGTTGCGCCGCGGCTGTTGGGGTAATGCGAATCCTTAGCGCTTTGGCGTTGGGTAAACCGCAAGGCTCCGATTCCCTTTGGTATCGTAGGCTTCCACTGCAAACAGAAAATCATCTTTGCTGTAGCCTTTGAGAGTTGCAGTAGTGACCTTGCCCACATCATGGCGCTCACTCCAAGTAGCCTCCTCGGTGTGGCGCACTAGAATTGCATAACCACCAAGATCTGCTTCTAGATTGGCTTGCCAATTCAAGGTGGTGTTGGGTGTGAGCTCACGAATACTCACCGTGACTGCACTTGGTGGCGCAGGTGCAGAAGCCATTTCCAAGATGGCGCTGGCAACACTGGTTGCAACACGACCTACATAAGCGAAATCCACGAACTCCGGTAAGTCACCAAACTGCGTTCCATTTTCCACCCGCACGTCCTGATGTTGATGAGTGTAATTTTCGTGGGGCTCGGTGAGGCGCACCGCAGCCCAACCTTCTTGATTGAAGGCACGATGGTCACCGCCACGCAAGTAGCGGTCTTGGCGTAAGATCAAAGTGAGCTCAAAACCAGGTATTGTGGCCTCTGCAGTACGTTTTAGATAGCGAGCAACCTGACGTGAGGGAGCATCATTATCACTACCAACGACGGCGGCACCCTTGGTGGGAATGCCCTCGCTGAACACCCGCAAACGGTTTGGCTCTAATTTTCCAGAAGTGCCGACGGCGCCACCCACGATATCCATCGTGAACATGGCTTCCACATGCTTACCTTGTTCTTGCCAATACTTTGCTTGCGCGGCAGCACCAAGCAATCCTTGTTCTTCTCCAGCCACGGCAAGGAACACCACCGTTGCGCGCGGCTGCCAACCACTTAGCAAACGCGCTGCTTCTAAAACGGCAACCGTACCGCTTGCGTCATCGTTTGCACCCGGCGCAGCGCTTTCCCCATCGGTTGGAGAAGTTGGCATGGAATCGTAATGACCAGAAATCACTATCAAACGATTCGGATCCACACCTGGAAGGGTGGCCACCACATTGGCCAAACGAATCCCTTCGGGAGTGCGTCGGCCGGGTGGCAAATCAAAAAATTGCAACTCCACCTGCAGCTTGTTTGCGTGGTATTTTGTGGAGATGGATTGCATCTCATCGCGCAGCCAGCGACGTGCGGCACCGATGCCGTGGGTGTCGGATTCTGTCTCAGATAGCGTGTTGCGGGTGCCAAAAGAGACTAACTTGTTGATATCTGCCCCGATGCGTGCGGGGTTACCAAGCCCGACGGGCTGCTGGGGGAGGGCAAGACAGAGAAGGCCAGCGGAAAGGGATAGGAGCATGGCCGAATCATAACGAGTGCCTATTCCGGGGCATCTTGGGTTTGTGGAAAACCTGTGGAAAACTTGTGGAATGCCCGCAGAAAAACTCCATAACAAAGGAGTTAGGACGATAGTTGGGGCTGAAGCTTGCATGCCTCAGCCCCAAAAAAAGGATTTAGGATTGCACCGAAACGGTGAAATTTGTTCCTTCGAAGGCCTGCAGAGTGGCCAACTCATCGTAATCCGCGTTGACGAGAATGGTTGCGGATTCAGTGGAAATATCAAACTTTGCATGCTCTACCCACGGTAAAGCTGAGAGGGTGGCCTCAATTTGGCCACCTCATTTGGTTTGTCAGGTGGCACCTTTAATGGCGAGAACCACTGTGTGGCTCACAGGGGCTTCAGCCTGAGGAGCAGCCATATCGGCTGCACGGGAAGGTTCTGCTGCAGATTGAGGCTGGGCGCATGCACCCAGGGCCAAAACAGGCAACAGAACAAGTAGGGAATGTTTGTTCATACTGACATCCTAGACCACGCTGCGTAGCGACTACACTAAATACATGGAGAATTCTTTCCGCCAGTTTTGGACTTTGGATCCAGAAGTCACCTTCATCAATCATGGATCGTATGGCGCTTGCACAAAAGTAGTGCAGGCGCGTCAGCAAGAACTTCGTGAAGAGATGGAGCGCGAACCTGTGCGCTTCATGGGGCATCGCACGACCATGTTTGATCAAGCGCGCGCGAGCCTTGCAGCGTTTTTGGGTGCGGAGGCCGATGATCTTGCACTGGTGCCAAACGCAACGCATGGCGTGAATGCCGTCATCCGTTCGCAACGCTGGCAGGCCGGCGATGAAGTTTTGGTTACCGATCATGAATACAACGCCTGTCGCAATGCGCTCGATTTCGCGGCGCAACGATGGGGCGCAAAAGTGGTGGTTGCAAAAATTCCATTTCCTCTTGAAAATCCGCAACAGGTTGTTGACGCGCTGTTGGCCGCCGTTACAAGTCGTACGGTTTTTTGTTTGGTGGATCATATTACCTCGCCAACTGCATTGGTCATGCCGCTGGAACACATCCTGCCGGCTTTGCAAAAACGCGGCATTAAAGTATTGGTGGATGGGGCGCATGCGCCTGGGCAAATCGCGTTGAATATGAAAGCCCTTGACCCGGACTATTACACCGGCAACTTACACAAGTGGGTTTGTGCTGCGAAGGGTAGCGCCATTTTGTACGTGCGTCAGGAACTTCAAGAGGGCATCCATCCAGCCGTCATCAGTCATGGCTATAACGCCAGCACTGCTTCTCGGAGTCGATTCCTGCAGGAGTTTGATTGGACTGGAACCTTCGATTTAACTGCCTGGGCGACCATTCCGGTGGTATTGGATTCCATGGCCGCAATGCTGGAAGGGGGTTGGCCGGCCATCATGGCGCACAACCGCGCTTTGGCACTGGAGGCGCGTGATTATCTATGTAGCGCCTGGGAGCAAACGGCAACTGCGCCAGACAGTATGGTGGGCAGCATGTCTACCATCATGGTGCCCAATGACATCATTAAGCGCATCGAAGAGCGCGGCGTCAACTTGTATTCCGAATTGAATCACCAGTGGGGGATTCAAGTGCCGGTGATTCCGTTGCCAGCTCCACTCGGTACTGCGGTGCGTATTTCGGCGCAGCTTTACAACACCATGGATGACTACCATAAGCTAGCCACGGCAATTTTGAGTTTGCGTGCTTAATGGTCGATGCGCGTGACTTCGTAACCGAGCGCGCGTAATCCTTCCACCACACTGTCTGGCCCCGCGAAGTGCAAACTGCCAAAGGCGAACATATAGCTGCGGCCTTCAGAGGCCTGTAGCTTTGCGTCGATGCGCGCAACCATGGCGCGGTTTCGGACCAAAGTGATGGCCTCCCATGCACGTTTTTGTACCGGATCTTCTAGGTCGGTTTCTGCCATCGCGAAGTTCCACAGGGCGTCGGGGTCGCCGGCAATGTACAGCTCCAACAATTGCTGTACCGAGGAAACTCCATTAGCCTGCTCCTCGCGTAGCTTCGTCAGGGTGATTTCAAGTATGTGAATCTGATCCTCTAAACTGCCGATGGTAAGTGCCGCAAGCTGTTCCTCAATGGTTTCCACAGCACCGATTTCCTTACCGCTGGCTTTGGCACGTGCAGTCAGCAAAAAATCCAAAGCTTGGCCCCCCTGCAGTAAGGGGATGGCGTCGATTTGCGCGAGGTTGAGGGCGACAAACCAGGGGCGATGTGCATCATGGGCTTCGGCTCGGCCGAAACCGCGTGATTGCAGATAGGAATCCAGCTCGGCCCAAGTGGCTGGCGGTAGCAGTTTGCGCAGGCTGAGGCCTTCGGGCAACATTCCAGCGCTTGCCATTTTTGCACCCGCAGCTGGAGTAGATTCCCCGGCCTCGGTGTAGAAGGCGTCGACACTTTCGAAAGCAGCGGCGACAGCTGGATGCAAGTGAGTCACGCGTGGATCGGACACATGCATGGTGCCGAATAAGTAGGCTTGGGCACCGTTACCACTTACTTTCCACAACAGCGGTGCGCTGATAGCAGAAGGCGTTTGGCCGCAGGAAATGAGCACAAAGGAAACGCATAGGAGCAGGCCGCAAAGCGTTCGGATGGGGCTGGGCGGGCGAATCATGGCCGGAGCATAGTCCATTTTCGGTTGGCGAGGGAATGGGAACCGCCGCCGAGGAGTGCGGACTACTCTGCTGGCACTGAGATTTCACGACCTGTTGCGACGCAGTTCGCATCCACCTCAAGGAACCGGAATCCTTCTTGTGGGGCACCCACCATGCGCAATTCGTTGCCCGGCAGATACTCCCAAACCAATCCCTGACGGGGATCCTCACAGCCGCCCCATAGGTCTACCATCCAAAACGTATCCTCTTGCAAAGTGATTCCCAGGGGTAGAGTCTCCAAGTTTGGAACCATCCGACTTCGCACTAAAGCATAATGGTTAAGCTGCGTGGGGCTAGGATCGTGAATCACCAGTGGCTCAAAGCCCGCGGCGGCAATCACCATGGTGCAACCTTCCGCAGAGTTCTCCAAAGTGAATTGGCTTGTTCCCTGGCCGTCTGTTTGTACGCCTCGGGCAAGGTTGCATCTCGGTTCCGAGCTCGTCAGAGGGCGAATCCAAGCAAGTGGCACGGCCGCGCCTTCTGCATTCGTAACCAGGAAGCGGAACTCCTGTAAGGCTGGGAAGCGGAAAACCGGCTCCGAGTCCGTCGCTTGTGTTTGGGCTTGATGGATGCCTGCGACGAGGGTTACTTTGGTGTCGTACGAGCCACTCGGAATGTTCTCGGTGAGGAAGTAGCCGGGCTGGGGGCGATGGCGCACATTGAATTGGATTGGAAAGGATGGGCCGCCGTCCACTTGAAGTGGCACGCTAAAGTTGGCTTTGGAAAGCGCGATTTGGAATTCAGCGGCGGAATCATCGGCGAGCAAGACCTGGCCTGCAAGGCTGCTGTCAAAATCAGGAAGCTGTAGGAGTGCTGCGAAATGTTCACCTTGCGTAGGCAGACGGAACTTTCCCTGGAAAATGCACGGCGAAGATGGCCACAGCAGATAGAGCTCTTCCCCGGCAACCGCTAACAGGTGAATTTCGCCCACGCTGTTGGTGACTAGCCTAGGGTTGGGGCTATCGCGGCGCTCCAAACATTGAATGAGTAGTTCCGCGCCGACTACCGGAGTGCCATCGCTGTGAAGTAGCTGCAGAGTGAGCGGAATGTGTGGTTTTTCTTGCAAGGAAAAGACGATGGTGCCGTTGTGTTGTTCCTCAAGCTCGCTGCGGGTGACGCCGAGTATATTCCAAGGAGTACCAAGGTCATCAACGACTCGCAAATCGAAAGGAAACGGGCTGTCCTGCCATAAGGGGAGTTGGAAAGTGCCATTGGGAGCTACGGAAAGCTCCAAGGTGGCCCAACCGTAGTCCGATAGATCCGCGCCGGTAAGCCGGGGCGGCCAGCGTAGGTTGCGTACTTGTTTACGCAGCGAGGCGCTGGCCACGCTACGTTGAGGATCCGGAAGTTCGATGCGCGCCGCGTGGTAGGTGAGCGGAAACATTTCTATTTCCAGCACAGGACTGGTGTCGGCATTGATATTCGCGGTGACTGGTTCGTAACCGGGAGCATGAATCACAATCTCGAACACCGCGGGTTCGAACTGAACGCCGGGATACCACAAGGTGCCGTTAGTAGACTCCATGGGGATTTCCATTAACTCTCCAAACTCATCAAACTCTAAGCGTGTATAGTATCGCCCGCTATAAGTTGCGGAAGGAATCGGCTGACCATTGCTGGCATCCACCGCGCGCACTGTGATATTGGTGGGAAGCGGCGCGCACTTCACTAGCTGTGGTTCGAGTGCGGACTCCGCATTGATAAGGAATGTTTGCTCATAATATGCAAAACAATCATCCATGGAAATCGAGTACGTTGCGGGGCCAGGCAGCAGGGCCTCTACGAATCCATCGGACCCACTGAGGAAATATCCTGTAGGCTGGTTGAGCGATTTGGCTTCGAGGATAACTCCGGCCACAGGATTTCCAGAAGCATCCACCGCGCGTAGAGTTTGCAGCGTAGAGCCCACACTTAGTGGAAGTTCCACTTGCTCCGCCGGGTAGCTCGCAACAGCAGTGAGGGTTGGGTTCAGGTAGCCTTCGACCTTAGTGCGCAAGGTGAAGTCGGTGACGGCATTGGGCAGTTGCAGGGCGGCGTATCCATCTTCATTGGTGGTGAAGAAAAGGGTATGAACCGGGCCGAAACCCCATTCTGCGATGACTTCGACGTCGGGAAGCGGGTTTTCAACATTATCCAAGACTTGCACATAGGCCCCATGGAAGTACAGATTCTCCTGATCTTTGTTGACTCGCGTAAGGCCAAACTCCGGCGCCTCGCTGGCAAAAGTAGCTACCTCGACAGCATCCATCTCCACGGGCACAGGCAAAGCTGCCAGAGCGGCCTTCTCCATTGCAAAGCTAGGGGCAGCGTTTGCCAATCGATCGAAACCCAGCCACAGCCCCGCGCCTGCGCAGAGGACTGCAGCGGCCACAACGAGCGCTTTAGCAAGAACGACAAAGGAACCTACAAGTTTGATGCCCATGATGGCTGCGCAGTGTGTGCGCCAATCTTCACCGTGTTCCATTTTGAGGCGGTTTTGCACGGAACGGCATCCGCGTTCTCGCAGGCGGTTAACCTCTGCCTCTGAGACGCCTAATCGTTTACCAATTTCGCTAGTCTTGAATTTGAGCATTTTGCCAAATAGCAAGACTTGTTGTTGGTCTGCAGGTAGTCCTTTGACACAGGTCATCACCAGGCTAAAAAGTTCTGCCACTTGCCCAGGGTTTTGCTGCACGGCTCTGATTTCTTGTTCGGAAATATGCTCTGCTTGCTCCGCTTTTTTGCTTTCGCGGTTTGCCCGACGCAAATCGGAACGCACACTCTGCTGCGCTAAGTTGTGGGCGACCCCGCGTAGCCAGCCACGATGTTCACCTTTCCCGTGTTCATCTTGCAGGGCCACGAGGAAGGTTTCTTGAACGACATCTTCCGCCGCAAATTCATCTCGAATAATCGTGCGTACGAAATTGAGCAGCCAACTTTGATTCTCAAAAAGAATCTCGGGATCAATCGTGGGGGATATCATGGTGACTTTAGGTGGAGGTGTTCAGGATGTTTTTAACAAGACTCAACCTTCCAAACTAATTCAGTTGTTGCGGTGACCGCTTTCCACTCCATGAGTCCGGGCGGGCTTACGGTGCATTTCATAGGCGGAGTTCCTGAGCAATCACTATCTCGTGGATCGGAGTTGTTGGAAGGCCCCACACCCGAGCCAGTGATGCCCGTGGGGCTGGAGAAAGACCAACTATTGGTATCCAAGTGGATGGAAATAGTAGGGGGGACCGACATTGTGTTCGTTATAAGTGTCATTACTTCACCTCCACTCTACAATAGAGGCTGGTACTTCATTGAGCAAGCTAATTGAACTGGCACACTTCCGATTCTGCAGCCCTCTACCAGGTAGAAGGCTGGAGCCAAGGCTACTTCCGTGTAGGAAGTGGCGGTGATTTACTTGTAGACCCACTGCAAAGCGGTACACAAGGGGTATCCCTGCATGAAGTGGTGGTTGGCTTGGCCGATCGCGGCTTTGATGCACCGGTGATTTTGCGCTTTCCAGATGTGCTGCGCCATCGGCTGCGGCATCTTGCAGAGGCCTTCCAGGAGGCGATTCGTGAGAATGACTATCACGGCGGCTACCAAGCGGTTTATCCCATCAAGGTGAACCAGCAGCGCCACTTGGTAGAAGAAATCTATGAGTTCGGTGCGGAGCTGGGCTTTGGCATCGAAGTTGGCTCGAAGCCGGAGTTGCTCGCGGTCATGCCGATGACCGCCGACGACCCCGAACGGCCGATTATTTGCAATGGCTTCAAGGATGACCGCTACATTGAAGCGGTGGTGTTGGCGAGCAAACTTGGGCGCAACATTATTCCGGTGGTGGAAAGCTTCGAGGAACTTGGGCTCATCATCAAATATGCAGAAAAGTATGGAGTGCGGCCGCAGATTGGCGTGCGTGTCAAACTTTCCAGCCAAGGCGTGGGGCGCTGGCGCGAGTCGTCAGGGCATCGCTCGAAGTTCGGCTTGTTTATTACCGAAGTGCTCGACATGCTCAAGGTGCTCAAAGAGCACAATATGCTCGATTGTTTGACTCTTCTGCACTGCCATGTGGGTAGCCAAATCCACAACATCCGCTTGATTAAAAACGTGATCAATGAGTTGGGGCAAATTTACGTTGAGTTGGTGCGGCTCGGTGCGGGGATGGGTTACCTCGATATCGGTGGTGGCCTCGGCATCGATTACGACGGCAGCCAGCGTGCCGTCGAGTCTTCGATGAATTATTCCTTGGAAGAATACGCCGCCGATGTGGTGAGTCGGATTGGCAGCATCTGCAACCAAGCAGAGATTGCTCACCCCGTCATTATTAGTGAGAGTGGGCGCGCCATGGTGGCGCAACATAGTGTGCTGGTGTTCCCAGTGCTTAGCAGAAATTCTGCAGAGGATATCGTTTGGGATCCAGAAGGCTTTGCCCTGTGGTCGGCTCAAAATGAGATTCCTAAGCCCCTTCAAGACCTTTATCAGGGTTTCTGTGATATCGCCGAGGACAATCTCGTGGAGAGCTACCACGACGTCTCGCAGGCGCGCGATGAATCGCTCGATTTGTTCTCCCTTGGTTATTTAGATCTGGAAGGACGTGCATTTGCCGAGCGCCTGTTCTGGAGTAGCTGTGTACGTATCCGCGATTTAATGCGCCCCCAGGAAGATTATTACGATGAGCTGGCGGAACTGGAAACTCTATTGCGTGGCACTTATGTGTGTAATTTTTCGCTGTTTCAGTCGATGCCGGATTCTTGGGCGATTGATCAATTGTTTCCGATCATGCCCATTCACCGCCTGGATGAAGAGCCGCAAGCGCGTGCGATTCTAGCTGATGTGACTTGTGACTCAGATGGGCGTATTGATCATTTCATTTCCGATGGTGAAGTGAAGGAGGTCTTGGAAGTACATCACTTAGTGCCTGGGCAAATTTACTATTTGGCGGCATTTTTAATTGGCGCCTACCAGGAAACGCTTGGCGATTTACACAACCTGTTCGGCGATGCGCATGTCGCCCACATTCACATTGAAGAAGATGGCGGCTGGTCCGTCAATGAGGTGGTTCCAGGGGATACGATTCGTGAAGTATTGGAATATGTGCAATACGAGCCAGATCGACTCGCAGCGCGGTTGCGCCGCGATTGTGAACACGCGGTGCGGCGGCAGGTGATTACCACGGCTGAAAGTCGCGTGCTGATGCGCTTCTACGAAGACGGCCTACGTGGCTATACCTATCTTGAAGATGCATAGCAGGCTTCGTGGGGTCTTAGTCTTGGCTTTCCAAACTGCGTGCGGCGGTGTCCATTTGTGCTTTTGAGAACGAAATCTTTAGCACTTGATTCGCTTCATCAGAAATTTCGAAAGGCAGGCTGAGCCACTCATTGCCCTGAAGTATCCACTCCTTTCGCCCTTTCTCATTCTCCGCGGACTCTAGGTAGGGAGTCATTAGATAGCGCCCAGCTTCTCCTAGTTGCAAATAGGCTCGGTTGGCGTTGTGGAATAGGACGGTGCGTGCACGTTGCCAAAGGAAGGGCCCTGAGGCAGGCCGCAACAGCACGCCTAAGCGATATCCCGGCGGCACTGCAAGGGTTGCGGGAAAATCTACCGCCACCCAGACGGGTGCTACCAAAACGACTTCAAGGTCACCTCTGACGCCATGGACTTGAAGACTGTGGTAATCCTGGCTCATCACGCGTATATCCAGCGAAGGGTTCACCGTGGTTATGGAGGCCACTCCGGACTCGCTGTTTATGACTCTTTCTTTGCCGTTCACGACCCAGGCGACGCGGAAGGGCTGGATCGGCTGGCCATCCGTATCCACCGCCCGCAGTTGATAGCGAAACACTTTGCCGCGTAAATCCACAGGATCCAGACGCGGATGGTATTTCTCTATGCCCTCGCCGGGTTGAAGGCCATGCACGCTATCTATGATTTCGCCAGAATCGTTCAAGCGGAATTGGAGGTCAACGGCAGCGTACGGGATGTTTTGTAGTTGAAACTCGAACGAGGAGAGTTGTGCTTGCCGTTGTGAGTAGCTGTCTTCCTGCGTTTGCACAAAAACATCCGGGAAGCTGGCCATGACGCGAATATCCTGCGGTTTGAGGAAGTCGTCGACTAGGACGCGGCCGGATAACTGGCCTGCAGCAACCAGTTGAATGGGCAAGTCTTCGGTACCAACCGAGAACTCTATGGAAACAGGTAACGTTGCTAGGGGGTGCAATTTCAGCCGATATTGAGCATTGAGCACCAAGCCTGAAATGCGGAAACGTCCATCGCTCTGGGTGGCGGCGCGCAGGGATCGATCGTGATGCCAGCGCTGATTTTCGCCGCGCAGTAATTTGATCTCCACATTGAGCACTTGCTGAACCGCAGGAGTGCCATCAGGTTGTTGCACCATGCCCGCAACCAGTAACGGCGGCTCCCCGAGTTTCAAAATGCCCAAGTCGAAACTGCCTGGAGTCAGGGGCATGGGCAGGGGGGAAGAAGCAAACCACAAATGACGGCCATAGGGAATCTGAAACACCAAAGTGATCGTTTGCAATTCCAGGCCTTCTATGGGGGTGGTGGAGAAATTGAAACGACCTTGTTCGCCAACGACCACCCGCATCGGTGATTCATTCATACCGTTTGGCGTATCGCTGCGGATGACAGCTGGCACGGATTGTGGAGGAAGCGGGGTGCCGTCCGCGCGGAAAAGTTGGCCACGCACCATGACTAGCCCTTGGTTTTGGAAGATGTCGAGGCGTGCAGCTTCTTTATCGGAAGCTGGCCCCCGGCCGGTGCTCGAACTTACTTGCGCATCGCCGCCAAAGAAACATTCCGCAAACACTTCCTTGCCGCGTTCCGTCCATGGGAAATGCGCCACGCCATCAACGGCTCGCACGGCGACACGTATCGCTTGAGACTTGCGCTCTTCTAGTTTCTTCGGATCGGTTCCGAAGTTTTCTACGGAGTACAGATAAACCGGCACTTCTTCGCCGAATGGCTGTCCATCGACATCAAATAAGAAGACCTCTACCGGCCCTGTCTCGGGCATGGTGAGGAGTAAAGGATCTAGATTTTCGGGCCATGCATAGACGAGCATCTCCTCTTTCGTACTGGGCAATGGAATGGCGATTTCAACCGGCTGAGCGAGTGGCAAAGCAAGACCCACGCATAAGGCATCTCGTAAATCTTCATCTTCTTTAAACAGTCCGATGTTTTTCAGTAGTGCGTAGCCGTTTTCATCGGTAGTGGTATGGAGTAAATCGATGCGCCATTCTCCGTTGATGGAAAGGCGTAGAGAAACAGGGGCACCGGCTACCGCATTGCCGGCGCCGTCGACGACTTTTACCGGTATGTGCAGTGCTGGACGCAACTCGACCACAACTGGATCTTCCACGCCGAGTTCACGGGTGGTGAAGGTAAACGCATCAGCGTATAAAGCACCAATTTTTAGCTCACCACCATAAAAAGGCAGAGTCACTAAGCCGTCTTGATTGGTCGTGCCGCGCTCGGAGAGCTCGTTGAGTAAGTGCTCGACACTTGGCGATAGAGCAAAATTTTCAAATAAGGCTTTGCCGTCAGCAAGGTTATCGTTCAGCAACCACACAGTGGCCCCAAGCACAGGTCGGTGGTATTTTGCATCCACCACCAACACGCGGATTTCACCAAAAGCGGCAGCAGGGAAAGCGGCTGCGTTGGTGCCGGGCAAAGTGCTACGGATGAGCCCAGCAGAAAGGAGCGGAGCTTCGGGGGGGCCGTCCACGCGCTCATTTTCAAGGGCGGCGAATTCTTCGGGAGGTGCAAGGCGAATAATCTTGGCAGCAGAACCTGCAGTTTGCGATTCGCTGCCAAAGCCAAACACCAACCACACAATGGCCAAAAGGGCGGCGACCAGCGTTAGGAGAGAAGCGAGAGGGCGGTTCATGGAGCGACCCGATTGCCGCGGGTCTAGTGCCATGTTACACTTCTCGCGCATTTAGACGAGTGGAGGGACAGGCCCTTTGAAGCTCGGCCAACCGGTCTACGAGGCACGGTGGCAAATCCTCCGCATCCGCGGAATAATGCGAGTGCCTGTCCTTCCCATGCATCCCCGGACATGCCGCACTACACCTCTCAACGCCCTTCCCTCAGCGATTCTCTGCGCCAACGTATTTTGGTTCTGGATGGAGCCATGGGTACGATGGTCCAAGCGCATAACCTCCAAGAAGAGGATTATCGCGGCACGCGCTTTCAGAATCACCCACTGTCGTTAAAGGGCAACCATGATGTGTTGGTCCTCACACGGCCGGATGTCATCACTGCCGTGCACAACGCCTATTTAGAGGCCGGCGCGGACATTATTGAAACGTGTAGTTTCTGCGCCACATCCATCGGCCAAGCAGATTATGGTCTAGAAGATCAGTGTTATGACCTCAATCGCGCTGCGGCGGAAGTTGCGTGTTTGGCTGCCGATGCGTTCACCGCTCAAGACCCTAGTCGCCCGCGTTATGTAGCAGGCTCGATGGGGCCCACCAATCGTATGTGTTCGATGAGTGCGGAAGTCGAAGACCCGGGCGCGCGCGCCACCGATTTCGACGCCATGAAAGACGCCTATTTTGTGCAAGCACGTGGCTTGCTCGATGGTGGGGTAGATTGTTTTTTGGTGGAGACAGTATTTGATACTCTCAATTGCAAGGCAGCGTTATTTGCGATTGAACAACTCTTTGAAGAACGCGCCACGCGCATTCCTGTGATGGTTTCTGGCACCATCACCGATGCTTCCGGGCGCACGCTTTCGGGTCAAACCGTGGAAGCGTTTTGGACTTCGATTTCGCATGTGCCGCTGTTAGCGGCAGGATTTAACTGTGCTCTGGGTCCGGAGGAAATGCTGCCGCATATCGAAACGATTGCCGGGATTGCCGATTGCTTGGTGCTGTGCTACCCCAATGCCGGTTTGCCCAATGAGTTTGGTGGTTATGATTTGGAGCCAGAACCGATGGCGGCCTATGCGCGGGATTTGGCTGAGCGCGGTTTATTGAATATTGTCGGTGGATGCTGCGGCACCACGCCAGCACACATAGGTGCGATTTGCAATGCAGTGGCTGGTTTGTTGCCACGCGTGATTCCGCAAGTAGCGCCGTTGCCACGATTTTCGGGGTTGGAGCAACTCGAATTGCGCACGGATAGCAACTTCACCAACATTGGTGAGCGCACCAACGTCACCGGATCGCGACGTTTCTCACGGCTAATTTTGGAGGGCGATTTTGATACGGCTTTAGTTGTGGCACGCCAACAAGTGGAAAGTGGCGCGCAGATTATTGATATTAATATGGATGAGGGGCTGCTCGATTCGCAGGCAGCAATGCGCGTGTTTTTACGCCTGATTGCTTCGGAACCAGATATTGCACGCGTGCCAATCATGATCGATTCGAGCCGCTGGGAGGTGATTGAAGAAGGATTGAAGAATTGTCAGGGCCGTGCGATTGTGAACTCCATCAGCCTCAAAGAGGGCGAGGCTGCTTTTCGTAAGGTAGTACGCTTGGTGCGACGCTATGGCGCCGCGGTGGTGGTGATGGCTTTTGATGAACAGGGCCAAGCGGTCGATGTGGCGCGCCGCGTGGAAATCTGCACGCGCGCCGTGCGGATTTTGCGCGAGGAAGGCTTCCGTGATCAAGACATCATTCTGGATTTGAATGTGCTTGCGATTGCCACGGGACTTGCAGAACACAACGATTATGCGGCATCTTTTTTGGAAGCGCTCAAAGTGCTCCGCGCGCAATTCCCGCTGTGTAGCTTCAGTGGTGGCATCAGCAATCTCTCCTTTAGTTTTCGCGGCGCTGATGTCATTCGCGAGGCACTCCACGCGGTATTTTTGTTTCACGCCGTACAAGCTGGTCTATCGATGGGCATTGTCAATGCTGGGCGTTTGCCGCTTTACGATGATCTAGACCCACAACTGCGGGAATGTTGTGAGGATCTTATTCTGGCGCGACGCCCAGAAGCGGCGGAAGATTTGTTGGTACTGGCGGAAGCAAGCTTGGCTGCTGGTGGCCGTGAAGAGCAAGCTCAGGCTGTGGCGGCTTGGCGTACGGAAGATGTCGACGGGCGGTTGGCCTATGCAATCGTGCACGGCATTAGCGATTTCTTGGAGGAGGATTTGCCGCTTGCACTGCAAAAATACCCGCAACCCCTCGATGTGATTGAGGGACCATTGATGGATGGCATGGGGATTGTTGGAGAGCGCTTTGGCAGTGGACGTATGTTCCTGCCGCAAGTGGTGAAGAGTGCACGGGTCATGAAGCGCGCCGTGGCTTGGTTGGAGCCGTTTTTGGAGGCCGCTAAACAATCGGCCAACGACATCAGTGGTCAACCCAAAGTTTTGCTTGCCACCGTCAAGGGCGATGTGCACGATATCGGCAAGAATATCGTTGGCGTCATTTTGGCGTGTAATGGCTATCAAGTGATTGACTTGGGTGTGATGGTGCCAGCGCAAACGATTTTAGAAAGCGCCATCGCGCATGATGTAGACATCATTGGGCTGAGCGGATTGATTACTCCATCCTTAGATGAAATGGTGCATGTGGCCAAGGAGTTGGAGCGCACCGGTTCGAAGAAACCGTTATTGATTGGCGGCGCTACGACATCGATTGCCCATGCTGCCCTGCGGATTGCACCTGCGTATTCTGGAGCAACCGTACATGCCACCGATGCGTCACGTGCTGCGCAAGCCGTGTTGGCCCTTACCTCCGCAGATAAACGCGGCGCTTTCCTTGAGCGCAATAGCTTGAAGCAACTGGAAGCGAGAGAGCGTCATCAAAAACGCGCCACCAAGCGGGTGTTGCTGCCGCTGGAGACAGCGCGTAAACGGGCGGAGTTTGTGGATTGGAATCGCGCTACTGTGACCATTCCGAAATCGCCTGGCATTACGGTGCTCGAAGACTATCCCCTGGAGAAGTTGGTCGAAAATATCGATTGGAGCCCGTTCTTTAGCACTTGGGAACTGGCGGGGCGTTATCCAGCGATTTTAAAAGATGCCATCGTGGGTGCTCAGGCACGCGAATTATTCCACGATGCACAGAGTTTGCTGCGACGGATTGTGGCAGAGAAATTGTTCACCGCCCGTGCTGTTTTCGGCATCTTCGCCGCGCTATCCGAGGCTGATGACATTCTGGTCAACGGCGCAGGTGGCCGCGAGTTTCGCTTGCCGATGCTGCGTCAACAGCGCAAGGGCGGCGCAGCTTCGTTCAATCGTTGCTTGGCGGATTACATTGCCCCGGCGCATGCTGGTATCGGTGATTCTTTGGGCATGTTTGTGGTTTCTGCTGGGTTCGGAACGGAGGCACTGGTGCAAGAGTTTGAGAGCCAGCACGACGATTATCACTCCATCATGGCCAAGGCTTTGGCGGACCGTCTTGCCGAAGCCTTCGCCGAGCATCTCCACCAGCGGGTGCGGACCGAGTTCTGGGCTTACGCCGCAGATGAAAATCTCGATAACGAAGCGCGTATCCGTGAACTCTACGCGGGTATTCGACCGGCACCCGGTTACCCTGCTTGCCCCGACCACAGTCTGAAAGACGATATTTTCGCCATCCTCGATGCTGAAAACCGCATCGGCGTCACCCTCACGGAATCCCGCGCGATGTTGCCAGCTGCATCCGTCAGCGGCTTCTACTTTGCACACCCGCAAGCCAGCTACTTCGGCCTCGGTCATATCCAAGCGGATCAAGTGGCCGATTACGCCGCCCGTCGCGGAATTGCGCTAGCAGAAGCACAAACTCGTTTAGGCCCGAATATTTCGAGTTAAGCAGGGCAGAGGGCGGTCGCGCCTAGCACTTTTGTCGGCGGGAACAGGTAGGATTTGCGCATGCGGAAATCAAACCGCTCTACCCTCATTCTTCTCAGTATTTTGACCACCATTCTGGTGGGCTGGGTACTTCATGTCGGCGCAAGTATTTTGCAGCCGCTGGTGATTGCCTTTTTGTTGGCGAGTATGTTGCAGCCCGTGGTGGTGCGCCTTGCCCGCTGGCACATTCCGCCGGCCCTCACTGTGGTCGCTCTGGTGGCCTTTTTGTTCGTGGGGCTCGCTCAGGCCGGCATTTTGCTGCAATCTAATATCTTGCAGTTTCTTGGCAATGCCAGTGTCGATGGCGCCCAAGCGCAAACCTTGGCCGCACCACTGGGGGATCCCACAGTATTGGTCGATGACATCACTGGCCAAACGGTGCTTCGCCCTGAAGATTCCATCGATTGGCCGTTGGTGGTTGCCGGTCTGGAAAAGCGCATGATGGATTCCTCCATGCCGGATGCGGCGCGCACGTTGATCACTCGCTCCTTGCACAACTTGGATTTGGAGGGACTCGCGCGCGGTATTCTGGGTGGTGGTTTGGGCTTTTCGCGGGCATTGATTTTGGTGATGATTTATATGATTTTCATTTTCGCGGAGCAAAAAATCTTCCGCCGGAAAATCCTCTCAATTGCTGGTCCTCGTCACGACGAAGCACGTCGCGTGTTGGATACGATCGGCAGGGGAATCCAGAAATACCTTGGGGTGAAAACAGCGGTTTCGCTGATGACGGGTGCCTTGTGTTATTTTGTGCTGGTGATGCTGTCGGTGCCTTATGCATTGCTGTTTGGCTTGTTGACCTTTATGCTCAACTACATCCCAACTTTTGGCTCCATCATTGCCGCCATTTTCCCCACCGTCACGATGCTGGTTTCCGAGGGATCCTGGGAGAAAGCTCTCATTGTGATCGTGGCTTATCTGGCTGTAAACCTCACATTGGGCAGCTTTTTGGAGCCGCGGATCCTCGGCCGCGAGTTGAATCTTTCCCCGCTCGTGATCATCGTATCGGTGGTGGTTTGGGCCGGTCTATGGGGAGTCATCGGCGCCTTTTTGGCGGTGCCGCTGACTTCGGCCATTCAAATCATGCTGCTGAGTTCCGAGCGCACCCGTTCGGTTGCCGTCTTGCTATCCAGTGGGCCACCGCCGGATTCTGCAGATCCGGATTAACGCGGGAGTAGTTGCTCGGCAATCTGGACTGCGTTGGTGGCAGCACCTTTGCGTAAATTATCACACACAATCCAAAAGAGTAATTCGTTGCGCTGGCGTCCGTTGCGCACTCGGCCAATATGCACCAAGTCGTTGCCAACACAATCTTGCACGCACGGATAAGCATTGCTGCCATACACTTTGATGCCTGGTGCAGTTTGCCAAGCAACGCGGGCGTCGGCAGCATCCAGCTCGGTTTGCAAACGCACATAAACGCTCAGCGCATGCCCAACCAACACCGGCACGCGCACGCAAGTTGCCGTGATGTTCAGTTGCGGCGCGGACAGTAAACGCCGCGTTTCCGCCACGAGGCGTTGCTCTTCTGCGCTGGTGCCATCCGCACCCAGAACATCACACTGCGGGATCAAGTTGTTGGCCAAGTCTTGCGGGAAAGGGCTCACCCCGCCTTGCAAAGATTCCAGACCAGCGCGGCCGGCGCCACTTGCCGCTTGCATGGTGGTGACAATCACTTGCTCCACGGTCACCTGCGCGGGCAATGCTGCTAAAGCCATCACCAGCGGCACATTGGTGCAATTGGGGCTCGCAAGCAGGCCGCGGTGGAGGGCGATCGCGGAGCCGTTGACTTCCGGAACCACTAACGGTACCTGGGGATCCAAACGCCATGCGGAAGATAAATCGATCACCAGACAACCCGCGGAAACCAACTGCGGGGCAAACTGGCGCGCCACTACTACGGGGGCGGCGAGGAACACGAAATCGGCGTCGGCAGCTGCGGCGGGGGCTTCCGCACGCGGCGAAAGACGACGGATGGAAGCACACGGAAACTGACGTTCGGCCAAAATTTCGAGCAGTTTTTCGCCGACCAAGCTGCTGGCACCGACTACGGCTACATGGGGTTTAGAAATCAAGGTAACTCTCTCCAAAAACCATTTCGCCACCTTGATGGCCGCCGATGGCTACCGCGATGGCCAGCCCCAGCAAAAGCCATGCGTAAAAAACTCGCGCGCCGTATTTTTTGCGCAGCAACAACAGCAGCATGGAGGTTCCTGCCACGCCAACACCCACCCAACGGTGGCGCTCAAGTAAATCACTCGCCGCGCCAGAGTTGGCGGCATTCAGCCAACCAAGGCCCGCAGCGAGGATTGCACAGGGAGCACCGAATGCCAGGCAAAACCCTTCGGCACGCCACGCATTTTGGCGCCAGCGGCTCCACTGGAATACGCGCATCAATGCAGCCAGCAACAGGAGCGCCACAGGAAAGTGGGTGATGGCGGCGTGATTGCGACCAAGCCAAATACGCAGCCGCTGTTGCCAACTGCGCGTAGTGGTCTCGGCAGGGGCAGTGCTGGGGAGGGCGTCGGCAAGCAAGCGTGCTGCCATCGGTAAATCTACAAAACGATTGCCATCGGCGGGTAGCGGGGTGCCAAACTCCAGCCACTGCAGGAGCAGCTGCGCTTCTTGTTCCGTGAGCGCTGCCACATCCTCATCTTCCGGCGGCATGCTGCCTTCGCTGACGACTTCCCAAAGTGGTGCCAAATCAAACGCGACGGGATCGCTCCAGGCTGCAATCACCAGTGCCAAATCCCAAGCGCCATCAAATTCACGTCGCGCCTTGGAGCTATCGCTATCGGGGTTATGGCACTCCAGACATTTGGCGGCGAAAATGGTGCGCACATCCGCTCCCAAATCGATGCCGGATGGAGTTTGCGCGCTTGCCGCTGCAGGCAGTAGGGCCAGCCATAGGACCCAAACAAGGGCGGAAAGTGGAGCGCGAAGGGCCAAGATAGGCACCATTTTAGGTGCTTCAGCAAAAAAGCTGTTAGGGAGTAGCCCACTCTGAATCGTTTTCAACCCCCACGGTGTCAACGAACCAGAATGAAACTACTCCCTAACGAGCCGGAAACAATCCTGTGCAATCTTCAAAGCCCCCAGAGGTCATAGCGAAGGCCTATTCTTTACAGTCACAGATTTGAGTTATGAGTTCCCGACAAATCCAGAATTTTAAAATTGTGGCTTAGTCTCTCTTTGGAAGTGTACCAGAATACGGTCGCGGAGTTCCTTTGGCATCCTGCCGGCGGATAATTCTTGGCAAGCCTCGATGGTGCAATCAAGAGTCGCAAAGAGAATATTACAGCGCGTACAGACGAGATTGTCAAGTTTCGGGTGGGAGCTTTCTCCACGGTCGATGGCCTCTTGTTTCAGGCGCAGTAAATCCATACATACTTGCATAGGATATTCAGCCGGCGGCACCTCTTTGCGCGGCAAAATGCTCTCTAGAGCTTGACGCAGCCTGAGCCGTGCCCGATGCACCCGAGTTTTGACTGTGGCCTCTTTCACGCCAGTCATATCGGCCACCTCTTTTATCGAAAACCCGAGGATATCTTTCAAAATCACGGGCACGCGGAATTCCAACGGCAACTCCAAAATCGCCTCTTCAATCTGTTTTTTCCCTTCCAAACGCAGTTGGCCATCGAGAGGTGTATCAGCATCCAAATCGCTCATACCCATGGTTGGCTCGCCCATGGGCAGGAGCGCTTCCAGCGACGCCATATGGGTAGGCTGCCCGGCGCGTAAGCGGTGCAGGCGCTGGCAAGTACGCATCGCAATGGTGTAGAGCCAAGTTTTTACCGACGACCGGCCCTCAAATTGGCCCCAGCTGCGGAAGGCTTGCAAAAAAGTTTCCTGTACCAGGTCTTCGGCTTCCTCCGTGCTGTTGCACATACGCCGCCCCATGTTGAAAACCATACCGCCATGCTCTTCCAGCAACTGTGGAATGGCTAACTCACGGGGTAGGTTACGCTCCATCACAATCTCCAAGATAACATTGAGGCCATCCTTCTCGTTGCTGGAATTCGAAAACCCCAAAATCAGGGAATTCGGCTACTATGAATTTTCCCCTTGCTTCGCGTCCCTCGCCCCTCGCCCCTCGCCCCTCGCCATGATTCTCATAACTCTGCTGTTGTGTGCTGCTCAGAACACCTTTGAAATCCCCGGTACCTCCCGTTGGGATGGTATGGGGATGTCTACTTTTATTCTTGATGACCTCAACGGTGACGGCGTCGCCGAGATGGGGGGAGCAGCCTTTTGTACGGATTACAACGGCGCCAACTCTGGTTCGGTGTACGTTTACGATGGGGCAACCGCTACTCAAATCCGCCGGCACGATGGCGCCATGCGTTCCTCGCGGCTGGGCCGCTTTGCCACCTCGATTGATGATATCAATGGTGATGGCGTACGTGATTATGCTGCCGGTGCACCTCTAGAAAGTACCTTCGCGGATGCAGCGGGAGCGGTCTATGTATGGTCTGGGGCTACCGGTCAGCGGCTAGCTTGGATCAGTGGAGATGTTGCCAATGGAAAGCTCGGTACTGCGATTGCTAGTATTGATGATCTTGATGGCGACGGCACCCCAGATCTTTTGGTTGGTGCTCCAGGAGAACGCAGTGGTGATGGTCGCATTTATGCTTTTAGTGGTGCGACTGGCTTGGAGATTGATCACTACAACGGCCGCTCCAGCAACGGCGGTTTTGGCACTAGCTTGGATGCCGTCGGCGACGTCAACGGAGATGGTATAGAAGACTTCGCTGGCGGGGAGCCCTTTGCGCACTCCAATAAAGGCGATGTGCACATCATCAGTGGTTCCAACTTCCATCGTATTCGCACGATTAGTGGTGCTAACCTGAATGCCTGGTTTGGATACCGTGTGGCTTGTATTGGCGACGCGGATGGCGACGGCAAAATCGATATGCTGATTGGCGAGCCGTGTAAAGATACGGTGCACTTGTACAACATCTCCGGCAGTCGTTTGCGCAAACATGAAGGTCCAGGTGCGCAGAGTGGTGGCCCTAAGCAAGGATGGGGGCATTCCATCGCTTCTGCAGGGGATCTAGATGAGGATGGTTATGATGATTATGTACTTGGCGCTCCCGGAGAGTGGGCTGGATTTAATTTTGTGAACCCTGGTGCAGCTACGAAAATCTTCAGCGGCTGGAATGGCAGCTTATTGTTGAGCGTTCCACCCACCGGAGCCGATGATGGTTTCGGATCTTCACTGTGCGTAGGCATTGCCACCCCAAGTAACGGCAAGCAAGTGCTGTTGATTGGCGCTCCAGCGGCCGGCAATCTTTCGAACCATCAAGCCACTGGGTTGGTGTTTGGCGTGGTGCTGCCCTAGGGAAGCGCTGATTGATTCGTTCGGCGGCCCAGCGGCCGGAACTCCCAGGCCCGCGATGCCTCAACTTGGCCGTAGCTAGGGCTACCGTCAGCGTCGCGCGCCTTGAACCGGAAGATTCCGATCCACACCGTTCCACCGGCCCGAATCAATCAGAGTTTCCTTAGATAGAAAAACCCGGCCGTTGTTCACGACCGGGTAGATTTGCCGCCCGCAATCAAGTGGTGCAGCAACAAAAAGCAGCGCCTTTAGCTTGCGTCAGGCGTGAGGATGGAATCGAGTAGCTTCAGCATATCTTCATCTAAGCCACCGACTTCCTTCGCGCGTTTCGCCCAAGTCTTGGCATCTTCGAGGCGATCGAGGTGCTGGTTGCAGAAGTACGCGGCATTGGTGAAGGCCGCCCCAACAAATTCTTTATCTTTGATGTTGCCGAGGGCGTAGAAATCCTCCGCCATAGCGACGAACGCCGCAACGTCATCTAGGGAAGCCAGGTTGCTGAGTGCACCTTTCAAAAAGCCTTCGATCAAGCCGTTCTCGTTTTTGGCATCGTATTTTTGGGCCAAGGCAAAATCGCTTTTGGTGGTTAAACCGGCATCCACCAGAGCTTGCAAAGTGCTGACAGCAAGCATGTGCTTGTTCTCAGGATCCAGGGTGAAAATCTTACGCGCAAGATCGGCGAGTTGCTCGGCGCCTGGTTTATCGGCATTCTTACCGAGTTGATCAATCGCCAACTTGACGATGCTCAACTTATCTTCTGCAGTTTGGTATTGAGCCACCAGTTCTTTGACAGCTTTGATGGCAGCCTTACCCTCGGAGGAAAGTTTCGCTAGGTTGGCGACGTACTCCTCGGGAGTCATGTCTTCATAACCCGTTTGGCCGAACACTTCGCCCGTTGCAGTCATCAGCAGCACGGTTGGGAAGCCACCTACCTTGTACTTTCCTTGAAGTTCCTCATTACGCTTTGGGTTGGGAACCGCAGCAATGGCCTCTTCTCCATTTGGGAAGTCGAGCTTCAGTAGGATGAACTTTTCCTGGGCGGGCTTGAGAAAAGCTTCGTGATCAAAAACTTGCTCATCCAGTTTGATGCACCAACCGCACCAGTCGGAGCCGGTGAAATCGACGAGCAGGTCTTTGCCTTGCTCTTGCGCAGCAGCGGCAGCGAGGTCGAAATCGGCATACCAAACGGAAGCTTGTTCCTGTGCGGTGGCCGTGGTGGCGCCTGCAAGTAACAGGCCTACAGCGAGTAGTTTATTCATGTTTTTAACAGTGATGGTTCTTTCCAGGAGATTGGAAGTCGGACATTGTAGACCGGGGTACGTGCCGCAAGCACCTGATGGGACTGATTTTGTGGCCGGAAACTGGAACAAAGATGGAATAAACACGTCCAGTAAGGATGTCCCTCCGTCTCTCCCTGCTCGCCTCCATGGTTTTTGCGATCCCAGCAAGTGCTCAAACCGCCGACTCCGGCCGCTATCCGGAACTTTTCCAAGCCACTAGCAAAGCACCCCAAGTGAGTGTGGGTCTAGAAGCTGCCTCAATCCGCAAGCGTTTGGTCGACGTGAACACGGATTTATTACTGCACCCTAGCGCGCCGTTTCTGCGCTTGAACCTATTCGGTGATTTGGAGCTGGTTGCTGCATTTGATCACCTGGCGCCTGCTTTTGGTGGTGGCTTTGTTTGGGTCGGCACGGTGGTTGGCCATCCAGATTCCTCCGCAATGTTCTCGGTGATGGGGGATGCGGTGAGTGGTTCGCTGAACTGGGACGATCAGCTCTGCCAGCTTGGTTTTGCTGGTAATGGTGTGCATTGGATTAACTTGGTGAACAGCGCTGCGCTGCCTGTTTGTGGTACTACGAATTCGATGGGCATGAGCTTGCCGGCACTCCCGCATGGAGCAGGAATCCAAACTGGAAATCCGGATATCGATGTGATGGTGGTTTACTCCACTGCCGCGAAGAATGCCGTCGGTGGAACTGCGTCGATGCAAAGCCGAATCAACTTGGCATTTACGGAAACGAATTCCGCTTACAGTTTGAGCGGTGCTACCCAAGAATTGGTTTTGGTGCATAGTGAAGAAATGATTGGCTACACCGAGCCCAGTAGCTTTAGTCAGATTTTGACTGACTTGCGCGGCACCAATGATGGCAAGATGGATAATGTGCATCCCTTGCGTGACCAGTACGGTGCAGATTGTGTCAGTATGATTTGCCAAAACGGGCAGTATTGTGGCATAGCCTATTTGATGACCAATCCAAGTTCCAGCTTTGCCAGTTCCGCCTTTTGTGTGGTGAACTACAGCTGCATGACTGGGTATTACAGTTTTGGTCATGAACTCGGCCACAATATGGGTTGTGCGCATGATCCGCAAAATGCGGGTAGCGCAGCGTATTCTTACAGTTACGGTTTCCGCACTTCGAACAATCAATACCGCACTATTATGGCGTATGCGCCGGGCACTCGCGTGAAACGTTTCTCCAGCCCCAATGTCACCTACAACGGTTACACCATGGGCGCCACCAATCAGGATAACGCGCGCTCTTTAAATAACACTTCGGCCATTGTGGCCGCTTGGCGCGCAGGTAGTGGTGGTTCCACAAATCCTGTTTTGACTGTGCCAACCCTCACTGCCGGGCAGTTCTCGGTGTTTACGATTGCAGATTGCCAGCCCAATAGTGTGGCACTCATCTATTACAGTCGCACCGGAACTGGCCCTACCTCAACGGTGTATGGCATCGCTGATTTATCCGTGCCGCTGTATTTGTTGCCACAAATTAGCACCGATGCGGCTGGCTGGGGTACAACCATGGTGCGGGTGCCAAACCGCGGCACTGGAGTCACCGCTTGGTTCCAAGGTGTAGATACCAGCACGAGTTTGTGGAGTTCCAACTTCCAAACCACAGTGCTCTAAGATTTGGGCTCGAAGCAAGTCATCGCAATTAGCTGACATCGACGCGGATGATGTCCACCGGACATCCATCCACTGCCGCTTTGATGTCAGCTGCATCCATTTTCAGGCCCTGGGCGCGAAAGAAAACGCCTTCGCGGGTGCCATCAAGGAGCTGCGCCATGCCGTTTTCATCCATTTGAAAATACTGCGGAATGGTTTCTTCACAGACACAGCAACCTATACATTCCAACGCTTTGTGGCGAATGACGAGGTGCGCGCGTGAAACTTTCGCCATGTTGATCAAACGCTGGCAGGGGCTGTCACTGGGGCAAGGCGATACAGCTGATCACCGCGGCGTGCATCGCCAAGGTGCGGCATGGTGAACTGCGTGCCCTTTGCCACGAAGGTTGGATTCTGACCGCCGTTTTGGTGATCGATACGCAACTCCAAAACGGTGCCTTGAATCGCGCCGGTGGTGTTACCGATGATGACGTATTCATCTGCTACGCACAGTTTGCCGGCGGTGGCCTCCACCTCAATGACTCCAGCTTGCTGAAAGACATTGGTAACCGTGCCAATCATCTGTTTTTGTCGGGTGGCTTTGCTGCCGCCGACTTCGGCCCAGCCCTGCTTTTGCCCCAGGTAGTAACCAGAGGAGAAACCGCGGTTGTAAACTTTTTCCAATTGCGGCATCAGGGTGGCAACTAGCTCCTGATTAAAACTACCATCTTTGACGGCATCGAGTGCCTGGCGATAAGCCGAAGTAACCGCGCCGACGTATTCCGGGGCGCGGCCGCGGCCCTCGATTTTGAACACCTGCACACCGCTAGCAACCATTTGATCGACGAACCCGAGCGTCAAAATATCGGTTGGAGACAAAATATAGTTGTTATCCACCAACATTTCATGGCCGGTTTGTGCATCTTTCACAATGTACTCTTTGCGACAGTTTTGATCGCAGGCGCCGCGATTGGCTGAGGCGTTATCGGAGTACAACGACATGCTGCACCGCCCAGAGACGGCAATGCAAAGTGCTCCGTGGGCAAAGGCCTCCAGCTCCATCAAGCGGCCGGAACGTCCGCGGATATTGAGTTCCACGATACTTTTATGAACCTTTTCAATCATCACCAAACTGAGTTCCCGAGCGAGCACAATGCGATCACAATGGGGTGCATAAAAACGTACAGATTCGGAGTTTGAAATCGACAGTTGCGTGGAAAGATGAACTTCCAAACCGAGGTCTTGTGCCACCATCACTGCCGCCATGTCCGACAAAATCACGGCACTGACTTGCTGCTCGGCTGCTTCCTCTAATAGCTCGCGACAGAGCTTTAAATCGTGTTGGTATAAAATCGTATTCAACGCCAAATAGCTCTTTACACCTGCTTCTCGGCAGATGCGGCAAATCTCTTGGAGATCTTCTCGCTCAAAACTACGCCGTGCGCGCGCGCGCATATTGAGTTGTGCGAGCCCAAAATAAACCGCATCGGCGCCATTGGCGATAGCAGCACGCAGCGACGGATAGCAGCCGGCGGGGGCAAGTAGTTCGATGTTGGCGGGGGCGACGGCTTCCATGAAGAGGCTATCGTACCGCAAAAACCCAACTCAAGCTTTGTTCCGTTTACATGAACAGAATTTCATCTACGGTTCAGTTATTCGCAAGGCTCTGCCGCGTATAAAGATGTGCAGGAGGTTGCCACCATCGCCTCCTCATTTCATAGCCATGCCGCAAACCAATCTGTCGACAACTAGCTCCACGGAGTCCGTTACGCTGAGCCCGCTTAGCAAAGACTTCGTACGCCTTCAGGCCCACCTGAACCAGCGCATCATCGGTCAACCAGAACTCACCGAAGGTTTACTCATAGCCTTACTGGCTGACGGCCACCTGTTAGTGGAGGGCGCTCCAGGCCTAGCAAAAACCAAAGCTATCAAAGAGCTTTCCGCAGCCGTCGAAGGCTCAGAACACCGCATCCAATTCACCCCGGATTTGCTGCCAGCCGATTTGACCGGAACGGAAATTTACCATTTAGAGGATGGTAGTTTTCGTTTTCAGAAGGGCCCCATCTTTCATAGCTTTGTGCTCGCGGATGAAATCAATCGCGCGCCAGCCAAGGTTCAGTCAGCATTATTAGAGGCGATGGCGGAGCGCCAAGTCACGGTCGGCAGCGAGAGTCATCCACTGCCCGAGGTGTTTCTGGTGATGGCAACTCAAAACCCGATTGAGCAGGAGGGTACCTACCCACTACCGGAAGCGCAGCTGGATCGTTTTCTGATGCATTTGCGCATCAAGTCCCCCGATGCAGCAGCCGAGCATTTGATTTTAAAATTGGTGCGCGCCGAAGCACAGCACGAGGTGCAAGAAAAATTTATCCCGCTAACGCAAATTGCGGTACGCGCTGCACGTCAGGAAGCGCTCAATATTTTCCTCTCTCCTGCACTGGAGGAATATCTGGTACAGCTCGTCATGGCGACACGCAATCCAGGTCAATACGATGCGGACTTGGCGCGTTGGATTGAATGGGGCGCGAGTCCACGAGGTACGATTTCACTGGATCGCTGTGCGCGGGTGCGTGCATGGTTACGTGGTCGAAGCTTTGTCACTCCAGAAGATGTTCAGGCTGTGGTTCATGATGTCCTGCGCCATCGTGTGTTGACCACTTATGAAGCAGAGGCCGAGGGGGTCACCCCAGATATGATTCTGGATCGTATTCTGCAATTGGTGCCCCTTCCTTAAGCATCTGCGCGTGAGAGGAGAAACTTTGCTCGAGAATCCCAACGCTAGTGTTGCCACTTGGTCTCCAGGGGTGGCCGTGGATTACAACGAGCTGGCCCATTTGCGCGGTGCCGGCGAATGTTTAAAGCTTGGTGGGGATGCGCGTGTGGGCACACTGTTGGCCGGTGCCCATCGCTCGCAATTCCGTGGCCGTGGCATCGAGTTTGCGGAAGTCCGTGAATATCATCCAGGCGATGATCCGCGCAGTATCGACTGGCGTGTTACAGCGCGCACCGGCAAGGTTCACACCAAGCTGTTTCATGAGGAACGCGAGCGGCCGGTGTTGTTTTTGGTTGATCAAAGCTCTTCGATGCGCTTTGGAACACGACGAGCTTTTAAATCGGTACTTGCGGCGCGTATGGCGGCATTGTTGGGTTTCGCTTCGTTGGCCAGCGGCGATCGTGTGGGCGGCGTGGTGCTGCGCGATCAGTCCATACTGACTTTTCGTGCTCTGCGTACCCGGCGGCGCTGGTTGGCCATGCTCAAGGAAGTTGCAGGTGCTACCCAGCAATCACCCGCAACCGCTTCCACCGAGATTGCCGGGCCAACGGTCGAGGAAGCGATGCGTCGTTTGCGGCCCCTCACGAGCCCAGGCTGTCGGGTGGTTTTGTTATCTGATTTTTACCGCCCTGGTCCAGGCTTCGAAAGTGCGCTCTATTTGCTCTCTAAGCGCACCGATTTACACCTCATGCAGATCAGCGATCCGCTGGAGCAAGCAGCTCCTCCAGGTGCTCGTTACCGCATTTCCGACGGCGTGCGCATTGCCGAAATCGATTCCGGTCGTCGGCGTGTGCAAGACGAATGGAGCGCGCAGTTCCTACGCCGCCAGAGTTACTTGGAGGGGCTTTGTAGGCGGCATAATGCTGGCTATTGTCTTGCCTCTACAGCCATGCCAGCGGCTGAAATCCTTTCTTCTAGCCCGCTCACGCGCGGGCGTTAGTCCATGCAAAACCAGCAAGACCCATTGGCGCAACTGCGCGACATTCATCTTCCTGAACCAATAGGTTGGTGGCTGCCCGCTTATGGTTGGTGGTTGGTGGCTGCTGTAGGCATCGCTTGCGTGTGGTGGCTGGTGCGCCGCGTGCGTTTACGTCGCCGTAGCGTTTTACGCTTCGCGCGGCTTGAGTTACAGCAGTTGGAAGAATCGTTTGCGCTGTTGGCTGATCCGGCACAGCTTGCGGTTGGCCTGGCGGAGCTACTCCGACGCGTGGCTTTGACGCGTTACCCGCGTCACGAAGTGGCGCATTTGCATGGTGAATCCTGGGTCGCTTTTTTGAGTGCGCATCATGGCGGCCAAAACCGCCAAGAGTTTATGTGGTTAGGTATGGCACCTTATGTTCCGGCCGCAGTGGTGGCTGCGGAAGTGGATCCGCAACGAGTACTGGCGGCAACAAAATCGTGGATTCGGAGGAACGCTGGATGAGTTTCGTCTTCCCTTGGTTGCTTGCTTTGCCACCTTTGCCGCTGCTCGTGTACTGGCTGCTCCCGCCCCTTCCGCGGTCCTCGGCAAGTGCTTTACGCATTCCATTTTTTGACCACGCAGCGGGGTTTGACGCCGGCAAGGCCCCTAGAAAAAATCGCTGGTTGCGGCGTGTTTTACAGCTAGTGGCGTGGTTGGCTTTGGTGATCGCAGCCGCTCTCCCACAACAGAAAGGCAATCCCATTGCGATTCCAACGGAAGGCCGCGATCTCATGCTGGCGATTGACCTTTCTGGTTCCATGGGGCGTGAAGATTTCTCAACTAGTCAGCGTGTGGTAGACCGCCTTACCGTCGTGTGCGAGGTCGCCAAAGATTTTATTGCCGAACGCCAAGGGGATCGGGTCGGCCTCATTCTTTTTGGTTCGATGGCCTTTTTGCAAACGCCACTCACTTCCGATTTGGATAGTGTCGGTGCTATGTTAGACGAGGCGGAAGTTGGTTTAGCTGGTGATTCCACGGCGATTGGAGATGCCGTGGGTATGGCGGTTAAAGTTTTGCGCGAGCGGCCGGCGCAGGAGCGTGTTTTGGTGTTATTGAGTGATGGAGCCAATAATAGTGGCGTCTTAGATCCACAACAGGCAGCTCAATTGGCAGCGGAAGCGGGGATCCGCATTCACACCATTGGCGTCGGCGCCGACAGCATGAAAGTTCAAACGATTTTTGGTTCCAAAATCGTGAATCCCGCAGAAGATCTCGATGAAAAAACTTTGGCGGCCATCGCTGAAGCTACTGGGGGCACTTTTTTCCGGGCGAAAAGCCCAGAGGGTTTGGCGGAAATTTACCGGCGCATCGAGGAATTAGAACCCACGGTTGGCGACGCATCGTATTTGCGCCCCACCCGCAGTCTCTTCCATTGGCCGTTAGCGGTTGCGCTGGGTTTTTCGATGTTGGTAGTGTTATTACATTTGCCGACGAAGTCGCGTTTCTCAGTTGCGGAGGCTGCCTAATCCGTGATGGGGCAGCCGCGATAAAGACAAAGTCAATCCAACCGCCCGGCAGCGGGCTCGGCGGGTGAGCGGCAACCTCGAAGACTTACTGGGGTGATGATCGCCAGAGTTCACGGCGCATCAGGCCTCTACCACGGCTTTGTTGGGGTAGGAAGTCTTGAAGTATCGTTCTTGCCCCCAATCTGGTAAACTAGAGGCACAATGGCCAGAGAATTTGATGTTGTGATTGAAAAGGACTCAGAAGGTACCTTCGTTGCTTCTGTTCCGGGGCTGGCTGGCTGCCATACTCAGGCCAATTCGTTGGATGAGTTGATGGAACGGGTGAAAGAAGCGATTGCCTTGTGCCTCGAGATTGAGGGTAGCGATCCTGAATCTCTTGAGTTTGTGGGCATTCAGAGACTTCGAGTAGCGTGACCCCTCGTCAGCCAAGGGTGTCCGGCAAAGATCTTCTTGCTGCAATGAAGAAGCTAGGCTTTGAGGTGATTCGTAGCAAAGGAAGTCACCATTTCATCCGGAATGCGAAAGGTCGGTCAACGGTGATACCTGTTCACGGAAACGAGATCATAGGTCCCGGTCTTCTCAGTAAAATCTTGAGAGACTGTGAGATTGATGGCGATGGACTTCGTGAGGTCCTGTAGTGGCATAGGAAGTCTAACTAGATTCATGCGGGCTCGTGGGGCTTGCCTGTACGGCGAATGGGCGTCAGGCGACCCCGGATAAAATCCTCTTCCCCTAGCAAAAAAACGCCCCTGGATTTCTCCAGCGGCGTTTTGTGTTTGGGCTCTGGGTGATGGCGCAGGTGAGCTTTAATAAAACGTCACAGCATGTACGTTGCTGTCGTAAAGAACGCCTGCGCCATCGCGCGCAGCAACTTCGAAATACAGTGTGAGGCCTGCAGCGCCGAGTGGTACCGGTGGTGAGGTAAAGCTGCCCGCGCCATTGGTTGCGTTGGTACCCATTGCTAAGACTGTCATTGGATTGCCGAGGTCAAAGTTGTGGCCGCCGAAAACGACACCGTTGATATTCAAAGAATAAGCAAGCCGATATTGGGAATTTCCGCGCGTTGTCTGCCACGACAACTCCACTGGAGTGAAAACTTGGGAAGTAGAAGGGCCAGTCAAGTAGATGGAGTTTTCGCCAAGTCCATTCCAGCGGTCGTGTAAGAAAATATCGTAATTGCCGTTGGAATCTCCAAGTACCAGGTTGTGGGCACCGGAATCAAAAGCCACGTAACGTCCGTCCGCGGAGATGGAGGGAGATTGGCTAAAGGAGTTGCCTTGAACACCGAAAGAATCCACGCTCACGCGTTCCGTCACCCAGGTTTGCCGGTCATAGACAAAGATGTCGGAATAATATCCGTTGGTATCCCCGGGTACGAGGTTGGACGCACCCGAATGGAAGGCCACATATCGACCATCTGCAGAAATGGAGGGAGACAACGCAGGGGCGTTACTTTGTGAACCGAGCGAATCCACGTTCACACGGTCTGTTACCCCGGTTTGTCGGTTATAGACGAAGACGTCGGAATAGCCATTCGTATCCGCATGCACGAGGTTGGAAGCGAGTGAATGGAAAGTCACATATTGCCCGCTTGCGGAAAGAGAAGGCAGCCGGCTATGGCCGTTCCCTTGCTGACCAAGGGGATTCACGCTGGCACGTTCTGTTACCCCGGTTTGGCGGTCATGGACGAAGATGTCGTCACACGCGTTCGTATCCCCGGGCACGAGGTTCGACGCAAGCGAATAAAAGGCCACGTATCGACCATCGGCAGAGATTGAGGAGCCGTTGCAGTGGTTGTTCCCTTGTATACCTTGTGAACTCAAGCTCACCCGTTCTGTCACCCCGGTTTGACGGTCATGGACGAAAGAGTCCAATTTCAAGTTTGTATCCCCGGGCACGAGATTTTTCGCAGACGAACTAAACGCCACATAACGCCCGTCGGCGGAGATCGAGGAGTCTTCGCAGAGGAGGTTCCCTTGTATGCCCTGTGAATTCACGCTCACCCGTTCGGTCACTCCGGTCATGCGATCGTGAACGAAGATGTCGGAGGTCACATTCGTATCCCCGGACACGAGGTTGCTTGCCTGAGAATTAAACGCCACAAAGCGTCCGTCTGCAGAGATGGAAGGATAGTAGCTGCCATCGTTCCCCTGTGTACCGAGCCAACCTACACTCACACGTTCGGTCACACCTGTTTGGCTGTCATGGACGAAGATATCCCAAGTCAAATTCGTATCCCCTGGCACAAGGTTGGTTGCCTGAGATTGAAACGCTAGTGAAGAGTAGGGAGCAGGAAAGTGCAGAAATGGCTAGTTGTGGGAATCGAATGAACATGGGTGGTTTGGGCATGGGAACAGGATTCAAACTCATGATGGCTAGAAAGCTCAGATGGAATCGTAACAAGATATCTTTCCTCCGCGGAACCTGTTTGCCAAGTCGAGGCGTTTTGCTTGGTCTCTGATGAGCTGAGGCGGATGCTAGACCATATTTTCCATAAACTATTGGATATTCCCCTTTGCAGCACCATGTCTCAGGGAAGACCATGTCCAGCTCCTCTTCACCTTTGGATTTCGACGCCCTGCTACAGCACGGTCGATGGGTGCGCGCGTTGGCTCATAGCCTCATGGCGGATTCCGCTGCGGCAGAGGATGTAGCCCAGAGAACTTGGTTGGCGGCGCTGGAAAGCCCACCGGGGAAAGGAGTCAATCCACGCGCCTGGCTAGGTGGGGTAGTGCGCATCTTGGCACGAAATCATTGGCGGGAACAGAAGGCGCGACGTCGGCGTGAAACCGTAGCGGCGGAGATTCGAGAGGCAAAAGAATGGGGGGATGATGGATTTGATCAGCCCGACTTCGTGGTTGATCGCATGGATGCCGTCCGTAAGTTGGCCAGTGCTTTGGCGGAGTTGCCAGAGCCCTATCGTCAAACTTTATACTTGCGATTTTTTGAGGAGCTTACGATTCGCGAAATCGCCAAGCGCATGAACGCTCCGGAATCCACAACGCACGCGCGCATTCACCGCGGCTTGGCGCTCATGCGAAGCGAACTGTCCTCCACCCTCGGCAAGGATTGGCGTCAACGATGTTTAGTCTTCACTGTTCCCTTAACCAAGGTCACCAGCGGTGGCCTCATCACGGTATTGACGATGACCCTAAAAACCAAAGTACTTGTTGGCCTTGCTGCACTGACCCTAATAACGCTTTTTACTTGGAACTCATGGACACCAACGGATAGTGGCCAGCATTCGTTAGGGGAGGCAGTGGTTGCATTGGACGCACCGCGAGATGAGACGGGCATCATTGGAGGTGAAGCCGCAACCACTATTGAACGATCTCCTTTCGAACACGAGGCCTCCACGAATACGGCAATCGATTCGGCAGAAACCGAGACTCCCTTTGTCGTCATTGTGCGAGACGCAAATACCCTGGAGCCTGTCGTTAACGCTGAAGTATTCATCCTTGATCACATGATTGAGGCCCGAATTAAGGCGCTCAAACCTGAAGAAGAACCTCTTGATTTGGAACAAAAGCTCGAACGTTTCGGGGTTATGCACACCACCGATGAGGCTGGAGAGGTTCCTATTCCACTTCCGACCGGGCACATTGAGATCGGTGCCCGCGCAGGGAATCAATTCGCGTACTTTCAACAGTTCGCAAATCAAAAAGAAGACAGCAGTTTTGCCGAGCTGCTACTCCGCCCAGTCATCAGCCAGCGTGTGGTTGTGGTGGATGAAAGTGGGCGCCCGCTGGCAGGTGTCGCAGTGGGGCTCTCCATCAGGAACACTGCTCCATTCATGTTGAACTCCGTGGTTCTGGAAACGAACAATCAAGGAACCGTGGAGTTTCGACATCTTGAAGTTCTCTTAGCACATAGCCAAAACGGACAATGCACGATTGGACTGCGCATCCCCAGTGCCGCGCCACAATTCGCCGATGCCTATGAAGCCACAATTGGCAAAGAAGATCTTCGTTTCGTTATGCCCGTAACTGGTGGCGTCCAAGTGGCATGCCGATATTCAAACGGAAAGCCGCTCGAGGACCGTACAGCTGTACATCTTCAGTTGAATCATGGCAAGCCTATCTACTTTAATGACGAAACAGTAGGCAGGCAAACAGCCTGGATTAAAGACGGAGTCGCCACCTTCGAGCAGGTGGGGATTCATACGGAACTCTTGGTACGGACTTATTCGACGAAGACCAGCCAAGACGTATTTGTGACTGGTTCAGGCCCTACCCGATTGGGAGAGGTTTCCCGATTGGAGTTAATTTTCCCTTCAGAGGCACCCCATCTTCAAGTCCGCGCCCTTGGACCGGATCGGAACCCGTTGTCGAAAACTGGAATTTTTGCACGGATTGATTTTTTTGATCGCCAGAGTAAGTGGCAGAGGATGAGTATTGATGAAACCAGTGATGAAAATGGTTGGATCACGCTCTCTGTTGATGAGGCATTGAAGGGGAGGGCAGAACAAGCGCGGCTCCTTCTTTATCCAAGCGGACGAAGCGAAACTCGTGGGCAAGTCTCATTTGCATTACTTGAGTTCTATTTGAGTTCTCCCCCGACTGATCAAGAACCTCTGGAGACCACGCTCGGAGAATCCTTAATCGTTGCTGGCATGGTCGTCGATTCAGAAGGAAATCCTGCCGCCGCGCAACGACTTAGTTTAAGCATCAACGATCCGAGGGGTACAGGCAGCATGAGTGGAACCGAGATTGGCCGCGTTGAGCTCCACACAGATAACGCTGGGCGATTCCGTTTTGCTGGGTCAGTCGACTACCCGCAATATTCCTTTTCACTTCATTTGGATTGGGGAATCTCTATTCCTTTCCTATTCGGTCAAGATGATTTGATTATCTCGCAACCTGAACAAGGCGAAATTTCTGGTCGAGTACTTCTTGATGACCCGGACTGGTATAAGAGATTGCATGTTCAGGCATATCCGCTTTGGCCTGAACCAGGGGAAACAGAAGTTCTCACGTGGTCCGCTCTGGAACAGGAGAACGGACGGTTCCGGATTACTGGAGTGAACCTCAAAAATGTTCGCCTTCAAGTGCGCAGCAGCTCCATGGCCTTGGCCGAACTGGTCCCAGTTGACGAGGTTGTTGAATCCTCTCGCGAGGGCAAGCAACTCCCTGACTGGGATTTACGGGGAAAGGTTTTTGAGCATGTCCTTCACATGGAAGCTAAAGGCACACCGCATCCAACCCCTCTCGTGCTCGTTTCCGAATACGGTCATGCAATGGGCCATTGGGAGCCTGGGAAGCCCTTTACTTTTTTCGCCCCTGAAGCCATCGTTGACTTTGAACTCCGTGTGGACGGCTATCGTCCACAAGAGGTCCGTTCCAATGGTGAAGCGAAGGTCGTGCTTGTAAGCGGTATTCCTGTTCGAGTGGTTCCACCGGAGGGTGTTCCTCTTCCCGAGAACTCATACTGGAGGATGGTTCTCACAGCAACGGACAGTAACAACAAGCAACACTCGATACATCGAAGCCTTGTTGCCAGCGTTACGGATTACCCTGCGGAAGGACTCCCTTTCGCCGGATCCTGGGAAGTCACTCTCAATTTCCTTATGTACTCATCGTGGATGGGGAGCCCTGCCAAGCTTCCACCGCCGGTGAGGTTCGAAAATGGGAGCACTTCTTTTGCGATTGATGTGAAGGAGGCCGATACGGAACAGACTTTCGCGATTCCGGTCACCGTACAGGCTTTGAAAGATGCGCTTCCACCCGTACCGGAGTGAATTTTCGGGATGAATCGTCATCGCTTACTCAGCCGAGCAAGTGCCCATTACTTGCCTGATCTCTCCTTCCTACGCAGCAGCCGTTCAATAGTGGTAAAAAGCTTCTCTCTGTCGATAGGCTTGGTTAGGTAGTCGTCCATACCCGCTTCGAGGCAGGCTTCGCAGTCGCCCTCCATAGCGTTGGCAGTCATTGCCACCACGGGCAAGTGCGCACCAGTCCCACGTTCCTGGGAGCGGATCCGTCGCGTGGCTTCATAGCCATCCACCTCGGGCATCTGACAGTCCATGAGGACCAGATCAAAATGCCCCTCTTTCAGAGCGTCCAGAGCCTGCTGCCCGTCAGGTGCGATTTGGCAATGGTAGCCGGCTTTTTTCAGCAGCGTGGCGGCGATCTTCTGGTTGATCAGATTGTCTTCAGCCACAAGGATGGATATATCCTTATTGCTCCTGCGGAAGCGGAAGCTGTTCTGGATTTGTGAAAGTGCAACAACTGTTGGCGAGGGAGCAGCTGCGGGATCGAGTTGCGATGCTTCCATCACTGTTGCGATACAGTCAAAGAGCTTGGACGGATTGACCGGCATCGTCAGATAATCATGGATTCCCGGCAACTTCAGTTCGGTGAGGTTGTGCTTGCAAGTAACTGAGGAGAGCATAATCACTCTCGTGCTGTGTAGCCTTTCTTCCGACTGGATTTGCCGCACGATGGTGTCGCCGCTAAAGTTCGGCATCTGATGGTGGAGTAGCAAGATGTCGTAGGGTCGGCCGGCGCTAACAGCCTCGTTTAGTGCAACCAAGGCTTCGCTTCTGTGACACACGACGTCGGGAGTGCAACCCCAAGCTGAGGTGTACAGCGACAGAATGTTACTGCTGGTTACGTTTTCGTCGGCGATTAGGATGCGCAGTCGCCCGAGCCTGCCGCAGACATCCGCAGGCAAAGCGTTCATGACCTGCTTTTCAAGCTCGACAGTAAACCAGAAAGTTGAACCTTGGCCCGGCTGGCTTTCTACGCCTATTTCACCTCCCATTCGTTCTACGAGCCGTTTCGAGATTACCAGTCCCAAGCCAGTTCCGCCGAACTGGCGGGTAGTCGACGAGTCAACCTGGGAGAAGGGTTGAAACAGCCTGTGCAGGCGATCGGGAGGAATCCCGACGCCGGTGTCGCGGACGGTAATGCGCAACCTAGAAAACTGTGGTGTTTGGTGCTCCAGATTGACCTCAATCACCACCTCGCCTTGCTCGGTAAACTTGATAGCATTGCTTGCGAGGTTAAGAAAAATCTGACGTAAGCGGCTCGGGTCGCCGATGAAGCGCTCAGCTGTGCCTGGCCGAATCAGGTACATCAGTTCTACACCCTTGAGCTCAGCCTGCGGGGCGATCACATTGCAGACAGATTCGAGGATATCCTGAATGTCGAAAGGAATCGCCTCAAGCTCAAGATGGCCAGCCTCAATCTTTGAGAAGTCCAGGATGTTATTGATGAGAACCAAGAGGTGTTCTCCGCTGTCATGGACCATCTCCGCAAATTCGCGTTGCTCGCTCGTCAGTGGTGTGTCCAGAAGCAAGGCGTTCATGCCAATCACTCCGTTCATCGGCGTGCGGATCTCGTGGCTCATGGTCGCCAGGAATTCACTCTTGGCCTTGTACGCTACTTCGGCCGATTCCTTTGCCATCATTAGCTCCCTCTCAGCTTGTGTGCGAGCGGCAATCTCGGCTTGCAAGGCGAAGTTGGAGGAATCGAGCACGCTCTTTTCGAGTTCCAACAATCCGGCTTGTGTATAAGAAAAGGCCAGTTTTTTGGCAAGGAAGCTGATGACTCCTATGGTGAGCAATACGATTCCGAAAATACCGAGCTGCGCGATGTACTTGGTTAAATGCGTTTGTTCTTGGCACACAACGCCCGCGGCCGCAAGCAATTCAGTCAGACCCTTGAATGCGGGGTCGACTGCTTCTTCGTCCACTTCCAGTGCCTCTTCGATTCGTCCGTCAAGGAGAAAGGACATCTCTCTAGCAATGGCTTGGCTGTAGCTATCGAACCCAGTCAGGATGTTGGCCATCTGTGGAAGGCTTTGTTCGATTCCATTCAGTTGGCTCTGGGCCGTATGAATCTGTTCTTGAATCTCGGTGGTGCCTTCCAGAAGCGCCTTCTGGTCTGTCGACCGGGCAATCATCGCCCACTCGGAAGCATTGATCGCATTGACTTGTGCCTGAATCTCGACCAGTGAGACCTGTGTGGTCCAGGCGCGTTCGCGTTGGTTTTCCAGCAATACGATTGCAGCCGAGGCCGATGCTATAACGAGCGCCGTGATTACAACCAAGAGCCTTGCGGAGCGCGGAGCCTGGGCAGCCAATAGTGGCTGTGCAGAATTTTTCCCAGGATTTTGGAGACGCATCGGATGCCTCTCAGATCTCTATCTGGAATTGTATTACGATTCCCCAATCGTCGGCATCGGAGTTTAATCCGAAGGGAATCCCAAGGGCAAGGAATCCACCGTCGCTGACCGGGTATTTGATTCCCAAAGCTGCCGACTGAGGAGAGCTGCCGTCGGCATCGGACCATCCGCCGTTGAGTTCGCCAATCAAATGTAGCTGACTCTTGGAGACCGACGTAATCAGGGCAATGTTGTAGAACCATTGGCTCTCATTTTCCCCGTCGCGTTTGGCCATTTGTGTGGACCAGCCGGTGTTGCCCTGAAGGCTATACGAACCGAAGTCGCGCAGGAGAGCGACGAACGGTGCCAGCTCGTAGGCGCCCTCTCCGAGGTCGTCGGCCACGCTTCCAAGCGGAAGACCGGTTTCTAAACCGAGAACGACAGCGGTGGTGGCAAGACCATCACCAGCCATCAGGCGCTTTAGCGTAATCTCAACGTCTCCAATGCCAAGCGCCTTGTCATCGCCCTCGTGATAGGCAAGGGGCACCCCAATCTCGATTCCGACGCGTGGAAACAGACCGCCGAAGAACTGGATGCGAGGAAGGGCGGCAGTGGTTACGTCATCACGGCGCCGGTACTCCGTGCTGATTCTGAGGTCCCAGTCTCCGACCGGGTTGGGCATGGTCTCCTCGGTCATAATCGGTTCCACGAAACGGTGCTCAGGCCCTTCCTCAAGCTTATTTGCCGCACTTTGTGGGAGGGGGTTGACCGAATCCTGCCCTCGCGCAGGGAGCACCAGGAAAACTGCTGCCGCACACAGGCAGAAGAACCGCCTACTGCCAGCCCAGCAGCGCGTGTTTGGGCGGAAATCCTCAGTTGACATCCGAGATGTGGGTAAAGAAATGGCCTCCATTTTTGCTACCAGGGACTCATCGACATTCTCATCCACATATCTGAAGTAGATTTCCGCGGCAGCGCCAATCCTCGGTGCTGGTTAGGGCGGGCCTTGGCTTCAAAGTTCACTGGGCTCTTTTGGCATGCGAACCAGTCTCATTTACTTATTCTTGTCCATTTACGGTCTTTGTGCCTCACCAGCGCTGGCGCAACAACCTTATGGTGGACGTGTAGAAGTGCTTTACGAATTCGATCTCGGCCTCTCCTTTGCCGAAACCCGAATTCCGATTGCTAGCATTGGCGATGTAACCGGAGATGGAATTCTTGATTTCGGCGTGGGCTCTGCTGATGCCGATCCAGGAGGTTTGGTGAACCGAGGCAGTGTTTGGCTTTGCTCCGGTGTAGATGGCAGCCTCATCCATCTCAGTCTCTCTCCTGCTCCCTGATGGGAGCGCTGAGAGACAGGAATCGACCCCCTGGACTGCTAGGTCATACGTAAAGGAGTTTCGTTACACGGGACAGTGGAAACCAGCGACGAATGGGAAACTGGAAAAACTTATCTACTCATGGAAGGCATTTGATGAACCTGCCACTTTTACAGAAAAGATGTTGCTCTATCAAAAAAACGCCACTGGATTTCTCCAGCGGCGTTTCGTGTTTGGCTCCCCGAACAAGACTTGAACTTGTGACAAGCTGATTAACAGTCAGCTGCTCTACCAACTGAGCTATCGGGGATGATGAGCGGCGAAGTATACATGCCGCTGAGGCCGCTGGCTAGTTTTTCCAGCGAATCACGCAGCCACCTCTCGTCACCCAATGACCACCCCCGCAAAACTCATTCTCCTGCAGGGTGGGGATGCAAGCGTA
>FLOH01000191.1_pt1 | contig 165484 bp, 145 predicted proteins | sample 756751 | NCBI WGS metagenome assembly FLOH01 (sample SAMEA4026879, study PRJEB14308) | marine metagenome | biome: coastal water; material: water | depth 74 m | reverse complement strand
CTGTTAGGATGCAATATCAAGGACATACTTTGAATTTGATTGATACCCCAGGGCATGTGGATTTTTCGTATGAAGTGAGTCGAAGTCTGGCGGCTGTTGAGGGGGCTGTTTTGATTGTGGATGCGACTCAGGGGATAGAAGCTCAGACGTTGTCTAATATCTATATGGCAATGGATCATGATCTTGAGATTATTCCTGTTTTGAACAAAATTGATTTGCTGAATGCTGAGGTGGAAAGACGGTCTCAAGAGATTGAGGATACTTTTGGTATTCCTAAGGAGGAAATAATTTGTGTTTCTGCGAAGGAGGGAACGAATGTGGAGAAGCTTTTGGAGAGGATTATAGAGAAAGTGCCATCTCCTAAGTTGAGTGATGATAAAGATGTCAAAGCGCTAATTTTTGATTCTGTTTATGATTCATATAAGGGTGTTGTGGCTTATGTTCGTGTCGTGTCTGGTGAGATCAAGAAGGGTGATGAAATTTATCTGTTAAACAATGGGACGAAGATTGAGGCTCTTGAAGTTGGTTATTTTAAGCCAATGTATGTTCCTTGTCCGAAATTGGAGACAGGTCAAATTGGATATGTTGTGACTGGCCTGAAAGAGGTTGCTGATGCGAGAGTGGGGGATACTATCTGGCAAAAGGGTTCTTCGATTATTACGATGGAGTCGGCGAAGCCACTTCCTGGTTATAGTATTGTGAAGCCTTTTGTTTTTGCTTCTGTGTTTTGTAGTGAGGGGGATGATTATAATTTACTTCGTGATGCTTTGGAGAAATTGAGATTGAATGACGCCAGTCTTTCATATGATCCAGAGCATAGTTCTGCTCTTGGGTCTGGTTTTAGATGTGGTTTTCTTGGTTTGTTACACATGGAAATTGTTCAGGAACGTTTGGAGAGGGAATATGATTTGGATCTTGTTGTAACTGCGCCGTCTGTTTCTTATATTATCGTTCAGAAGGGTGGGGAAGATGTACTGATTTCTTCGCCTGCTGCTTATCCTGACCCTGCGTCTGTTGAGGCGACGAAGGAGCCTTTTGTTTCATTGGAGGTTTTGGTGCCAAAAGATTATGTTGGGGCGGTGATGGAGATGTGTCAGAAGAAACGGGGTCTTAACAAAGACATACAGTATCTTGATCAAAATAGGGTTATTTTGAAGTTTGAAATACCACTTGCTTCTATTGTTGTTGATTTCTACGACGCATTGAAGTCTATAACTAGTGGGTATGGTTCGATGAATTATGAATTTATTGAATATCGTCAATCTAACCTGGTAAAGTTGGATATGTGGATAGCGGGGAAGGTTGTTGATGCTTTTTCATCGATTGTTCACAGGAGTGAGGCTGCGTATATGGGGCGTGATATGACAAAGAGGTTGAAGAAATTGATTCCTCGTGCAAATTTTGAAATAGCTGTTCAGGCTGCTATTGGAGGGAAAGTGATTGCTAGAGAAACTATTCCTGCTTATCGCAAAGATGTTACTGCCAAATTGTATGGAGGTGATGTGACTCGTAAAAACAAACTTTTGAATAAGCAAAAAAAGGGTAAGAAGAGAATGAAAATGGTTGGTAATGTGAATATTCCTCAGGAGGCATTCCTTGCGGTTTTGAAGAAGGAGAATTAGTTTTTGTGCCCTCTTTTAAAGGTTTTCGTTGCTGCTTTTCTTGTCTCTGCCCTCCTTTTTGCTATTACGGCTGGGCTTGGGCGTGTAGAAGGGCTTTCTCTGTCTGTTGGTATAGGGAAATCGTGTTCTTCAAAGTCGAATAAATCGTCATTGGCGGTTGGTTTTCTTTTTTCCATGGTAATTTTGAGTATTCATTATATTGGTCTCGGATTTTATCTGTTGGGTCGTTGAATGTCAATTGATTTTATGGTATAATAATTGGATCATGTTAAATAAAATTTTAAAAACAATTGGGTTAGTTGTTGGAATCATTGTGTTCCTGCTTCTCGGTATGTATTTGTTTTTTGAAAAGCAATTTGATGAGGTTTGGGATGTTTTTACCCCTGTAGATGAGAGAGTTGAAAGGGGGAAAATTACATTACTTGAACCATTCCCGAGTCTTGGGTATGACCCACTTCAGTTCAATCCGTTTTCAAGGCAGAGATTGAATCAGGTTTATGAATCTTTGATCAAGCCTGATAGGGATTTGAATATGGAGTCTGGATTGGCTCTTTCTTGGGGTTTGATTGATGATACTACTTGGGAATTCAATATTAGAAAAAATGTGAAATTTCATGATGGTTTAGAGATGGACGAGCTTGATGTTATAGATAGTATAGATCGTGCTAGATTTGACGATAAATCGGAGCTTTCAGAGCTTTTATCTACTATTAAGGAAGTTCGGAGGGTGGAGCCGTATAAAATTGAAATAGAGACGGTTAAGCCCGATCCTTTGCTTTTGCAGAGATTGTCTACTGTGTATGTTTATAAAATGAATGATGAGACTTCTGGATATGTAGGAACTGGGCCTTTTGTTTGGGGGAAAGATGCGAGTGACCAGGATGTTTCTCTGAGTAGGTTTAGTGATTATTGGGGTGGAGTTTCGTCTTTTAAAGTCGCGAATATAAATGTGGAGACTGATAAATATAAGAGAATTGATGCTTTGAGTAATGGGTTGGTCGATGTTTTGAGTTATGTTCCATATGATTTGGCCGATCAGGTTGATTTGTCTGATTTTGATTTGGTTTCTGTGCCGAGTTTGGAGGTTCAGTTTTTAATTTTTAATTTTGAAAGTGAGGTTTTTGATGATGTTAATGCTAGGAGGGCTTTGAAAGAGGCTTTGGATATTGATGAGTTCGCAGGTTCTATTGGTGAATATGCGCATCCGGTCAAACAGTTTGTTTCGAGTGGTGTTTTTGGATATAACCCGGAGATAGAAGGCATCGTTTATGATTCTTCTTTGGTTAGTGAAATTGAGGAATTGGATGGATATGAAGTGAGCGTAATTTTGCCTGAAGGTCTTGATACTTTGGGTGAGTTTTTGACAGACAGTCTCGAGGAAGTTGGTCTTGGTGTTTATATTCAGTATGTGAAGAGCGAATATTTGATCGAGACTTTGCAGAAGGCGGATTTTGATATTGCATTTCTTGGATTCAAAAGTGAACTTGGAGATTCGAGTGATTTCTTGAAATCTTTAGCACATACGTCTGACGAGGAATATGGTCAGTTCAATTTTGCGAATTATTCTAATGAGCAGGTTGATTCTTTGATCGAAGATGCAGAATTGGAAATGAATGTTGGTAACAGATTGGATTTGTTGCAGGAAGCGATGGCTGTGTTGGTCGAAGATGATGTTTATGGAATTCCTTTGTTTGAATATGATACTCTTTTTGCAGCGGCAAAGTGGGTTGATTTTGAACCTAGAATTGATGGATTTATTTATATAAACGAACTATAAGCGCGGGCGCGCAAACACCATGAAGCTTTACTCGATAAAAACTAAGATGATTCTGGCGATAACAGCGTTGATGGTGTCTGTTTTCTTGATGATTTCATTTTTGTTTATAAGTGAAAAAAAGGTTGAGTTGGCGGAAGATGTTTTTGTAGGAGTGAAGGCGTTTGCTGAATTGACTGCTACTGATATTGCTGAGATTACAGATTTGTATTTGCTTGAAGACGGTTTTGTTTATTTCAATAGAGAAATTAATAAATTGAACGAGCAGAACCCTGATGTTCGATATATGTCTGTGGTTGATTATGAAGGAAATGTTTTGTATGACTCTGATGCTGACGCGGACAAGAGGTATGATGGGGCTGGGCGAAAAGTTATTTTTGCAGAGATTGAGCAGATTAAATCTGAGAATCCTTCTATTGTTGTCCCCGATGGGACGATAGGGGGGATGGATATTTATTATTTGAAGGATGGGAAGTATGTTGATTATGAAGAGGGACTGATAGATGGTCCGGAGGAAGGATTCAAATTTGATTATTTTGTACAGCCGGCGAGTGATAAGTACTCGGTTGTTTATGGAGTGACGTATGAAAATATGGATGTCCGAGTTTCACATATGATTTATAGAATTCTTGGAACTGCTTCATTTGGTTTGTTCTTGGGAATTTTGTTGGCGCTTTATATGGCGACAAAGGTTACTAATCCTGTGCGCAAGCTTGCTGAAGGCGCAGGTGCTATCTCACAAGGCAATTTCCAGTATCAGGTAATTATTGATTCTAAGGATGAGCTTGGGTCTCTTGGTGATTCGTTTAATAAAATGGCTCAGGATTTGGAAAAATCTTTGGAGGCTAGGGTTTATAAGGAGCGACTTGGGCGTGAGGTAGAACTTGCGAGACAAGTTCAGAAGCAAATTATTCCTGCTAAGTTGCCTGAGTTTGGAGGATTGGATGTTGCGGCTGGGTTGGTTTCGGCAACTGAGGTTGGAGGAGATATGTATGATTTTATTCCGATTAAAGATGGTTTTTTGATTTATTTGGGAGATGTGACTGGGCATGGTATTCCGGCTTGTATAGTTGGGGCTATTGCAAATTCGCTTTTCTATAGCTATTCGGGTTCTGGTGATTTGAAACAGATTGTTTGTAGTGTAAATGATATTTTGAAGGAGAAAACGATGGCTACGATGTTTATGACTCTTTGTATGTTGAAATGGGATTCTGTTAACAGTCGGTTGACTTATGTTAACGCAGGGCACGAACCTGTTTTGCATTACAAAGCTTTGAGTGGCGAAGTGGTTGAGGGTAGGAAAGACGGTATGGCTATAGGTATGGTTAAAAGTGCTCAATGTTCTATAAATGAAGTTGATCCTGGGATGCAAGTTGGAGATGTTATCGTCACTTATAGTGATGGTCTTCTTGAAGCTTGGAAGAGTGAAAATGAAAATTATGGAATGGAAAGATTAAAGGCTGCAGTTCTGGCTGCTTCTAAATTGAAAGGTGGCAAGGTTTCGGCTGCTGAGATAAAGAGTGCTATTTTGGCTGATGTTGCCAAATTTACAGGTGGGTTTGAGCAAAAAGATGATCAGACTATTTTAGTAATTAAGAAGATTTAAATATGGGAGAGAATTTTGAAAAATTTGAAGGTGGGGGTTCTGAGGAGAAGGAATCTAGAGAGAACTATTTGAATCGTAAGTTTGAAGAGCGTGGAGGTTTGGACTCTATTTACAAAGGGGATTCTTTTAATAGAGCTGTTAATGTGATTATGCTTCTTGGTTATTCTGAACAAGAAAGTGCGGATATCTTACGGGATGAAACAAATCCTTATGCTGGGAAATTGTTAGATATTCTTGGTGGGATGCCTGAGAATGGTTGTAGGATTGATCCTATTGCTGTTGTCAGAGAGAGCAATTTTAGGTTTGGGCGTGGTGAAGGAGGTGCTTTGATGTATGAGTTTCCAGAGGTTAGGAGAGGGGTTAATTGGAAAAGGAAGATTTATCCTGCTCTTGTGCAAATCGTGAAGGATTTTGGGTATGAGTATGAGGAGAAGGAGAGGGTTATTTGGAGACTTGTTGGGGCTATAAAAAAAGAAAAAATTGGTGTTATTGGTTTTGACAATATTCATTTTCGTGACGATCTTACGCAGGATTATTTTCATAGAAAAATTAACGGATTAATATCTCCTATAATTGAATCGATTGAAGGGGAATACTATCCTTCTGGCATGCCCGACGATGTTAAGCTTTATGCAATTGAGCAACTAAAAGATCTTATTGGTAATCAGACATATAAACTAGAGAGAATTGCTCCTTTTTTGAGTCGTTCTGAAGAGGACGAGTTGGTTGAAAAACTTTTTCATAGGTCGAGGCTTATACTTGTGGATGTTTTTCTTGAAGTTGGTCCATGGCGTCTTTTTAGGAGGCGAGAGGAGAAAGATAGTGATTATAAAGATTATATTAAATCGCTAGAAAACAGGGTTGGTCCTGAAAAACTTGATGAGAGACATGATGATATGGTGAGAAAAAGAAAAGGGAGTTCCTACTCTTATACAAAGATTTCAGAAAATGCTACGCAGAAACTTTTCGATAAGCTTGTTGATACTTCTTATGAAGGTATGATTAAGAGCAGGTCCAATCAGGCGCTGATGGCTAGGTTTAAGAGGGAGCTTTTTAGTAGTGAGGCGTTCTAGACCTTTATTCCAGGCACTGGAAATCCTAAACACATTTCCTTTACCTCTTCTTTGACGCGGGTTAGGACTTCTTCGTCCTCGACGTTTGATATTACTTCGTTGATCCATCCTGCGATACGTTCCATCTCGGGTTCTTTCATTCCGCGGGTTGTGATGGCTGGAGTTCCGAGGCGGATTCCAGATGGGTCGAAAGGTGATCTTTGGTCGAATGGAACTGTGTTTTTGTTGAGTGTCATCCCTACTCTGTCCAAAGCTGCTTGTGCTTGCTTCCCTGGGACTCCTTTGTTTGTGAGGTCAACTAGTATCAAATGAGTGTCTGTGCCTCCTGAAACGAGCTCAAACCCGTGTTCCGTGAGCTTTGTGGCGAGGTGTCGCGCGTTCTTTATTACTTGTGCAGTATATTCTTGGAATTCAGGCTTTAGTGCTTCACCAAAAGCGACTGCTTTTGCAGCGATAATGTGTTCGTGTGGTCCGCCCTGAAGTCCTGGGAATACTGCTCGGTCGATGTCTTTTGCGAATTTTTCTTTACACATAATGATTGCTCCACGAGGTCCTCTGAGTGTTTTGTGAGTTGTGGTCATGATAACATCGAAGTAGGGGACTGGTGACTCTAGCGCTTTTCCTGCGATCAAGCCTGCTGTATGCGAGATGTCGGCGACTGAGATTGCTCCGACTTTTTCTGCAATTTCCTTGAATCTTGCCCAGTTGATGTCGCGTGGATATGCTGTGAATCCGGCAACGATCATTTTTGGTTTGTGTTCAATCGCCAAGCGTTCGATTTCATCGTAGTTTAGTTGCCCGGTTTCTTTATCTATCTCGTATTGGACGAAGTTATATGCCTTGCCTGAAAAAGAGATAGGAAGGCCGTGCGTGATGTGTCCGCCGTGATCGAGCTTCAACCCCATTACTGTGTCTCCGAACTCTAGAAGGGCAAAATAAATAGCCGTGTTAGCCGGTGAGCCTGAATATGGTTGTACGTTTACGTGTTCGGCTCCAAAAAGTTCTTTTGCTCGGTCGATCGCTAGATTCTCAACGCGATCTGTGTTTTCTTGTCCGCCGTAGTAGCGTTTGCCTGGATATCCTTCAGAGTATTTATTTGTGAAAATCGATCCATTTGCTTCGAGAACAGCTTCTGATACGTAATTTTCAGATGGAATAAGTTCAATTCCTTCTGCTTGTCGCTTCATTTCAGCTTCAAGAATTTCCGCCACTGCAGGGTCGGATGTTTTTAGATCGCTCATGTTGAAATAAGTTAAGGATTTTTGGGTTGTTTTGTGCGGATAGTGCGTTTCTCGGTGATGATCATGTCGACCTTTTGGTCGTGTTTCTCGGCAGGAACATTCTCAACGATTTGGAAGTCGTAGGCAAGTGCAATTTTGAAAGCTTTGGTGGACAGGTTTTTAAATAGTCTGTCGAAATAACCTTTGCCGTAGCCGATTCTGTTTCCTTTCAGGTCGAAGGCGAGGCCAGGGGTGATGACGAGGTCTATTTTGTTGCGGGCGATGATTGGGTGGTCTGTGTGTGGTTCTTTTATGTTGAATTTGCCTGTGTGTAAGGTTTGTGGGTCAGTTATTTCGTGAATGTGGAGGCGGTTTGTTTTTCCGCAGATTCGTGGGAGGCAAAAAGTTTTTTTGCTTGTTTTGGTTAATAGGGGAGTTGGATCTGCTTCGTTTTGGATTGGGTGGTAGAGGAGGATTACCTTGGCTTTGCGATATTCTGGTAGGCGGACGAGGCGAGTAAGAGTTTTTTTGCTAAGAGTCTTCACGTGGTTTTCTGTGAGTTCGAGGCGCTGTTTTTTGAGTTTGGTGCGGAGGGATTGTTTTGTTTCTGTGGTTTTTGGCATCGAATTCATTTAAGCATTTAGATAGAAAATGTAAATAGGTTGTGCTTTCCTAGGCTTTTTATTAGAATCTCTGTGCTTTTCTATTGGAAAGCTTTGTGCCCAGGTGGCGGAACTGGTAGACGCGCTACCTTGAGGTGGTAGTCCCCGCAAGGGGGTGGAGGTTCAAGTCCTCTCTTGGGCACCAGAATTTTAATCTTTTTATTATGACAAGTGTAAAAAAGAAATTTGGTATGTTGGGGCATGTTTGGGTTTTTGGATTTTTTGGAATTTTAGCTGGAATGATTCTTGGTTTTGTTTTTGGCGCTTTGATTGGATATGTGAGTGAGTTGTTTGTCGTTGTGGATGGGCCTAATATGTCTATTGGTGTGTTCTTTGGAATGGGAGTTGGTTCCGTTATTGGTGGTGTTTTTGGGGGAGTTGTTGGTTATAAGAAATAGTAATTATGGATTCTGCACTTTCTCTTTCTGAAGATACTTCTAATGTTCAAGAGCTTGATTCAAGGGCTGTTTTTGGTGATTTGTATCGTGAATATTATCCTGATTTGTGGAGAAATGCTTTAGTTTTGTGTAAAGATCAAGAGATGGCACAGGATTTACTACAAGAGGCCATTAGAAAAGCTTATGAGAATTTCCATGCATTTGAGGTTGGTACTAATTTTGGAGCGTGGGTGTGTGTGATTATGCGGAATACTTTCCTGAATAGTCTTAGGTTGCGAAAGATTGAGTCCCCTCAAGATCCTATGGTTTTAGCTGCTACGAATGAAGATCTTAGTGCTACTACTGCTTTTGATCAATTTAGGCAGGCAGGATTCGTAGAAGATGCTCGTGATGCGTTGTTGCAGGTTCCAGATTCTCTTAGGATTCCTGTTCTTTATGCTGATTTTAGGGAATATACGTATAAGCAAATTGCTGAAGTTCTTGGTTGTCCAATAGGGACTGTTATGTCTAGGATACATAGAGGGAGGGCTTATTTGCGGCATCTTTTGAATTCTGAGGATTATTAGGAATTAATAAAGCTTGTCAATCAGTCTTGATTGTGATAAAAATTTCTCTGTCTTTGAAATCTCTTTAGGGCGATTAGCTCAGTTGGTTAGAGCGTCTGGTTTACACCCAGAAGGCCAATGGTTCGAATCCATTATCGCCCACCATTTCAGTCGGTTAGCCTTCCATTATTTCAAACCCTTCCAATATTGCATCACACAAGAAATCTTCGAGCAGGTTTAAATCTCCTTGAATTTGAGCTTTATTCAGAAACGTATAATAGAGCTGTTTTTTTTCTTGCCTGATTATTGCCGGAGGCATGTTTTCTCTGATTAACATAGCGCTTATTATAAGTCGACCAATCCTTCCATTTCCATCTCCAAACGGATGAATTTTTTCAAAATTACTGTGAATTTCCGCTATTTGTCGAATATGACCATTCTTAATAGCACTCATAGCCTTCTCTAATTCTGCCATTAAAATTGGCACCTTTACATAATTGGCGGTTGGTACATTGGAGCCTACTATTCTCACTCCGTGCCTCCTGTAAAATCCCGCATCATCCCTAATCCCGTTCATCAAAATACCATGCAATTTTAGCACTAAATCCTCATTTATCTCGTTTTTTACCGATGACAGATAATTAAACAGATATTGTAATGCGGCTTGGTGATTTTTTACCTCAATTTGCTCAATCATAGTTTTGTTTGGAAAAACCTTATTACGGAATAATATAGCGCCTGTTTCGTTTTCGTTAAGCGTACTTCCTTCTATAGAATTGGTGTGATAAGTAAGCAAAAGTGTAAATTCATCTCTAATATCTGGTCTATTCATAATAGTTTTCAAAATATTCTTATAATGTTTGCTTTTTGAAATAATTAATTGTTTTTTCGCCTGCAAAACGTTATCGGGAATTATTTTTTGACCTGTATATTCTTTGTAAAGTTCATCAATTAAAATTTGTGCTTTTTGATGAGGGGTCGATTTTCCGTTTATCCAACTATTTAATGTCGCAAAAGATACATCAAATTTTCGAGCAAGACGCTCTTGAGTTAAGCCTGATAGGCTCTTTATTAGTTTTAACTTCTCCGATATTGTCATGGCCCAATTATACGAAACTTTATAAAGTTTGTCAATAATTATGTTATTTATAAAGTTTCATTGGTTTAAACAATACATCGGTGGTCAGTCATTAAACCGAGATTACCCCCTTCTTCTCGCGCAAAAACAGAAATTGAAATGAAAAATAAGTAAAAAAAGCTTGTCACCAGAAGCTTTAAGCAAAGCTGTTTTTTTATATACTTGCAACTATCGCGTACCATTCATAAAGACCGTACATCCCGCCTTTATCCCAAAACTCTAATATGTCTACTGAAGAAAGCGTATTGTTGCCCGGCAAATTTCCGTTTTCATCTATCGTTAAGCCATCTATGTCAGAATTTTTATCGAGCAAACTGTCATATATATATAATTCGTTTTTATATGAATCGAATCCAAAAATGCTTATGTAATGTTGGTAATCATCTCTTCCACCTAAAATAATAATTGGTTTGCCCAGTGAAATTTGTTCCTGCAAGAAAAGTATTTTGTCCTCATTTGATAATGTTTCTAAGTCCGGCGTTTCTATGACAATGCCATTTCCCTCAAGTTGCTTCTCAAGTCCCCATGGTAAAGTGTATTTATTTGGCAATCTCCATTTGATTTCTTCTGCGAATGATTTAGAATCCACTTCTGTTTTTTTTAAAGTTCTAACAATCGCAGCAGTATTAAATGGCCCACAGTCATTTATTGTCTGTCTATAATTAGAGTCCTGCGGGTATTCTATTAAGGCAATGGGTTTTATTTGAGATTTATCAATAACCGGGGTTGTATTCTCATAGTAAAACAGAATTATACCGGTTAAACATAACACAATAGTCCCAATGATTTTTGTTTTACTCTTCATCTTTTTTTCTCCAAATAAAATATGTTTTACTACGAGGACTATCAACCAAATCCTCTGGAGTTACCATTGGTCCGGAGTGTAAATTAAAAGAAAGTCCGTATGTTTCCAAATACATCCCCGTAACCGTCCTGGAATAGCTTTTGTATATCAAAAGCGAACAATACCACTTACTTTCGCTCCATTTAGTTGCCAAAATATTATATGGTTCGTTTAATTGTTCCTGTGCGTAGTTAACCGCTCTTGCACGAGCTTCTTTTTCCGTGATTATTTTACGCTTACTGCGAAGTACGTACCATTTGTCTATTTTACGAATTGGATTTGGAAAAACCGGTTTAAGCCACCTCACTTCTAATAAATTATCCAATCTCCATAAATTTCCGTTTTGATTTTTTGTCCCATCTAGTAGGATTATCCTTCTTTGTTTTTTAAATTCGTATTCTACTACTCCTTCTCTAATTTCTTCCTTATTATTTTTCTTATTCTCTTTTTGGAGAATAATCCCGCTCACTTCAATAATTTTTAATGGGTTTATTTGAGACACCAAGGCTACATGGTCAAAATCTTCCCAAGGCAAATAACGAGACCACTGCGAGGTTTTGTATCGAGCTACCACAAAATCACCTATTTGGACATTTTTTGGAACTACTATAGATTGGCTGGATATTTCAGGAATTTCTAACTTAGGTCCTGACATATGATTTTATAATTTATTTGATATTACCATGAGTCTTTATTTAATTAAATTATTTTTAAAAACAGTTTTTTATTTTGTTATTCCCGCGAAAAAATTGAAACACGAAAAGGTGATAAGTTAAAAAAGGCTTGTTACCATTTTAAAATCTTCTATTCCCTGGTTCGCAATTTAGTTTCATTGCTTCGGTTTGTTGGATGTGTTTCCAGTTCAATCTTTTTTCTGGATCGTTTCTTGTTGTTGAAAGAGCTAGTGTTTCGATGGCAAGTCTCATCATCTTGCATTGTGCTGATGCTAAAAGGTCTGCCCCATTTGGTATTGGGTAAGTTTCGCATTCTGCATCTCCTAATCCTTTTTGTGTTTCTGCTGGTGATTTCATTTATCTATGTCTTCTTGAATGGTTGTTTCGGTTCCCTCCCCTTGAGTTGAATCGGTTTCTTGGTTGTCTTCCGCTTCCTCCTTCGTTAAACGTGTTTAAATCAGTCATTTGATAAGGGTGGTCTGTGATGACCGGAATAGATATGTTTATGAGTCTATTTATATCTCTTACTAAACCTTGCTCTTCTCGGTCGCAGAATGATACTGCTATTCCGCTAGCTCCGGCTCTTCCTGTTCGTCCAATTCTGTGAACGTATGTTTCTGCTTCGTTTGGAATTTCAAAGTTAATTACGTGCGATAGGTCGTCGATATCAATTCCTCTTGATGCTATGTCTGTTGCTACGAGAACTGTGGTTTTTTTAGCTTTGAAGTTTGCCAATGCTTTTTGTCTGTAATTCTGTGATTTGTTTCCGTGAATGGCTTCGGCTCTGATTCCAGATAGTTTTATTTGTCTGGCAATCTTGTCAGCTCCACGTTTTGTGCGGGTAAAAATTAATGCTGAAGAAACGGATTTTTTCTCCAATACGTGGATCAAAAGATTTTTCTTATTTCCTTTTTCTACATAATACAATTCTTGAGTGATGTTTTCTGCAGATGGGTTCACTGGTGAGATCGATATTTTCACAGGGTCTTTTAGGATTGTTTCACTTAACCTTTTGATTGCGTCCGGCATTGTTGCTGAGAAAAATAATGTCTGACGTTTTACTGGCACTTTTGCGATGATTTTCTTGATATCATTGATAAATCCCATATCGAGCATTCGGTCAGCTTCATCTAGTGTAAGAATTTTTAATCGACTTAGGTCTACGTATCTTTGATTCATAAGATCCATTAGTCTTCCTGGCGTAGCTATTACGATGTCTACACCTGCTTTCAAGCTTTTTACTTGATGGAATTGACTGACTCCACCGTAAACCACGGCGTGTTTCAAACCCGTTGATTTCCCATATGCTGCGAATTTCTCGCCGATTTGTATTGCTAGTTCTCGAGTTGGAGCTAGTATCAAGGCTGAGATTGATCGTTTTCCTTGTCCGGGATTTTGAGATTGTTTGATGCTTTGTAGAATAGGGATGGCAAAGGCAGCTGTTTTTCCAGTACCTGTTTGTGCGCATCCGAATATGTCCCTGCCTTGCATTATTGCGGGGATTGCTTGTTCTTGAATTGGCGTTGGTTCAATATAATTTTCTCTCTTGAGCGCTTCAAGGATTGGCTGGATGATGTTTAGATTTTCGAAAGTCATTTTAATTTAAAATTATGGTAATTGTTTCAAGTAAGCGATTCGGTCTCCTGTAATGGAAGGAAAGGAATGATCTTGACTAGGGCGTCATTCTATAATAAATTTTGGCGTATGTCAAGGGTGGGCGTGAATTGGAGTTAATCTCTTATGCAATTTCTAGGTCAACAGTTTTTAGGTGTTCAAAGAATTCTTCTATATCTTTTGAGCAAGGGATTCTTATTGTTTTAATTCCATAGTTCTTTTCTAGGTAATTATCTCTTCTTTGGTCTCTGAGACCCCTTGTTGCATGATAATATCCGTCTGTTTCTATGTTTATTTTTCTTTCTGGGAAGAAGATGTCTAATTCTATTCCATCTACGTAATGGTTTGTACGGATTGATTCTCCTCTATAAAGTCTTCTGAAGAATGTTGCGGCTGTCATCTCGTGTGGTGTAGGTTCGTCTGGTTCTTGGACGAGGCATTTCTCATATTTTCTGTTCAACCAAATTGGGACTCTTCGTTCGTTGTAGTGAAACACTTGTACTAAGTACATGATTTCTCCTTTGCTGATTGGTAGGTCTCGAAGTAATTCTATATGTTCGCATAGATTTTCCTGGATTTTTCTTGCTTCTGGCATGTCTTGTAGTTCTATTATTCCGTAAAGTCCATTTGCTATTGCGAATGAGTTTAGTTCTTCTGGATTTGCTTCTATTCTTTTTAGAAGTTCTTTTAGAAGTCTTGGGGATACGGCTTTGCTGTTTAAATTTTGAAGTCCGTACAGTGAGTTCCCAATTCCTATTGGACCAAAGGCTTCACTTGATTGTTCTAGTTTTTTACCAATTGCTTCCGTGAGTTCTGGTGGCACTGATTCAGGGCCGAGATTTTTTAGTCCATATAATGCTGTGCTTGTTTCTTGTTCACCCATGTTTTCTCTTTTTTGATCTATTAAATCTGTGATTTTTGTTAACAATTCTCTAGGGACATCTATCATGTTGCTAAAGTTGTATAGGATTGTTGCTACGTTTACTAAGTTCATGGATTCACCTTTCCTTTCTATTAATTGTTCTAGTTGTTTGAATAATTCTGCTGGGTCTTTCTTGTATTTTTCGAAAATTTCCAATGTTCTTTTGTTTATTGCTTTTGATGCTTCTAATTTTTTTCGAGGGTCGTTTGTTGGGGGAGCGGCTTTTTTTTCTTTCCTTATTTGTGGGCAAAGTTTGCCGATTCTGTCTAATGTTTCTTTTGCCCATTTGATCAATTCAGAATTGTTGTATTTTGTACGTTTTCCGAGAAGTTCTTTTATTTGAGCTCTTGTGTCTCTTACAACTAATAATGGCTGTTCTGCTTTCTCGAAAACATTTAGATTTATTGATGAAGTAATTATATCCAAAATCGCCAGATATTCTTCTTCTGGTAGTGTTTCCCAGTCGATGTTTTTGGCGTTGAAGTACTTTTCTTCTAACCTGACATCTATGACTGTTTTCAATAATGTTTCACGATCTTTTTCATTCATATTACAAAATGTTTCCTTTTTAAAGTAGGGGGCATTCTGTCACGTTTCTTCTGTTTTGTCAACCCTTGTTAACACTTATTCTTCCACTTCATCTCTGGGTATCTTTTGTTGAATTCTTCTGCTGAATGTTTGTGGATTCTATGCCAAACAATTCCTTCTTGTGCGCCGACTAAGGCTGCGAGGGCGCATCTGCACAGAGTGGGGTCGTCTTTTATGCGAAGTTCTACGAATACTTCGTATGGATCGCGTTTCATAAAATCGTCGACGTCTTTTATGTTGATTTTTCTTAATTTGGCTGCGATCTTTGTGCCGATGTTTGGGAGGGATTCTAGCTTTTGAGACATTTTATTTGCTTATCATGTCCTCTCTCTTTGGTCCAACTCCAATGAATGCTACTTGCGTTCCTGTTAGCTCTTCAATTCTACGTACGTAGTTTTGAGCATTTTCGGGGAGATCTTCAAAAGTTTTTATTTCAGAGATGTCTTCTTTCCAACCTGGCATTTCTTCGTACTCAACTTCTACATTTTCTAGAACGTCGAGTGATGCTGGGAATGATTTGAGGAGTTCTCCTTGGTATGTGTATGAAGTTGCCAGTTGTAGGGTTGGGAGGCCTGTGAGGACGTCTAGTTTTGTGAGATTGAGGTGGCTGTATCCATTGATCATGCATGAATAACGAGCAACGACTGCATCAAACCATCCGCATCTGCGTGGACGACCTGTCGTTGAGCCATATTCGCCACCTTGTTCTCTTACTTGGTCTCCTAGTTCATTTTTTAGCTCAGATGGGAATGGGCCTTCTCCGACACGAGTTGTGTAGGCTTTCATTATTCCGATCAGGCTTTTGAGTTTTAGTGCTGGAAGTCCTGTTCCTGCTATAGCTCCGCCGATCGTTGCGTTTGAAGAGGTTACGAATGGATATGTTCCGTGGTCGATGTCGAGGAGCATTCCGTTTGCGCCTTCAATTAGTACTGTTTGACTGTTATCGATGGCTTCGTTTAAGTAATGACTTGTGTCTGCAAGCATTGGTTTGATTCTTTTTGCATATTCTCTGAATTTCTGAAGTTCGTCTTTTATGTCGTGTTTTAGTGATGACCCGTACATGTTTTTGTAGAAATTGAAATTTTCTATCACTTTTTTCTCGAAAGCTTCTTCGTCTACCATGTGATGCATGCGAATTCCGCTTCTTTTCATTTTGTCCATGTATGCAGGGCCGATTCCACGTTTGGTGGTTCCAACTTTCTTGTCGCCTCTGGAATCTTCTTCGATTCCGTCGATTTCTTTGTGGTAGTCGAAGACAATGTGTGCGCGGTCAGAGATGAGTAGTCGTCCTGAGGTTGAGATTCCATTTTCTTCTAGTACGTCTAATTCTTCTAGTAGGGTTGGGATGTGAACTACTACTCCGTTTCCGATGATGCATGTTTTATTTTCGTGCATCATTCCTGATGGAATTAGGTGGAAAATGTATTTTTTTGTTTCCGCAGGATTTTCTTTGCTTGGTATATAGATAGTATGTCCTGCGTTTGCGCCACCTGTTGCTCGTGCAACTATGTCGTATTCTTCTGCCAATATGTCGACTAATTTACCTTTTCCTTCGTCGCCCCATTGGCTTCCTAGTATGCAGGTCAGATTTCCAAATTTGTCTGTGACTTTTGACATGAAGAATTTTGATTAAATGTTAATAAATCGAGCATTTTTAGCAGCTCTTGCAGCCCGATTTTAAATTGGTTAATATGGAATTGCAAGAAACTAAACTTTTTATTCACCTTTACACCTATGCTGACAGCTGAACAAATTGCTCAACAAATACCATTAACTTTGAAGGGCACGAATTTTTCTAATTTGGGGGAAAGATATGAAGGGAAAGTGCGCGATAACTATACTCAACCTCGCGTTGAAGCCGGGAAGCAACGAATTATTGTTGTTACCGACCGTCTTTCTGCGTTTGATAGAATTATCACAACTGTCCCGTTCAAGGGGCAGGTTTTGAATCAGATGGCAAAATTCTGGTTTGAGCAAACTGGGGATATTATTGGTAATCATGTGATTGAGTTTCCGGATCCGAATGTTGTAGTTGGGAAGGAGTGTAATGCGCTTCCCGTGGAGATGGTTATGAGAGGGTATTTGACGGGGGTGACCTCTACGTCTGTTTGGAAACATTATGAGAAAGGAGTGAGAAATTTCTGTGGTAATCAACTTCCTGATGGAATGAAGAAAGACCAGAAATTTGCAGAGCCAATTCTGACTCCGTCGACAAAAGCTGCTCATGGTGGTCATGATGAGTCTGTTTCAAAGGAGGAAATTCTCGAGAGGGGAGTGATCACTGAAGAGCAATTTGATACTATGGCTGGGGCTGCAATGAAGCTATATACCCGTGGGGTTGAGATTGCCGCTAAACAAGGAATTATTTTGGTTGATACGAAATATGAATTTGGGGTTACTGACGAAGGTGAGATAGTTTTGATCGATGAGATTCATACACCGGACTCGTCTCGTTTCTGGTTTGCCGATGGATACGAGGCGCGACTTGAAGCTGGCGAAGAGCAAAAGAAAATTGACAAAGAATACATGAGAAAATGGTTGGCTGATCAAGGGTTTACTGGTGATGGGGATGTTCCTGAAGTTCCAGATGAGATCAAAGCGGAAACGGCGCGTCGTTATATTGAAGCTTATGAATTGATTACTGGGCGAGGGTTTGAAGCTGAAGTTGGAGATGTGGCCGAGAGACTTGAAGCAAATTTGCAAAAATACATGATTTAACCTTGTAAAATATGAAAGTTATTTTTATTTTAGGATCAGAAGTTGACCAACCGCACGCTGACAAAATTATAGCTGAGCTTAATGCTTGGGGACTTGAACATGATCTTCACGTGGCGTCTGCTCATAAAGTGCCTGAGAAAGTTTTTGAATTGGTGAAAGGATATAATGAAGGGGATCAGGACGTTGTTTATATTACAATCGCAGGTCGAAGCAATGGACTTTCTGGTGTGACTGCTGCTAATGCTATTCATCCTGTGATAGCTTGTCCTCCTTTCAAAGATAAAGAGGATATGATCGTCAATTTAAATTCAACTCTGCAAATGCCGTCTGACACCCCTGTTCTGACCGTGCTTGACCCGAAAAATGCTGCGGCAGCTGCTGCGAGAATGCTTGCATTGAAAGATCCGGATCTTAAGAAGAAAGTTGTGGAAAGAATTTCAGAAATAAAACAATCATTTAATTAATATTTTTATTATGGACGACACACATTCATTATTGGCAACTTCGCCGCTAGATGGTAGGTATGCTGAAAAGGTAGGAGTTTTGTCTCAATATTTTTCTGAGGCAGCTCTTATGAGATACAGAATTCTGATTGAGATAGAGTGGTTTATCTTTTTGTTTAATGATCTCAAGTTGACTGGGACAAAAAGATTGAAGGCTATTGAATTACGGGATTTACGATCGATTTATGAGGAATTTGATGTAATTGCTGCGCGTCGAGTGAAGGAAATTGAAAAAACTACTAATCATGATGTTAAAGCTGTTGAGTATTACATCAAGGAAAATCTGAAAGATAAAAGTTTGGAAAGTTTTGGCGAATTTGTGCACTTTGCTTGTACTTCTGAAGATATTAATAATCTGGCCTATTCTTGTATGTTGAGGGACTTTATGGAGCGTGAATATTATCCTTTGATGTATGGTTTGGTGCAGGAATTATACATGATGGCTGTGAAATATAAGAAGATTCCAATGATGGCCCGAACTCATGGGCAAACCGCTACACCGACTACTGTTGGGAAGGAAGTTCTGAATGTGGTAGCGAGACTTGAAAGACAGGTCAAGAATCTTGAAGGAGGTAATTTCATAATGGGTAAAATCAACGGTGCTGTCGGAAATTACAACGCACATTTGGTTGCTTATCCAAAAGTGGATTGGCAGAACGTTAGTAAGAAATTCATCACATCTCTTGGGCTTGTGCCGAACCTGTATACAACTCAAATTGAACCACACGATTGTATGGTTGACGTGTTTGACGGGATTAAGCGAATAAATGTTATTTTACTTGATATGAGTAGAGATATTTGGGCTTATGTTAGTCTTGGGTTTTTTACACAAAAGGTGAAGAAAGGTGAGGTTGGTTCGTCTACCATGCCTCACAAAGTGAATCCTATTGATTTCGAAAATGCCGAGGGGAATCTTGGTCTTGCTAATGCTCTTCTGATTCACATGGGTGAAAAATTGCCGATATCTCGAATGCAGCGTGATCTTTCTGATTCAACTGTTGAACGCAATATTGGATCTGCGGTTTCTTATTCGTATTTGGCTTATAAGAGTTTCATGAAAGGTATTTCAAAACTGGAGGTTAACAAGCAGGCTTTGAAGGATGATTTGAAGGATAGATGGGAGCTTCTTGCTGAACCTGTACAGGTTGTTATGAGAAAGCATGGAATAGAAGGTGCGTATGAGAAGTTGAAGGAGTTGACGAGGGGGAAGACTGTCACGAAAGCTGCTGTCACAAAATTGATCAAAAGCTTAAAAATACCTGCTGCTGACAAGAGTCGGCTATTGAAGCTGACACCAGAGACTTACGTTGGGCTTGCTGAAAAATTGGTTGATGATTATGAGCTGGATATTCTTGGAATGGGTTGTGGTGGATGCGGAAATCCTGGGAGTTGTTGTGGAGGAGGAGGGGATTGTGGAAGTTGTGGGGGATGTGGTGCGTAGGTTTGAGGATTATTGTCGAAACAATTTTCGTTGCCACATTTCGTCTATGATGCTTTGTGGGGTCGCTATGTTTCCTGCAAGTTCGTGCAGAATGTCTATGTATTTTTCGTCGTGATATTTATGATATATTGTTGCTAAAACACTGCCAGGGCATTTTTTGTTTTTTGCCAACGCTTTTATTACTTTTTCGCTTTTTTCGTTCGAAGCAATCACGGCATATGTGGCTTCCCAAGCATATGGGCTTTTTGCTAACAACTCTCTGACTTCTTCAGATTTATGATATGCGAAGTTGTGCAAGCTTTCTTTTGGAAAATTTTTGTTGTTGAATAATATTTCAATCAATTTCAAATCATGATCAAAATCATTGGCTAGTGACTCTAATGTTTTTTGGCTAGTAGAGGTTTGTTTTGCCATTGCAAATCTTCCTTTTTTCAAAAAGTCTCTGCCGATTTGTCTTAGGTAACGTGATGTTCTTTCACCTGTGTCGTTGATTGTTTTTTTGCTCAGGCCCTCGTGCATTGCCATTGCTTTCAGGTAGTAATCTCTGCATTTTGGACCATAACTTTTGTTTTTTGATCCCTTTACCCTGTGGGTTTTTTCGTAAAGTTTACTCATTAAAAAATAAATGTCTTGGCCATAGGGGCCGTTTCCATAGACCTCTTGAATTTCTGTTTTGCTGTATGTGTCTGCGAACCACTTGATCATTCTTCTGATATTTCCCATCCCAGAATGATGACTGTCTATCATTAATGGAAGAATGATGTCTTCTGGGGATAGATTGTATGTTGCTATTAGGTAGTCCAGGACTGGTTCTCCCTTTTTTGTTTTTGCTTTACTGAAGTATTCGAAGTTTTTATTCAAACTGAGGACTGCGGCTTTGGTTGATTTTACTGGATCTATTCTTTCGTCTATTTCTATTAGTTCTTTGAATGATTTCTCTTTAAGTGCTTTGTCTAAAGTTTTTTTGTCTGCTACTTTCAATCCCACTTCTTTGGCTACGTCTGGCATTAACTGCCATAGGCCAAGTGCTTCAACTCCACTGATTGCTTTTGGGTCGTACATTGATTCCAGAACGATTAGTCCGTGAATTAAATATTTATGTACGGATTTATCATTGAACATTTTGCCTAAAGGGGAGGTGTAAAATTCTTCTGCAAATTTATCTTCGATATCTTGGATTATTGAAGTGTCTGGATATTCTTCTTCTAATTTCTTTATGTTTTTCAGGCAATTTTCTACTGCATTTCTTTTGCTGTATAGGTTCGTGTACGGGGCTTTGTCCCAATCATCCCAGTCTGGGTTGTCATCTTTTCCATTTCTTTGTTTCAATTTCTTTTTTCTATCTAGAAGGTCTTTTTTTTGGCCTTTTCCACTAGAGATTCTGTAGTAGACGCGTTCTGGCCCATTATCGCTCATAATCTCTCTGTCTGGGCTTAAAAAGTAGTAACATTTGTCTTTCGTAGATGGGCATTCGCTGGTAAATATGTGTTCGAAATCATCAACAGCCTTTTGTGTTAGTTTTGAAGGAGTGTCTATTATTTTTTCTGGGGATTTAACTAGGGTTGGTTTCAATGGGTCTTGTTTTGATGGGGCTTGTTTTGTTCCCGTATCGATGAGTGCCAAGACTTCTTTTGCCATGTTTTTTAGAGTTGGTTCTCTGTACTCTGGAAGATCTTCTCTTTTTTCTACGTCTCCGGTTTTTGTGTATGGAATTTTTCGGCCGTAGTAGTATTCTTGGTTGTAGAGGGCTTTTTTGTTTTTATATACCGGACAAGTTGGTTGTCCAAGGTTTTCCCTTAATAATTTCGACCATGAAGGTTCGTCTTTCGTTGATTTTCCTTTCCAGAGTGGTTTTTCCCATTTGCTTTGCCATGAAAAGAACGGATAAGTCTTGTGATGCGCCCATCTATGAGTGAAAACTTCCCAGTGCCAAGGTTCTGCTTCGTAATTTTCAAATCCGGCTCTTGTCATTATTTCTCTTAACATGAGTTTTTTGAATGTTTTCGGTGCTTTGCTTGCCTTGATTGCACTACTGTATTCTTTTGATTTTGAATCTATTCCAAGATATTTTTTTCCTCCTATGTCTATAGCACCTCCTGTGTGATGAGGGGATCCTCCTGGTGGGGCAACGTATGATCTTGTCCATCTTGTTATCGCTTTATCGCTTAGCTCCCATTCTTTAATTTTTTTATTCCTTTCTCTTCGTGACATCTTTTTAATTTTCGGATTGTTTTCCCAGTTAGATATCATGCTAATTTTTGTTTTTTCGGAGAGCTTCTTCCACTTATTTTTACAAGTTTTGAATTTTTTGTCCCAAATGAATTCTTGATAATTTACTGATCTGTAAGAAGATGTTGGTGAAAGCTCGCAGCCTAAGATTTTAGCCATTTTTTGCGCAATTATATACAATTTCATAGCAGTTTCTCTTAGGACGACTGGGCGATCGTTTATATTGCTTGGATGTTGGAGGAATTTTTCGTTTGGATTTAGATTCTTGACTGCGTCTTCTATTATTTCTTCTGCCTCTTTTTGAAGCTTATCTAGTTCTGGTTTGTGTTTTAGAAGTAGTTTATCAATTTCTTTTTTCGCACGTCTTTCGGGAGATAGTTTGTGAGCGGCGTCCTCTGAAAGCTCTACTATTTCCATCAATGCGGCAACAGGTCCTACATTCTCTGTAAGATTTTTTACTTCCTTGCAAATTGTTTCTAAGGGTCCTGCCATCTGTTAATTATAACATAAGAAAGGTCTAGGGTAAAGGCCACGTGAGTGGTAAACACTTGTGAGGTGGTGAGGTCTAGGTAACTGTACCGTGTATCGTGAGTAGCTTGTAACTTCAAAATTTCTATCTTTTTGAAAATCTAAGTCAAGATTACTCTTACATAAATTTATTTGGAGAAACTGGTTAAATATGGTTAAATACATTGGCCGAAGGAGGGGGAAGTGGCATAGATTTAACCATAAAATAAAATGTTCAAAGAAGTCGACCCAAAACAATCGTTCCCTGATGTGGAGCATAGGATTATGAAGTACTGGGAAGACAACAATATTTTCGAGAAATCTGTGAAGGCGAGGAAGGATCGAAAGAAATATGTGTTTTTTGATGGGCCTCCGTTTGCTAATGGTTTGCCGCATTACGGGCATATCTTGGCGAATGCGTTGAAGGACGCGGTTACGCGTTACTGGACGATGAAGGGGTATTATGTACCTCGTACAAATGGTTGGGATTGCCATGGGCTTCCTGTTGAATACGAAATTGAGAAAAATTTAAAATTGTCTGGCAGGAAAGATATCGTTGATTATGGTGTGGATAAATTTAACGATTCATGCAGGGCGAGTGTTTTCAAGTACACTACTGAGTGGACAGAAATGTTTAAGAGAATTGGGAGATGGGTTGATTTTGATGATACTTATGCAACGCTCGATAATACTTATATGGAGTCGATATGGTGGGTATTTAAACAGATATGGGACCAGGGTCTGATCTATGGTGGGTACAAGAGTATGCACATATGTCCGAGATGTGAGACTCCTTTATCAAATTTCGAAGTTACTCAAGGGTATAAGGACGTTACAGATCTTTCTGTTACTTGTAAGTTTAAGTTGAAAGAGGATGCTTTAGAGGCGATTGGGGCTGAGAAGAACGAAGATATATGTATTCTTGCTTGGACGACAACTCCTTGGACTCTTCCTGGGAATGTAGCTTTGGCTTTTGGTCACAAAGTGAAATATGTGAAGTTTGCTATTAAAAATTTCTCTGAATATCCCGATGGTACATATATTGCGGCTGAAAATTTTTATAAAGAAAAGTTTGAACATTATGATCAAGTAGGGGAGGGGAAGGTGCCGAAGTATGCGATTTTGGAAAAAATTGATCCGAAAAAATTGGTTGGTACTCATTACGAACCGTTATTTGATTTTTATAAGGGGAAAACTGAAGGCAAGGCGGTTTATGAGATTCACTTGGCTGATTTTGTGACAGATGAGGATGGTACTGGCGTTGTTCATATTGCACCGATGTTTGGTGAGGATGATTATCAGTTTGGTTTGGAACATGACCTTGCGATGATTCAACATGTGGAAATGAATGGTTGTTTCAAAGAAGATGTTAAGCTTTGGGCTGGGCAGTTTGTAAAAGGAAAAGATTTAGATGTTGCCGTTTGGTTATTTGACAATGGGCTGCTTTTTGAAAAACAGAATTTTAGGCATTCTTATCCTCATTGTTGGAGGTGTGATACTCCTCTTTTGAATTATTCGACAAAATCACTTTTTATAGAAGTAACGAAAATCAAAGATAAACTCCTGAAAAATAATGAAAAGATTAATTGGGTCCCAGATCACATTAAAGATGGTCGTTTTGGTAAGTGGCTTGATGGCGCTCGTGACTGGGCTATCTCTAGGAATCGTTTCTGGGGTGCGCCAATTCCTCTATGGGAATGTAGCTGTGGGGAGACTTATTGTATTGGATCTGTGAAGGAGTTGGAGAAATTGTCGGGTGGTAAATTGCCGAAGAACAAAGGAAAATTAGACCTTCACAAGCCTTATATTGATAATATTAAAGTTAAATGTAAAAAGTGTGGGAAGAACGCTTCGCGTCTGCCTGACGTTTTGGATTGTTGGTTTGAAAGCGGAGCTATGCCTTACGCGCAGTTGCACTATCCATTTGAAAATAAGAAGTATTTTGAGGATAATTTCCCGGCTAATTTTATTGCAGAAGGTTTGGATCAGACTCGTGGATGGTTTTACACGCTTCATGTGTTATCTACGTTATTGTTCGACAAGCCGGCTTTCAAGAATGTTATAGTGAATGGAATTTTGTTGGCTAAAGATGGTGAAAAATTATCAAAGAGAAAGAAAAATTATCCTGATCCAACGTATTTATTTGATTCAAAAGGAGTAGATAGTTTGAGATATTTCTTGTACAGCTCTACGTCTCCACTCGGTGAGGATGTGAGGTTTTCGGAAGATCATGTTGATGAGGTGGTGAAGAAATTCACTCTTACTCTTTGGAATGTTTATAGTTTCTTTGTGACTTATGCGAATATAGATAAATTCAAGCCTTACGATGAGGCTAAGGCGGCTCGCTTCAAGCCATCAAACAAGCTGGATCAATGGATTTTGTCTGAGTTGAATGTTTTGATTGGTGAGGTTACTGAGAATATGGATAACTATAATCTTACTTGGGCGACTAGACCGATGCAGGATTTCTTGGAAAATTTATCTAATTGGTACGTCAGGAGATCAAGAAGAAGATTCTGGAAGAGTGAGAATGATGGAGACAAAGATCAGGCTTATCAGACTCTTTACGTAGTTTTGACTACTTTCTGTAAGGTACTTGCGCCGTTTATGCCTTTTATATCTGATGAAATTTTCATTAATCTTACTGGTAAGAAATCTGTTCATATGGAGGACTGGCCAAAACCAAGGGATTCTCAGATAAATGAGAAGTTGAATAGTGAGATGGCAGCGGTAAGAAAGGTCGTTAATCTTGGTCATAGTGTCAGGGGTAAGGCTAGGATCAAAGTTCGTCAACCTCTTCAGAAGGTTCAGATAGCTCTTCCTAGAGGAATTCAAAAGAAATGGATAAAAGATCAAACCGCTGTTGTTCTTGAGGAATTAAATGTAAAAGAATTAGAAATTGTTGATGAAGTGGGGGATATAATTGAACAGACTGCTATGCCTGATGCTAGAATCCTTGGTCCTAAATATGGCAAAGAGGTTCAGCAGATTATTCAGCAGGCGAAAAGCGGTAAATTTACTCTTCAGGTTGATGGAAAAGTAAAGGTTGGTAAATATATTCTTGAATCTAGTGAAGTAGAGGTTGGATTCAGAGGAAAGGAAGGATATGACGTTGAAAGTGAAGATGGTGTTGTAGTGATTCTGGATACAAATGTCAGCAAAGGACTTGTTCACGAAGGATATGCTAGGGAAATTGTCCGATATATCCAGGAAATGAGAAAAGAAGCTGGTTTTAATGTGTCAGATCGAATATATCTGCTTGTGAGAACTGAAGGTGAGATAGAGATGGCTGTCACAGAATTTGCAGATTACATTGAGAAAGAAACCTTGGCTATAGAGATCAGTCAGGCGGGTGAACTTGACTGTGATATTGCGAAAGACGTTGAAGTGGAGGGACAACCTGTTAAAATACTTGTGAGAAAAGTTTAACCAAATATATATGATGACAATATATCGTATCGTAATAGGAGTGTTGGTAAACGCGGGAGCTTTGTATGCTGTTACTGAATTTGTTGATGGAGTTACTTATACTGGAGGAATCAAGTTTTTTGTAATTGGAGGTCTTGTAGTTGGATTGATTAATGCTGTCGCTAAACCTGTAATAAAAGTTCTATCTCTTCCTTTCATTTTTATTACCGGTGGATTGTTTTTGATTGTTATTAATGCTGGAGTTCTGTGGTTTTTGAGTTACTTCCTCGGTGTAATTGAATTTAGGGATGTTAGTTTGCTATTCCCAAATTTAGGTAGTTATGCTATAGGAGCTGTTGTATTTGGTTTAGTAAACTTTATCGAAAATTTATTCTTAAAAAAACGAAAATAATATGCGTACTGCACTTTTTGTAACACAAATCATTTTCTCTCTATTATTGCTTATTGCTGTTTTGTCTCAGCAAAGAGGTGGTGGACTTTCTGCTACTTTTGGTGGACAAGGTAGTTTTCATGCAAGCAAGAGGGGAGCTGAAAAAGTATTACATATAGCGACGGTTGTGTTGGCAACTTTGTTTGTTTTGAACTCAATCGCGTTCCTATTTTTTCAATAAATATGAAATTATTTCGCAAATTGGGGAAGGTTTTTAGATCCTATAGTGATTTTGATAAGGCTGTAAGTTTTGGAGCTTTAGGAATCATTGTTTTGATGTTTATCAAGATGCTAATTTTCCCTTATGGTCTTTTTAATTTTGGAAAGGTTGATATTTATACTGAAGGTCTTGTGAGTGTGAATGGGTTTCAGAATTTGAATCCTCTTTTTGTTGATTACAACATTACTGATCGTGAGGTTTCTAGGTTGGTTTTTTCTGGATTGATGAAATACGATCCAAAAACTGATGCTGTTATTAGTGATATGGCTGATTTGACTATAGATGAGTCGAAGACTGAATATACTTTTATATTGCATGATGGAATTAGATGGCATGATGGGGAGCTTTTGACTACTGATGATGTGTATTTTACTTTTGCTGAGGTTGTTCAGGATCCTACTTTTGCGAATGAAATTTTGAAGGCGAATTTTGATGGGGTTCAAATTGAAGTGATTGACGAAAAGACGATAAAATTCAAGATGGATAAACCTAATATATTCTTTGTCACTAGTTTGACGACTGGGATTTTGCCGAAGCATATATTGCAGGATGTCCCTGTTATGGATCTTCTTCAGCATGAATTTAACAAGAATCCTGTGGGTAGTGGTCCTTACAAAGTTTCTGAGCCGATACAGGTTTTTAAGGATGGTAGGATGCAGGTCACTTTGGAGATGAATAAGGAGTATTATGGTGCTAATCCAAAACTGGATCATTTCAGATTTATTTCTTATCCTTCCGAAGAACAACTTCTTGGGCAGATGAATTCTGTGAATGGTATTGTCAAGATTTCGGGGGAATATGCTTTACAAGTGAAGGAGGCTGGAGGTTTTGTTTTGATCCCTTATGAGCTTCCACAGTATATGGCTGTTTTTATAAATATGGATTCTCCAAACTTTGAAGATGAAAAGGTTAGGATTGCTTTGCAGAAATCTGTATTCAAAGACGATCTGATTGCTCAATTGTCAGACAAGGTGCCTGTCGATACTCCTCTTCTTGAGTTGGATAATACTGATGAATGGATATACCAACCGAGCATGGATGTTGCTAATGGTGCTATCTTTGATGTTGGGTATACGTATGACAGCATCGATTCTAAATACAGAACGGATGAGGATGGTTCAACTTTGCTTTTAAATTTGATTGCGAGAGAGTTCCCTGAAGGGACTCAGCAGGCTGATGAAACTGATGTGGTTGTAAATTATTTGGAAAAACAGTGGGAGGATATTGGTATAGAAATTGAGGTTGAATTGCTTCCTGTAGATAAATTGAATGAGAGAATTATGGATAGAAGTTATGATTTATTGTTTATAGGTCAAACTCTTGGTTACAATTTTGACACTTATAGTTATTGGCATTCTACGCAGGTTGGGGCTAATGGTTTGAATCTGTCTAATTATAAGAGTTTTCAGGTTGATAGTTTGATTGAAAATGTGAGAATGACTTTTGACGCTGGTAAGCGTAAAACTGAGCTTAAAGAGATGGCTAAACAGATAGCCGCAGATGTTCCGGCTATATTCTTGTACAAACCAATCTATTATTATGCTTCTGATGGTAAGGTTGAGGGGATAAATATGGATGGAGTTGCGTTTCCGTCTGATAGATTCTCGTATATTGCTGATTGGTCTTTCGTTATTTATGAAGAGGAAAATAGTGAATTGGAATAGTATTTCACCTTTACTTCTTGGTGGATTTTCGCTATTTATTAAGGGCTAGGTGCTTCTTTTGCGAAGCAAAAAAGCGCCGGAGCACGCTTAAGGAGCGTGCGACTGTGCAACAAAAAGTAATTAATAAAATTGTAAACTATGAAAGTAATACTAAATGAAAATGTTCAAAAACTTGGTTATAGGGGAGATATCGTTGATGTAAAAGATGGTTATTTCAGAAATTTTCTATTTCCAAAGAAACTAGCAGTTGTTGCTACAAAAAAGATGGTTGCTTTGGCTGCAAAAAGAAGAGAAAAGATGGTTATGGAGAAAGAACAATTGATGGAGAATGTGAAGGAAGTTATGGCTAAGATCAGTGGTTTGAAATTGGAGTTTGCGGCTAAGGTTACTGCTGAAGGTAAGGACACTTTATATGCTGCGTTGGGTGAAGATGTTGTTATTGCTGCTATAAGAGCTGCTAGTAACGTTCAAGTGGAAAAGAAACATGTTAAATTTGTAGAACCGATTAAAACTCTTGGTGAACATAAGGTAACTATTGATTTTGGTGGAGATAACAAGGTCGAAGTTACTGTTAATGTAGTCGCTGAATAATATGAAAGTTTTAGGAGTAGATTACGGGAGTAAGAGGGTGGGGATTGCTTCTGGTGATTTGAGTAATAAAATTGCTTTTCCAAAGGAGGTTCTAGCCAATAAGACTGAAGATCAATTGCTTTCTGCTTTATTGAGTTTGTGCGAGGATGAGGGGTACGGGATTGTGGTTTTTGGTGCGCCTTTTCATATGAATGATGAGGAAAGTCCTATTTATAAGGAAGTTGCTGGTTTTGTGGAGAAATTCAAAAAAGCTTCTGTTGAGAGTGGGTTGGAATTGCAAGTTGAGTTGTTTGATGAGCGACTTTCTAGCTTTGAAGCTGATCAGTTGATGGAGGATTTCAAGGGGAAAAAGGTTCGTATGAAAGAAGGGGATAGGGATATGTTGGCTGCGAAAGTTATCCTGGAGAGGTGGTTCGAGAGGGAAAGTGAATAATGGGCTTGAGGGTTGGTGCCCGGGGTTGACTTCTTTCGCTTTTTTGTTATAATCATTCCTTGATGTAACTCATGAATTGAATTAGACTAATCGGGTATGAAAGATTTACTTGTAACAGTAGGGACAATATTGGTTTCAGCAGTATTGATTACAGCTGCTTTGGCTGCTTTTTTTAGGTTTAAAAGTCGCCTAAAGAGATCTGCTGAAAAAAAGACTGTTTTGCATATAAGTGTGCCGAAAGAAGTTGAAACAGGTCCTATTGTTGCTGAGCAGATTTTTTCTGCAATTCATGGTGTTTATAGGGAGCTTCCCCTGATAAAGAGGATTTTTGGCCAGATTCAAGATTCTGTTAGTTTTGAAATATCTACTGTTAATAAATCTATCAATTTTTATGTAGCTTTCCCTGAGAGACTTCGAAATTTGGTTGAAGGGCAGATTTATGCTCAATATTCGGATGCAGAAATTTTGGAGGTTGAAGATTATACAAGGATGCTGAGTAAGGAAACTTATCAGCATGCTATAGGTGCGGAGCTTGGATTTACTGATGCGGATGTTTTCCCAATAAAAAGGTATACGCAATTTGAAGACAAGTTGTCGCGTGTTGCCGTAGATCCCTTATCTAGTATTACTTCTACTCTTACCAAATTTAGTCATCCTTCAGAGCAGGCTTGGATACAGATAGTTGTAACGCCTTTGGCTGATAGATGGAAAATAATATTGATTAAATGTGTGAAGCTTATAAATAAAGGTTTTTTAATGAGTATGGATTGGTTCCAGAACACGTATGCGAGAGTATTCATCACGAGGAAATTGTGGCCGAAATTTGTGTTTCTACCTCTTTATGTTTACTTCTGGGTGAGAGGTGTTTTTGTTAGAGGTGGAGTAAAGAATATTCTGAAGAAATCAGATTCGATGATGCTTGATGATGATGATGTTGAGGAGCAAATGGCTATGAGGTCACATGAAAGAGAGTCGGCTTCAGATGCCTGTATGGATAAGGTTGTACGTCTTTTGTATGATGTGAATATAAGGTTGGTATATGTTCCTAACGAATCGAATAAAGAAAAGACAGATGCTAAAATTAGAGAAATGGCTGGAAGTTTTAAACAATTTAATCAGCCTCATTTAAATGGTTTTGAGATAAAGAAGATAGAAAAAGGGTCTCAAATCGTGTCCAAGTTTAGAAGGAGAGATGTTGAAGACGGACTGATTATGAGTAACGAGGAATTGGCTACTATTTACCATCTACCCAGTATTACGGTGAAGACTCCTAATATTACTTGGGTTAGAAGTAGAAAATTGGAACCGCCTATAGATCTCCCTGTAAGAGAGAACACTTCTGAAGAGGAAGGATATACCTTGATTGGTAATACCAATTTTAGAGGTAGTAAGGTTGAATTTGGGATAAAGGATAAAGATAGGGGAAGACACATTTATATTATTGGTAAAACTGGTATGGGTAAATCGACTTTGCTTGAGAACATGATTTATTCTGACATTATGGAAGGGAAGGGTGTTGGGGTTGTAGATCCGCATGGTGATCTTGCTGATACTGTTCTTGGGTTTATTCCACCGAGTAGGACTAATGATGTTGTTTTGATTGAGCCTTCTGACCGAGATTTCCCAGTTGCCTTCAATATGCTTGAAAATATTGACCCTGCTTTTAACACTATTGTTTGTAGTGGTATTGTTGGTATTTTCAAAAAGATTTACGCGGACAGTTGGGGGCCTAGACTTGAGCATATTTTGAGGAATACTATTTTGTCTTTGCTTGAATATCCTGGGACTACTATGCTCGGCATTACTAGGATTCTTCAGGACGACCAGTTCAGAAAGAAAGTTGTCCCAAAAATAACAGATCCGATTGTGAAAAGTTTTTGGGTGAATGAGTTTGAAAAGATGCAAGAAAAGATGAGGATTGAGGCTATTTCTCCGATTTTAAATAAGGTTGGACAATTTTTGTCGAGTCCTATTATTCGAAATATTGTTGGGCAGCCCAAGAGTGCTATTGATTTGAGGTTTGCTATGGATAAGGGAAAGATTGTAATAATTAATCTTTCTAAGGGTAAGATTGGGGAAGATAACTCAACTCTTTTGGGTTCAATGTTTATTACGAAATTTCAGCTTGATGCTATGAGTAGAGCGAATACTCCTGAAAAGAATCGTAAACCTTTCTATCTGTACGTAGATGAGTTCCAGAATTTTGCGACCGATGCTTTTGCGACGATTTTGTCTGAGGCTCGTAAGTATAAGTTGAGCCTTACTATGGCGAATCAGTATGTTGCTCAGATGTCGGATGAAGTGAAAGAGGCTGTGTTTGGTAATGTGGGAACTGTTATGTCTATGCAGGTTGGTTACGATGATGCGGAATATATATCTCAACAGTTTGGTGAGGAAATTCTACCACCTGACTTGGTGGGGATGAGTAAATTTACAGCCTATACGCGTCTTCTCATCGACAATATGCCTTCAAAGACGTTCTCGTTTGATACTTTGCCTCCAACGGCTGACGAGCCAAATGTAGAGCGTGCAGAAAAAGTTAGGAAAGTAAGTCGAGAAAGATACTCAACCGATAGAAAAATCGTTGAGGATAAGATCATGAGATGGAGTGGAGTGGGGGAGGATGAAAACCATCTAACGAAGTAGTGGTTCAATTCCTGGAAGCATTTTTCCTTCTAGAAACTCTAACGATGCGCCGCCTCCTGTCGAAATGTGAGTGAATGAATCTGAGGGGATATTAAATGATTTTATGGCGTTTATAGTATCACCTCCTCCAATGATTGAGGTGACATTACTTTTCGCGATACATTCTGCTATTGTGCGAGATCCTTCTTGGAAAGGTTTCTTTTCAAATACTCCGACTGGGCCATTCCAAATTACTGTTTTTGAATCTGCTATCATATTACAGAATTTTTCTGCGCTCCATTTACCAAGGTCAAACGCCTTCATATCTCCTATAAAGTCTTCTACTCCTACATTTGCTGTTTCTGTGTCGTCCGTACATTCATCTGCTGCAACTAGGTCGTGTGGAAGAATTATCTTGGTTTTATACTCCTGGCAGTCCATCATTATTTCTTGTGCGAGTTCGACCATGTCGTGCTGAACAAGAGATTCTCCTAAGTTGTAGCCTGAAGCTGTTAAAAAGGTGTTTCCAATTCCTCCTCCTACTAGAATGTGGTCAGCTTTTCCTATGAAGTTTTTGATTACGCCTATTTTTGAGTCCATTTTTGCTCCACCAAATATTATTGTTAATGGGTGGCTTGGATTGTCTAAAACTTTACTGAGTTCTTCAATTTCTTTTTCCATCAGTAGGCCTGCGTATGCTGGTATGTATTCTGCTACTCCTGCTGTTGATGCGTGTTTGCGATGAGCTGTTCCGAAGGCATCATTTACATAAATATCTGCTAGTGATGCTAATTCTTTCGAAAATTGAGGAGTGCATTCTGTCTCGTCTGCACGAAATCGTATATTTTCTAGCATCAACACTTCTCCTGGCTTCATTTCTTCAACCTCGTGGTGTGCGGTGTCGCTTGTTATGGCGTCGATTTTTTTGACTGGTTTGCTGAGAATTTTTTCTAACGCTCTCGCTATTGGGTCGAGCCTGAGCTCGTCGACGATTTCTCCTTTTGGACGACCGAGATGACTTACTATAATTAGTTTAACGCCTTTTTCTAACAGGTAGTTGATTGTTGGAAGTGCTTCTTGAATACGAGTGTCATCAGCGACTTCTCTGTATCCGTTTTCGTCTGGTTCCGTGAGTGGTGTGTTAAAATCTACCCTGAGAAGGACGCGTTTGCCGTTGATGTCTTGTAGGTCTTTGATTGTTTTTAGGTTCATCTTTGTGGGGTGAGGATATTTTGGCTTCATTTTACCTCTCTACATCGTTGATATCAATGGTTGTATTTTGTGACTAAATGAGACGTCACCCTTTCAAATTGCCCCCTATGTCTGATCTTGTTGCGTTTATTGTTGTGTTTAGCGTTGTCATCATTCTATCCATGTCTTCGAAGTCTCTTACTCTGGTTGGGAATATTGGTGAATTGAAATTACTGCCAGATTCTTGCCAATTTTGAAAGCTTTGTTCTTTTTGATCAGGGACTTCTTCAACTACACTTAATGATTGTTTTGAACTTGGATCTGGTGTTTGATCATCGTTTGGTTCTAAATGTCTTGCTGTGTCTGGTGTCATGATAATTTTTGTTAAATAAATAAATAAAATAGACCTCTTCTTGATTCTGTGAGAGGCCTTCTGAAAACTATTGTATATTAAGGCCTCACAGGGAAATGAGGATGACGATTGTCAGCAGAATTGAAATAACAGCTCTTGAGAAAGAGTTTTTTTGGTGAGTTGTGAATTTTGAGCTGTCTGTTTGCATGTTTTTTAGTTTTACCCTGCATTATGAAACGGGTAACAGATCTAAATGTTACAAATTTGCCTGAATTAATGAAGCTAATGCGTATGATTTGCCTTTGTTTAGTCCTTTTTTTGAGGCTCTGTTTTCTGCCTGGGTTTTTGTATCACAGGTTAATACACCAAAGATTACTGGGGTTTCCAATTTGAGTTGTACGTCCATTAGTCCTCGGAAGGTTTGGTCACATACTTGGTTGTAGTGGTCTGTTTCTCCTTTGATTACAACTCCTAGGGCGATGACTGCGTCTGGGTTTGATCTTTTAATTTCCTTTTGAGCTGCGTATGGGAGTTCGAAGGCCCCAGGTACGCGCAAAAGTTTTATGTTTTTCTTTCTGACTCCGTTTTGGAGAAGAGTTTCTTCTGTATTCTGATAGAGTTCGAGTCCGATTGTTTCGTTGAAATAGGGGAGGATTATGAGTATTTCAAGTTTTTCTCCTCCGGGTACGTTGTGTTTTGTTTTGCTTTTAATTTCCACGTGCTTCGAGTAGTGATTTTAAATATTTTGCAATAGCGTCAAATTCTAGATTTACTTTATCTCCAACTTTTGCTTCTGACAAGTTTGTTGTTTTTAACGTGTGATCAACTAGACTAACTTCAAAGAAGTCATTGGATAGATTGCTTATAGTCAAGCTAACTCCATTTAGTGTCACTGATCCTTTATTTGATAGTAATTGTCGAAATAATTCTGGATAAATGATGCGAAGAATTGTTTGGGTACTTGCTTTATCGACGTTTATTATTTCTCCTGTCGTGTCGACGTGACCTTGCACCAGGTGTCCGTCTAATCCTTGTCCAAAAGTGAGGGGTGGTTCTAGGTTGACCGTATCTTCTTCTTTGATGTCTTTTAATTTTGTTGCTTGAAGAGTTGTGTTCATTATATTGAAATGAGCTGAATTGGAGTCTTTTTTTATGATTGTTAAACAGACTCCATCTACGGCAATAGAAGATCCGATGTTTTTGTTTTCAAAAATATCTTTAGCTTCGATGATCAAGGTTGTTGTTTCGTCATCATTTTCTAATTTTTTAATTTTCCCGGTCGTTTGGATTATTCCAGTGAACATGTGTTGTTTTTTAGTTTGGGGGACGAATTGTAACTTAAATTTTAGATAATTGTAAGAAAAATTTTAATTAAAATTAAGTAATTCTTAAGGTTGGTGATGTATGAATGTATATGAAATTATTTTTAACCCAAAAAAAGATGAGAAGTCTGAACAAAACGATGCTGATTGGGCATCTGGCTGCTGATCCAGAGTTGAAAAAAACGTCCTCTGGGATTGCGGTAGCTTATTTCCCGGTGGCGACAAATCGCGACTGGATTACCAGCGATGGTGAGAAAAAAGAAGCTGTTGATTACCACAAAGTGATTGCGTGGAGAAAGTTGGCGGATATTTGTGCTCAGCATTTGGCGAAGGGAAGTCCGGTTTATATTGAAGGTCGCTTGCAAAACACTTCCTATGAAGACAAGGATGGAAAGAAACATTACGGAACAGAAATTGTTCTGGATGAGCTCAATGTTCTTGTTTATAAAAGGAAAAAAGATGGGATTGAAGTTAATGTGAAAAATGTTTCTGAAGATAAAAATGAAAAGTAAAAATAGATTCTTCTAGACTACAGGAGGTGGTTTTCCTATAATGGTTAAGACTTTCTTAACCTTAAGCCCTATGTTCAATACCAAAAAAACCTTCTTTGTGATTATTCTTGTGTCGATCCTTTTATTTTCAACATCGTGTTCTCTCCTTAGAAAAAAAGAATTGCCACCTCCTGTAAACAATACTGAAAAGAGTCTCGTTATATACAATATGTATGATAATAAGGATATTTTTGAGCCTATGATCCAAGAATATTTCAAAGAGAATCCTTATGTTAGGGTTGATTATTATGAATTTGATAATTTTAAAGAGTATGAAAAAAGGATATTGAATGAACTTGCAGAAGGGGAGGGGCCGGATATATTTGCTATGCCTAATTCGTGGTTCATAAAAAATAAGAAGAAATTATCTACTATGCCTTCTTCCGAGGGAAATCCTACGGCTTTTAGAACTATTTTCGTAGAGGCTGCTGCTAACGATCTCATCACTACTGATAATAATGGCGTTGAGCAGGTTTATGGTTTGCCTTTGTATGTTGATACTCTTGGTATTTATTACAACAAAGATCATTTTGAGGACGCTATCCCAACTAGAGGAAAGCCTGCGTCTACATGGGATGGTATAAAAAACGATGTTTATTTACTTACTAAGGAGGGGGCGTCAGCTAACTCTTTTGAGGTATCTGGTATAGCCCTAGGTGTGACTGAGAATGTTTCTAACGCGTTGGACGTGTTGTTCGCTATGATGATTCAATATGGAGATGTCTTTTATGATGAGAGTATGTCCAAGGCTACTTTTGCTTCTTATACTTCGGGTAGTGGTAGGCCTTCGACAGAGGCTGTTAATTTGTTTACTAGTTTTGCGGATAGTTCACAGAAATATTATGCTTGGAATGAATATCAAGCTTCTAATTATGACAAAGGAGATATATCTGCTTTTGCAGCGGGAGAGGTTTCTATGATTTTTGGTTATGCCGGTACTTACGAAGAAATTCTTTCTGAGAGGAGTAGGCTCAAAGCTAATCAAGTGGATGTTATTGATATCGGTTCGATAGCTTCGGCTCCAATGCCACAGATTGAAGATCCTGCTGTTTCTACAGAGAAGAGGGATACTTACGCTGAGTACTTTGCGTTTGGAGTGTCTAGAAATTCTGAGTATCCAGATGTTGCGTGGAATTTCTTAACATCTTTGTCTACTCCTAATAACGCTTCTACGTATTTCGATGCTACTCATAGACCTACTAGTTTGCGTAATCTTATACCGGATCAGTCAAAAGATCCTATGTATGGAACATTTGTTAAACAAGTTGGTTATGCGGAGACTTTTCCTGTGGTCGATTATTTGTTATTTAGGGAGATGATGGACGCAGCGATGAAATCTATAAACACTGGTACTCCTATTGGTAGTGCCTTAAATGCCGTTGAAGACAGGGTTTCAAACTCGTTGCCTAAGGGTGGACTTATAGTGCCTATCGATCCAGACTATGTGTCTCCTGAGAGTTTGCAGGAATAGATGTTAATTGAGGAGATTTTTGTATCCGTTGAGGAATTCTTTTGTTGTCATTTCTGATTTTCCTTCTACTTGAAGTTTTTTTGGTATTACCAAGGAGTCTTTTGAATAAAATCCGAAGGTGTCTTTGTCTAAGTTTTTTATTGCTCCTGGTTTTCCTGCCGTTTCTTCTTTTAGGATTTCTATTTCTGGAATTTTCACTCTTTTGCCTTTTAAAATCGTATAGGTTGATGGCCATGGATTTAACGCTCTCACTTGGTTCAAGATTTCTTTTCCTGTTTTGTTCCAGTCTATTTCGCCGTCTTGTTTTGTGATTTTAGAGCAGAATGTTGCTTTGTTGTGTTCTTGTGGAATTGGCGTTAGAACGTCATCTTTTATATCTTGTAGCGCCATTGGGAGTATTTCTGCGGCGATTCTGGCTAACTTGATTGATAATGTTTCTATATTTTCATCTTCTGCTATTGTTACTCTTTTTATCAAAATAATAGGTCCGTGATCCAGTTCTTCGTCTAGTTTCATTATCGATATTCCCGTTTCTGTATCTCCATTCAAAATAGCTTCTTGAATAGGGGATGCTCCTCTGTACCTTGGAAGGAGTGATGGATGGACATTTATACAGCCAAAGGTTGGCAAATCTAATAATTCTTCAGGGATTATTTCTCCATATGCTACCACTACGATTGCGTCAGGAGATTCTTCTTCGAGTTCTTCTATGAAATCAGCATCAATCTTCTTTGGTTGGTGAATTTTTAGCCCCAATTCTTCGGCAATTACTTTGACAGGAGAAGGAGTAATCTGATTTCTGTTACCAGGTTTGTCAGGTTGAGTCACAACGGATGTTATGTCTATATTCCTATCGTTGTGCAGTGACTCTAGTATAGGGACTGCAAATAATGGTGTTCCAAAGTAAGAAATTCTCATGACAGAAATATACAACAAGCTTTGAGTTAATAACACTTGATTTATTTTCGGAATACAGTATAATATCGCCTATGCAAAATTTAGAGTACGAACAATTATTTGATGAAGTAAAAAAGGCACAAGATATCCTTGTTGTTGGTCATAGAAAGCCAGATGGGGATGCACTTGGGTCAATGTGTGCTATGAAGATTTGGTTGGACAGGATGGGGAAGAAGGTTGACCTTGGATGTGTTGACAAACCAACAAACAAATATTCTTTTTTGCCTCACGTAGAAGATGTGAAGAAAAACGTTGATCCAAATAATTATGACTTAGTTATTTTAGTTGATTGTGGGGCTCATTACATGACCGATTTTCATGAAAAACATCCAGAAATACTATCTTTTAATAATCCAAACAAGAGGCCTTTTATTGTAAATATCGATCATCATGCTTCGAATGATATGTTTGGACATTTGAATGTTGTCGAAATAGAAAGTGCGTCAGCAACAATGATAATTTTCAAGATTTTTTCTTATCTTGATGTTAGTGTTACTCCTGATATGGCTACATGTTTGTTGACTGGTATATACAATGATACTGGAAGTTTTATGCACTCAAACACCTCTTTGGAGGTGTATCAAGTTGCGGCTGAATTACTTAGTCGAGGAGCTAAGGTTGCGCCGATTATTAGAGCTCTTTTCAAAACCAATACGCTTTCTTCATTGAAATTACTTGGAAAGGCTTTTTCGAAAGCTGAAATTACAAAAGATAATTTTATTTGTTCAGTTATTACTGAGGAGGAGGCGAAAGGGGATGATGGTCAGACTGACCAGCTTTCTGGTGCGGTTGATTATCTGAATATGGTCCCTGGTGTTGATTTTGCATTACTTGTTCAGGAGGATAGAAAAAGTGTAAAGGGATCGTTCAGAACCAGAAAAAACAACGTGGATTTGTCGGAGATTGCAAAGCAATATGGAGGTGGTGGACATCCAAAAGCAGCTGGTTTTACAATAGACAAAGCTTCTTTCAATTTATAAGACCTTGTGTTAAATTTGTGCTTGAGTTTTTTTAACCCTCCTCCTATGGTGAGATCAATTTTCGCAGGTTTAATTACGATTATTTTTAATTTCGTGTTTTTGGCATCTTTTATATTGTTCGTACTATTGAATACCTTGTTGAATGTTGATTTTTACGAAGGATCTTTGTCCGAAAGTTTGTATGAAGCGACGGTTGATGTAGTTACAACTTCTGTTGCTGGCTCTCAGGAGGATATAGATATTAAATTTTCCGAGGCTGATTTTGAAAAAGTTTTGAGAGAAACCATAACTGCGGAAGATTTTGAGAATATCTTAGTCCCGTTTGTGGAGAATTTGGTTGAGCCTGAGTTTGATGAAACTGGTGTTGCCGTGATTGAGGTGGATTTCTCAGAAATTGTTGATAAGCTTCCGAATTTTGTTAGCACTCTTTCTTCGTATTTGTTTGATACTATTGCGCCTTGTGAGGTTGGAGTGGTTCCTAGTGATGAGAATTTCTGTATTCCAGATGGTGTTCCTGAAGAAGACTTTAAGAACCAGGTTACTCAAGTGTTGAACACTCAGATTTTAGAGGACATACCTTCTAAGTTGACTGTTTTTGAACTGCGTGAGGGGGATTTGCATCTTTTTGCTGGTTATGAATTGAATAAAGATTTTTTGTGGACTGTTTGGTGGGCGACTTTCATGGTGCAAATTTTACTACTTCTTGTTATAGCTTTGATTATTTTAAAACCTTTACATAGAGTTATTCGATGGGTTGCGAAACCACTGATGTCTGGAGCAATTCTTACTGGAGTCTTGTTCATGGCGTTGTATCATGCTCCGAAATTGATTAATAACATGGCCGCGAGTGACAAGGCAGGGGATAGTTTTAATACTGAGCAGGCACAATCTGTAATGTATTTCTTGAGTGACTTCTTGGGGTTATTGGCGACGAAGGCGTTGATGTATAGCGCTGCAATATTTGTAATAGGGCTTTCAATTTATGTATTTGGTCTTTTATTAAAACACCACGAGCATGAGTAATCTAAATAAGATTTATAAGGAAATGGGGGATTGTAATAATTGCCAGTTGTGTAATGGGCGTACCAACGTAGTTCCTGGTTACGGACACGAGAAGGCTCGGATATTGTTTATTGGGGAGGGTCCTGGCAAGGATGAGGATTTGCAAGGAAAGCCTTTCGTTGGTGCTGCTGGTAAGTTTTTGACTACTTTGATTGAGAGTATTGGCCTGACTCGTGAGGATGTTTATATTACTAATGTTGTTAAGTGTAGACCTCCTGAAAATAGAGATCCATTTCCTGAAGAGATAAGTGCGTGTTGGCCTTTTTTAATTCGGCAGATAAAAGCAATAGAACCTTTGGTTATTGTTACTTTGGGAAGGCATTCCATGGGTAGGTTTCTTCCTGATTTGAAGATTTCCGAGGCTCATGGTTGTCCAAAATTATACAAAGGAATATGGTCTGAAAAACAAGTTTATATTCCTCTCTACCATCCTGCGGCGGCTTTGTATGATCCTAGGAAAAGGGAAGTGCTGTTGGAGGATTTCAAGGTAATCCCAAAGGTTTTAAAAAAACTATCACAACAAAAAGATGGTGCATAAAAATTATTTATTGATATTGTTGTTGGCTGGCGTTCTTGCTTGGATAGCTTTTGTTACAGTTATATTCAAATTTAATCCTTACGAGTCTACTTCTGTAGCCTTGGCTTTTTTCTATTTAAGTTTGTTGATTGCTTTGAGTTGTACTTTTACTTTATTTGGATATTTCTTTCGTATTTGGCTTTATAAAAATGAGATTTTTTATTTGCATATAAATATCTCGTTGAGACAAGGTGTGCTTTTAAGTTTAATAGCTGTTAGTTGTTTAATCCTTCTGATGTTGAACGTTTTGACTTGGTGGTCTGGAGGTCTTTTGATAGCTGCTGCGGTTTTGCTGGAGTTTTATTTTGCTTCAAGGGAGGAGTTCTGAGTATTCTATGTCTTCTGTCATTCTCCAACTTCCTATTGGCCAAAAAACAATCCATGCTTTTCCTTCTATATTTTCTTTTGGAACGAATGCTTCTTCTATTCCGTCGCTACACCCTTCAGATAGTGGATTTTTGAAACAACTTCTTGAATCTGTACTTGAGTTTCTGTTGTCTCCCATCATGAAATATTCGTTTTCTGGAACCTGGAAAATAGTAGATCCTTTGGGGAATGTTACTGTGTTTCTTTTGTTTGAAGCGTTTAGATATGTTTCGTCTATTTTTGTTCCTGTTGGGTTTTCTTCATTTGTTACGTAAACTTCACCGTTCAATATTTCAATTGTTTCTCCAGGAAGTCCAATAATTCTTTTTACGAAATATTTTTCATCAGAAAGTCTTGGCTTGAAGATAACGATATCTCCTCTTTCTGGATCATTGAGGTAGTATCCGGCTTTGTTGATAATTACTTTCTCTCCGTAATCTCTGACGCACTCACCATTGATCAGGTTTAGATTGTCACACATTGATGGTCCGTAGATGTCAAATGGTGTCACTAGAAATTTTTCAACCAACAAAACTATACCAAAAACGATGGCCACATTTATCACAAGGTCTAGTAGCCAAAGTCCAATTTTCTTCATATCTTCTTTTTTCATCCCCTGCATACTAATAGCTTCATTGCAAAAGTAAAGATAAAATATTATAATTCAATCATGAGTTTAAAGTACCTTACGTACAGAAGACATTTGGATGAAGGAGAGGAGATTTTTTATGTAGTTAATAGGCATTGGTTTATTTTGAAGAAGAAAACTTGGAAGCCGGTTTTGTTTGGAATACTGCCTCCGGTTTTGGTGTTTTATCTCTTTCCTATGTTTTTCATTGTTTGTTTGGTGTGGCTTATAGCAGGACTTACGAATTTTGCTATTAAGTTTATGGAGTATCATTATGACTGTTTATTGGTGACTAATATTGGGGTTATAGATATTGAGAGGAGAGGGATTTTTGACAATACATCAAAAAGAATTGAGTATCATATGATTGATGGTATTTCTTATACAATACAAGGATTTCTTCCTACTGTTTTGAATTATGGTGATATAGTTATTGATAAAATGGGAATGGGGATGCAGATTAATCTAGCTGATGCTGCTAATCCGAGAAAGGTTGATAGAATAATAATGAAGTATCAGGAAAAATTTATTAAAGAGAAGTCTTTCACTGATCATGAAACTCTCAAAGGTATGCTTGCGGAGATGATAGCTACGCATGCGAAAGAAAATGGAATATTTAATTCTGATAACAGTTAATATATGTTCTATACAATCCTGGCCGGTGGTTTTGTTGTTTTATTCCTGGCCTTGTTTTTTGTGTCTTGGCTGAATTGGAGAAAGAAGGTTGGGTTTTCCAGTAGTGATCAGAAATATATTTCGAAGCATTGGTCTGCCGTATCGGAGGCATTGAATAGCAATCAGTCTATCGCTGTGATAAATGCTGATAAGCTTCTTCACTATGCTTTGGGGAAGAGAGCTGGGGGGAAGTTTGATGGGTTGTCTTTTGGTGAAATGCTGAAAAAAAGCGATGCTTATTTCGCTGATATAAATGCTGTTTGGAGAGCTCACAAACTTCGGAACAGGATCGCTCATCAGATTGATGTAAAGTTGAATAATTCAGAAGTGAAAAGCGCGATCTCATCTTTCAAAAGAGCTTTAAGGGATTTAGGGGCTAACATTTAATTATGAATTTCGTATTAGGCATTTGTGGCTATCCCGGGTCTGGTAAAAGTGAAGTTTTGAAAATCCTTCATGGTATGGGGTGGCATGTCATAGATGCCGATAAGGTTGTTCATCGATTGTACGAGAAAGGACAACCTGGACAAAGGAAGATTCTTGATTTTTTTGGTGAGGAATTTATTTCCAAAGATGGTTCCGTCAACAGGTCTAAACTTAGAAAAGTTGTTTTTGCTAATACGAATAAGCTGAAGATATTGAATGTTCTTATCCATCCGTTGGTTTTTAATGAGATTTCAAAAGAATTATCTAAGTTGGACGGGGTTAATGTTGCCATAGAGGCGGCTTATTTTGAAGGTAAGTATTTGAAGAAATTGGTTGATAAGATTGTCGTGGTTGAAAGACCAAAGATTGAGATAAAAGATTTTTTTAACATCTTGCCTAAAAAGGCTGATGGGAGGGTATTAAATAATTCAACTTTGAAGGACTTGGAAAAACAGGTTATAATCCAGGTTGAAAAATTAACTTCTTAAATAATATGGCAGATATTGAAGCTGTAATTGGGCTGGAGATTCACGCACAGATCTCGACTAAAACAAAGATGTTTTGCAGGTGTGACAACGATTCTTTTGATAAATCTCCAAACATAAATACTTGTCCTGTTTGTACTGGGTTTCCGGGTATGTTGCCTGTGTTGAACGATGAGGCTTTGCAAAAAGGGATTTTGGCCGCATTGGCTTTGAATTGTCATGTGAATGAGTTTTTTAAATTTGATAGAAAAAATTATTTTTATCCAGATTCTCCAAAGGGTTTTCAGATATCTCAGTTTGATGAACCTATCTCTGAGAAAGGATCGATTGAGATCAAAACCTCAAACGGGGACAAGAAAATCAATATTACGAGATTGCATTTAGAAGATGATGCAGGAAAATTAACTCATGTAAAGGGTGGGACGTTGGTTGATTTCAACAGGGCAGGGACTCCTTTGATGGAGATTGTTAGTGACCCTGACATGAGGTCTTCTGAAGAGGCTTCTTTGTATGCTAGGGAAGTCCAGAAAATATTGAGATATATTGGTGCAAGTGAAGCTGATATGGAGAAGGGGATGATGAGGTTTGATGCATCTGTTTCTATTCGTGAAAAGGGTAGTAAAGCATTGAATGCTCGAAGTGAGATTAAAAATTTGAATTCGTTTAAGGCTCTTGAAAACGCTATAGATTTTGAGATTGATCGACAAAAAGCTTTGTGGGATCAAGGGGAGGTTCAGACTCAAGACCTGACTGTTGGATGGAATGATGACAAACAAGAGATCTACGTAATGAGAACCAAAGAGGGGAGTGATGATTATAGATATTTTCCTGAACCAGATATTCCTCCTGTTATTATTTCGAAGAAGCAAATTGAAGAAATGAGAAAAAAATTACCGGAATTGCCAGCTCAAAAGGCGCAAAGGTTCAAGAAGCAATATGGATTAAGCGATGAGGATGTTAGGATTTTGGTCTCAGATGTTTTGTTGGCTAATTATTTTGAAGAAGTTGTCGATGTTTGTGGTGATGTTAAATTAGCGAGTTCTTTTGTGTTAACTATTCTGATGAAGCATTTGAATGAGGAACTTATCTCTGTTAATGAGCAGAAGATTACTTCCGCAATGATGGGTGGTTTACTTAAGATGGTTAAGGATGGAGGGATTTCGAACAATGTTGCAAAGGGGGAGGTTTTCGAAGAAATGTACAAAACTGGAGATGATCCGGCGAAGATTGTTAAGAAAAAGGGACTTGAGCAGATTAGTGATTCATCTGAAATAGAAGAAGTTTGCAAGAAAGTTGTGAAGGCGAACCCATCTGTCGTAGAGGATATAAAAAATGGTAAGGACAAGGCTATAGGAGCCTTGATAGGTCAGGTCATGAAAGAGATGAAGGGAAAGGCTAATCCATCGATAGTGGACGAAATGGTGCGAAAAATGCTATAATAATAGAGTAAATTAAACCCAAATTCCTATGTTTGAAACTTCTGCAGATATAATGCGCATGTCTTTCGGTATTGGATTCCTTGTTTTAGTGGTTTTCATATCAATGGCTTTGCTTTACGTGATCTTTATTTTAAGAGATGTGTCGAAAATCCTTGATGATGTTAAGGAAGTGACCGATAAAGTCAAAGTTTCTGTGGTTAGTCCACTGAGAGCTATGAATGTTGTTATCGAAAAGATTACTCCCATAGTAAATCAAATATTGGACGCCAAGAAAAAGGCCGGAAAAAAGAAAAAGTAGTTTTATTTTCTTTTAAAGATCTTGATAGGGAATACTACCGTTGCGTTCAGGATTCTTTTCGCTCTTGATGGTTGTTTAGATAATCGATAAAGCCATTCGAGGCCTGTTTTTTGCATTATTACTGGCGCTCTCTTTTTTTCTCCGGAGATGAAGTCAAAAGATCCTCCAACTCCCATTGCAAGTTTTAGTGTAGGTATGTGTTTCATGTTTCTTTCTATCCATTTTTCTTGTTTTGGAGCTCCGTATGCTACGAATAATATTTCAGCTGCACTTGTGTTGATTAGTTCACGTATTTTTTTATCGTGCTTCGCTTTTGGGGTTCCTGTGTAGGTACCGGTTATCACGAGTTCTGGGTATTTTTCTGTAAGTTTTTCGGCTGCGCGTTTGGCTATTCCTTCGCCTGCACCAAGTAAAAATACTTTATTCCCTTTTATTTCCGCTAGTTTGCATATTTTTTCCATCAGATCTACACCCGTTACTCTTTCTGGGAGTTCGGTTCGTATATATTTTTTACTTAATGGAATCATTGATAGACTGACAAGCCACTTTGAGCATTTTTTTAATTTGGAGTCTTTTGTTTTTGCAATTTTTTTAAATTTTGATGCCCATAATATTCCTATCCCATCTGGTATGCTGAGATCTGCTTTGTTTAGAATTCGTCTGTATTTGTCATCTTTTTGTGCTTGAAGGAGTATTTCCGGATTTGGTGTGACTATGATGTGTCTTTTCTTCAAATGTATTCCTGGTGATAGCCATCCTGAAATTTTTTCCAAAGCATCTTTTGAGGTGATTTTATCGAAATTTACACCTAGAATTTTTACTTTTTCTCGCATATTAGAACAATGTTATTTCCTTTAATTTTTTTGATAATTTTGAAACTTTTGTTTAGCATTTTCTCTAATTCATTTTCTTTGAAAGCGTAGTAGTACCTATTTCTTTCTTTTTGCCATGGGATGAAAAGTCCTCTTTTTTCGAATTTGCCCAGTGTATACAACCATTTTATAAAAGCTTTAACAATATATTTTTTGTATTTTTCTTGTTCCAGTAGGTTCCAAACTGACAGAAGTAGGTATCCTTGTGGCTTTGTTATTCTAGCGAGTTCTTTGATGGCTTGATTCTTGAGTTTTTTTGATGGGATATGATGGAGGGCAGCTATGCAAACTGTTACGTCTTGAGATTCTTTCGCTAAAGGAATTTCTAGGATATCTCCTTCTATGAAATTCGCTTTATTTAAACGTTTGGCTTCTGTTAAAAGTTTTTTATTGTTGTCTATTCCCGTGTATTTAACATTTCTCTTTTCGTGTAAAAACTTATAGAATCTTCCGTTGCCACAACCAATGTCTGCCACCTTGTCTTCGTTTTTTATAAATCCAAGAAATTCATCGAATTCATCCCATTTATTGTTTCTACTTTTTGAAAAGTCGTTGGCGATTTCGCTGTATGTGCTTTTTACGTTTTCAAGGATTGCTTTTGCTGTATTCTCTCTCATGATAGAATTCCTCAAGCTTTAATAATAAAAAAATGCAGATAGATCATATAGCGAAAAAATTCGTTAAACAAGCCATTAGAGATGAAATTTCTGACAGAAGAATTTTACAGAAATTGAAGAATGTCTATTCAAGTGAATATAAAGTCTCGTCTCTAACAAGTATTGAGCTTATAAGGGCCTATAATGAGCTTGTTGATGGGGAGGAAATTGAGCCTGATTTGAGATTTGAAAAATTGATAAGAAAAAGAGGGGTTAGGAGTACTTCTGGGATTGCTTCTATTACTGTTATTACAAAGGATTACGCTTGTCCTGGTAAGTGTATCTATTGTCCAAAGGAACCTGATATGCCGAAAAGTTATTTGAGCAACGAGCCTGCTGTAATGCGTGCTATTTTAAATGACTTTGATCCTTACAGACAGGTTGTTTCTAGATTAAAAGGTCTTCAAAAAACGGGACATCATACTGATAAAATTGAGATGATAATTTCTGGGGGAACATTTAATTTCTACCCAAAAGCTTATCAAAGAAATTTTGTAAAAGGAGTTTATAATGGATTGAACTACGACTATGGTGACGGGAAGAAAGAGAGGTCTCTAGAAGGGGCTCAAAAGAAAAATGAGAAGGCTAATAATAGATGTGTTGGGCTTTCTATAGAAACTAGGCCCGATTATATCGACAAAGAATCTTTGAAGTTTTTCCGTGAACTTGGGATAACAAAAGTAGAGCTGGGAGTGCAGTGTTTGGACGACAAGATATATAAACTTAACAAGAGGGGACATGGTATAAAGGAAGTAAAAGAATCCCTGAAGCTTCTCAAGGATGCTGGGTTCAAGATAAATGTTCATTTCATGCCGAATATGTATGGAAGTAACAAGAAGAAGGATCTCGAGATGTTTGCTGAGCTTTTTGAAAATGAACTTTATAGACCTGATTGGCTGAAGATATATCCTTGTGTTGTTGTTCCATATTCTCCTTTGGAGAAGATTTATAGAGATGGTGGGCATAAACCTTATTCTGACAAAGAGTTGATTGATTTGCTTGTTAAATTTAAGGAAAAAGTTCCTGAATATTGTAGGATTACTAGGTTGTATAGAGATATTCCGGCTGAAAGTATTCTTGGGGGAAGTAAGATTTCTAATCTTAGGCAATATGTTCAGGCGGAGATGAAGAGAAAAGGTAAAAAATGTAAGTGTATCAGGTGTAGGGAGATTAAAAATGATGTTATTGATAGGGTTGAATTGGTCGTTAGAGAATACGACTCTTCTTCTGGTAAAGAGTTTTTTGTAAGTTTTGAAGATGTCAAGAATGATAAATTGATTGGATATATAAGACTTCGTTTTCCATCACAACGTTTTTCTGGCGAAAAGCATTGGATGTCTGATCTTCAAGATGCTTCGGTTATTCGTGAGCTTCATGTGTTTGGAGAGCATATTTCTATTTCTGGGAAGGATAAAAAGGCGAGTCAACACAAGGGATATGGTCGACAATTGATTGAGAAAGCTGCCGGGTTGACAAAGCAGGAAGGTTTGTCTAAGCTCGTTGTAATTAGCGGGGTTGGAGTTCGTGAATATTATAAAAAACTGGGGTTTGAGGATGGAGAATTGTATCAATATAAAAATGTTTAGAAATGGATCATTTTGAGTCACAAAATCATAACGAAGGCGGGAATTTGGATGTTTTACGTACATCTACTAGATTGTTGTTGGTTGTTGCGTTGGCCGTGAGTTTGGGGGCTGGGCACTGGGAATTTATGAAATGGATGAAAAAACCTCAAAGAGAGGCGATCGCTGCTTGTCTCAAGAAGTGTTCTGATGATGGAGGTGAATCTTGTGATTTTGATGGATTGGAAAAAGTTTTTTATTCAGACGAGGATGCTAGGAAAAAGGTGGGGGTTGCTTGGTGTGCACGCGAGGTTTTGGAGAAAAAAATGGCCGATGATCAGATAGGTGACGATAGAGATTTTAGGCTAAACAGGGATTTGCTTGATGTTATCCATATAGATGTTGAAGCAGTTATGAAGGATGAGGGCTTAGGTATTGATTGGTAGGCGTTTTCGTTGTATAATGTATGGATGGCAGAACAAATATCTTCAAATATCGAAACTCGAAGTTCCGAGGAAAAAAAGAAAATTTTTCACACTGAGTTTTATCGAATTAGGGGAGAGGTTAAAAAAGAGAGGAATGATATGTCTAAAGATGTTATCGGTCTTTTGGCCAAAGTTAATCCTGTTGAGCTTGGAAAACTTAATGTTAAAGATCTTTATACAATCAATGTCCAAAATTCTGAGAGGGGAGAGGCTTTGATTGATTCTAAAGATAGGTTGGATAACCATGTTGCTTATAGTAATTTAATATATTCGCTTTTAAAAAATCAGAAACTTAGTTCGAAAGTAGTAAAAGAGGTTTTAGAAAACAAGGAATTGCAGGATCGGTTTATTGCTTTGGTGGATTTTGTTGGTGATGAGGGGGATGAGGATTTGGCCAAGAAGTACGCTGAAATGTCAAAAGCATTTCAGTTAGAATTATTCAAATATTTTGATCCAAAAAATGCCAACGATATTGCTAAAATATTCTTGGATGTTAGGAGGGGGCGAAGGATTGTTAAGATAACTCGAATGTTGATGAAGTCTGATGAGTTTGGTGAGGAATTCTTTCTTGAGAGAAAAGAGCTTGATGCTAAATTGCTTGAAGGTACTATCTCTGAGGAGGAATATTTGGATTCGATGGATGAGATGTATGAAAGGTACGTAAAACTCTCTGGAGACAAGGAATTGATTGCGTTGTGGGGGTCTGTGAATACTGATGATAAGGTAGAGAAGTCTTTCAAGAATGCGATTGTTCAGGTAGCTGCGGTTCTAATTGCTACCAAGACTATATCTTCAAATGAACAAGTTTCGGCAAAATCCGAGGTTGAGTCTCAATTCAGGGGAAATTATTCGGTTGAATTTGGTAGTGATGGTTTAGCGCGGGTTAAAATTGCGGATTTTTCTGTTGATTTGATCGTTAGAAAGGACATTAAAACTGGTAAGTTTATATATTTCATTAATGATAAATATCTTAATGGAGGGCAAGATGTCGGTCCTTTTGATGCAAGAAATCTTCCTAACGCCATCGATGCGCGAAGAATAGATGCTTACATAACAAAAAAGGTTGGAAAAATGTCTGATTCCGAGGATTATTCTTCTATGAGGTTGGCTGCTGATCGTAATGTCGAAGAGGTTGGTTTGAAACTGTTAGGGGAGGGGCAGGGGAGGGGTTTTGATTTCCGTTCTGACGATTTTAAAGTTTTGAATAATTTAGCAACTTCTTTGCTGCAAAAAACTGAAAAATATACAAATGTTGGAGCCAAGATTACTGAATTAAAAAAATATTTAAATACACAAGCGAGAATTGATACCGTAAGGCTAGCTTTGCTAAATAACAAAGATATATGGTCAATGATGTAGAACAAAAAGATAATAATATAGAGATTCAAGAGGAGGCGGGTTTGTCCGTTGTTAATGGGCAAATAATTTTTAGAGAGGGTGAGTCGAATAAGGTTGTTTCGAACGCTATGAGGAAAAAACTTTCTGTGGACGGACTGTCTGATGACGCAGGACAAAAGGGATTTTCTTTGTTTGAGAGATATGATTTGAACGTTGATGCTAGTGAGGAGGATATCTTGAATAAGATAGAGGAAAATATGAGTGAGGAGAATTTGTATTCTAACTTTGTGGATAGTTTTGTTGAAAGCAGGGGGTTGAATTCTGATGTCAGAGATCAGATGCTTGGTGATTCTGAGCTGAAAGAAAAATTTCTTTATCGTTTGAAGGCTCATAAAACTGATTATAAAACCGAATCTGATGTTCGAGAGGCTTTAGATGAGATGAATAGAGTTTTCTCAAAGTATGCAAGCGTAACAAATGTTGAGGTTGGAACTGCTATTTTGATCAAGAGAAATGAATTAAAACTTAATACTATTGATAAGAGGTTGATTAAGTCTGGGAATTTCAGGACCAAGTCTCAAGTAGAGTTATATAAAAGATGGAAAAAAGGTGGTATTTCTAATAGACAATATCATGACGAGGTTAATAAAATTTATTCAGATGCTATTAAGGAGTCTGGTGATGAGGAGTTACAGGCAATGTGGGAAGAAGAGCAGGAATTCGATTTGTTCGCTGATTATGTTAAGAAAGAGAAAGAAGCTCAGATATATAGCGATTTAGCTCCATTGGATAACAAAGATGTCAAGAAGGTTAATGCGGAGGTTAGAGATTCTACGGAGAGTGACAATTTTGAGATTAAGTTCAATAATGGTGGCGTGGCTAATGTTGAAACGTCCTATTGTTCTTTAGTTATCAGGGCTAAGAAGGACGTGAGAACTAATAAATACATCTATTTTGTGGAGGACAATTATTCCAACGATGGTTCTTACGGACCAATAGATAACCCTGAGAAACTCCAATTTATCATAGATGGTCGACAAATCGATGCTTTCTTGACCGATTCAATAGCGAATCCTAATCAACAGGCTGAATTCGATGGTTTGAGCGACGATCTCGTAATGGATGTCGCTTTAAAACTTATAGGAAAGGCTAATACTGCGAGGAATTTTAGTCTAAGAGAGATGGATAGGGGACTTTTGTCTAAATTGATTGGATTTTTGACTGAGTTGGAAATTGAAGATTTGAATACGATGGAGGATAAGCTTAAAAAGATAAAAAACTTTATGAGTGATGACGGAGGGATAGAAACTGTACAGAGATTGTTCAAGAAAGGTGATTGGAACGGAATTAAGGACGAGCTGTCATAGACAAGAGACTTTGGTTTGCACAATGTATCTTGTGCGAACTAAGGGATGTAGATGCTTGACTTCTGTTGTTTTTGGTGTGCTTTGTTTCTTTGTTTGAATGTGTTCTTTGTGGTGCCTGGTCGTGCCTTGTGTTTCCTTACGTTTATCACTGGGCTGACCCTTCGTTTTTGGCTTGCACTAGCTCTTTGCTCGAAACTTGCAATTTAACGCGTTTTAATAAAAAAGTTGATATTTAGGTCGTCTTGCGTTGAGTTTTGTGAGTCGATTTTTTTGAAAATTTCGATTTTGTCAATTTTTCAATCTTTCACGTAAACTTCCGGTATCTCCTCAAATTTTTGTAAAAGTTTCTTGCAATTCTCTAACTTTGGATCGTTCCTTAATAGATCCTCTGCGTTCAACCTTGCTCTCGCTATAAGTTCAGAATCTGTCAAGCTTGCCATCCGAAGATCTGGGAGGCCACTTTGTCTGACTCCATAGACTTCACCGGGGCCTCTGATTTCCAAGTCGATTTCTGCGAGTTTAAAACCACTGTGATGTTTTTCCATTGATTTTAATCTTTTCAAACTTTCTTGAGATGATTTTTGGGTGAATAGAAAGCAATAAGACTGGTACTCTCCCCTACCTACTCTGCCTCTGAATTGATGAAGTTGGGCGAGACCAAAACGTTCTGAGCCTTCTATTATCATTATTGTTGCGTTTGGAACGTCTATTCCTACCTCTATAACAGAAGTGGAAACCAATATATTCGTGTTGTTTTCTTTGAATTGGTCCATTATTTCGTCTTTTTCTTCTTGTTTTAGTCGGCCGTGAAGCAATCCTACTTTTAGGGTTGGGAATATATGTTGAGATAGGTGGTCGTATTCATTGATTACTGACTTGACCTCAAGGAAGTCTGATTCGTCTATCAGAGGGCATATTACGAAGGATTGTCGACCTTTTAGGACTTGGTCCTCTATCCATCTGTATGCGTCTTGTCTTTTATTCTCTGGAACTATCCTGGTTATGATTTTTTGTCTACCAGCCGGCATCTCGTCGATGATCGAGAGGTCTTGGTCTCCATAGACCGTTATTGCTAGTGTTCTTGGAATAGGCGTTGCGGATAAGCTTAAGAGGTGTGGGCTTTTACCTATTTCTTTTAATTTCGATCTTTGTTTGACTCCAAACCTGTGTTGTTCGTCAATTATTGCGAGTCCTAAGTTTTTGAAACCGACTTTGTCTTGGATTAAAGCGTGGGTTCCTATCGCGATATCGCAAGTTCCTGTTTTGAGTTGTTTTATTATTTCTTCTTTTTGTGAGGCTGATGTACTTCCGGAAATGAATTGTATGTTTGGTGATTTATTTTTTAATAATTTGAGAAATGATTTGTAATGTTGTTTTGCTAGAATTTCTGTGGGTGCCATTATCACTACTTGGTATCCGTTTAGGATTGCGTTGAGAGCGGCGATTACTGCAACTATCGTTTTGCCTGAACCAACGTCTCCTTGGAGCAATCTGTGCATTGGGTAATCTTTTCCTAGGTCTTCTAGGATTTCTGTTACAACTCTTTTCTGAGCGTTAGTTAAATCAAACTCCAGTGATTCTGTAAACTTATTCAGTTCGTCTTTTTTTATCTTCATAGCTTTTTTTTCTTTGCTTGCTACTTTTTGCCATTTCTTTTTTTTTGCTAAGACTTTTAGTTGTAACATAAATAGTTCATCAAAGCTTAATCTTTCTCTGGCTCTTTTGAGCATTTCGTCGTTTTCGGGGAAATGAATGTTTTTTATCGCTGTTGGAAGGTCTATTAGTTTCTCTTTTTTCAGGATGGCTTCTGGCATGTACTCTTCGTACAGATTCGCCCATTCGTCTATAAGTGGTTTTATTTTTTCTCTTAGCCATTTCGAGCTTAGTCCCTCTGTTTCTGGGTAAACCGGGACTATTCTTCCTGTGTGAACTTGATCCTGGTATTTATTGAGTATTTCGTACGAGGGTGATTGAAAGACCAATTGTCCTGATGTCATTTTGAGTTTGCCACTTAGGACTATTTCTTTGTTTCTTGGGAGGTAGTGTTGTAAGTGGGGTTGGTTGAACCAAACGACTTCAATCGATCCTGTTTCATCTTGGAAGATTGCTTTTGTAAGGTTTTTACCTGTTCTAGTTCTGATTGTATGTAAGCTTTTTATTGTTCCTAGGACGGTGTTTGTTTTGTCTAGTCGCATGTCTAAAATTTTTGTGTACTGAGATGTGTCTGCGTATGCTCTTGGAAAGTACCTCAATAAATCATCTACTGTTTGGACACCAATAGACTCAAGCAATGACAAGTGCTGATTTGTTGTTCTTAGGACTCTGCCTAGTTTTGTTGATAACATTTTATGCTTTAACCTTCAAAAACTTTCTTTTACCTACCTGAATTAATTTTTCGGAAGAAAGGGAAATTTCTTCGTCTATAGATTCTATTTTTTCTTGATCCACTTTCACTCCTCCTTGTTCTACCATTCTTCTTCCTTCACTTTTTGATTCTACTAATTTAGTTTCCGTCAGGAGATCAACTATATTCCAGGTCTTTTTAGCGATTTTTTTTGTAGCTATATCGTCTGGTAAATCTTTTTTCTGGAACATGTTTATGAATTCTTGTTCAGCATTGTCTGCGTCTTTCTTGCTGTGATAAAAGGTTACGATTTCTTTTGCTAGTTTGATTTTTAGATCGCGTGGGTTTGTTCCTTCTTCTAGTTCTTTCTTGATCTTCTTTAATTCCTCTATTGTTGTGTCCGTTGTTAGCTCAAAATAGTCTAAAATTAGATTATCTGTGATAGACATTGTTTTTCCAAACATATCTTTTGGTGATTCATTAATCCCGATGTAATTTCCTAAACTTTTTCCCATTTTATCTTTACCGTCTGTTCCTATCAATAATGGGACTGTTAATACGTTTTGTGGTTCTTGGCCATATGCTTTTTGTATTGGGCGTCCAGCCAAGAGGTTGAATGTCTGGTCAGTTCCTCCTAACTCTAGGTCTGCTTTCATGGCTACCGAATCATATCCTTGCATTAATGGATATAGAAATTCGTGCATGTATATTGGATTGTTTTTCTTTATTCTGTCTTGGTACATGTCTCTTTCGAGCATTTGGTGTACCGTGAATACCTGTGCCAAATTAACTACATCTGCAAATTTTAATTTACCAAGCCAATCTGCATTCCACATAACTTCTATTTTTTTGACGTCTAAAACTTTCCCAACCTGAGAAAGATATGTTTTTGCGTTTTTCTCTAGTTCCTTCTGTGTTTTCGGTGGTCTTGAATTTAGTTTATCGGTTGGGTCCCCTATTTGTCCTGTAAAATTGCCGAATAAAAGCATTATATGATGCCCTGCTTTTTGAAATTCTCTGAGCTTTTTGATTACCACCATGTGTCCTAAATGCAGGTCTGCTCCAGACGGATCAATCCCTAATTTGATCCTGAGCTTCTTGCCGGATTTGAGCTTTTTCTCGAGTTCTTCTCGGACAATTACGTCAGCGACTCCCCTGTTAAGCAAAGTGTTTATATCTGTTTTCATTATTCGTACTTTTAAGAACGGGTTAAATATAGAGAAAAAACCTATTTTTTTCCACAAGTATCTTCGTGAAATGATATAAAAAACTTGACAAAAAACGTAAAGTGACTATATTGTTAGTTTCCTGTCCTGAAAATTTGCTAGAAAGACGAGAATATGTTAAAGGAAACATTGTGCCAGATAGGATTCACTCATAATGAGGCGAAAATTTTTATCGCCTTAGTGGAATTGGGCCCGCAACCGGCGAATATAATCTCTAGAAAAACGGGCCTGAAAAGAACGACAGTTTATCCCGTCATAAAGACCCTAGAAAAGAAGAGCTTAATAAGCTCTTTTCTTAAAAATGGTGTGACTTGTTTCTCTGTTAATAACCTAAAAAACTTATTGGAATATGTTGAGCGGAAGAGGCGGCTTCTTGACCATCATAGGGATTTCGTTTTGGATATTTTACCTAGAATGGAGCTCTTGAGGGGGAAGTCTTTTATTCAGCCTAGGGTTCATTTTTTTGAGGGAAAGGCTGGGGTGGAGAATGTTATGAATGATAGTTTGTGTTCGAATGGTCCGATTTATTGTATTACTTCTGTTGAGAAATGGTTGAATTCGGATTTGCTGGATTTTATAAAGACATATACGGATATTCGCATCTTTGATAAGAAAATTCCTTTGCAAGGAATAGCACAAGACACCGAGGAGGCTCGGCGTTTTTTAAATCTAGACAATCCATATACGTCTATTAGGTTTGTTGATGATTTGGATGATGTGGATGATTTGTTTGATAATATTACCAACATTTATGATAATAAGGTTGCAATAGTCTGTCCGGAAAGGGATTATGAGTTCGGAGTTCTTATTGAAAGCGAAGAATTTGCAAAGACTCAAAAAAGTATATTTAAATTAGCTTGGAAAGGCGCTCTTGTACAGAATGGAGAAAGTAAAAATAAAGATAGAGAAAGAAAAAGAAAGGCTTGATAAAGCCCTTTCTTCTTTTATGACTGACAGGACTAGGGCTTTTATTCAAAAGCTTATAAAGGATGGACATGTTTCTGTGGATGGAAATGTTGTTACAAAGTCTGGTTTCATAGCTAGGACTGATCAAAATATTGAGGTTACATTTCCAGGATTGAAGAAAATAAAAGCCTATGCGGAGGATATTGATTTGGATATTTTGCACGAGGATGAAGATATTGTGGTTGTAAATAAGCCACCTTTTATGGTGGTGCATCCTTCTGCGAGCGGTGGTCATACGTCTGGGACATTGGTTAATGCTCTTCTCTTTCATTGTGGGGATAGCCTGGGTGGTATCTCGGGCGAATTAAGACCTGGAATAGTCCATAGATTGGACAAGAATACGTCTGGCGTCTTGGTTGTTGCTAAAACTGATCTAGCTCATCAAAGCTTAATGCAACAGTTTAAAGACAGAAAAGTGAAGAAAACGTATGTTACTTTGGTGAAAGGTGTGGTTTCTCCTGAAAATGCGGTTATTAACTCCCCTGTCGGTAGAAGTTTTCGGGATAGAAAAAAGATGGCTATAACTTCTGATGGTGCTGGGAGAAATGCTGTGACTGAATATAGTCTAGATGCGGTTTATAAAGATGGTTTTTCAGATTATTCTTTGTTGGACATTGACCTCAAAACTGGCCGAACTCATCAGATTAGGGTTCACATGAATGCGGTTAAGCATCCAGTTGTTGGTGATATTACTTATGGTGATAAGAAGTTGAACGCACATTTTTTAAAGGAGTATGGATTAAAAAGACAATTTCTGCATGCGGCTAGCCTTACGATTGCTCATCCAAAGACGGGCAAGAAAATGAGTTTCAAGGCAAATATTCCAAAAGATCTTCTATCTGTCTTGGATGATCTTGTCTTGTAGGAATTTTCCTCCGTATTCCCAGGATGGGCTTCCGTAAGGACCGTCGAAGCTTTTCGTCTTTTCGTTGAATGGAAACTCTACTCTATAGATGTTGTATGGAGTCGTGTCCAGTAAACTATCTTCTCCCCAAGTGTTTGTACTCACTCTTTCTCTTATCCTCTCGGTGACTTTTCCTATGCGAATCCTGTCAGGATTTCCGCCTTCCAATATTTTAACTTTTGTTCCTATTTCTATTTCAACAGGTTTTTCAAGTTGAGTTGGTTTTGGTAGTGGTGCTGTTAGTGATTCTTCGATGAATTCTCCTCTGTATGTTCCTATACATCCTTCAACCCAGGGCCAAAATGCTACCTGGACCATGTCGTCTTTAGCTGCAGTCACTCTCCCGAACCAGCCAGGAAATGGCTCTACTTTTTCTCCTATGAGGTAGCTGTAGGCTGATGGAGTTTCTTCTAATTCCATTTGTGTAAAATTAATAACAGGTCGCTGAGTTTACAACGCCTATTAACCTGAAGTCAATAAAAAGTTAAGCTTTAATTTCTGTAATTTCTACAACTGTAATCTCTTGCCTGTGACCTTGCTTAAGTTGGTATCTCTTTTTTGGCTTTTTCTTGATAACTATAATTTTTTCAGCTCTAGTTTGGTCTAAAATCTTACCTGTTACCTTGGCACCTTCTATAAATGGAGCACCTACTTTTGTAGATTTTCCGTCTGAAGTTAGCAGAACTTGTTCGAAGTTTACTGTTTTACCTGTTTCTTCAGGTAATCTTTCGATTTCGAGAGTAGTTCCTTTTTCTACCTTGTATTGTTTTCCTCCTGTTTCTATTACTGCAAACATTTGTATTGGATTAAATTCGCTTACACACTTTATGGAAAAGGCCCCTGAAGGTCAAGGTGATTTTTAGATAAAAGCGTCGACGACTTCTTCTATTGCTTTTTCAATCAGGGCTTTCTCTTCTTTCGTGAAGTCTGAAAGTACGTACGAAGAGGTGTCTTGTTGTTCTGGAGTTAGGTCTCCCCTTGATTCAATTCCTAGACGAATTCTCTCAAATTCCTCTGTTCCAAGGTGTTGAATTATTGATTTCATTCCGTTGTGTGTTCCTGCGGATCCTTTTTCTCTTGTACGAGTTGTTCCCAGTGGCAAGTCCAAATCATCGTAGATAACGGTAAGGTTCTCGGGAGTTTCTTTGTAGAAGTTCAGAATTGCTTGAACCGCCTCTCCTGAAAGATTCATGAAAGTAGTTGGCTTTGCTAGCAGGATTTTTCTTCCTTCTTGTGTTGCTTCAGCCGTGAAAGCTTTTAGTTTCGAGCTTTCCTTCCATTTGTCGCAGCCTAGTTTTTCGAATAGCAGATCTAGCGTCATAAAGCCGACGTTGTGTCGGTTGTTTGCGTATTTGTCTCCTATGTTTCCTAGTCCAACTATTATTTTCATTGAGGCTTTGTTTATTCTTGGTAAGGTATTTTTTTGTCCGCGATTTCGATGATATCATCAAATTCAATTTTTTCTCTCTTCAAAGCTTTCAAAATCCCCATTTTGTTCAAGAAGTGGTAGATTCTTTTTATTCCTTCTGGGTTTTTGAGGTTCGTCATGGTGACTAATTGCTCGATTCTTTCACCTTTTATTACGAAAACTCTTTTTGTTTTTCTCTTTTTAATTCTTATTATTCTGAATTTAACTAGTCTTTCGTGAGGTTTTAGTATTGTTATTTCTGGTGTTTCTTCTGATTTTTCCTTAGACAGTTTTACTGATTTCTCATTTTCTTTTCTTATAATTTTCAATGCTTCAAAGAGTAATTCTTTTAAGCCTTCTCCAGATACAGCTGATATTTTGAATACTTTTGTGTTTTTCGGAATGGCTTTTTCTTTTAACTTTGTCTCTATTTTCTCAATTTCTTTACTTGTTACTGCGTCTACTTTGTTTATAGCGACTATTAATGGTTTTTTAGCGAGGTTTTTGTCGAAAGCTTCGAGTTCGTGTTGAATGTTCTTGAAGTTTTCAATTGGGTTTGGGCGAAGAGGGTCTATTATGTGGATTAGGACTTTGTTTCTAGAAATGTGCCTCAAAAATTTGTGTCCAAGTCCTTTGCCTTCTGACGCTCCTTCTATTATTCCTGGAATATCTGCTATTACAAAAGAATCGTCTATAGATCCGCCGAAACGTCTCATGTCGACTACTCCTAGGTTTGGAATAAGGGTTGTGAACTCGTATGCTGCAATCTTTGGTCTTGCGTTGGATACGTGTGAGATCAAGGTTGATTTCCCTACAGATGGGAGTCCTACTAGTCCTAGGTCTCCTACCATTTTTAATTCAAGTAATATGCTGAGTTCTTCTCCTGGTTCTCCGTCTTCTGCAAATCTTGGAACTTGGTTGGTCGAAGACGCAAAATGTTGGTTTCCAAGTCCACCTTTTCCGCCTTTCGCGATGATGTGTTCTTGGTCTACTCGGCTCAGGTCTGTTAATATTTTGGTTTTGTCTATGTTCCAAACAACTGTACCAACTGGAACTTCCAGGATTAGATCTTCTCCCATTTTCCCAGACATGTTTTTTTTCTTTCCGTTTTCTCCGTCTTCAGCTTTGTATCTTTTTCGTGAATTAATATTCGAGAGCGTGTTTATGTTTTCGTTTGTTTTTAAAACTACGTTTCCTCCTTTGCCGCCATCTCCACCGTTAGGCCCTCCCTTGGCAACATATTTTTCTCTAAGAAAGCTAACGGACCCGTCGCCGCCTTTTCCAGCTGTTAATTGAATTTTGGTTTCATCACAGAACATATTCCTATCATAAATAAAATTTCCTCTTTTAGGAAGGGGCAATTTTTGCTAAATTCATTTTGTGCCAAGCCCAGGTGGCGGAATTGGTAGACGCGCGGGATTCAAAATCCCGTTCTCGCAAGAGAGTGAGGGTTCAATTCCCTCCCTGGGCACCATTTAAATTTGCTGGATGGAGATATTAAGGAATTAAATTGATGGATAGATATCTGATTGTACATTATGGGGAGCTGGGTTTGAAGGGAGGAAATAAGGGGTATTTTGAAGATGTTTTGAGGAAAAATCTCATGAGGGTATTGAGAGCGATTGGAGTGAAGACTCAGATCAATTACATTTTGGGTAGATTTATAGTAAGGATACCTGATGAGTTTGATGAGTATGTGATTTGTGAAGCCGTGGGGCTCGTGGCTGGAATTGAGTATTTTTCGATCGCTCAGATGGTTGAGCTGGATTTTGATAAGATTGCTGAAGTTTTGGTTGCCTCTATTCCGCGGATCAAGGAGGGGAAATATGAAACTTTTAATGTTCGAATCAAGAAATCTCAGGAAAAACTTCCTTTTGAAAGACTGAAATCAGAAAAAGAGTTTGGGGCGGTGTTGCTTGTAAATGGGATTGATTTGAAGGTTAAGATGAAAGATGCGGATCTTCCTGTTATTATTGAGTGTTTTGCTGACAAAGCATATATAGCTTTTGGTAAAAAGCTTGGTCTGGGTGGGTTGCCTGTTGGGACTGGTGGTAAATTACTTTGTTTGTTGTCTTCTGGGTTTGACTCCCCTGTTGCGGCTTTCAAGATGACGAGAAGAGGTGCTAAGGTAGATTTTATTCATTTTTCTGGCCAACCTTATTCTAAAAAAGATGAATTGAATCAGGTCCAGAAAATCGTAAAGGTTTTGGCTAGATACCAGGGAGAGTCTAGGTTGATTGTCATCCCTTTTGGAAAAATCCAGAAGGAATTGTCTATGAATCCTGGTATTCCTAAGAAATTCCTCGTTGTTTTATACAGAAGATTGATGTTCAAGATTGCTGAGAAAGCAGCTTATAGATTTAAAGCGAGGGCTTTGGTGACTGGAGAGAGTTTTGGGCAGGTTGCTTCTCAAACCCTAGTGAATATGGTTGTTATAGATCGGAGCATCAATATTCCTGTTTTTAGACCATTAATAGGTTCTGATAAACGAGAGATCATAAACGATTCAAAGAAGATTGGCACTCACGATATCTCTGTTTTGCCATGTACCGATACGTGTTCTCTTTTTATGCCGAAGAGTCCTGAGGTTGCAGCTTCATTGGAGGAGGTTCTTGAAGCTGAGAAACACATTGATATTGAGGGAATATTGCAAGAGTCTATTGATCGACAGAAGGACGTGCAAAGACTCTCTTAATCTCGTCTCTGATCGGAGTAATGTTTAGGGATAGTTGACTTATTGTTCCCCCATCTGTTCTGCATAGCTCTAGACTGAGTAGTAATTCATCGAATTGTACCCCCTTTTTTTCGCACATTTTTGTCAACCTGTCTCTTGTTCTTCCGGTGTGTTCTTCGTGTCCCGGTGCTCCTTGCATTTCTAATATTGTAACAAGGTCTCTTTCTAGGTTGTTTTTTTCGTCTTCTGCTAAGCCTTCTGTTAGTTTTTCAAATATACTAACTCTCATTGTGCTTTTCCCTGCTGGGTCTAGTTGTAGGAATTCTTGGAATCTATTTTTGTCCATTTTAAAAAAGTTAACTGTTTTTAGGAGGGCAATTTTACCTGAAGATTAAAGTTAATCAAGACTTGAGTTTTTTTTGCCTGAGTTTTTTGTTGTATGTGATTGCGAACCTGTGCGCTTCGTCTCGGCTTCTTTGGATGAGCTTTAGGATTTCGTTTGTTTTATCTAGTTTGATTGAGGTTGTTTTGTTTGGCGTGAAGATTTCTTCTTCTTTTTTCGCTATTGATATCGTTGGGAGTTTTATGTCGAGTTTGTCGAGGGTTTTTGTCGCGCTTGAAAGCTGGCCTTTTCCGCCGTCGATAATTATTAGGTCTGGGATTTTCGAGAAGGATTTGTCTTTTTTAAATTTTGATTTGTCGGTTGCGTACCAAACTGAGTTGCCTGAGATGTCTTTGCATCTTAGGCATTTTGCTTCTAATTCTTTTGGCAGGATTTTTATCTCTTCGAACCCGATTTTCTCATAATATGTTGCTAGGTCTTTCTTGCAGGCGATGTATACTCTTTTTGCTTTGATTTTCCCGATTGCCTCCGTGATCAGAATGTGTCCGAGTTTCTCTCCTCTGTGTGTTTTGTCTACAAATAACCCGCTTATTTCTGCCATGTTTTTGTTTATTTCCAGCGTGTTTATGGTTCCAGCTATTTGTTTCTTATTGTCTTCTAGGTAGTAGTGATCTTGTTTGTCGAAATCTTCTGTTTTTAAGGATTCTTTAGTTAGTAGTTTTTCGATTTCTTCCTCTTTTTTCTTTGTGGCTTTTTTGAATTTGAAATCTTTTAAGTTCATTTCTAGTTGAAGTTTTTTGAATCTTCTTGTTATGACTTCTTCTAGAGATTTGTAGTCATCTGGTTTGTGTGAGACTGTGCGGATCTTGAATTTTCTATACATGTCTTTTGCTGGCACGCCTTTTTCAAACACAATCATCGATCCTACCGTATCTTCTCCTGATAAGTGCGATATATCGTAGCATTCTATTCTTTGTGGTTCTTCTTTTAATTTGAGTAGTTTTTTTAACTCTTTTAAGGTTGTTTGTTTGTCCTCTCCTTCTTCTAGCCAAGAAGTTTTATTTCTGTCTGCAAAAATCTTTGCATTTTTTAGGCTTAAGTTTAGTAATTTGTTTTTTTCTCCTCTTTTTGGGTTGAGGATTGTTACTTTGCTTCCTTTCTGATCAGATATGAATTTTTCTAATGTTTTTGAGTCGTTTAGCTCGACAGGTATAAATACTTCTTTTGGGATGTTTGTTGTTTTTTCGTAATACTGCAAAAGGAATGATGAGAATATTTCTTGTTCATCTTCTTGTGGAGCGTTTGATATGAAGTTTTCTTGGTTTATAAGCTTGCCGTCTCTGATTTGGAAAAGATTGAAGAACGCCTTGCCGTTCGCGGTTGTAGCATTGAAAACGTCAGTGTCTTTTCTGTTTGGGTCGGATATTTTTTGTCTTTCAATTATTTCTTCTATGTTTTTTATTCTGTCTCTTAGTTTTGCTGCTTTTTCAAAATCTCTGTTCTGGGCCAATACGGCCATTTGTTTTTGTAGGTTTTTCACTAGGTCTTCATGGCGTCCTTCTAGGAAGCTTTTTACGTTATCAATAATTTCTCTGTATTGTTTTTTACTGCAATTAGAGATGCATGGAGCGCAGCATCTTTTTATATAGTAATCCAGGCACGGGTATTTTATCGTTTTTCTTGTGACTTTTGTTTTTTTGTCGTTGATCGTTTCTATATCTAGATTGCAATGTCTGAATGGAAGAACTTTTTTTAGAGTTTTGAATGTCTTATCTACTTTGTGTTTCGCTGTCTTTGGCCCGAAATAAGTGGCTTTCTTGTCGTCGATTTTTCTGACTACTTGTATTCTCGGAAAATCTTCGTAGTCTGTGATTTTTATGTAGACGTAGTTTTTGTCGTCTTTCATCAGGACGTTGTATCTTGGTCTTAGTTCTTTGATTAGGTTTAATTCTAGTATGAGCGCTTCTAGCTCTGTGTCGACTACTGTGTAGTCTATGTTTTCGATATTCTCTACTAGTTTTTGTGTTTTAATAGGTTTGTCTTTTGATGCTTGGAAGTATTGATTCACTCTTTTTTTAAGGTCTTTTGCTTTGCCAACATAAATGACGTCTCCTCCTTTGTTTAGCATCTTGTATATGCCTGGTTTGTTGGGGAGGGACTTTAAAAGTTTTGAAAACTTTTGTTTTGGATTATTACTCATCGTTTGTAGTATATTTAATTTGATGGAGAAAATCGAAGACAAATTGTGGCATAAGGTTGAAAAATGGGTTTGGCTTTTTCAAATCATACCTTTTGTTAAGACTATTGCGGTTTGTAACAACTTGTCTTTTGGGATAGCGGATGAGAAAAGCGATATAGATATTTTCATTATTACTCGAAAGAATCGAATTTTTGTTTCCTGGGCTTTTGCTAATTTGTTTTTGAAAATTTTCAAAATAAGAACTGACGTAGATCAAGTGGCTGGAAGATTTTGTCTGAGTTTTTTTGTTGAAGAAAAATCTATGAATTTAAGTAAAATAGCTCTGAAGGATGACGTTTATTTGGCTTATTGGATTTTCAAATTGGCTCCTATTGTTGACAGAGGAGGAATGTATAAATTTCTGCATAAGAACAAGTGGGCGTTGAGTCTTCTTGGTAAGGATGAGTTTGATGTTTCTATGGATCAGGTGAAGGGAGAGAATGTGTTATTCTTGGTTAGAAAGTTTTTCGAGTTATTGTATCTTGGGTTTGTTGGGGATTTTTTCAACAGAGTTATCGGGGGAAGGTTTGAAGGTAAGACTAATATGATTAAGTTGCACCAGATTGATAGGAGGGAATTGTTCAGAAATTCTTACAGGAAAAAGGTTTCTCGAGGTTTGGAGTTTGATGAAGGTGTGTTTCTAACTACTTTGAAGAGTTTTCGCGAAAAGTGATAGATATAGGAGTTCCTTCGAATCCAAACTCTTTCCTAAGTTCATTTTCGATATATCTTTTGTATGAGAAATGTAAAGATGAGGCTTTTTTTGTGAATACTATGAATCTAGGTGGATTTGTTCCTGCCTGATTGCCGTACAGTACTTTTGCTTTGAATCTACCTGTTGATGCCGGTAGATGTTTCATGGTTGTTTTCTCGAGGAAGGCGTTGAATTTTGGTGTTGAAACTTCTTTTAGCCTAGATTCTTTTATTTTGACTGCTTCGTCGAGCAGATTGTAGATGTTTTTCTTGTTTTTAGCTGAGATGAAAACTACTGGCGCCCATGGTAGGAAGTCGCATTTGTATCTTAGTTTTCTGAGAATTCTTTCTCTTTCTTCCCCGTCGATCAGGTCAAACTTATTTATTGCTAATATTATTCCATTTCGTTCTCTTAGGGCGAAGTCGATAATGTGAAGGTCTTGGCTTGTGATTGGGTCTGTCGCATCTAGTAAGACAACTGATATATCCGATCTTTCAATTGCGTCTTTGCAGCGGAGAATGCTGAATTTTTCTATTCCCCTTTCTATCTTCCCTCTCCTTCTTATTCCGGCTGTGTCTATGATTGTGAAGTTGCTGTCTTTGTAAGTGATTTCTATGTCGGTTGCATCCCTGGTTGTTCCTGGAATGTCTGAAACAATAACTCTTTCTTCACCAAGCAGGCTGTTTACTAGAGATGACTTTCCTGCATTTGGTCTTCCTAATATCGAGATTTTGAGAGATTCTTTTTTATTATCATCCTTTTTGCTGGATTTCTTTTTTGATTTTATTCCTAGTTCTTTGAGTTTGTCCCTTATAGCTCCTTCCAGTAGATCAAGTCCTATTTTATGGATGGCAGATACCTGAATAGGTTCACTGAATCCGAGCTCGTATACGTTGTAGATGTTCTCTTCTATACTTGGGTGGTCACATTTGTTTGCGACTAATATCACATGGTCTTTTTTTCTTCTAAGGATGCTTGCTACAGCAAAATCGTCTGAAGTTAAGTCTTGGATTGAATCTGTTACGAACAAGATGATGTCGGCTTTTTCTATAGCTATTTTGGCTTGTTTCTCTACGTCTGCTTCGATGTGTTTTTTTGATCCGGATTGTAGTCCTCCGGTATCTACTAATTCCAAATCATAGCCTTCTATTGAAAAAGGCTGCTGGATGCGGTCTCTTGTAGTGCCGGCTTCTTTTGCTATTACGGCAAGACGTTTACCTATTAGGCGATTGAATAGCGTTGATTTTCCTACATTTGGTCTGCCAACTATCGCGATTGTTGCGTTTTTGCTGTTGTTGGCCGACGAGGGTTCTGACTCCATTTTTTGATTGTTCTTTACGGACGTTATTAATAGTCTAAATAGTGTTTTTTTGCAAGTTTATATGTGGTATTATTTGTTCATGAAAAAAATAGCTTCATTCTTGTTGGTTTTGTTTGTCTGGGGAAGTTTTAGTGGCGTGGGGTTTGCGAATATAGACACTGATGGTACTTATTATAGCCCAGTGGACGATTCTCCTACTATTTCTGGATGTGCTGAAGGACAGATGATGATTGATGGCGGGTGTGTTAGTGATGATCACCCTATGGCTATAGGGATAAAAAATGAGCAATGTACGTATTTGGGATATGTTGGTTGGGACTCAGATCTTAATAAGTGTGTTACTGCGCAGGAGGTTTGTGACAGCGTTGGTGGCTTTTATGAAAATGATTCTTGCATATCTATGATGGAACACTGTTACGATGAAAAGCAAGAATACGATGTTGGAAACAACACATGTGTTTCGTGTGAAAGTGGTGAGACTTTTGATCAAACAACAAAAACCTGTTTTGATCCGAACGTAACTCCCTCTACTATTATTCCGAACACCGAGATTAAGGAGACTGATTGTGAGAAGCTTTTTCAATACGATTCTTATGAAATTGGCTTCCTAAAAGGTATTGTGCGTGGTGGGGTGAAAGCTGCTGCTCCTTCTGAGTTGAGTAGTCTGGTTCAGGATGGCATGATCTCCCCTCTCGATGTTCTTGGTTGTGCAATTAAAACAGGTCGGATTAGACTTTGGATGATTCCTTTCTATATTAAGTATTTGATTCAACTTGCGTTGAGTTTGGCTGGATTGGTAGCGGTTGGAGCTGTTATTCTCGGAGGGTATTTCTATCTTTTTGGAGCTTTCGCGGATGACAAAGATAAGGGAAAGAGGGCTATTATATATGGAATAGTTGGCTTCATCGTTGCGATACTGTCTTGGACGATAATAAATATAGTAATGACCGTTCTAACTAGGTAGTTTCTTTGAATTGGGTCCACTTCTTTTGAAGGTATTTTGAGAGATTTTTTTCAAATTCTTCTTCGTCGAATAATTTTGCGTGTTCTCTTATTTTCTTTGGATCGAATTTTTTCTTATCTTCGATGAATTTTTCTATCGCTGCTTTGAGGTGGAGGGTATCTTGTTTCGCGAAAAGGATACCTGTTTCCTTATCAATTACTGTTTCTGTGGCTCCTCCTTTGTTGAATGCGATGACTGGCCTGCCAGAGGCCATTGCTTCTAACGGAATGATTCCAAAGTCTTCTAATTGAGGGAATATTAGCGCTTCGCATTCGCTGTATAGCTTTCCCAGTTCGTCTTCTGGAACAAATCCTAAGAATTGGATGTTGTCCTTTGCTTTTTTCTTTAAATCGTCTTCCATAATTCCGCTTCCCACAACTTTCAGAGGAAGGCCGAGATTGTTGAAGGTTTCTACGATCAAATCAAATTTCTTGTATGGGATGAGGCGACCAACGGCTAAAAAATATCCCTTGGTTTTCTTTGATATGTCGTATTTATTTATATCAATCATTGGGTTTATCACGGTGGATGGTCGTCTGTAGTACTTTTCTATTCTCGTTTGAGTTGTCTTTGAATTCGCTATGAAATAATCAACTCTGTCGGCAGATATTTTGTCCCACATTCTTATCTTGTGTATCTTCTTTTTTGCCCATTTTTTAATAAGCGGGTTCATTTTGTACTCTCTTATATATTCATGCCAATTATCCCATGCGTACCTCATTGGGCTGTGGCAATAGCAGACGTGAAGAGTTTCGGGTTTCGTTATAATTCCTTTTGCGCATGAATGCGAACTTGATATAACAAGGTCATATTCGCCCAGATCAAAGAGTTCATAAGCGTATGGCATTAGATTTAAATAGAGTTGATGTTTTTCTTTTGCCATCGGCATTTTTTGCAGGAAAGAAGTCCTTATGTCAGCTTTTTCGAACCCTCTCATTTTCTGAGGATTGTAGATGGAGGTGAAAATTGGAGCTTTGGGAAACATTTTGTGCAGTTTGAGATTAACTTTCTCTGCACCTCCCATGTTTGTCATCCAATCGAAGACTAAAGCAATTTTGACATTCCTTAACATACAATCAATATATCAGGAATTTCCTTTTTGCTCTAGATATTTTGAAATTATATTTCTATCGTCCACTGAAAGGTCGTTTTTACTTCTCAGCACTGACTTTAAGATTTTTTTGTATGCATTTTTGTCGTCGATGTGATCCATTGCTTTCGCTTTGAATAGTTTCACCACGTTGTTGTCGGGGTCTCTTTCTAGGAGTCTTTCACAAATGTGAACGACGTCAACATATCTACTGTCTTTGAACCACAAGCCTAACAATTCCAGAACTACGTCTTCATCTTTCTTGGGAATCATCGATTTTTCTTTTTCAGAGACGTCCGTGAGCAAGACAAGGTGGCCTGCTTTTCTTTTTAAAAGATATCTCAAGAATAAATACCCAAGAACTACGAATATTATTACCGGGATCATTACGTTGTATTGTAGCAAGTAGTTAAATGTTGCGTGCATTACTACTGCTATGAGTAGACCTTTTAGGATTGTTTTTTCCCTGTGGGCTTTTGGTATTGGGATATTTACGAGTTTCGCTACCATTCTTGTTGATAAGTCGGCTTTCCCTACTAATCGTTGTTGTTTTGTTATATCTACTGCAAATTTCGAAACACCAAAGTAGAATCCGAATATTCCAGAAAAAATCATGTGCGCGCACATCGTGAATACTGATCTGAATATAAATACTCCGATCAATTCCCCTACTGCAAGTCCTCCCCAAAGTGAATACAGGTAGTAAATGTTTTCCGCGAATGCAAACCCTAGTCCTGATAATATACTGAGCCTCAGGGCGTTGTTGACTGTTTTAATCGCGACTGTTTTTTTGTCTATAATTCTTACTGCAAAATGTTTGATTATCTCTTCCATAGCTCCAAATAGCGTAAAAAGGGCTGCGTACATCAAGCCTATTTGGGCGATTCTTGTTTCTATCAGTAAAGACAGGTTGAATGTTGGGTTTATGTTCCATAAGTACTGAACTCCAAGTAGGGTTGGAGCTGTCAACATCCCCAGTAAGAATAAGATTATCAGGTGAAGTTTTCGTATGTCAGTTTCTTTGAGAAAAAGGTATCCCCAAATTGCTGCTGGAATTGCAGCCACTATTGTTGCTAACGCTATAACTACTGCTGGATTATTGAGCATTTAGATCATATGTGTCAGTTCCCTCTGTCGCTGGAGTTGTAGGCGTGACTGGAGTTTCAGCTGGTACTGGATTTTCAACTGGTGCGACTGGTGCTTGTGCCTCTGGAGCAGCTGGTTGCTCTGGTTCGGGAGCTGGTATCTCAGCTTGAGGAGTTTCCACTGGTGCTGTTGGAGCTTCTGGGGAAACAGGAACTTCTACTACTGGTTCCGAAACTGGTACTGCTGGAGCGACAGGTGCTATGGCTGGTTCTACGGGTGTAGCTGGTACTTCTGCTGTTATGGGTGTTTCTGTGGCTTGCAGAATAGCTTGTTTAGCTTCGTCAACAGATTCGTAAGATTTGATCAGTTGCGTTAAACCAACTACCTGAAGGATATCGGCTATATTTGGTTTAGCTCTTGATATCACTACTTCCCCTCCTCTTTCTTTAACTTTTCCATACCAATCAGTTAAATATCCAATTGATTTGCTATTCATATAATCGAGACCAGCGAGGTCAAAAACCAAACTAAGTTTGCCTTCGTTCTCATCAAAAAGCTTGTAAACTTCTTTTGATTTTTCATCTACGTTGCTTTCGTCAAGTTGGCCTGTAATTGTTATTAACATTGCCTTAGCTCCTGCTTGAGCTGATATTTCTTCTACTGTTATTGTTGCTTCTGCCATAATTAAAAGTGGTTAAATTTACTTATACGTCTAAAACTAAATGAGTTGCTGTTGACTCAGGTAATCCTGATTTAAATCTTGGATCCTTTAGGAATTTCCTAGCAATTACTATTAATCCTCCTCCTTCCCTGTCCTTGAACTCGAGTTCGTCAGTCCATTCGTGAACTATTCTTGCTAGTCCCCTACCTCTTATACCTGTGAATTTGTGATCTTTTTTTAATTTTTCTTCTATTAATTTTCTCATTTCTTCTGCTGTATTCTTGCTTTTGCCAGTACCCGTATCCTCAACGATGATTTCTATAAACTTATCCTTTTCATGCAAGAATGAGACTCTTACCTCCGCACCATCTGAAGATCCAAATTCGATTGCGTTGTTGCAAAGTTCGTCTACAACAGATTGCATTCTATAAGCCCATTTTTCAGCAAAATTAGTAGTATTTCTTATCAAGGAAAGCGTAAAATCCCTGATTCCAGAAACAAAGTATGCATTGCTAGGCAAAGTGATCGTTATCTTCATTGGGCCCTCCTTTTTGTTTGTGTTTTTATTTATTTCCATTGGTATATTATATCAGTTTTCGTTGCTTTGGTCAAAGTCTAGATTGTAATTCTTTGGATGTTCTTATTATTTCCTCGAATACTCTTTTTGTTCTTGGGTTTTTGATCTTAGAAAGAACTTCTTTCTCCCTAGAGGGTTGTTCTGTTTCAATACCGTTATTCTTTTTAATCTTACCTATTTCTATTACGAGTTTTTCTCTGTTTTCTAGTAACTTTTCTAGTTTTACGTCTATCGTGTCTATCTTTTCCCTCCATTTTTGGAGCTCTTTTGTCATTTTTGCTTGATATTTATGTTCTTTTCTAATAGATTACCTACGCAAAGATTTTATTACAAGAAAAATAATAAAAAATATGGCTGACAAAATATACCAAGACATGATCGCAAATGCTGTGCAATACGGGCACAGGACCCATAAATGGGATCCTCGAATGAGGAAATATTTACACGGTGAAAAAGATGGTATTCACGTGTTTAATCTTGAAAAGACTGCAAAAATGCTAGTGAAAGCTTTGGATTTTGTAGGGAAAGCTGTTTCTGAGGGCAAAGTTGTTCTTTTTGTAAGCACAAAGCCTCAGGCAATTAAACTCGTAGAGACTACTGCTAAGGAGTGTGGGATGCCATTTGTTACAAACAGATGGATACCAGGTTTGATTACAAACTTTTCAACTATCAAGAAAAGAATTAAATACTTGAGAGACTTGAAGGACCAAGAGGCCAGTGGTGAACTTGATGAGAAATATACTAAGAAAGAAGCTACTAAAATAAGAAAAACTATTGATAAACTAGAGTTATCTCTGGGTGGTGTTCAAGATTTGACCAAGATACCAGATGCTATTTTTGTTGTTGACGTTGTTAAAGACAAAATAGTAGTACAAGAGGCTAATCGAGAGAATATCCCCGTAGTAGCTATCGTTGATTCTAATTCGAATCCTGAAGGTGTTACCTACCCTATCCCTGGAAATGATGATGCGGTTAGGTCTATAACATTCTTTGTTGGGAAAATTGCTGAAGCAGTTAAAACATCCAAGCAGGCGAAAAAATAATAAAAATAATATTTAACATTTAATTCTATGGCAGTTTCATTAGATCAAATTAAGGAACTCCGAGAAATGACTGGGGTTTCGATGATGGCGTGTAAAAAAGCACTTGAAGAAGTTGATGGAGATATAGAGAAAGCGATAGATCTATTGAGAAAAAAGGGAGAAGCAAAGGCTGTCGATAGAGCGGCTAGAGAAACTAATCAAGGTGTTGTTTCCATAAAGATAGAAGGAGGAAAGGCTTCTATGGTGAAATTACTTTCTGAAACAGATTTTGTATCAAGAGGAGAAGATTTCGTTTCTTTGGCAGATTCTTTGGCTGAAAAATTGTTCAATGGAGAAATTAGTGAAGATGAAAGAGATGTTCCAGAGGTTAAAGATGCGGTTTTAAAGATGGGAGAAAATATTCAAATTGGAGACGCGAAGTTGGTTGAAGGAGAAACGCTTGGTGAGTACGTTCATTCTAATAAAAAAATTGGAGTTGTTGTTTCCTTAAATGGAGGTAGCGAGGATCTTGCAAAAGATATTGCTATGCACGCAGCTGCTACTAATCCACAATGTATGTCGCCAGAGGATGTTTCTGAAGAACTTCTAGAGAGAGAAAAAGAAATCTGGACAGAGCAATTAACGACCGAAGGTAAGCCTGCAGAAATTATTGGAAAAATAATGATGGGGAAAGAGAAAAAATTTAGAGAAGAAAATGCTCTTTTGAAGCAAGTGTTCGTAAAAGATCCTGAGAAAACTATTGAGGTTCTTTTGAGTGATGCTGGTGCGGAAATAGAGTCGTTTTATAGGATGGCTATATAAAAATGCCAAAGTTTAATAATATTAAAAAAGCTATATCTGACCTCAGGGATGGGAAGATGATTATTGTTATTGACGATGAGGATCGCGAGAACGAGGGGGATTTGATAATGGCGGCTGATAAAGTCAATAAAGAGTCTATTAATTTTATGGCTAAAGAGGGGCGTGGATTGATATGCACACCTTTGACTGAGGATAGGGCTAATAGACTTCAGTTTAGGCCGATGGTTGAGAATAATAAGGAGGCGCATAAGTGTAATTTTACCGTGACTGTTGATTATAAAAAGGATACTACTACTGGTATTTCAGCTTCTGATAGAACTAAAACTATTCAAGCCATTGTGTCTGACACGTCGGATCCTGATGATTTTTCTAAGCCTGGCCATGTTTTTCCTTTGATAGCTAGAAATGGAGGGGTTTTGGTTAGGGCTGGGCATACTGAGGCTGCTGTTGATTTGATGAAGTTGGCTGATCTAACTCCGGTAGGTGTTATTTGCGAGATATCAAGAGATGATGGCGAAATGGCGAGAGGAGATGAGCTTAGGAATTTTGCCAAGAAACATGATCTTGATATTATTACAATTAAAGATCTTATTGAATACAGAAGAACAAGGGAGAAATTGATAGAAAGAAGTGCTGAGACTTTTTTACCAACTCGTTATGGTGAGTTCAAGATGGTTGTTTACAAGAGTTCTGTTGATGAGAAAGAGCATATTGCTTTAGTGAAAGGTGAGGTTGATGGAAAGAAGGACATTTTGGTTAGAGTTCATAGCGAATGTATTACTGGTGATTTATTTGGGTCTTTGAGGTGTGACTGTGGTGATCAACTTGAGGTTGCACTAGAAAAGATATCAAAATCTAAAAGAGGCGTTCTGCTCTACATGAGGCAGGAAGGACGAGGTATAGGTCTTGTAAATAAACTTAAGTGTTACAATTTGCAGGACGAAGGTTTGGATACTGTTGATGCTAATGAAAGACTTGGTTTTGACGGTGATCTGAGGGATTATGGTATTGGGGCGCAAATATTGTATGATCTTGGTGTAACTTCTTTTGATTTGATGACTAATAATCCATCAAAAGTTGTTGGTCTTGAAGGACATGGGCTTGAAATTATAAAAAGAATACCTATCGAAATAAAACCTACTGATCGGAATCGTAATTATTTAAAGACTAAGAAACAGAAGATGGGTCATATCTTAAAAAATGTTTAGATGGACGAAGAATTCATGAAGAAAGCGCTGACCCTTGCAAAGAAGGGTGCCGGACTTACATCCCCTAACCCGCTTGTTGGTGCTGTTATAGTAAAAAAAGGAAAAATAATTGGTCGTGGTTATCATAAAAAAGCTGGTCATGACCACGCAGAGATCGTTGCTATAAAAGACGCGTTAAAGAATAAGAATTCTTTAAATGGGGCTACTCTGTATTGTACGCTCGAGCCTTGTTGTCATTTTGGCAAAACCGGTCCTTGTGTTGAGGAGATTGTTAGGTTTGGAATAAAGAAGGTTTTTTTTAGTCACCCTGATCCTTTCGGAAAAGTTCATGGTAAAGGCGAGAAGTTTCTGAGGAAAAATGGAATCGAAGTTTCAAAGGGTTTGTTGGAATCGGAGGCAAGGGGTTTGAATCAACCTTTTTTGAAAGTGAATAAAATTGGGTTGCCCTTTGTGACGCTGAAGGCTGGAATTAGCTTGGATGGTAAGATCGCTACTAGGGCTGGTAAATCTGAGTGGATAACAAATAGTCTCTCGAGGGGTCATGGTAAGGAGCTTCGTGATAAATATGATTCTATTGTGGTTGGGGCTAATACTGTTTTGGTTGACAATCCTGTTCTTGCGTGTAGAAAGGGACGATTACTCAGAGTGATAATGGATGGTAAGCTTAAAGTTGATAAAAAATCTAAGGTTTTTCGCGATGGCGATGTTGTCGTTGTTACTACTAGTTTGGCGCCGAAAAAAAAGGTTAATGAGTTTGAAAAAGCTGGTATTAAAGTCGTCGAAATTGGTAGTAAGAAAATCGATATAAAAAGGATGCTTAAATTTCTTAATAAAGATTACGGAGTTCAGTCGGTCTTTGTTGAGGGCGGTGGTGAAACGAATGGATCTTTTGTTGATGCTTCTGTGGTCGACGATGTTTATTTCTATATTTCTCCTGAAATCATTGGGGGTAGGGATGCTGTAAGCGTAGTTGGTGGGCTTGGGGCCTTGAACCTAAAAAAATCTTTGAAGTTGAAAAATGTTAACGTGGAAATGTTGAAAGATGATATACTAGTTCATGGAATTGTTAATAATTACTAAATATATTCGTGAGTTTTTGGAATTGGATTAAATATTTTTTCTTAGTGATTTTTGTTCCTCATTCTTTGACCAGAATGGAGTGGCAAATGTTGATTTTTCTTAATCGTGACAGGAAGGATTTTGCTTTATGGAAACTGTTTATGCAGGACGACTTAAGAGTTGTAGCGAGAAAACACAGCAAGGATATGGCTAAAAAAGATTATTTTGAACACACCAATATAAAAGGTCAGAGTCCTTCTGATCGACTCAAAACTGCTAGGGTTACCGACTCTATTTCCGGCGAGAATTTGGCTAAGATTGGAGGATACCCGGAGCCTGTTTTGGAGGCCGAGGAAGGTTTGATGAGAAGTCCGGGTCATAGGGCTAACATTTTGAACAAGAATTACAATTGTGTTGGTATAGGTATTATTAAATCTAAACAGGGGGTTTATTATTTCACGCAGAATTTTGCTAAAAGAATTATCAAGTTTACTAGAAAAGTTAGAAAAAATATTAGCATAAAGAATGGTTTGAGGTTGAAAGGTTATGCTGTCGAGCCTATATCTGAAATTTATTATCAGGTGAGTGCACCTGGTGGTAAGAAGATTATGAACGAGGGTGGTCACAAAGTTGAGTCCTCAAGAAAATTTAATTTTACTATCAAGTTTGATGCAGTTGGAAACTATGAAGTCCAAATATTCACACTCCCCTCTTCTTCAAATAAAAGAAGGCTTCATCTTTCTAACAGTTTCGAGGTTAGTGTGAGGAGTTGGTGGTTTTGATTTTGATTATAACTATATCTCCGCCTGCGGCATCCATAGCATCCTGGAAGGTTTGGTTTTCGTATGAGAAATCAGCTCCTTTTCTTGTTCCGTTGTCATTCGTTACTATCATATCTTCTGTGTATCCGATAGCGACAAGCATGTGGTATCCGGGATGTGGATAGTATGGGTTCTTTAGTACATTACCCATTATCGGCACTATTACGGGAAAACCGTCCGCTATGTATTCTCTTATGTCATTTAAGTCAGCGTCATATACTATATCTATATCTGAACTTTCTATATTGTAATATCCTTTGATGAAGTCCTTTATTTTATCTGCGTATATGTCGTGGTGCCCGCCAAACTCTACTATTTGCCAATCGATCATTTTCAGAATTTCTTCATGAGCTTCTTGTTTAGTCATCGTTTGTCCCGTCAGGTAAAGATACGATTGCAATACTGCTGCTTCTTCGCAGCTTTCTTCGTGATACTTCCAGTTTGCGTCCGTCTGGAGTGGTGCTTGGCATATGAACTCAACTTCTAGGTATGCGGAAGTCGGAAGGACTGGGTCTTCTAAATCTTCTGACGGATTTATTTCTGGTGTGTTTTCTGGAATGTTTGTTGGCGCGGTCGTCGGTATGTTTGTCGGTGCGTCTAGGAATTTCTTGATCTCGGAGATTGTTTCTTCGTTTTTGTCTTCTACTTTTTGTATTTCCAAATAATTTGTAGCTTTTGGAAGGACTACTAGCGTGGCTAATCCGATTAAAAGAAGGCTGCTTAAAAGAAATATTTTGTATTTAGACATTTGTTTTTTTAAATATTTTCTTTAATAGGTAATTTACGCTTCCTAATTCTGGAGATCTCATGAGGTATGCTGAAAACAGATATACGGCTCCTCCAATTGCTATTCTGATGCAATGAATTATCTTGTCGTTTAAGTTGATGGTGTCATATAGATCAATTGTTAGATAGAGAACTACTCCCATCAACAAAGCTGATAATATTATTTTACTTAGACTGCTTATTAGTTTTTTGAAATCGAAGCCTTGTAGGTGTTTGCGAATAACTATTATGAAAAGAACGTTGTAAATTCCGAATCCTATTGCAAACCCGATTGAGAACCATTTTATTCCATATACCGGTGCGATGAATATTGTTATTAGCGCTACTATCGTTAAGGAGAAGATGTTTATGATCATTGGGGTCATTGTGTTCTTCATTGCGTAAAATGATCTTGCAAATAAGTGTGTCAGGCTTTCAAAAGGGATTGATATGGCGAAGAATAACAAGATGACAGATGTCATGCTGAGCGAGTCGCTTCCGAACTCCCCTCCTCCTAATATTAGGTCTGTTATTGGTTCTGCTAGGATCATAACCCCTATCATCGCCGGGATTGTGAAAAACAATATCCTATGAAGTGTGTTCTGAAAGTTTCGAGTAAATTCTTTTTTGTCGTTTTTACTTGCTGCGGAATTGAGGCTTGGGAAGACGGCTGTTGCAAAAGCTATACCAAATAGACTCACTGCGAAACTTTGAATGTTTCTTGCGAAATTGAAGGCTGCAAGTCCCCCTTCAATCATTCTCATTCCAACTACTGCGAATACATATAGATTTATTTGCCACGCTATTAGGCTTAATGATTTCGGGATCATTAGTTTTATGATTTTCTTGAATCCTGGGTGAGTAACGTTTAGCTCTGGTTTGTACCTATAGTCGGTCATGAACACGTCGACGAGTCTTATAACCAGGTGCAAAGAAGCTCCAATAAGAACACCGATTGCTGCGCTATATATCCCAAGAGTATCGTTGAGTAATACTATTCCTAATACGATTCCCAAATTGTATAAAATAGGAGAGATGGCGAAAGAAAAGAAGCGTCTATAGGTCATGAGTATGTTCCCAAGAGTATTGCTTATGGCAAATAAGAATGCGGATGGAAGCATTAGCTTGGTCATAAATATTATGCTTTCTTGTCCGTCAACGGCGACATTAGGAAAAATAAATGGAATCATGTTATCCATGAAGAGAAACGCGATCACGCTTAGTACTAGGATTAACAGAGAGGCTCCTGACAACATTGTGTTTGCCAGTGATTCGGCTTCCTTTTTATCTTTTTGCAGGTAATCGGAAAACATTGGCATGAAAGCAGCCGTCAAAGCTCCCGCTATGAATAGATTGAAAAGGATGTCTGGTATCAAGAAAGAGGCATTGTATGTGTCTGTGGCCGTCGTTGTCCCAAAATGAACAGCAATGGTTCTATCCCTTACGAGTCCTACTGCGTAGCTCAAAAATGAAGTGAACGCTACGAGTGCGCTAGCTTTCCCCAACCCTATTGGTTTGAAAATATTTTTCATTAGCATCGAGAGCGATTTTACACAATTTAACCTAAAAACTCCTTCTTATACGGTTGCTTCTGTCTGCGATTTATTGTATAATGTAGTATAAATAAATAGTAAAAATAAATGGCAAAATTCATAGGTCTTGTTGGGAAGTTGTTAAATGTAAATAAGGGTGAATGGTCCAGAGTATCTTTGTCTTGGTTCATTAATCTTTTTTATAGAGTAGGTTTTGTTGTTGGTTGGACTATCATAGTTGGTATGTTTGTTGGTAGGTATGGGGTTCTCATGTTGCCAGTCCTGTTTATCGTTAACGGATTGTTCTCTATTGTCGGAAGTTTTTTCTATTCAACTTTTATAGATAGGATCTCAAAAGAAAGAACTATTTTTTACACAATATTAGCTTCGGTAGTGGTCTTGTTTGCCGCTATCTTGGCGGAGCCTTATTCTGAGCCGTTGTTTTTCGGATTCTTGTTGGTCGCAGAGGCTGTGTTCTTGGTACAGCTAAAGATTGTTGCGAATGGTTTTGTAGAGGATCTTTTCACTCCGCTTGAGAGCGAAAGGACGTTTCCTGTAATTGAATCGTCTGAAACAATAGGTGGTATTATAGCAGGTTTACTTGTTGCTTCGTTCGCCAACGTTGTCGTTTTGAGTTCTTTTATTTATATATGGGGCGCGGCTCTTCTTCTTATGATGCCTGCTTTGTTTTATTACAACCGTGTTGTCAAAGGGGTTTATAGGTTTAATATTGGTGACGATGATGAGGAGAAACATGGTTTGATTACCAAGCTGAAAGAAGCTGTTTCACAAGTTAGACATGTTGGTTTCGTTAGAGGTTTGTTCTTCGTCGTTCTTATACAATGGATCTTCGCTAACTTGATTGAATTCCAGTATACTAGGGCTGTTTCTGCGAATGTTTCTAGCGCGTTACTTACCTCCGGAAGTGGATTTGAGCATGCTTTGGTTCATGACTTGGGAGCTTTGTTTATTCTCTTCAGTGTTGTAGCTCTCATATTCCAATTGTTTGCTGGAAGTAGACTTATTACTTCTTTGGGGATTGTAGGTAGTATGATGTTGTACCCCGTGGTTATGATTCTTAGTGTATTTGGTTTGACTATAAAATTCGGGTTGCCTACCGCCGTTTTGGCACAGGCAAACAAAAATATAACTGGCATTATTCATCTAAATGCTTATCACAATACATACTATTCTATCAAAGAGCATTTCAGGGAACATACACGTGAATTCTTGGAAGGTATAGTGCGTCCAGTAGGTGCTGTGATTGGTACGTTGGTGTTGATTGGCCTTCAGAAAATATTCGTCGGCGAGGACCTGATTCTTGCCGTGAATCTATCCATGATTGCTGCGTTGATTATGCTCTTTATGGTTACGTATGGTCTTCAGGGTAAATACACGAAATTGGCATGTTATAACCTCACTAGATCTGAAGATAAAATAGATAAGATTGAGGCGATAGATATTCTTTCTCAAAAAGGTCATAAATCTGCGTTGCCTGTTTTGAGAAAAGTTTTGTATGACCCAAAAGAGTCTGATTATATAAAGATCAAAATCTTAAAAGCGTTTGGTGAGCTTCAAGAATACGATGCTATAAACGACATTATTAAAGCTTTTGAGTCTAATAAAGCAGACGTAAGGATGGCTGCGATAGAGTCCTTGCTGAAATTTAGGTCTGTGAGAAATTTCTTTTTCAAAAATGTGTTCTACGAATACCAAATGATTGAGGCTTTGAAAAAGTTGTATCAACACGAGAGAAACGAAGAGATTAGGTCTTTGATTATATACTTACTTTCGAAGTTAAATCCGGTTGGTACTTTTGGTTTCTTGATTAAGAACTTGAAAAGAGCAAATAAAGATCTGAAAGGAGATATTATATTAGCTCTTGGTCAGTACAAAGATGATCATGTCATTGAGTACGTTGAGCCTTACCTTCATTCAACGAATCCTACGGAGAAGGCTGCTGCAATTATATCTTTGTGGAAGTATCCTGGCTACCTTGATGAGCTTGAGCTTGAATTGGACAAGATGATCTCTAGTAAAAAAACAAGTTATCAGCTTGCCGCTATACATGTGATTGGAGAATTGAAAATTAAATTCAAAATCAAAAAGATTAAAAAATTCCTAGATTCGAGTGACCATAAACTTAAAATTGAGACTTCTCTTGCTCTTGCGAAAGTTGGGAATCTTAAATCCGTCGAGGCTATCGTGGACTTGATTTTTGACTGTGATCCTTCCGTTTATTACCATATCCAAAGAAGCCTTAAGAAGATGCCTGCAAAAGTGCAGAAAGCTATAGAAAAAGAGGTCAAACAAGTTGTTTCTAAGAGGATCAATAAACTACTGGTAAAAACCAAAGCTAAGTCGTTAAATCATTTAGACACAAAATCTTTAAAATATTTAAAAATGCTGTATAGTCTAGTAGAAGAAAATGAAGAAGTTGAGTTAATAAACGAACTTCTTTATGCAAATAAAACTACTTAAATACTACACAGCATGGTTCAAACGTTAAAGATCGCTCCTCAGGAACCAAACGAGGAGAAAGGTTATCAGGTTATTCAGTTCGTTGGTGAATTTGATAAAGCTGGACATATGGACATCAGGGAGCAGCTGGATGCGGTGGTGAAGGATTTTAAATTGCAAGATCTTATATTTGATTTCACTGGCTTGAAGTTTATTAATAGTGAAAGCATAGGTTATTTGATGGAGATACACACTCTTCTCGCTAAGAAGAAACAGAATCTTGCGTTGGTAAAACCGGACGCTCATGTAAAGGAGGTTTTGAAAACTATTGGAATCAGCGAAGTAATACCTATGCATTCTACCTTGGATGCTTATCTTAATAAGTAAAGAGTAAAGTATGCTAAATAGGAGCATGTTTATTAAGTTTTTGTTAAGTTTCTTAATCTTCGCGGTCATACTCGGAGGTGCTTTTTGGCTAATGGATTATCTTGGAACTGGAGGAGTATCTTTGGAGATAGTGCTAATGTTTTTTGGTATTATGGCCTTGTATGTGCTTGTTAGTTTTTTTTGGTTCGTTGTTAAGCCTGTCAGGAGTGTTTTGTCTCAGATGCAGCTTGTAATGAATGGTAAGAAATTCAAAAAGGTGTATACGAGACGAGTTGATGAAGTCGGAGTTCTGGCTAGTTTTTTTAATCAAATGACTCAAAGTTTTACTGAAGTTGCTGACGATATTCAAGATAGAAATAGAATCCTTGATGAGCTTGCTGTTGCTGCTGAGTTGCAAAAAGAAATCTTTCCAGATGAGGTTCCACAACTCGATCAACTTAAAATCGTTGCAAAGAACAGACCTGCTACTGAGCTTGGAGGTGATAGTTACGATTTCATTGAGACTAATGACAAATTGTATATGTATGTAGGAGATGTGACGGGTCATGGTGTTACGGCTGGTCTTATTATGGCGATGGTAAATGCGATGATAGATTCTTTTGCAACTACCTATAGTAATGCTAGAGACGTAATGATCCAGACCAATAATCATATAAAGAAATACGTTAAGCCTTCTATGTATATGACTCTTGTTATGCTTTGTTGGGATAAGACGGCCAATAAGATGACTTTTGTCGGGGCTGGTCATGAGCATATTTTGATATACAGGAAAGACAAAGGAGAGATCGAGGATCTGATGTCTGGTGGAACTGCTCTTGGTATGACCGAGGACGCTTCCTCTACGGCTGTTGAAAAAGAAATACTGTTGGGAACTGGTGATCTTGTTATTTTGTATACAGATGGAATTACTGAAGCAAGGAATGAAGGTGGAGAGCTCTACGGTTTGGAGCGTTTAAAAAGTACTATTTTGGATTACGGGCAGGCTTATACTGCCGAGGGTGTTAGTCATCATATAGCAACTGATCTCTCTTCTTTTGTTGGTGATGAATCTCAAATAGATGATATGACCTTAATCGTTGTTGAAAAGACATGAAATTAAGCGACTTTGATTACGATCTTCCAAAAAGCTTTATAGCTCAAGACCCTGTTACTCCTAGGGATTCTAGTAAAATGATGGTGTTTGATACGGCTACTGGCAGGGTTGAACATAAATTGTTCAGAGATGTTTCGGATTATATTGGTTCTAATGATGTCTTGGTCGTCAATAGGTCTAGGGTAATAAAAGCCAGGATTACTTTTTCTAATAATGGTAAGGATTTTGAGATATTCTTACTCAAAAAAGTTGGAGAAAAAATATATGAATGTATTGTTAAACCTGGGAAGAAGTTTCAGGTTGGGGTTGAGTTTGTCATGGTTGATGGTTCAAAAGCTATTATCATTGATATCAAGGATGATGGAGTTAGGATTGTAAAATTCGATACAGAAGGTGATCCTGAGGAGCTAGGTCGTGCCCCGTTTCCCCCTTATATCGATCATTCTTCTTCTAGGATGGAGGATTATCAGACCGTTTATGCAAAGGAAAAAGGGAGTGTTGCCTCCCCTACCGCTGGTTTGCATTTTACGGACGATCTTATGGTTAAACTGCACGACAAAGGAGTTCTGTTTGAAAAAGTTTTATTGCATATTGGTTTGGGTACTTTTCAGCCCGTGAAGACTGATAATATCTTGGATCATAAAATGCACTCAGAGTTTTATGAATTAGAGGATTCTTCGGCAGCAAATTTAAACGAAGCTTTGTTTAATAAAAAAAGAATTGTCGCTGTGGGCACGACGTCTGTTAGGGTTCTTGAGTCTTCTTTTAATGATGGTAAGCTTGTATCTTGTTCTGGTGAAACTGATATTTTTATTTATCCTGGGTATGAATGGAAGGTTGTTGATGCTTTGATGACAAACTTTCATCTTCCAAAGAGTACTTTGATTATGTTAGTTGCTTCTTTCCTGGAACACAAAGGTGTTGAAAATGGCACTAAGCGTGTGTTAGAGCTCTACGAAGAAGCAAAAGCGAAGATGTATCGTTTCTATAGCTTTGGTGATTCTATGTTTATTTACTAAAGCCAGTGCGGAAGATGTTTTGGAGGAGCTAATCCTTCTATCTTGTTCACTTCTTCTATATCATTGAGGTTTAATTTCCCTATATAAAGATCTTTTATCTTGCCTCCATTTTCTACAAAATTCTTCACTTCTTTGTACCCCTTGTAGTAGATTATATCTTTCGTAAAAGCACCTTTTTTACTAGTGTCAGAAAGACCTCTTTTTACTTTCAGTGATATTCTCAAGGCTGGTTCAATAGGGATTCCTAAAGATAGTATTTTTTCGAATGTTTCTACAAAAGATGAATTCATTGCAATATCGGTAGCTATTACGAGTGCTAGTGATTTGTAGCTACTTTTTACGCTTTCTTTGTTTTGTGTAGCTACATTGTATACCGCGAGACCCTCTTGGGTTGTTAGGTAGTTTGCAAGTCCCCTATTAAATATCTCGTATGGTTGATTCTTGCCGTTTTCTGCTGTAAGGATGTGTGTTTCTATTTCGTGAACAATTAGGTCTTTTATTCTTTTGTCTGAAAATTTCGCTCCTGCTCTTACGAACAACCTGTTATTTTTTCCGGCTATACAGTCTGTTACCATTTCATCTTTTATTTTTACTTTCCAATTGTTTAGTCCATATTCCTTGAAGACTTTCTCAAATCTATTCTTCGCTTCTTCACAATCAACATCTTCCCTCTCTCTTTGGTCGAATTTTCCTGCTTCTAGGAGTAAGTTTTCTACTTCCTTGATGATTTCGTCGTCTGGTTTTCCAAACAAAGAAATTGATTTTTGTGTGAATTCTTCGTGATCGATCTTGTCTATTAGTTCTATCTTTTGTATCAACTCATTTTTCTTGGCCTTGAACACTAGTCCTAATGGAGATTCGTCGGTTTCTATGCTCGATAGTCGTTGTTTAAGGTCTATCGGGTCGAATCTTAATTCTGGATAAGTAAACTGCGGGTTGTAAGAGAAGTTTTCTAGAAATTTTTCTTTCTCTGCTTCGAGATTAGTAGGTCTCAAGTGGAATAACAGTTTTAATTTGTTGTCTATGTTCACTAATTCTTGATCTATGTTAAAATTATTTGTGATAGTTTTTTTGACGATTGGTTTCTGGACGTTCTTTTCTTGCCTTTCCGATGTCTTCATTGTGTTCTCGTCTTTGTGAGATGGGTCTATCAAGAAATCTTGTAGATCCCTTGATCCTATTATGAATTTTAATTCCTTTTCTTCCTGGAGCTCTTCTATGTCTACAACAGTCTGAATTCTTTTTTCTTTTAAGTTGAATTTGATTTTGAGAGTTGATTGTTCGTCGTTGTACTTCTGGCTATCCAGCAATCCTAATTCTTCAGCTAATTTTTGATCTAGGATGCTTCTTTCCTGCGATGAGTCGATCAGGGCTTTTATCTTTTGAGTTCCTTTACTCAGGATCATTTCTACTTCTTCTACTTTTCCAATGACTTGTTTGCCTGTCACCTGTCTAATTTCTTTTTCCAATACTTTCCCAAACATATCTTTTGCTATTCGCACTCCCTTTTCTGGAGAGGTTACTTTCACTCCTTGTACTCTTTCTAGCCTTTTTCTCAATGGTGCTAGATTCGCAATTTGTACCCCTAACCCAGCTCGTGCGTTTATTTCCAGGAGAACTGGCCCAGTATTCTTATCTATCGCTATATCTACCGCTAAATAGCCAAGATTTGTTACTAGCTGGACGCTTGATGCTATGTGGAGGATTTCATCCCAGTATGGAATCCTCAATCCTTCTATTGGCCCGATATCTGGGACTTCGTCAATTATTTTATTCCTTTTTGCTATGTATGTGGTTTTTCCTGTCGCCATGTCTATCCCAACACCCACCGCTCCTTGGTGCAGGTTTCCTCTTCCTCCGGACTCCTTTGTTGGCAGTCTAAGCATCGCCATAACTGGTACAAGGTTATATACGATAACCCTGATGTCAGGAAGCCCTTCGTATGTGTAAGCGCTCAGCACATCGTCTGGAATGATCAGTTGTTCGAAGAAAGCTGTGTCGGAAATATTTGATATAGAAAACCTTCCGTCCAAGATATCTATTACGTGATTTAACAAGAATTCTTTGTCAACTTTTTTCCCACTGGACGTTATCCAGTATTTTTCTCTTTTGTTTGCTATAGGTATTATTCCTTCTCCTCCAAATCCGAAGTTTGGTTTCAAGACAAATGAATTTGGAAGAATGCTAAAGTCAAATCTCTCCGCTTCCTCTCTTTTTCCTATAGTTGCTAGTAGTTTTGGTACCGGGACTCCCCTGGCTTCCAGAAATCTCTTGGTTTTTATCTTGTTGTCAGCAAGATTTATGGCCTTTTTTTTGTTGTAGGGCTTGATGTATAAAAGGTTCCTGGCATTTATTCCTAGTATCCCTTTTGATTTGAGTAACTCCATGAGATAAAAATTATTCTTCTATATGTCTTAAGATTTCTCTGAATCTGATAAATTCTAGGACTCTTAGACCACTCCATCTACCGAGCAATACATTTACGACTAACAATGCAAATATTAGCTCTGGGTAATCAAGCATTAATTCTCTGAAAAATCCCCATTGAATTGTTGCGAATCCTAAATTCATTTCTCCACCTGCAACCACGAATGCAACTAGAGAAACCACTATTGTTTCCGACATAAGTAAGGTTGCTGATATCAGTCCTTTCTCTGTTTTTATGCTTACAAATTTTTCCACCAAAGTGCTCAATATTACCATAGGGAATATTGCTAGAGAGAAGAATGTTGCATCAAAGATCCCAAGCGACATACTTATGATTAACACCAAGAATAAAGTTATTGCCACTACTGTTAGCACTATCGCCATTTTTGGAATAAAAAGTAACCGAACTTTTTTCATCAGATGTCTCGCGAGAGCACCCACTACCAAAACCATTAGAAGTGTTAATAATCCGAAATAAGGACCTATTATTAGGAATGATAAGGTTATAATTGTTGGCGTGTATATTCCCATAGTTGTGAGTCCAACGACTTGTTTCATTACTGCTACTACAGTTGCTATTATTGGAAGTAAGAGCAAGAGAGCTATTGTATTATCTGGAATTCCTTTCTCTACTAACTGCGCTACGGAATATGACATAAAATTCCATGGCCTGAGTTTGAAACTACCTTCTGTTATCACCTCGTAATCATATCCTTTTGTTTCTAGGCTGTCCGTAAAGTCGCTTGAAGTGAAATTATCTATAAGTTGATATATTCCCGCTTCTTGGACCAAGATTATATTTTTTGGAGCAACTATTTCATACTGTCTTTTTACGCGATTCGTGTAATCAGATGGGTCATCCGTTATGACTACTATGGATTTTTGAGAGAAATTAACAGGATTCTTCTCCTTTATTTCCTGGATGTATCTAGAAAAGGCGTTCATACCAGCATTTTCTTTTGTCCATATAACGATTTGCAATGCCTTTTGGATATACGAAGTCGATTCTATAAGGGTTTTTGTCAAAACTTCTTCTGATATGAACTCCGATGCACTTCCGAAACTTTCTATCATTTTCACGAAGACTCCTTGTTTTTCTGCATAACTTTTTATTGCTTCTATTTGAGCCTTGTCTTCATCCGAGTCTGTAAGTAAGAGGATTAACTTCTTGAATACAAATATTTCTTTTTGAACGGTCGTACTTTCGTTTTCATTATGTATATTCAGGTTTACCGTGTATCTACCCGGATCTTTGTATGCATGTAACACTTCAACGCCTTCATTCTTGTTTCCGTCACCAAAATCCCATTCATAAGTATAATTTGAATCAGGATCCGAGAGGAAACTCTGAGATGCATCTAGTATAGTGCTCCTCTTTACGGCGACAGTGTCGTCTGCTGTTATAATTCCCTCCAAGAAGGTCGGTCCGTCATCTTCTACCGCAAATGCAGTATTTATTGAAAATAGTAATCCAATGGATAATAATCCAACCGTAAGCTTTGATTTAATCATACAATGAATTTATCAAAAATCGGACTTATTATCAAACCTAAAAATATACACATTGACAGGTTTCGTGGCGGTGTTTTGGTTAATTGATTATTAGGTTGTTTTACGGTAAAATTCTAAGATGATAAACAATATATTTAAAAAATTATTAATTGGCGTGGCCGTTGGAAGCTCTTTGGCTTCAATGGCTTTTGCTTATGACTTTGAATCTTACGACTCTCCTGTTGATAATACTCCTGTTAATAATCAATTGATTGTTTCTGCTTCGGATACGGTGGCTGGTTTTTCTACTATTTTGGAATCGTCTGTCGTTTCTATGTCTTCTTCTTTGATATTTAAAGTGGTTAAGCCCGATAGTTCGTACGTAGAGCTACCTGCGACCGCTGGTTTGGATGGAGTGGCGAGACTTGAATTGAACAATTTTCATACTAGAGTAGCTGGTGATTATCAGGTTTCCGTTAGATACCAAGGTTCAGCTCAATATGGGGCCTCTGAGGTCTTCCAAGTTATTCCTGGCGAGATGTCTGAGGTTTATTCTGTTGTTACGCCTTCTGAGCAAGTAGTTCGTATTGGCAATGAATATGGAGAAATAGAGGTTCGGTTGCAGGATATGTATGGGAACTCGATTCCTGGGCATGTTACACAACTAATATCTAGTAGAAGTTCTGACGTGGTTTCAACTGAGAATAATGTTACTGATCAGAATGGAATGGCCTTGTTTACTGTGAATTCTGATGAAAGCGGAGTTTCTTCTTATTCTGTGTACGATTTAACTGCAAATAAGATCTTAACTCAGAGAGCAAAAGTTGTTTATTTCGATTCAAATCAACAATTGTTTTCTAATACTCAAGCTTTTATAGGTAATGCGGTTGGGGCCGCTTCTGGCCCTGTTGCTTATTTGAAATTTGACGACGTGCCTACTTCTGCGAATACTGGACAAGCTTTATCTTTCACTTTATCTGCTAGGGACGAAGCGGGTCAGGTTGTGACTGATTATTTGGGTACCGTTCAGTTCTCTATAGCGGCTGGATCTCAGACTGGAGTCACTCTTCCTAATAATTACATTTATCAATCTGAAAATTTGGGTTCACACCCTTTTGCGTTGGCTCTGTCCTTCTCTACTGCTGGAACTTATGTTGTTGAGGCTAGAGATGTGTCTGATCCAACTTTGTTTGGGACAGCCTCTATCACTGTTAACTCTACTCAAGCAGGCATGAGTAATTCGGTAAGTATAACAAACCCGGCTCCTGGTACTTATAGCAATAACGTACAGGTGATTTCCGGAACTGCTACTGCAGGTTCAAGTTTAGTTATTTACGATAATAATGTTAAGGTCGGGAACGCCTCTGCGACGCCTACTGGTGCGTTTTCTTATACAACTGGTTTGATGACCGACGGAAGTCATGAGTTTTATGTAGCGATAGTTAATCCAAGTGGAACAATTTTAGCTTCGTCTACCAAAGTTAAGATTACCGTAGATACGACTGCTCCAGACGTCCAATCTCTTGAAATTTTACCTTCTGCAACTGTTTCTTCGGGCGGAACCGCCGAGGTTCGTTTGTATGCTGAGCCGGGGTTAACCCAGGTTCTTTTGGATTTAAACAATGCAATTTTTGAAATGGAAGAGTCTGAAGATGGATATTATTCTGCTTCTTTTAGCGCTCCTATCTTGGGTGGGACTTATCCTTTGAAGTTTACATTAGTGGATGCTTTGGGAAATGAATCTAAGATAGAAGAGGCCAGTCATCTTCTGAATGTATCCGCTAGTTCTTTCCTTGGTGGAACAACGGTTGGAGATGTTACTGGATTGATCTCTATCCCTGGCAATCATAAGGTTACTCTCAGTTGGACTCCTCCCTCGAGTGGTGCTCCTGTTCAGTTTTATAGAATTTCTTATGGGTTGTCTCCAAATCAGTTGATGTATGTTATTGATACCTGGGATGCTACTACTACTTGGTTCGTTCCTGACTTGCATAACGATACTGAATATTTCTTTGCTGTTGCCGCTATTGATAATCAAGGTAACGTAAGCGCTCACTTGAGCAACATCGTTTCTGCTACGCCAAACTCATCTTATCCTGATGGTATTGGTCAAGGATCTACTACTGATGTTTGGCAAGGTACTGCTGGTGGTGAAAACTTTGAAGATATGGGTGAAGACGTGAGTGACAGTGGTCCTGAAGTATTCTGGTTGTTTTTGTCTGCAATCTTTGGTGGACTTTTCTATACATATTTCTCGACTAGGAGAAAGGAGATGTGGTAAGATCTTTTTCGATGAATATCATTCAATTGAAAATATTTTTGGCTAATTTTGTAAATGTCTTGGGGAATTTACTGACCTATGCGATTTTTATTCGAGTAATATTGTCTTGGTTCGTAGTTGCTGGAGGAGGTCCTCCTGGCAAACTTACGCAGATTATAAATAGCGCGACTGATCCTATCATGAATCTTGTTAAGAAATTGCCACACAGGGTTGGGATGATCGATTTGTCTCCTTTGATCGCGTTGGTAGGAATCAGCTTACTTACTTCTCTTTTAGTTCAATTAATTGCAGGGATATAATGTTGAAAATAAAAAATACACTTACCGGAAAGAAAGAGGAATTTAAACCTTTGAAAGCTGGGCATGTTTCGATGTATGTTTGTGGGCCTACTGTTTATGATGTCGCTCATCTGGGACACGGGAGAAGTGCGGTTTGTTTCGATGTGATTAGGAGGTATTTGATGTATCGCGATTACGACGTTGAGTTTGTTTCTAATTATACGGATATTGATGACAAGATGATCAATAGAGCTCGCGAAGAGGGCGTGACAGTCCCTGAATTGGCTGAGAGAGTCATTCCTGAGTACGACGAGGATTATGCTTCTTTGGGAGTTTTGGCGGCTGACGAGGCGCCTATGGCTACTTCTTACATCGATGAAATGGTTGAATTTGTTGGTCGGATGGAAAAGGCTGGAGTAACTTACGTGATTGAGGGGGATGGAGTTTATTTTGATGTTAGTAAGTCTGCTACGTACGGTAAGCTTTCTGGCCAGAAATTAGAAGATTTAAAGGTTGGAGCTCGTGTTGCCGAAAACGAATCCAAGAAAAATCCTTATGATTTTGTTGTTTGGAAATTTGCGAAAGAAGGTGAGCCACGTTGGCCTTCTCCTTGGGGAGATGGTCGTCCTGGCTGGCATCTAGAATGTAGTGCGATGTCTTGGAAATTACTTGGCGAGAAATTCGATATACATGGTGGTGGTGGTGATCTCACATTCCCCCATCATGAATGCGAGATTGCTCAAAGTGAGTCGGTTTTTGGTTCGGGTTCTTTTGCGCAGTACTGGATGCACAATGGATTTATAACTGTGAATAAGGAGAAAATGAGCAAGAGCTTGGGGAATTTTGCTACTTTGAAAGATGTTTTAGCTAAGTATTCGGGAGCTGTAGTGAGATTGATGTTTTTGCAAACACATTATGCTAATCCGATCGAGTTTTCTGATGAGTTACTTGAGCAGGCCAAGGCGGGGTTGGCTCGTGTGCATGATTTTGTCAGGAATTTGAAGGCTTCGAATGGTGAATCTATGGATTTTGACCTTGAGCCGTTTGTAGAGAAATTCGAGGAGGTGATGGATAATGATTTTGATACTTCGGGTGGCTTGGCCGCTTTGTTTGATTTGATTAAATATGTTGGTTTCGACACTAATTATAAAAAAGAACCCGTCTTGAAGGTTTTGGAAGCTATGGATCAAGTTTTGGGTATTATTTTTGTCGAGGAAGATGAGTTGGATTCAGAGGTTGAGAGTTTGATTGAAGCTCGCGAAGACGCTCGCAAAGAAAAGGATTTTGGGAAAGCTGACCAGATCAGAAATGATTTATTGAAGAAAGGGATTGAGTTGGAAGATACGTCGAATGGGACTATTTGGAAGAGATTTTAAGAGGTAGAATTATTCCGTAGATTGAATAAGTTGAGTTCCAAATAACTCTATTATTTCTTCTATCGTTGTTTCCGTATCACCATCCTCGTAAGCTACATGGTGTGAACGAATCCTACTTCCCTGGATATCTCTCTCCCACGATGCTACCAACTGGCCGTCAAATCCCATGTCTCTCCTTATCGCGGCTTGTACTTGAGTTTTGGTTCTCTTGTTTATACTTTTAGGATCAATTCCACGTACATTCAGTACACGAACATCCATCCTAGGTGTTCTAGACGTATTTGCATGCACTTTCACACCACCACGAACTTCGTATTCTATGGTCGCCTGCTTCCCAAGTATGTTTGTCTCAAATTCTGGCATCTTAAATAATTGGTAGATATCTAGAGTACCGTATACTACCACTTTTTGACGTCAAGTCAAGCCCCAGGCTAGATATACTTGTGTAGTTTTTTTATATCACCTGACCCCATTGCGATTACAACTCCGTACTTCTTTCCATTCTTTTTTATCCATTTCGCTGTGTCTTTCACGTCTGTTGTGTGATGAACTTTTTTCTTATGCTTTTTAATTTCATCTATAAGTTCTTGAGTTTGGATCAGGTCCATTTGTTCTTGAGTGTCTCTATTGCGAAGGATGTCCGCGATAAGCACTTCGTCTGCGGCAGAAAAAGCTGATCCGAATTCCTCTAGATAGTTTTTTATTCTCACAAACTGATGTGGTTGGAAAACTGCTAGGAGTTTCTTTTTTGGAAAAGTTTCTTTTATGGCTTGAAGCGTAACATCTATTTCCAGTGGGAGATGGGCGTAATCGTCGTAGAAGTCAAATCCTTTACTCTTTATTTTCTTAAGCTCCATCCTGCGCCAGCAACCAGTAAAAGCTCCTATTCCAGCTTCTATTTTTCGATTTGAAAGCCCTAAATGCTCCCCTATCGCAGCTACAAACGCTGCGTTTCTTATATTGAATTTTCCTGGGACTTTAGGGTTTACTTTTATAGATTTGTCTTTGATCTTTAGGAGATGGTTTTGTAGGTAGAGGTGTTTTGGTTCGCCTTTGAGTTTTGCATCGCTTGTTATTTTTACCACTTTTGCTTTTGCCTCCTTATCTATTCCTTTTGAGAATTTGTCGTCAGCATCTATCAATACGAGCCCTGCCTTTTTGACTTTTTTACATGCTTTGCCGAATGACTTTATATATTTCTCTTGTGTTTTGAAGTAATCAAGATGGTCGCTATCTACATTTAATACTGCAAGAATCTCCATTTTATAATTCAAATAAGCGTCGCGGAATTCACATGCCTCTACTATCAACAGATTTGATTTTCCAATCCTATAATTCTTATTATTCATCTCTTTCATTTTTGTACCAAGAATTACGGTTGGATCCAGCCCTGCTTTTATGGCAAGTAAGGCCATCATGCTCGTAGTGGTTGATTTACCGTGAGTTCCTGTTATTGCTACCGTTTTGTAGCTTTTTGTTAATTCCCCCACTGCTTCTGGATAAGTAAGTGTTTTTATCTTTTCTTTTTTTGCTTTGAGTAATTCTGGATTATCGTTTTCGATTGCGTAAGAGTGAACGACTAGGTTCGTGCCTTGTGGTAAGTTAGTTGCTTTGTGACCGATATTTATCTTTATTCCTGCCTTTTGCATTTGTGCTATGTGGTCTGAATCCTCCAAGTCTGATCCTGAGACTTTTTTACCTTGATCGTTGAAGATTTGTGCCAGGGTGCTAACGCCTATTCCTCCGATGCCTATAAAATGTACTTTCTTAACTTTATCGAATTTATTCATTTTGTTTTGTTATATTTGATTTAGCTCTTTGTCATTTTACATTTTTTGTGTTAAAAATCTAGTTGTTAAAAATTACATATGAGTACTCAATTCTCACACACTTCTGGTCTTACAAAATTTATAATAATAGTGGAATTTACCCTAGTCGCTTACTTGATATATTCGCTGACCAGGAATGTTTACAATAGCTATCTAGTTGATCGATATATCGAAACTTTCGAGAAGGAAAACTCTATGATCGCTCTTGAAAACCAAAAGAAAACCTACGATTACCTGTACTTCACTTCCGAGGAGTATATCGACAAAATTGCTAAACAGAATTTGGGTCTTATAAATCCTGGTGAAGAGGTTATTATCATTTCCCCTGATAGCTTGACTTACGATACTGGCGAAAGTAATAATTTCGGACTTGATTTGTATGAAGATGAGGAAGCTGTGAAGATAGACACCAGATCCAATCCTGAGAGTTGGTGGGATTTCTTTTTTGGGTAGAATTTTTGCCTTAGAGATGGGTTTGACTTTCGCGTGAAATTTATTTACTATCCTCTCGCTTTCTTGAGAAGTTTATTTGAAATCATCGCGGGGTGGAGCAGAGGCAGCTCGCAAGGCTCATAACCTTGAGGTCGGCGGTTCGAATCCGTCCCCCGCAACCAAAATTAAACCTTTTTTTATGGAAGATTCCCTGATTTCAGACGTTATCTATTGGTCAGCGCTGTTTCTCCCTTACGTTGTGATGTTTTTCTTTGCAGCGAGGTGTTATTTGGGAAAAAGTAATGGAAGTCCTTTTGTTGTTTTGCCTCTTTCCAGCTTTGTTAGTGCTGTTATTCTTTATGCCTTTCCGTTGTGGGAGGCTATGACTAACAATAAAACGGGGGAACAATCTCTTGGAAACCTTGCTATCATACTTTTGTTTATGTTTGCTTTTGTCGTTTTGATGATTTTGTCATTAATTTCTGCTTTTATAGTCAGAAAATTTGGCAAAAAAGTAATGTAAATGACCAAAACTAACTCATCGCGAAATATCCTCTATTCATGTCGGAGTGTTTTTTGTCTGAATAGATTATTTTGACACCTTTTAGTCCTATTAGAGATTTTGTTTTTGAATTTTCTGTGCTTGTTCCAGGTCTGACTACTATGTTGAATTCAATGTTTGGATTCCTTTTTATTGCTTCCTCGTAGCATTTCACTGCCCAGTCTCCGTAACTAGCATCTAGAAAATCTACTCTGTCGATATGGAACCCTGAGTTGGATAGATTTTTAAGAGCCATTCCTCCTGCGCTGTGACCTTTCACTGTTCTTTTTGTTACATTTACTCTTTTGCCAAACTTTTTGCTAACAGAATCTATTACTTCGGAATGAAGTACGTTTATATCTTCGTTAGTTTCTTCTCTATCCATCCAATTAAGGTCGTAACCATTTCTGTATGCAATTGTCTTTTTTGGGCCTCTTTGGCCCGCACTGATTGGATACGCTACTATTACGTTCCTGCCTTTCATTTCGCTTAGAGAGTTTGCTACTTGCTGCAATCTATTTCCGGCTACTGATTTTGTTCCAGCTCTTTTCTGATAATCACTTGTTGTCCCTTCTAGTTGAGGGAGTTCTCCGAAACAATGTCCGTCCGTACCATGAAAATGATATATAACTTCAGTTTCTTTGCTTGGATCAAAGTCGTCTGAAACCATCAATACAACGTCTCTCCCTCCGTTACCTCTCATCTTTTCTATCCATGCTGGTGTTGGGACTTTCTCAACTTCTTTTTTGAGACCCTCGTCTTCGTTCTGAACTTCTTTATCGTGTGATTCTTCGAAACTTTTTATTGCTGTTATTGTTTCTGGGCCAACCTTTCCGTCAACTTTGAGGTTCAGCTTTATTTGGATACTTTTGATCATTTTCTTGTTTATTCCTAGTCTTTCAAGCCCTTTATTTATGGTCTGCCAATCTCCGGGGTTGTATTCTTTTATGTCTATAACTTCTTTTACGTCTTCTTTTAGAAAATTACCAACTTCTGCGGAATGAGCACCTAATTGGTCTTCTTTTTTTGGGGTGACTTCTTTTGATCTTTCTATGTTTTCCATCTATTAATTATAACATATTTTTTGGGTTTTTCGTATGGTATAATCTGGCTTGCTATGAATAAATCTTGCAAAAACTGCAGTTCAGAATTCGAGATAACTGATGCTGACCAGGCTTTTTATCGCAAAATTTCTGTACCAGAGCCTACGCATTGCCCTCAATGTAGAATGATGCGTCGGATGAGGTTTAGAAATGAACATTCGCTGTATAGGAGGAAGTGTGATTTGTGTAAGAAGGATATCATCGCGGCTTACAAACCCGATGCTGTACATCCTGTTTACTGTACCGATTGTTGGTGGAGTGATAAGTGGGATGCTTCTGATTTTGGCATGGACGTGAAGGTTGATGAGCCGTTTTTTCCTCAGATGAAGGTGTTGATGGATTGTGTGCCGCGACTGAGTCTTGCTGTCGTAACATCGCGTGCTACGAATTGTGATTTCTGCAATTATGTGGATTTTGCGAAGAATTGTTACCTTTGTTACGGAAGCGTACAGGTCGAGGACTGTATGTATGGAAATCCTTACGAATCGAAGGATTGCGTCGATTGTTTTCTGGTTCGGGAGAGTGAGCTTGCTTATGAGTGTGTGGACTGTGAGAAGATGTATAATTGCGATTTTTGTCAGTCTTGTGAAGGGTGCACTGATTGTGTGGCGTGTTATGAGTGCCAGGGGTGCAATGATTGCATAGGTTGTACTGGTTTGAAACGTCAGCAGTACTGTATTGCTAATAAAAAGTATCCAAAGGAGGAGTATCTTGAGAAAATATCTGGTTTGAAGCTAGATACGGTTGGGGGTTTGGCCCGGGCGAATGATTACCTTGTGGAGCAAAAGTTGAAGTTTCCCCATCGTTCTTCTCGAATCTTAAAATCTGAGGATTGTACTGGGAATTTCATCGTGAATAGCAAGAATGCTCATTGTTGCTTTGACGTAAAGAAGCTTTGGGATTGCTCGTATTGTGCGCAGGTTATAGATGGCAAGGATTCGTATGATGTTAATTATTGTGAATATTTCGAGCTTTGTTATGAGCATATTGGGTTTGATGAGAATTATAATGTAAAGTTTTCTTTGATAAGTGGGAATTGTAAAGATTGTGATTACACTGATTTTTGTATGAATTGTAATGATTGTTTTGGATGTGTTTCGTTGAAGAAGCAGAAGAATTGTATTTTCAATAAGAGATACAGTGAAGAAGAGTATCGTGAGCTGGTTGGACGGTTGCGTTCAGCGATGGTTGATAGAGGTGAGTATGGAGAATATTTCCCCGAGGAGATAAGTCCTTTTGAGTACGAGGAAAGTGTGGCGAATGATTACTTTCCGAAGGAATAACTTGATTCGAGGGGAGTTTTTGGTAGAATCTCTTTGTTGTCTGGCAGGATAGCTCAGTTGGTTAGAGCGCGGGACTCATAAGCCCGAGGTCGGCGGTTCAATTCCGCCTCCTGCTACCATTTTAATCATCTAAATATGGATAAAAGTTTTAAGTGTCCAAAATGCAAATGGCACGAATATACAGAAGGAGAAATGCGTGCAACCGGAAGCCTTCTTACCAAGATATTCAACGTCCAGAATAGAAAGTTTCTCACCCTTAGTTGTGATCAGTGTGGTTATACCGAATTTTACAACAAGAAAGGGAAGAACTTCACTGCTGAGAATGTTATCGATTTTTTTGTTAACTAGCTTTACATGGAGAGTGATGAAAGTAGGAATATAGTAATACCACGGGCTGTTTGTGCTATTGTGGATCAAGTTACTCCTGATAGGTGTTCAGGGATTCTAGAGGATCTCGGTGAAGCGTATAGAGAGTTTCGGCTTTTGTGTAGAGATGATGCTGCTCTTGGGAACTTGTTGCGCATGACGAGGAATAATCCTGATATTGATTTTCGTGAATTGTGTTTGTTTATTGGAGTGAGTCATGATGGAGAGCCTCTTGAAGCTGAAAGCTGTGATCGTTATGAATTACTGCGTAGGTTGGATGCAGTTATTCGTTTTTTTGAAAGCTGTTTTGCCCTAACTCCTGTTGTGGAGATTGATTGCGTTGACTCGCCTACTAAGGCGGAAACGAGAATAAAAGGAATTGAAAATCTTTTGAAAAGAGTTCTTTCCGAGGAGTAGTTAACTAGCTAATCCTTCTTAGGTTTTTTGTCTTTGTTAGCTTTAGCTTCTGCTTTTGCTTGCGCTAGGATTTTCGCCATTGGATTTCCTGATTGTTGTTGGCCAGGCATGCCTGGAAGTGCGCTTGTATCTATAGGATCATCCTCCATGCTTATGCCTATTCTTGCTGAAATTTCTTGATCTACAAAGGCTTTCTTTCGACCATACTTCATGCGCGAATACTCTTTAACTATTTTAGCTACTTTCGCATTTGATCCAGTAGTGTCATAAACTGTGTTCATCGAGAATGGTCTTGAAGTTGCGCTGTCTATGTTTAACTTTATGTACTGTTTGTAGTTTGCTATTCCTACTAAGTCTTGCTCTGTAATCGTTGGTGCAAATTCTTTCGTGAGGTATTCTGCGTCATCAGCACCCACTTTAAATGCGCTTATGGATCCGACGTTACCAAAAACCGCATCTCTGACCTGAGTAGTGGTTGTGCCGTACTTGCTCGTTACTAGCTGATTTATGTACTGATGAGCCATTATTAAGCAGAGGTGGTATTTTCTTGCTTCGGATAAGATTGAGCAAAAACTATCTGTCGCAAAGTTTTGGAACTCATCTACGTATAGGTAAAAATCTCTACGTTCGCTTTCTGGCATGTCTGCACGACTCATAGCTGCCATCTGTATACGAGCAACCATGACGAGTCCTAGAAGCTGTGTGTTTAAATCTCCAATCATACCTTTTGATAATCTAACTAGGAGTATTTTTCCTTGATCCATAACTTCACGGAAATTGAAGGCAGATTTTGTCTGTCCAATAGTGTTACGCATTATAGTGTTAGTGATAAAAGGCCCAAACTTTGAACTGAAATATGGGATCATTTCCTGCCTTTCACGATCGCCTGTGTTTGCGTACTCATTTTTCCAGAAAGATTTAACTACTGGATTTGTGACTTTTTTAACTTTGTACTTCATGTATTCCTCGTCGACAAATATTCTAGGAACGTCGATAAGAGTAGCTCCTTCTTCTGTGTCCTCCATGAGGGTCAAGCATCCGTTTCTGAAGTAGTGCTGGATACGTGGTCCGAATATCTCGTCACCAAACAGTTTTATAAATATTTCAGTCGCCTGGCTTGAAACTAGATCCATTTCCGCAGGTGTTGCGGCTTCTAGTATGTTCAACCCCATTGGACGTTCAGAATCTGCTGGATCGAATATAATCACATCCTTTGCTCTTTCTTTTGGTATGTAATGCAGTATATCTTCAACCAAGTCTCCGTGTGGGTCGATCACACACACACCTTTTCCGGCTATGATGTCCTGGCGGGCCATAAATGATATGAAGTTCGATTTACCTGTACCAGATTTTCCAATCACATAGTGGTGTCTAGACCTGTCTTTGTCTAGGAAATGTATGTCTATTGATTTACCTCTGTATATGTTTTTACCTAACAAGATTCCTTCTGATCCTATGTTTTCTGGTGGAGGGAGAACTTTGTATCTCATCCATCTGATAGTTGGGATGTTGTTATATTTACTGTCCGGGAAGTGATATAAACTTGCTAGCTCTTCTTCCGATAATACCGACTGTCTTTCGTTGAATATAAAGTTACCCTTTAGAAGATATCTGTTAGCAAAGTTTTTCAACAAAAGTTTGTCGTTCCATTTGTCTACGAAAAACAGCCTTCTGGTTTGGAAGTAATTCATCGATGGGTCTTTGAATAGGTTCAGTCCCACTATCATGTTGTTGCAAATTTCTTCTGCTCTTTCTTCCTCTTTTGCCGTTGCTAATATTCTTATGATTGAGTCGAAACCTGCTTGCTGTGATTTCTCACCTATACTTTTGGCGACCTCTTCCTTTGTTTGAAGCATTCTTACATAACCAGCTTGCGCGTCATCGCTTTTTGGGGCGTTCTTTTTGTATTTCTCGTAACCACCTATAATGCCTGCTAATAGAGCATATAGTTTTCCTATCACTGGAATGCCTGAAATTTTACTCGATTTACCACCTTGGAAAAAATCTGATCCTTGTTTCTCTGCTTTCTTCTGCCATTTTTGATTTTTTGGTCTAATCACTATTTGGTAGACAGCGGTTTCTTCCGGCTTCATGTTTGAAAATATATTTGTCAGATCATTTAGAGGATCATTTTCAATCTTCTTGAATGTTCTTATTGGGAACCAGTATGGGTTCTTTTGATAAGCGTAATATCCTTTCATTTTGTTTCCCTCTGGCATGTGCTTATATGCTTCTGTTGGTATTACTTCTGCTTCTGGATAGTACGAAGTGATCTGTTTCTCCACAATATCTGCGTAATATTTCGGTGAGCTTACGTAGAAGTCCACTAATTTATTTTGAGCAACTAATTCGAAAGAGAAAACGTTGTGCTGGAATATTCTCGTTTTTATTATGTTCCACATATTCATTTCCTTAGTTTCTTCCAAGTTTCGGAAGAACTGAGCCATTATTGCTATTTTTTCTCTGAAGTCTTTTTCTACCTGTTTATCTTTATCTTTTTGAGAATCTTGTCTCGGCATTGTCACTCTCAAAAACACTCGGTGTTTGTTTACGATGTTAGCGTAAAATTTTCGCATTAACCTGACTCCGGCTCTGATTCCGAATATTAACGCTACTATCATCAGTATGAACCACACGGGGTGGTCAACTATGAATCCGCCTATTGCTTTGAGTAAACTTAGCATTTTTTCAATAAATATAATTTAATCCTTATATTTTACCAGAAAAAGCCCTTTTTATCAATAGGGCTTACTGGTTTGGAGTTATTTATAGTGTTTTCGCTAGCTCTTCCTTTAATCCTTCGATTTTGATTCTCTTTTGTTTGCTCGTGTCTCTTTCTCTTAGAGTTACTGTTTGATCCTCTAGTGTGTCGTAATCGACTGTTATAGCGAAAGGTGTCCCTATTTCATCCTGTCTTCTGTATCTCTTTCCTATCGCTCCGGATTCATCGTATTCGACGTAATAATCTTTATTCAAGTCTTCAAATATCTTTCTTGCAACTTCTTGGAGTTCAGGTTTTTTCATTAAAGGAAGGATCGCAACCTTTATGGGTGCTATTTTTGGGTCAAATCTCATCACGACTCTATCCTCGCCATCTATCTTGTCTTCCTCGTATGCGTCCAGAAGGACCGTTAGTATAGTTCTTTCAACTCCAAAAGATGGCTCTATAACTGCAGGTAGGAATTTTTCATTTGTCATCGGATCTGTGTACTTGAGATCTTGCTTTGAATATTCTTCATGTTGAGTGAGATCGAACTGGCCCCTGTTCGCAAGTCCCATCAATTCTCCCCAACCAAAAGGGAATTTGTATTCAACATCTACGGTCATACTAGAGTAGTGTGATAATTCATCTTTATCGTGGTCTCTGAATCTTAGGTTTTCTTTAGAAATACCTAATGATTCAAACCATCCCATACAGTCTTCTTTCCATTCATCAAATTTTTTCTTAGCTTCTTTTTCGTCTTTTGGATCAATGAAGTATTCAATCTCCATTTGTTCGAATTCCCTGGTTCGGTAAGTGAAGTTTCCAGGAGTTATCTCATTTCGAAAAGATTTTCCGATCTGAGCTATTCCGAATGGAAGACGTTTTCTAGATGTTTGAAGTACGTTTTTGAAATTGATAAATATTCCTTGAGCCGTTTCGGGTCTTAGATACACGGGTGCGCCCTTGTCTTCTATCACGCCCTGGTGCGTTTTGAACATGAGGTTGAATGATCTGGCAGCCGTAAAGTCACATTCTCCGCATTTTGGGCATTTTATGTTTTCTTTTTTTATCATCTCCCCTATTTCTTCTAGAGATTTTCCTGCTACCGCTTCTACTCCAAGTTTGTCTTCGATCAATTTGTCTCCCCTAACTCTTTCTTTGCATTTTTTACAATCCATCAAAGGGTCTGTGAATGAAGACAAATGTCCTGAAGCTTCCCAAACCGTTGGGTTGTATAAAATAGCAGAGTCTAGTCCCACCATGTCCTCTCTTGTTTTTACGAACTTGTCCCACCAATTGTTTTTCACATTGTTTTTTAGTAGAACCCCATAAGGTCCATAGTCCCAAGTGTTAGCCAATCCGCCGTATATTTCTGATCCTGGGAATATAAAACCTCTTCTTTTACAAAGGGATACAACTTTTTCCATTAAATCTTGCATTGATTTTATGTTAGTTATTCTTGTTTATCGCTTTTGTTTTTTTCTTGATTCTTGTTCTTGAAGTCTAGAAGTGCGTTTGAAAGAACTTTCAGAAACGATTCTGCTGTTTTGTGTGTCATATTTGTTCTGCTAACGATCTTTATCGTTGGTTTCTCTGCGTTTGGGAGAGTGTACCCAAGATCTATCACACATTCGTTTGAATTGAAGTGTACCGATACCGCATTTGCAAAATTTCCTGACTCAACGTCTTCAGAAATCTTCACAAGATATTGTTTTTTATTGTCTTCTGCCATTTTGTTAAATTAATTATAAATGCGTTCCATAGTGTATCTTGCTGTTGTCTTTAATTCAACAACACTTTTTTTGCGTGTTTTCCTTCTTATAGTTTGTTTTTTTTGGTCGACTTATTGTTTTCTTAACGTTTTTGCCCGAAATTAGACACCACTATTAATCTACAAACAAAAGCATGCTTTCTGCAATAATTACCTCGGATTACTTAGTAGCCCAAAGCGTTCAAAAAGGCCTTGATAATTCAAACTTGAAGTGTCTGATTTATAAAACAGATTTTGCTGTTACCGATCATTATGATTTTATTTACCATGATGGTTTTTTAGTTTTGTTGAAAGATCCTAACGAACAACATGTTAATTTTTGCAGTCACTTGCAAAATCTTTCACCAGGCAAGAAACTATTTATTTTGATTGAAGACTGTGAAATAGAAATATTGAACTTGCTAAAAGAGGCCGTCAACGCACCTCTTTTTTTCGCACCGTTTTCTTATCATCAAATCTCAAGTTTTCTTCAGAGAAATATGTCTTATTGTGTCGACGAACCAATAACAACCAACATTGATAACTTGAGTTTAAAGTTAGATCCACGCAAAAGGACTCTTCTACTTGACGATAAAATAATAATCCACCTGATTAATAAAGAATTTTATATTCTTCAGTTTTTAATAAATAATAAAGGGCGAGTTGTGTCCAAGACGGATATGTTTGAGTTTGTTTGGGGGAAGAATTTGCTTGGCTCAATGGCCACTGTTGACGTTCATATGAGTCGTTTGAGAAACAAAATAAAGAAACACACCGAAAACCAAGTTATAAAAACTATTCCATGCGCTGGGTATATAATCGAATAGAACTGGAACTCTAAAATATATATCTCGTTTGTAAATCCGAATAAGACGTTTTTTTTGCCAAATACGCAAAGACTTTTTATAATTCGAATTAGCAAAATCATCCCCTTACCCTCATTCCTATGCAACAAACAGATTCAACTGCCGCTAATCCCGAGCTGGTGTCTACACTTCTGGACCTCGATTCTATTGTCAAAAACCTCCTACTTCTATTGTCTGACAAAGAAAAAACAGTCGTAGTTAAGAGGTTCAATCTGGACAAAACTCGAAAACATACCTTGGAAGAAATTGGAAAAGAATTTTCTGTTACTAGGGAAAGAATCAGACAAATTGAAAAGAACGCTCTTACCAAAATGAGAAGGAATGTTTTCAACACTGCCCTTGTTCATATCCATGGTGTTGCGGCTCATATAATTGATGATTCTGGTGGAATTATTAGGGAAGATATTTTGATTGAAAGAATTTTGAATGTTCTTCAAGGTAACGATTCGAAGATTGATGTTAACGCTATTCGTCTTGCATTGTTTTTACATGACGACGTCGACTGTATCGGGAATACTATCGATTTCTATCCTTACATTAGAAAGAAAAATATAACTGACTATTCTCTAAAACATACTGCGAACAAAGCTGTCAATCAGCTAAGGAAGACTAAGGACACGCGGCCTATCCACAGGCTGGAGAGAGATTTGGATAAGATTATTAAGGACTTTAATCTTTCTGGGCTTTCTTTCAAGTCTCTAATGGATATAGACAAGAGGGTGAAAGTTCTTGATGAAGAGAAGGTTGGTCTTTTTGAATGGAGACACATACATCCTAGAACTTTGAGAGACAAGATAAGTTTTATATTGAAAACTGAGAAAACTCCGATGCATTTCGTTGAAATTGCTGAGAGGATTTCTTCAAAGAATTTTGATAATAAAACAGTCAATGTTCAAGCTGTCCACAATGAGCTTATTAGACACGCCCAGTTCGTTTTGATTGGAAGAGGGATCTACGCTCTGAAGGATTGGGGGTACGAGAAAGGAACTGTTGCCGATGTGATTGAGAAAATCTTGTCTGAGAAGAAAGAACTTTCACAGGATCAAATCCTGAAAGAAGTTCTCAAACAAAGACAGGTTAAAGAAATCACTATAGTTCTTGCCTTGAAGAACAATCCTAAATTTGAGAGGACTGGAAGGAAAGTTTATAAACTTATAAAAGTTTAGTGGATTCTCACGAAGTCTGCTTTGTTCTTTTTGTACTCTTGTTTGAGTTTTGGTAGAGATAGTTTTATCTTTCTAGCTACCTCTTTCTGATTCTTGAAGAATGCTTTTCTTTTTGCTTTCTTCAAAACTCTGAGTACCTTTTTGTTCGCTGGATTCGTCTTGAGTATTTCGTTGGCTACAATTACCGCTTCTTCGAATTTCTTTAACTTCATTAGCGTTGTGAGGCTGTCTTCGCTTGCAAACACAAACTCTTCAATATTCTCAACCTGATTTCCCATCTGCCTTCTTGATATATAATTTTCCAGGTTTTTTACGGTCTTTGACGTCTCGTCGACTTTCTTTAAGTCTTTTATGAAGCCTCTTATGTCTTCGAATTTGGTTGAGTTTATTAATTCTTTCTTCTTTATTACCTCTTGTTCTATGATTTTTTCCCTATAGCTTCTTATGAGAGTAATCATTTGTTTGTTATCTTTGTATTCTCTTGCGAGCTCCTGGAGTCTCATGAGCAGCATAGTCATATCCCCTTTCTCATATAATTCGTTTATTTCTTTTGATTTTTGTTCCATAAAGTTTCTCGCTTGTTTGTCGATCTTTTCTTTGTATGTTTTTTGAATTTTCAAATAAAGCCTTTTTAGCTTGGAGTCTTGTGGTGAAAGAGTAATTAATTCTTTTAGTTTTCTTAGGGCGCCAACGAGGTCTCCCGACTTGTTAAGTGCTTTAACTTCTTTCACACCATCTTTTACTTGCTGTTGGTTCACCGACATCATCCTTTTGGAAATATCCACCATTAAATCGTGAATTGGTTTTTGGTCTGGATACTTTTGAAGGATTTCTTTTCCTTTTGAGTAGGCCTCGGCCAATCGGCCTTCTACCATCAAGGCTTCTAAATTTCTTCTAATTTGTCTGAAAAATGCGTCTTCCATTTAGATATAATTATATCTGGATATTATACCTTAAAATCTGATTTTTTTGAAGGCCTAAAGCTCTTTCAATTCTTTTTCGAGCTTTTGAAGATTGTTTTCTGCCTCTTCTTTCTTTATTTTTTCTTGATCTATTAGTTCTGGTTTAGCGTTGTTTAAGAATCCTTTGTTGTTTAATTTTGAATCTATTTTTCCGATGTATTCTTTCAATGATTCGATTTCTTTTTTGAGGCGCAGTGTTTCTTTTTCTATATCTACCATTTCTTCTAGGGGTATATATATTTCTATGTGTGGAAGCATTACCGCTTTTGATTTTGGAAGTTTCTTTCCTTTTTCCTTTATTTCTAGTTCTTCCAGACGAGCTAATCGCATGATCGGTTCTCTCTGTGCTTCTAGGTCTTCGTGGTATTTAGAATAAATTGCAGCAGAGATTTGTTTACCTGGCGGAACGTTGTAATCTGCTCGCGCCTTTCTTATTGCAGAGACTATATTTAGAATTCTTTGCATCGATTTCTCTTCTTTTGCGAAAGTTAGTTTGGGATCTGGCTTTGGCCAGTCCTCTGCTATAAGCATTTTTTCTTTTTTTAATTCTCCCCAAATCGCTTCCGTCACAAATGGCGTGAACGGATGAAGTAGTTTCAATAATGTTTCCAGTGTGTGTTTTAGGATCGCTTTGTTTTGGAGGTCTCCTTTCGAAATTTCCAGGTACCAATCACAAAATTCTGACCAAAAGAAATCATATATTTTCATTCCTGCGTCTGAGAATCTATGTTTTTCAATGTCCTTTGTCGACTCTTTAATAATTTCGTTTAATCTTGAGACTATCCATTTGTCAGCTAGGGATTTTACCATCTTTGGGTTGAAATCTGCGTCGAGATCTTTTTCTTCCAAGTTCATCAATACGAATCTAGACGAGTTCCATATTTTATTTATGAAATTTCTGTATCCTGCAATTTTTTCTTCGTACACTCTCATGTCGTTTCCTGGAGTTCCGCCTATTACTAAGCTCAGTCTGACCGAGTCCGTTCCGTACTTATCAATCATATCAAGCGGGTCTATACATGTTTCTGGTTTTGATTTACTCATTTTCTCTCCGTTCTTGTCTCTAATAAGCCCGTGAAGGTATACGTTCTTGAAGGGGACGTCCCCCGTCGTATAAGTTGTCATCAATATCATCCTAGCTACCCAGAAAAATAATATATCGTACCCTGTTTCGAGAACTGATGTTGGATGGAAGTACTTGAAATCTTCGCCGTTTGGCCAATCTAAAGTTGAGAACGTCCACAGGCCAGATGAAAACCATGTGTCCAAGGTGTCTGGGTCTTGCTTGAACTCCTCGTGAGAGCATCCACTGCATTTTGCAGGCTTATCGCCTGAGACGTGAACCTCCCCGCATTTCTTGCAGTACCAAACTGGAATCCTGTGTCCCCACCAAATTTGTCTTGATATACACCAATCTCTTAGATTCTCCATCCAGTGAAAATATGTTTTGTTGAATCTTGATGGGATGATTTTGATTGATCCGTCTTTGACGACCTCGAGCGATTTTTCTTTTAATGTTTTATCGTTGAGGCATTTTACTTTTTTATTTACGTCTACGAACCATTGCTTCGATGTTAGTGGTTCGATTGAAGTACCGCATCTATAACAAACAGATAGTTTATGATCATAGTCTTCCACTTTTTCAAGTAGTCCCATCTTCTCCATGTCTTTCAAAATTTCTTTTCTACATTCTGCGGTTGTCATTCCTACGTACTTACCACAGTTTTCCATCATCTTTCCGTCTTCGTCTATTATTTTTTTCACCTGGACGTTGTGTCTTTGAGCTATTTCAAAATCCGTAAAGCTATGGGCTGGAGTTACTTTGACTGCCCCTGATCCAAACTCTGGATCCACGGCTTCGTCTCCAACCACTATCACTTCAAAGTCTCCAAGCACACCTGGGATCTGATATTTTTTTCCAATCATGTCTTTGTATCTCTTGTCCTTTGGATGAACCGCTACTGCAGTATCTCCAAGTTTTGTTTCTGGTCTTGTAGTTGCGAGAGTGAATGGGCCGTATTTAATCCAATACAATTTTGCATTCTCCGATTTGTAGTCTACTTCATCATCAGACAATGTTGAATGACATCTTGGGCACCAGTTCACTATCCTGTCTCCTCTGTAGATTAATCCGTCTTTGTACATTTTTACAAAAACGTCTCCTACTACTTTGGATAAGCCCTCGTCTAAAGTGTATCTTTCTCTGGTCCAATCGCACGAGCTACCCATTTTCCTTATTTGTTTCCTTATGGTTCCTTGTGAGTTTTTTACGTATTTCCTTACTTCTTCTAGGAATTTCTCTCTTCCAAGGTCGTGGCGCGTTATTCCTTTTTTCGCTAATTCTTGCTCTACTTTGTTTTGAGTTGCTATCGCTGCGTGATCCGTACCTGGCACCCAAAGACTCGGGTCTCCTTTCATCCTGTGATACCTGATCATTATATCTTCTATAGCTAACATCATCGCGTGTCCGAGATGTAGCTGCCCCGTCGCATTAGGCGGAGGCATCATTATCGTAAATGGTTTCTTGCTCTTATCTATTTTTGGAGAAAAAGCTCCAGACTCTTCCCATTTTTTGTACAAGGAGTCTTCGTGCTTCTTGGCGTCGTAAGCTTTTTCAATTTCTTTTTTCACGGCTGGAATTTTATAGCAAAAAAGCTTGCATTACAACCTCATGGCTAGATTGACATTGAATTTCGTTTCGTTTATAATTAAGAGGAGTAATTATGCAACAAAACACACAAAAATCACCGGAGAAAGATCAATCAAATCCCGACTCTTCGAATTCGGAGTTTCGCAAGGAAAATTTGAGTGATTTGCCTAAACAGCCATTTGAATCTACGGCGAGTCAAACTGCTGAGCAAATTAATTTTGGTGAGTCTGCTGAGGTTCAAGGTGAAGTTAGTGAAGTTGTCAGGGAACAGTCTGAGCAAAAGGGAGATCCCGTGAAAGGTTCCCGTGGCAAAAGCGATGACTCTGCTCAGATGACTGCCGCTCAAATCAAAGCACAATTATTGAAGTCTGCGCCTTCTGAGAGGGTTATGCTAAGACAAGTTAAAAGAGAAATTGAAAAAGAAGTTAGGTATTTGAATAAAAGAGCCAGAAAGATACTGAGAAAACCTGGTGCTGTTAGTGCTTTTGAAATAAATAATGTTGTTAAAAAAATAAGAGAATTAAAAGCTCTCCTAGTTGCTTTGTCGAAGGCAACCGCAGATGCCGCTAAAACGCTGTGGTTACGTTTTGTACATGGTGTAATGTAATTAATATGGACAGAAAATCGTTAAAAAATCTTACACATAACGCTAAGGATTTTTTAAGTGTTGGTAAGAATGACTACAAACAATGGGTGTTTAGATATACTTTTTTGGAGTTGGAGAAGGATTTGGGGGTTCTTGGGGATTTGACTAGTTTGAGTGTCATTGATGAAGATGCTCGTGGGGTCGGTGTTGTTTTGGCGGGTTCAGATGGGGTAGTGGCTGGATTAGAAGAAATTAAATATTTCTTAGTCGATAGTGATCCTAGGTTCAGACCTAGGTTGGGAAAATTTGAGATTGAGATGTTTGTTGGTGATGGGGATAAGGTGAAGGCTGGGGATAATGTGATGAGCTTGAGTGGATCTGTTCGGGATATCTTAGCTGTTGAGAGGGTTGTCTTGAATTTATTGATGAGGATGAGTGGTGTCGCTACTCATACTGCTCGGATGGTTTCCTTGGTTGGGTTGGACGTTTTGCTTGTGCCGACTAGGAAGACTCTTTGGGGCTTGTTGGATAAAAAGGCGTGTGTTCTCGGTGGAGGTGGAACTCATAGGTTGAATTTGGCTGATGCCGTTATGATTAAAGATAATCATTTGAAAGTTTTTGGCGGTTCTCATGCAAATGCTCTAAAAAAATTATCTGACAGTGGGGTGGAGGCTCGTTTTGTTGAGATTGAAGTTGAAGACAAAGAATCTGCTTTGAAAGCTGCTGAGAATCTTTCTTCTATGAAATTTGGAGCTCCCGTTTGCGTATTGTTTGATAACATGAGCGCTTCTGAGGTTGGTGAAACTTTGGACGCTTTGAAGTCGAAGGGATTATATGATTCTATTTTGTTTGAAGCATCGGGTGGAATTTCGTGCGAGAATTTGGTCGAATATGCAAAAACTGGCGTCGATGTTATATCGATGGGTTGTTTGACGATGGATGCTTCGGGGATGGATTTTAGTTTGGAGATCTCGTGATGCGTTTTGCGGACTAGTTTTGGTCCGACATGAGGTGGAGATGGATATGGAAAACTTCCTGTCCTCCTCCTTTTCCGACTCTGTATAGGAGTTGGTATCCATCTATGTTGCGTTCTTTTGCGATGTCGCGAGCTTTTCCGACCATGTGGCCCACGAGTTTCTCGTCCTCTGGTGTTAGGTCAGCGATGGTTGCTATATGCTTTTTTGGAATAATGAGAAGATGGGTCTTTGCAGCTGGGCTTATGTCAGGAAAAATCATACAAAGATTGTCTTCGTATAAGATTTCAGTAGGGATTTGTTTGTCTACTATTCGGCAGAAGATGCAATCTTGTTCTGGCATGGATGAGGGTTAGGTTATTTCTGTATTTATTGGAATTCTTTGTTCTCTAAATCTTCTGAAGGTTTCATGTATTTTATCTTTAACTGCCTCTATTACTTCTTGTAAAATATAGGGGGCGCTGTAGTTAATGATAAAAGTAATTTGAAACATCACGTTGTCTATGTGGGTTTCAACTATTTCATCATCTACCTGTGCCCTGTCAGGATCTAATTCATATAAAAGGTCATCGATTGCTGGGATGGCCATTTCAAGAAGATGGCGATTTCTTGGCCGTGAAGAATCGCAAGTTATTCTAACTGTGCTTTCCATGCTTTTATTTACTTAACTTATAAACTGCACGTCCCACTCTGACAAATTGTGGGTTCTTTTGCAAGTTTAGAGAGATTGTACCTTTTTACATGGGGGGCCTACCCAGCACCTGATACCATTCGTCGGTTCTATAATATCTATTAGGTTTGCTGCAGTTACTGAGATTAATATTCCACGTAATCTATCCCGAGTTCCTATATTTATACTACCAATACATGATGCTCTAGTTCTTAGAGCAGTATTTACTTTATCAGCATCTTCTTCCGAGAAAACCCTTATTTCAAAATCATTTCTCATTCTTTTACTTACTTAACTTGTAAACTGCACGTCCAACTCTGACAAATTGTGGGTTCTTTTGCAAGTTTAGTGAGATTGTTCCTTTCTTGACTTGTCTCTGTTTGAGAACGCCTTCGATGATTTCTTGCTTTGTCATTGGGCTCTTCTTTTTTAGAAGTAGTTCAATTACGTCAGCAACTGTACCTTCGGTATATCCCCATTCTTTTAGGGCATATAGACCACGACCTACTAATACGAATTGATCGTATCGGATAAGTTCGTTGTGAACAGCTTGAGTTGTAACGACTTTCTTGTCGAAACCTGCCTCGGTGATCTTGTTAGCGATCTCTACAAAGTGAAGTGGTTTGTTGGCTTTTTTAAGGACAATGTACGCTTTGTCACGGATTGATCTAGGATTGATGTGTCTCCATTCCATAAGACCGAATCCTTCTGGAATTTTCTTGATTCTCTTGTCTACCTCTAGAGCTGAAACGATCATAACATCTACTGCGTCTACTTTCCCTTTTAGTTCTTGTTTAATAGCTGTCGCGAGTTTACTTCCGTCCTGTATTTCTTTTGCTTTTTTCAGAAGCTTAACTCCTGCTTGAAGTAGTTTATCAACTTCCTTGGCATCGATTTCTTTGTTTTTCCAATAAGGATGCAGCGTGTTGTTTTTCTCTACTTTCCCTAGTTCTGCGTTGATGTGAAGAGCTAGTTTAATGATGTATTTATCTACATCTTGTGAAGAGGCTATTTTATTCAAAATCTCAGTAACCAATCTTTTCTCAAGCATAACTCCCCCATTCTCTTTCATTATATCGTTTGAAACTTCATTGATGATATTTAGCTTTGTGTTTCTAACTGTTCTTCTTAGTTTTCCAAGAGCTATCTTCTCGATTTGTCTGATTCTCTCTCTTGTTACAGAAAAATGCTGACCTATTTTCTCTAGGGTCTGCTTAGATTTGTTATCGAGGCTGAACCTCTTAACAACTACTTCTTTCTCTTTTGTTGTCAGTACAAGGAATATCTCTTCTAGGATCTGGGTGAGGTTTATTTTAGTGCTTGTAGACATGGTTTTATTAATTTTAATGGTTGGTTGCCATAACTGGCCGTACTAAGATATTTATAAATGAATATACTGTCAAGCAATAAAATTGCAGCTTGTGCAAATCTGTCGTAATATAACCATAGAAATAGAAGGAAGCCCATTGTATTACTTTCCCCCGTACTTGTCAAACGCTTTTTTTGTTTTTTATTTATGTTTGACTACAGAAGGGCATTCTGGTACTTTTCTGCATGCTTTTTGAAAGCTTGCCCAGATGGCGGAACTGGTAGACGCGCCAGTCTTAGGAACTGGTAGGGAAACCTGTGAGAGTTCGAGTCTCTCTCTGGGCACCATTATTTCAATTCGATTGTCTTGGTCTTAAAAAGACTCTATATTGTCACTGATGTCTTACGTTAATTTACATTGTCACACTCACTATAGTTTACTTGATGGGCTTGGTTCACCGAAGAAGGTTGTTGAACGTGCAAAAGAGCTTGGGATGCCGGCATGTGCTATTACGGATCATGGAAATATGTGTGGAGCTATTGAGTTTTATAAAGCCTGTAAAGACGCTGGTATTAAACCTATTATTGGATGTGAGATTTATGTTGCTAGGAGAACTCGTTTTGACAAAACTCCGCAGGTCGATAATAGGCCGTATCATTTAACGCTGCTTGCGAAAAATGAAGTTGGATACAGGAATCTTCTTGAAATTAACACGAAAGCTAATTTAGAAGGATTTTACTACAAGCCGAGAGCCGATTACGGGTTGATAAAGGCCCATTCCGAGGGATTGATTGCTTTGAGTGGATGCTTGCAAGGAAATTTGCCACGAGCGATCTTGTCTGGGGATCCCGAAGAAGCTGACAGGGTTATCCAGAAACACATCGAATTATTCGGTGTCGACAATTATTTTCTAGAAATTCAGGATCATCCGTTCAATGAAGATCAAGCTATCGTCAATAAGGAAATCAAGAAGTTGGCGAGAAAATTTGGTTTAGACTTGGTTGCGACTAACGATACTCATTATCCCCGCAGAGGAGATGCTGAGGCTCATGACGTCTTGCTCTGTATCCAGATGCAAACGACCGTTGATGATGAAAACAGAATGAAATATAATGGAGATTTTTCTATACTCGAGGTTGAAGATATGAAAATTGCCTTCAAAGATACTCCTGAGGCCGTGGAGAATACTTTGAAGATAGCTGAGATGTGTGATCTTGAATTGGAGTTTGGTCAGAACTTGATCCCGGCCTTCGATACTCCTCAAAATGAGAAACCTGAGATTTATTTAAGACAACTCTGTGAAGAAGGGCTTGAGAAGAGATTTGATGGGAAAAAACTTCCAAAAGAATATATAGACAGGTTGGACTATGAACTTGATATGGTTATAAAAATGGGTTTCGCAACATACTTTCTTATCGTTCGTGATTTTATTAGATTTGCGAAAGAACAAGGAATAGTAGTTGGACCTGGTCGTGGTTCTGCTGCCGGGGCAATTATTGCCTATAGTCTTGGAATTACGGAGTTGGATCCCATCGCTCATGGTTTGTTCTTCGAAAGGTTTTTGAACCCAGAAAGAGTCTCAATGCCTGATATAGATATCGATTTCGCGGATAATAGGAGGCAGGAAGTTTTAGATTATGTTATTGAAAAATATGGTAGACCGAATGTGTCTCAGATTATCACTTTTGGAACGATGACTGCTAAGGCGGTTGTTAGGGATGTCGGGCGCGCCTTGGGTTTTCCGTATGCCGAGGTAGATAGGCTTGCTAAACTGATCCCTCCTCCGATCCTTGGAAAACACGCTCCTTTGAAAGAATCTATGAAGGATGACCCAGATTTACGAAACGATTACGAGACAAACGAAAGAACCCGTAGAGTTCTAGATTTTGCGGCTCAATTAGAGGGAACCGTGAGACATGCTGGTACTCATGCATGTGCTGTTATTATTTCTGGGAAGCCGTTGATAAATTATACACCTTTGCAACGAGCTACTGGTGGAAACGATCAAGACGTCGTTACTCAGTACTCAATGAAACCTTTGGAAGAAATTGGGCTTCTTAAGATGGACTTTTTGGGTTTGAAAAATCTTACCGTCATAGAAAAGACCCAAAGATTAGTCAAAACTATGAGGAATGAAGACGTAGACCTTAGCACTTTGGGTTTTGAGGACGATGAAACCTTCAAATTACTTCAAGAAGCTAATACTACTGGTGTTTTTCAGCTTGAATCGGCTGGTATGAAGAGGTATTTGAAAGAGTTAAAGCCTACTAAGTTTGAAGACATCGTTGCTATGGGAGCTCTGTACAGACCTGGTCCTATGGAATGGATTCCTTCTTATATAAAAGGTAAGCATAACCCTGATAAAGTAAAATACCTTCACAAGTCTTTTGAAAGCGTGCTCTCCGAGACGTACGGCGTTGCTGTTTACCAAGAACAGATATTGCAGATAGCTCGGGATTTTGCTGGATTTAGTTTGGGTGAGGCCGATATCTTGAGGAAAGCTGTGGGTAAGAAAATCCCAAAATTATTAGCTGAGCAAAGAGATAAGTTTGTTACCGGGTCTGTTGCTCAGGGTCATAAGGAAAAATTTGCCCGTGAGGTTTTTGAAAAAGTTATAGAGCCTTTTGCTGGTTATGGTTTCAATAAAGCCCACGCTGCTTGTTATGGGCTGATTGCGTTCCAGACTGCGTACTTGAAAGCACACTACCCTGTCCAATTCATGACGGCTCTTATGTGTAGTGATTACGGAGATACGGATCGAATCGTTCTCGAGATAAATGAGTGTGAAGAAATGGGGATAAACGTACTTCCACCTTCTATAAATGAGTCTTTTGCGAATTTCACTGCGGTAGATGAAAAGAAAGTTAGATTTGGCTTAATGGCTATTAAAGGTGTTGGAGAGGGACCTGTTAAAGAAATTATTAATGCCAGAAAATTGAGTGGGCCTTTTAAGGACATTGAAGATTTTGCAAAAAGAGTTCCCGCGCAGGTTCTTAATAAAAAATTGATTCAGGCCTTGGCGCTTAGCGGTGCTTTGGATGAATTTGGTGACCGGCACCAGATTTCTGAGAGTTATGATGAAATTTCAAAATACGCTAAGTATGTTCAGGAATCTCAAGCTCAGGGGCAAACGGATCTCTTTGGAGCTTTGGCGGACAGCGGTGCTGCCGACCAGGAACAATCTTTTTATTTAAGAGATGTTCCAAAAGCTTCTGATATAGAGAAATTAACTTGGGAGAAAACGTTCCTTGGGCTTTATGTTTCAAATCACCCACTTCATGGGCTGGAAAAATATTTGAGAAAAAAGGCCACTTTGATAGGTGAGCTCACTAAAAAACAAATTGGGCAGTCCGTGAAAATTATTGGCATTATAGGTGGTATAAGGAAGATCCTTACCAAAGCTGGTACCTATATTGCTATATTTGTATTGGAGGATCCAACTGCGAAAGTTGAGGTCGCTGTTTTTACGAAAAATTATCACAAATTAGCACCTTTGCTCATCGAGGATCAGATTGTCGTTGTTGAGGGGAAGTTTGATAATAGACGCGGTGGCTGCCAAATCATATGTCACAATATAAAAAATGTATCTTTGGACACTATGATTGCTAGGGCCAAAGATCTTGGTTCATATAAACCTGATGATAAATTCAATAGGTATATTCCTTTTATTGGAGAGATTCTTGATGGTGATGGTAATAGTGCCAAAGAGGTTAAGATAACTGACTTTGATGTTTCTAGTGTCGAGATGAATGATGGCGAGACTTACGGAAAGCCTGAGGGCGGCAGTGCTAATACTAATGTTGATGACGTTGAGGTTGTCGTCGATGATAACTCACCTTACATAATAGAACTTCCTTCAGATGTAAACAAGGAGTTGCTCCGAAAAATAAAAGATTTATTAACAATGCATAAAGGAAACAGAGAGGTCGTTATACATATTCCGTCAAAAGAATCTTTGAAAAGAATAAAAGTGCCTTTTGGCGTATCTATCGACCCGAAATTTGAGACTGGTCTTGTGGAATTGTTAAGTAAATAATATATTTTACCTAAGAAATTTAATTTTTACTTATGTATAGAACTCATTTGTTAGACTCTCTGACCGAGAAAGATGCTGGAAAAGACGTTGTTCTTGCGGGTTGGGTGCATAGAAGAAGAGACCATGGCGGTATAATTTTTATCGATTTGAGAGACCGATATGGCCTGACTCAGATTTTTTCTGATCCTGAAAAATTTAAAGAAGCACATGATGTTCTCAATGAATCTAGGTCGGAATTCGTTCTTAGGATTGAAGGAACCGTCAGTAAGAGGCCTAGTGGGCAGTCAAATTCTAACTTGAAGACTGGAGAAGTTGAGGTTTTAGTGAAGAAGGCGGAAGTTTTGTCATCTTCTGAGGTTCCCCCATTTGAAATTGATCAGGATAAAGATCTCCCTGAGGATTTGAGACTTAAGTTTAGATATTTAGATCTCAGACGTCAAAGGATGAAAAATAACATCATTAAGAGGTCTGAAATCATTAAGTTTATTAGAGATTTTTTGGAGAAAGAGGATTTTCTGGAAATTGAGACACCTATCTTAATAAAAGGAACTCCCGAAGGTAGCCGAGAATACATCGTTCCTTCTAGATTGTATGAAGGGAATTTTTACGTACTCCCCCAGTCTCCTCAACAGTTGAAGCAGCTTTTGATGGTAGGTGGTTTTGATAAATACTTCCAGGTTGCTAGATGTTTCCGTGATGAAGATCAGCGTGGTGACAGACAGCCTGAGTTTACTCAGCTTGATATGGAGATGTCTTTTGTCGAGATGGAAGATATTATCGATTTAAATGAAAGGCTTTTAAAAGATTTGGTAAAAACATTCAAACCAGAGAAGAAGGTTACTGATTTTATTAGATTAACGTACAAAGAAGCGATGAATCTATATGGTTCTGACAAGCCTGACTTGAGGTTTGACCTTCCTTTGTCTGATATTTCAGATATCGCCTCTGAGTGTGGTTTTGGTGTTTTTAAAAACACTATAGAGGGTGGCGGTGTCGTAAAGGCATTGAACGTTACTGGTGGAGGAGAGTTCCCTAGGTCTTACGTTGATTCTTTGGAGGCTATGGTAAAAGAGCAGGGTGCGAAGGGTTTGGCTTATATGTATCTTGAAAGTGATGGGTCTTTTAAGTCCCCTATTTCTAAATTCTTCGAAGAGGATGAGTTAAAATCTATCGCAGAAAGATGTAACGCTAAAAAAGGAGACTTGATTTTGTTCGCTGCTGATAAATGGACTAAATGTTGTGAGCTTTTAGGTTTCTTGAGGTTGAAAATTGCTGAGAAGCTTGAGTTGCTTGATAAAGATATGTTTGCTTTCTGTTGGGTGACCGAGTTCCCTTTGTTTGAATATGATGAAGAGAGCGGTAAATTGGATGCAGTTCATCACCCGTTCACCTCTCCTATTAAAGAACATTTGGAGTTGCTTGATAAAGAGCCTGAGAATGTTTTGTCGGACGCTTATGATGTTGTCTTGAATGGATGTGAGGTTGGCGGTGGAAGTATAAGGATCCACGATCAAGCGCTCCAAGCAAAAGTATTCAGGGTTTTAGGTATTAGTGATAAAGACGCAGAGGCAAGGTTTGGTCATATATTGAGAGCTTTTGGTTACGGAGTTCCCCCACACGGAGGAATTGCTTGGGGGTTGGACCGATTGATTATGATATTCCAAGACGAGCCTAATATAAGAGAAGTAATTCCGTTTCCGAAGGATCAACAAGCTCGGGACTTGATGCTTGGGGCTCCGTCAGAAATACCTGTAGAAACGCTGAACGAGGTACACATAAAAGCTAATATCAAGAAATAGCGCCGTTGTTATTTGCCCTTGATTATGTTATAATATTATTGATATGCCTACATGGTTAATTATATCGTTGATACTTCTAGGGGTCGCATCCGTGGCACTCGTAATTATCAAATTCTTCAGATACTATTCTAATATTAATAGGTCTCTTAACATGGTGTTTCTCGAGGTAAGAGTTCCTAAAAAAGAATCCAAGGAGGACCGTGAAGTTGATGGAGAACAATACTCTTCGTCAAAAGACTTCAAAGAAGTTCTTGGTGTTATGACTCATTTTTACGAATCTTTACATAGTTTATATACAGAGAGATGGTACAGAATTTTCAAATCTCAAGACTTTTTCTCTTTTGAGTATGCGGCTATCAATGGGGAGGTTCACTTCTATATAGTTTGCCCAAGACCTCTTGTTGATCATATTGAGAAGCAATTGACTGCTTTTTATCCAGATTCTTACGTGGAAAGGTTGGACGACTACAACATTTTCCAAAAGAACGGGAAGGTTGCTGGGCATTACCTGTATCTAGATAAGAATTACGGTTTTCCCGTGAAGACTTATCAAAGATTAACTTCTGATCCGCTTAATAATATTATCAACTCTCTTTCTAAGATTGGGAAAAATGAAGGGGCTGCTGTTCAAATTATGATTAGACCTAGGAAGGATGGATGGCAGAAGAAGGGACGAAAGACTGCTGAAAAGAAATTCCATCACAAAGATAAAAGTGGGTTTTCTAGTTTAAATCCTTTGGTTTGGATTAGATCTTTCTGGGATTTGATTGTTTCCGGTGAAAAGGGTGTTTCAAATATGGACGCTGATGGTGTTACTACTAGGACCACCCCTATAACTGACGAAGAGGTAAAGGCTATGGAGGAGAAGAACTCTAAACCTGGCTTTGAAACAATTATTAGAGTGATTGCTTCCGCTGAAACGAAGAGACAAGCATTGTCTTGCGCGGAAGGGCTTAAGAATTCTTTCGCACAGTATTCTTTTTCAAATAATAACTCATTTCGCACTTCTTACTGGCACAGTACCAAGACTTTGGTAAAGAACTTCGTATTTAGACATTTCAGAAGAAATTGGTTTATGATTTCAACTAGAAGGAAAAATATTTTCTGTAGCGAGGAGTTGGCAAGTATATTCCATATTCCAAATATTAGATTTAATAAATATCCTCAAATTGCTTGGCAAAATTTCAAGTTAGCACCCGCTCCGTCGAACATGCCAAATGAAGGGATTTTGATTGGGTACAATATCTTTAGGGGTGATAAAACTGAAGTTAGAATAAAGAACGAGGATAGGTTTAGACACTTTTATATCATTGGACAAACTGGTACTGGTAAATCTTCTACCCTTCAGGTGAAGATTCGTCAGGATTTGAGAGAAGGCAGAGGTATCGCTGTTATTGATCCGCATGGTTCTCTCGTTGAAGATATATTGCCTTTTATCCCTCGTGAACGTGCTGATGACGTTATTTATTTCGATCCTTCTGACATGGAAAGACCTCTTGGTTTGAATTTATTGGAGGGAGATACTTGGGAAGAGAAAGAGTTGGTTGCTTTGGATGCGATGAATATCATGATTAAATTGTTTAATGAAGAGGTGTTTGGTCCGCGTATCCAGGATTATTTCCGTAATGGTGTTTTGACTTTGATGTCTGATCCTGAGGGTGGAGCGCTCACCGACATAGTAAGGTTGTTTACAGATGATGATTTCCAAAAACTAAAGGTTAAACATGTCACTAATCCAGTAGTTAGAAGCTTCTGGGAACATCAGATGGCAAAGACCGGTCAACGTGAGAAACAGGAAATGATCCCATATTTTGCTGCTAAATTTGGTCAGTTTGTCACAAATACTATGATGAGGAATATCATCGGTCAAACTAGAAGTGCTTTTGATTTCTTCAAAGTCATGCAGGAAGGAAAAATACTGCTAATGAACCTTTCAAAAGGTTCTGTTGGTGAGATCAACTCTAAGCTACTCGGTTTGGTTATCGTGCAAAAAATACAGATGGCAGCGATGAGGAGGCAAAAGGTTCCAAAGAATGAAAGACGAGACTTCTTCTTATATATCGATGAGTTCCAGAATTACGTTACAGAAAGTATCGAATCTATCTTGTCTGAGGCTCGTAAGTATCGCCTTGGTTTGATTATCGCCCATCAGTACTTAGCTCAGTTAGAAGACGATAAAGGTGGTGGCAAGGGCCAATCAAAGGTTAAAGATGCCGTGTTTGGTAACGTTGGTACTATTATGAGTTATAAGATTGGCGCTCAAGATGCTGAACATATGGCGAAAGAAATGGCTCCTGTTTTCAGTGATCAAGATTTGATTAATATCGATAAATATAAAGCTGTTATGAAGCTTTCTATCGACACTCAACCTAGTCGTCCTTTCTCCGTCGTCCCTCTCAATCCTTATACTGAAGAAGGTGACAAAGAGGCTGCTGAGGCTTACAAACAACTTTCAAGACTCAAGTATGGTAGAGATCGTGACATCGTTGAGAAGGAAATTATCAGGAGGATTGGTGCTGACATCGTAGATACAGGTGGCGGTGGTGCCGAAAGCTCTCCTTATGACTCCCCTTTGTTCTAGATCACTTTTTAGTTTTGGCAATAGTTAGTAGCTACACTCCTTTTGGGTTTTGTGGTATAATTTCGGGAAAATAAAAAAAATAAAAACAAAAATGAAAAATAAAACAGTATTAGCTTTGTTCATTATCTTTGCACAGTTCTTGAATTTCGCTTTTTTAGACGCAGGTCTTCCAACCTTACCTGTAGCGGAAGATGCTTTTGCGCAGGACGTTACTTTTCCTTACGTTCATACATTCAGTATTTCCGCCTATTATTCTCCCCTACCGGGTCAGAGTCATTACGTAACAGGTAGTTATGCTAGCGATATCAGGCTCAATGGACGTGGTACGAACGGTGCAGACGGAACTCCTGTGTACGCAGGTATGGTTGCGGCTCCAAAAATTTATGCTTTTGGAACAAAGATGTATATTCCTGGAATTGGTATGACTGCTGTGCATGACAGAGGTGGGGCGATCGTAGCGGCTACCAATGATGGTTCTGGTCCGAAATATGACAGATTAGACCTCTGGATGGGATATGGGGATAAGGGCCTTAAGAGGGCTTTAAATTGGGGTCTTAAGACTGTTGAAGTTACCGTGTATGGAATCGACCCTACTATTAATGAAAATGTTGTTATAGGCGACTACACTCCGAATGAAAAAGACAATCAAGAATACTACTATATCCCTGAGTATTATGAAGATGCCCCCGAACAAGTTGTACCAGAAAGGTTGTTTGCTAAAGACCTATGGTATTTGAGTGAAGGCGATGAAGTTAAAAATCTCCAAGAATACTTGGAAAAGCTTGGTTACTTTACGGGTATTGTTAATGGTTACTTTGGTGATGAAACAAGGATGGCAATTTACTTATTTCAAAAGGATAGAGGTTTAGTTAACTCAATTGCTGATTTAGGAGCCGGCCATTTTGGTCCTGGGACCAGAGAGGCTTTGGAAAAAGAGATCTTGTCTAGGAAAGAGGAACTTTCTCCACGTATGAATCTAGGACCATCTGCAAGTGATTCTGATGCTGTGAAGAAGCTCCAAAAAGCTTTGAGTCTGCTTGGTTATGACGTCGTTGTTTCTGGTGAATACGATGAAGCTACTGAAAAGGCTGTTTTGAAATTTCAAATAGATAGTGACATTCTTGCAAACGCTTCTGAGCATGGAGCTGGTTATTTCGGTCCAAAGACACTTTCTTCTCTTGTTTTGAAGATAGATCAATCAATCTCTGGAGGGAGGATTAGTATTCCTGTTGCTTATGCTAACGATGAGGTTGGCGTGATGGTTCAAAGCAGACAAATTTTGACCCCACCTTTGCATGATGATCTTAAAATAGGAGATAGTGGTCCTGAAGTTAAGAGGCTTCAACAGGAGTTGAAAAATCTTGGTCTGCTTCGAATAGACCCGACTGGAAACTACGGCGAGGTCACTGAACACGCTGTATTTAAATTTCAACAAATAAATGGTTTGGTTGATCAGGAGTCTTCTCTGTATGCTGGTATTTTTGGTTCTTCCACAAGGTCAAAGATGAATGAAATCATCGCAGAGAAGAATTACTACAACAGAAAGATCAGTGAGAAGAGAGTGAGTACCAAGGTTAGTTTGAGCAACTAATGCTTTAGAGCATTTTTTATTTCCTTTTCTAGTTGGATAAGTTTTTTTTCCATTTCCAGAAATGATAGTGATGACTTTCCGTGTTTTTTCATACTTTTACTCATGCGTCTTTTTAGGCTGACTTTTTTTTTGCCTTCGACTCTTTTGTCTGCGTAGTAAACAATTTTCTCTTCCCAGGTTTCCAGATTATCGATTTCGGCAATGAAGTGTTTCTTGACCAGATTAGCTAGGCGTTTGTGTCCTCTTTTCGAGAGGATCTTCGCTGCAGTTTCTGCGTGATTTACATCTTTGTATTCTTCCATAATATCAGTCCAAAATTCCAAATCTGCTGACGTGATGGTCTGTTTGATCCTTTTGAGATTTAACCCCTTAAAATCTACAACTCTCATGAGGTCATGCAAAAGAGCTGCTTGTACTACTAATTCTTTATCCACTTTGATTCCTTTTTTAATAAACTTATCGCATAGCTTTTCTGCAACGTCTGCGACTTTTACCATATGCTCTATCACGTTTTTTGGGACGTGAAATTCTTTGTATAGATCGTAGATGTCCTCTGCTTTTAGCTTATTCATTGAAGAAGGTTATTTTTCTTTGATTTTCGTCGATGTGTTCGAAACAAATATCGCTTCGTTTGTCTGGGGCGTTATCGCCTAGTCTGTCCGCCCATTCTACGACCACGAGTGTACCATTTCCATCCATATATTCCTCTATTTGTTCGAGCAATAAATTATCTATAGTTTCCAATCTATATAGGTCTATGTGCACCAATGTCCCTTTATTATGAAAGTATTCTCTAACGAACGTGTAGGTTGGGCTTTTGACCTGATAATTGTCTATACCGAGGCATTTTGCCAGTCCTTTTACGAAAGCCGTCTTACCACTTCCCAAATCTCCGAACAAAAGGATTGGTTTGTTTTGGTTATCAGAGCTTCTTTCTTTCAGAAATTTTTCTGCAAGCTTGGCTGTTTCTTCTTCGCTGTTTGTAATTACGACGTTCATGGATTGATTTTTCAGGTTAATTTTGGTATAATTCTATGATACTTAAACATCAAAAACAAATACAAAATGAATAAACCCCACAAGCACGATCTATTGATGCATAGGAAATGGTTCCGATTATTTTCTTGGGCTGCTTTAACTTGCATGGTTTCATTCTCGGTTTTTTTGGTTGAGCATAATGCAACTGTATTGCGAACAAGCTTGATCCCAACCCCTACGCACAAACCTTTCGATGGGACTGTTTATCCGATAGCAAAAGTTCCTAATTGGGCTCAGCTGTCGAGCAGCGAATATGATAATTCTTATACATCTATTCCTGCTTCCAAATTGATCGATGTTCCTTATTACAATTCGAACGATTTTCATACTTCATTTGATGAACTTAAATGGGGTGATCCTGCGACTGAGGATTTGAGAAATTCAAAGATCACCTACAGTGTTCCTTATATGGGAGATTACAGCCTTGATTCTGTTGAATATAGTGGAAGTCATTTGGCTGTAGATATAAAAGTCCCTACCGGAACGCCAGTTTTCTCTATTGGTAATGGAGTTGTCGTGAAGGTTAGTAATATATCGAGCGGGTTTGGACACCATATCGTTATTGAGCACAAAAACTTCCCTACTATGAATAGTGAAAATAAACTTACTACCTATTATGCTTCTTATTCACACTTGAGTACGATTTTGGTTGCTGAGGGACAAGTCGTTGACAAAGGGGATCAGATAGCATTGTCTGGAGCGACTGGTACTGCGACGACTCCGCATCTGCATTTTCAAATGGATAATGATGAGGTTGATTGGCATCCTTACTGGCCATTTACTTGGCAAGAGTCTAGTGATGCTGGACTGAGTTTCTTTGAAGCTGTTAATGATGGACTAGGTTACGATAGAGCTGTTGCTTCTACCGTAAATCCTATGAAATATGTTCAGAAATATTTAGATCCTAGTGCGACTGTTGTGGAAAATGCGGCTACTCACGATGAGGAGCCTGAGGTTGCCGATCAACCGGTGTATGAGCCTGTGGTTGTTGACGAGCCTGCCGATGAACCTGCGGTCGTTAATGAACCTGCGGTCGAAACCTACACTCCACCAACTACTTCTAATTCTGGTAGTGCGTATTCTTTGACTTTTAAGATCGTGGTTGGTTCTGAATACGAAGAGGGCGAGACGGCTTACTTCACTGTTTATGTTAATGATGAAGATGGCGACGCTTACGCTGGCTCTTTTGATGGAGTTATTAAATTGTCTTTGAATAATGATATCGGAGAAATCTCGGACACAAAACTTACCGATGATGATGTTTCTGGCGGAAAGGTGAAGTTGAATATTTCGGACCTTGAGGTTGGAAAATCAAAAATCAAACTATCGTACGGAGATAAGGTAAAATATTCTAATTGGTTTGAAGTTGAGAAGTCTGTAGCTCCAAAAGTTGAGGTTGGACTTACTTCTTTCACTGATGTTCCAAAGAGTCATTCAAATTATGAAGCTATTACTTATTTGGCTGAGAACGGAGTTATTAGCGGATATCCAGATGGCACATTTAAACCTGACGACGTTGTGACTAGAGCTGAAGCTTTGAAATTTGTTTTGGAAGGAATTCATGCTCAGATAGAAGAGTCTAAACTTCCTTATAAGGATGTTTCTAATTCAGCTTGGTATTACAAATATGTTTCAACAGCTCACTTGAGATCGATTGTAGCGGGTTATGATGATGGGAATTTCAAGGCCTCTAATGTTGTTAGCAGATCTGAATTCTTGAAAATTTTATTCACAGCTATGGAAGCGGATATTCCTAGAAAAGTAAACAAAGATCCTTTTGTAGATGTAGATAAGGACGATTGGTTTGCTCCTTATTTCGAATATGCAAAAGAGGAAGAGATTCTTGACAGTCAACTTCGCGCTTGGCCTTCAACCGGCATGAAAAGAGCTGATGTGGCCGAAGCGATGTATCGAGTTATGGCGGATTAAGCCTCGCTTTCTTCAGGGAATATTGCCGCTGAGTCTTGGTCGTGTTCGGTGAATAGCTCGATGACTATGTCCGTATCTTGTCTCAGCTCTGCTATCGTTGATTCTAGTAGAGCAAGGCTTCCGGCAGATCTGATAACTGTTAGAGCACCTTGTCTTATTATCTCTATGTCTTCGTATGCAGATGTTTGTCTTGGTTCTAGGTTCAACGTCATTGGCGTTCCTTTTTTAAAGCCTATCTCTGCTCTTTGCGCATTCTTTGGATCTGTTGTTCTCATGAGTTGAACGCTTTCTGCTGGTGCTAGTGGTGTCATATTTAGGGTTTGTTAAATGTTGGATGCGATTTTATATTGGTCACTTGAAAATTGCAATGATGGATTTGATTGAAACTTCTACTGTTCTTCTCCATCTGAATAGATCTCCTCGCTACGGAAATTCAAGGCTATTCGCAGTCTATTCCCAAAATATCCGATTTTTTGACTTATTCCGTCTTCGAGGCAACCGCTATGTAGCAGGTTATGTCTATTCACTAGACCATGTTCTAACAACCTTGCGCGTGGATGTGGCATTAATTTTGGTGCCACAACGTCGTATTCAAGCGAGACCATGTCTGCATCAATCAACCGATCTCTAACCATGGTAATACTGTCGAATAATTCTGTATCTAAAAATTGTTTTACTTCAGGTAATGTTGAAAGGTATGCATACCCTTCTTGTTTATATAGTGGTAGATGTTGCTCTTCGAATTGATTTGTCATAATAAATAATTATTAGCGCTTAAATTAACGCTTTTTCGTAATTTTGTCAAGTTTTCTTAACATGGTACGCCCGACAGGATACTCTTACCATTCTCGTTTCGCCTTTGGCGAGACTCCGAGGTCGAGGCCTCAAATAGTCGCTTCGCTTCTTTTTCGGTGCGAACCTAGGTTTCTAATCCTGACACGTGGTATGGATTTAAAAAAGCTTGGCCTGCATTGAACTCGCTTTGCTCGTTGAAAAATCGCTTTGCGATTTTTCTATGGTACGCCCGACAGGATTCGAACCTGTGACCTTTGCCTTAGAAGGGCACTGCTCTATCCAGCTGAGCTACGGGCGCATGAGAGGTCTAATGTTTACCTGGATTTCACGGGGAATTTTAGTTGGTTTTATAGATTAAGTCTAGGCTTTCTGAGAATTTTCTAAGTAATTTCTCTTGGCTTCCCCGGGAAAAAGTTTACAGGTTTGGTTTTACAGGTTAGAGCGTTTTCCCGGGGAAATTGGAAAATGCCCCGCTCGAAGTAAGCTTCGTTTCGGATCACATTTCTCGCCACTACTTAAAAGTCTAGCGGAATAACTCCCTTTATCATCAAAAGCTCGATCATAAATGCGACCGAATTGTTAATTATGTGGAAGATTATGCAAGGCCAGATCGATTTAGATCTGATAAACAGAAGACTCAATATCAAACTTAGAATAAAAATAGGTATGAAACTTGCGAATTGAAGGTGAACAACCGCGAATAACACGGCCGTCAGAACAGCTCCAAAGTATGGCCCTATTTTGTTCACAAGTCCTTGCAATATAAATCCTCTAAAAAAGAGTTCTTCTAGGATTGGAGCTATGCCTATTATCACTATTGCTGCAATCATCATGGCGACACCTGTTTCCCCAAATAAAGGGAGAGTTGGTTCAGGGATTTGGTATCCTGGAATTTTAATTCCTCCGAAAACTATCAGTGCCGCTATCATCAAACTTACTCCCACGTAAAACAAATAGCCCAATACCGCAAGTCCTAAATGCTGGAATGGTTTAAACCTGTTGAATCCAAACTCCTTCCATTTCCATTTGTATTTTTTTATTACCAAAACTGACAACGGAATTAACAAAATGATGCTTTGGAGGAAGTACAGTCCCAGCATGATTAGCTCTTTAACCCAAGCTCCCTCCCCTGTTGCAATCAAATTTGCGTAATACTCCCTTAGTCCAGAATAAAAAATAGCTGCGTCCACCAGTACCAATGTTAATATGGTCACTGTCAGTACGAGAACCAAGTCTTTTAATTGCCATCTAGCTTGAAAATACTTCGACATACTATAAAATAAGATTACTGAATTGATTTTACTATAAATTATGGATTTACGCGAAGGAGAAAAAGTTCTCAAAATTTATCATCACCACCCAACCCCTTTTGTTTTTGACTTGTTAAAGATAATACTTGGTTCTTTTCCGTTCTTTTTGCTTTTGTATCTTTTTGGTCCGACTATGTCTCAAAAGGCCTACATCTTGTCTCACCTTGTAGTGGTTTTTATTTTTGTGTTAATCCTGATTTACCAGGCTCTCGTTTATTGGCTTGATAGACTTGTCGTTACTAATTATCGAATTATTTTTATTGATTGGAGATACCTTACAAAAAGAGACGAGTATGAAGCTGATCTTGTTGATATTCAAGATATCACTACCAAGGAAAAAGGGATTCTATCTACTTTTTGGTTTTTGGATTATGGTACTTTCTCGGTTCAAACCGCTTCTTACATGTCGATTATTGAGTTTGTAGACGCTCCGGATCCGGAAGGAATTAGACAGTTTATTTACAGAATTAAACCAAATTAATTTGATCATTAGAGATGATAAAAATCCGCCAAAGGCATCTTCTCCGTCTCTTGATGTTGAAAATAGAGTTGTTTCTCCAAAAGAAGATCCTTCTAAGGAACCGAATGGGAATGCTTTTGAGAACAAGCTTAGACCTACTACTTTGGAAGAGTATGTTGGACAGAAGAAACTCAAGGAGAATTTAAAGATTTCGATTGAAGCTTCTAAAAAAAGAAAAGAACCTCTTGAGCACGTTCTATTACATGGACCTCCTGGGCTTGGAAAGACGACCTTGGCCAGCATTATTTCGAGAGAGATGAAGGTTAATATCAAAATCACCTCAGGGCCTGCTCTTGAAAAGCAGGGAGATTTAGCGGCGATTATATCAAATCTCAACGATGGGGACGTTCTTTTCATCGATGAAATACATAGGATCCGGCCTGTTGTTGAGGAAATTTTATATACCGCTATGGAAGATTACGGAATCGATATTATCCTGGGTAAAGGGACTTCTGCTAGTTCGATGAGGATCAACCTTCCTAGGTTTACGTTGATTGGTGCTACGACTAAAACAAGTTTGCTTTCATCCCCTCTCAGGGATCGTTTTGGACACAATTATAGGTTGAATTTTTATAATGCTGACGAGATAACTTCTATTATTTTGCGTTCTGCTAAAATCCTTAACACAAAGATTGATCCAGATGCTGCTACTGCTATTGCGAACTGCTCTAGGCAGACGCCAAGAATTGCAAATCGGTTACTCAAGAGGGTTCGTGATTTCGCAGATTACCATGATTCTTCTTGTATAAATTTGGACATAGTGTCTAAAGCATTCAACTCACTTGGTATTGATGACATTGGGCTAGACACTACTGATCGAAAAATCCTCAAAGATATAATAGTTAAGTTTGGTGGTGGTCCTGTTGGATTGAATACTATTGCTGCTGCTACCTCTGAGGAAGAGAGTACCGTAGAGGATATTTACGAACCTTTCTTGATCAAACTAGGTATGCTGGAAAGAACGCCGCGAGGTAGGATCGCCACTCCTAATGCCTACGTTCATCTTGGTATTGAACAAAAAAGCCTTCTCTAATATAATTCAGCCACATTTAAAACATAACTAAAAAATAATATGAAAAAAATTGCAATTCTTTTGAGCGTGATTTTTATCTTTAGCGCTTGTAGTCTTTTTTCTTCAACCAATTATAAGGACGAAATCACTGGCGTATTGAGTAAACAGGACGCTTTTGATGAGTATCCTGGTAGTCATTTACTGACCGACGAGGATGGAAAAGTGTACGCACTAAATAGTACAGCGTTGAATCTGTCTAGCCAGCAATATCTCGGAAATGAATTAAAACTTCAGGTTGAATACGATGTGGAGAACGAAGTTTATTCTGTCACTGGGGTGTCTGTTTTGGAAGTTTTGGAAAAGGAAGATGGTAAGGCGAATTGGATAAGTTATATGAACCAAGATCTTGGAGTTAAATTGAAATATTATGATAACTGGGAACTCTTGGAGAAAGATTCTGAAGCACGTTTCTACTCACCTACTATTCACGATCAAGACGAAGAGGAAAGTGTTGATACAATTTTAATCAGGTTCGATCCGTTGGAAGGAGATGAAACGTTGGATGAATTTATTGAACGCAATGGACTTGGTATCTTCGGAGTCAGCAATGGTAAAGAAGACTATTTGATAACAGACGCAAAGGTTGGTGGCAATCAACAGCCTGGAAGAAAATGGAAACATAAAGTTGATAGCGATGTACATTTCTTCCTGTTAAGAGATGCTTATGTTTATCAAATTTCTTTTTATTCTTTCGAAGATTTACTAGAGAACGAATCAACATTTTATGAAATGCTGCTTGAGTTCCAATTCGTACCTTTTTCTGACGGAGGAGGTTCTGAAACACCACCAGATGATGAGGAGCTCTCTGTGAACACTGAGCCTACTGATCTTGAGATTACTGAGGATGAACCTCTACTTGAATCGGATGCTTTGGAAGCTTACGACTACTCTTCTTTCTCTGAGTTTGAAAGTCTCCCCTATCACTTTATGGCGAAGTACCCTGCGAGTTGGTATTACTCTGGATCTTCTGGATCTGCGGATGGAGTTTTGCACGTTTACGCGTTTAGCGACGAGTCCGTCACGGACGAGAACCAATTTGCAAACTTACAAGTCCTATCTAGCGAAATGCCAAAAGGTTTATCCCAATACACTCTCCCAAATGGTACCAAGGCTTACAAACAAACATCTGGAAGTACCTTCAAGGTTTACGTCGAAATTGACGATCAACTTTACCTAATAGAAGGGCTCAAAGAACATCAATCAATGCTGGAACAAATAGCGGCGAGTATTGAACACGTTGAATAGATAAATACATTGACTTTGATTCATTAGCGCTCTACAATCGTGAGTGCTAATATTTTATTAATTTTAAGGTAAAAACAGGACATGTATTTCAACAGCTGTAAAGTTAAAAGCAGGAACCACTCACCTGTTTTATGGTATAATTTAATAACTTAATTAATTTTTTTAATATGATTGAAGGACATTTTGATAAGTTTACAAAGGAAGCAAAGCAAGCCTTGGTCGTAGCTCAGGAACGAGCGAAAGATTCGGGTCAATCCTACGTAGGAACAGAACATCTTTTGATGGGCATTCTATCCCAGGAGAGTTCTTTGGGAGCTTCCGTTCTGTTAAATTTTGGAGTTTCTATCCAAAACGTTGAGTTGGTACTCAAATCAGTTGGACGTGTTGGAAAAAGTGGAGCCGGTGTTGGTTCTCCAGGAGGACTTTCTGAGTACGCGAAGTCAGTAATCGAGGAATCTGTGAAGATTGCGCACGAATATAGTCATAGTTTTATCGGGACAGAACATCTCCTCTACTCTCTTGTGTCTCAAGATAACACGGCTGCGACTGTTATTTTAGAAAATATGAAGATAAATCCTAACGATGTGAGGGATCAGATCGTTGAAGTATTTGAGCGTGCAAAAGGTGTTGATGGTGACGGTATGTCAGAATCAGGTATTCCCGGTAAATCTGCTCAAACAGGAAATCCTCTCGAGATGTTTTTGAGTGGACTTCATGGTGTTTTGGCTGCAGGACAAATGCAAAAAGACCAAATGCAAGATGCTCATAAACACAAAGGGAAGAAAGACTCAAAGACTCCAGCGTTAGATTATTTTACTTCTAATATGGTAGAAGAGGCTCGCGAGAAGAAATTGGATCCTGTTATAGGAAGAAAAAAAGAAATTGAACGTGTTGTCAGTATACTTTGTAGGAAAACAAAAAATAACCCAGTTCTTATAGGAGAACCTGGTGTTGGTAAAACTGCTGTTGCTGAAGGACTTGCCCAAGCAATTGTGAATGAAGATGTTCCGGATAATATGCTCGATAAAAAGATCCTTGCTCTTTCTATGACTTCCGTTGTCGCTGGTACGAAATACAGAGGTGAATTTGAAGAAAGAATGAAACAAATTATTGACGAAGCTGCTACTCAAACTGATGTAATATTATTTATTGACGAAATTCATACGGTTATAGGTGCTGGTAGTGCTGAAGGTAGTCTGGATGCTGCTAACATTCTGAAACCCGCTCTGTCTAGAGGAAAGGTTCAGATCATTGGAGCTACTACTACTAAAGAATACAGAAAGAATGTTGAATCTGATGCTGCTCTTGAAAGAAGATTCCAGCCAGTTATGGTGGATGAACCAAATACTGAAGACTCTCTAGAGATGCTGAAAGGTCTCCAGGAATCTTTTGAAAATCATCACAATTTAATTATTACAGATGAAGCTTTGGAAGCTGCTGTTAGCTTGTCAAAGAGATATATCAACGATCGTTACTTGCCTGATAAAGCTATCGATCTGATCGACGAAGCTGCTTCTCTAAAGAGAATCAAGACGACTAATGTTGACATGAGTAAAGTTAAAAAATTACAGAAGAAACTTCAAGGAATTATAAAGAAAAAAGAAGAATGTGTTTCAAAGCAAGACTATGAAAAAGCTGCTGAATTCAGGAATGAAGAGCTTGTTGTGATAGAAGAAATTGGCAAACAAAAGAAAATCAATTTGCCTAGGTCTCAAAGGAAAAAAATCACCGAACAGGATGTTGCTCGAGTAGTTGCTGTCATGACGGGCGTCCCTGTTACTAGACTCGTGAAGGACGACTTCGATAAGTTGAAAAACTTGGAACAGTCTTTGAAATCAAGAATTGTTGGACAAGAAGAAGCTATTTCAGCAATCGCGAAAGCGATCAGACGTTCTCGAACAGGTATATCCGATGAAAAGAGACCTATTGGTTCGTTCATTTTCATGGGACCAACTGGTGTCGGTAAGACAGAGCTGGTCAAATCAATCGCAGAAGAAGTATACGATGACAAGAACGCTCTCATTAAGATAGACATGAGTGAGTTTATGGAAAGACACAATACTTCTAGATTAGTTGGGGCTACTGCTGGTTATGTTGGATACGAAGAAGGTGGTCAACTGACAGAAGCTGTTAGAACAAAACCATATTCTGTAATTTTGTTTGACGAGATTGAAAAAGCTCATCCCGAGGTGTTTAATCTTTTACTTCAAATCCTTGAAGATGGTGAGTTGACTGATGCCAAAGGAAGAAAGGTTAACTTTAAAAATACTATTATTATAATGACTTCGAATATTGGTGCTGAAAAATTGACTGAGAAGGCGGCTCCAATGGGATTTAGTGTAAAATCTGACGAACTGCAGGAGGCTGAAAAGGACTATGATGCTATGAAAGAAGATGTCCTATCTAGCTTAAAGGATAAATTCAGACCTGAATTCTTGAATCGTATTGATAAAGTAGTGGTATTCCATCCTCTTACTCACGCACATATCAAAGAAATTGTTCAGTTGCACGTTGGATATCTGCAAACAAGACTGGACCACAAGAATATATCAATAGAACTCACTCCGGGCGGACTAGAGTTTCTTGCAAACAAGAGTTATGATCCAGCTTTTGGTGCGAGACCAGTTAGACGTGCTGTTCAGGAGTATATCGAGGATCCTCTGACACAGAAGCTGATTGACGGCAAGATAAAAGAAGGTGATATCGTTAAGGTCGTGAAAAAAGCTGACTCTGTTGACGTGGTGCCAGAAAAGGCAGTGCCAGTAAAGAAAGCAAGCAAGTAAGCCTATTTCTATTTGCATTACAGGGAGCGTCTGCTATAATCCCTCTGCTTTTTGATTGTGGTGCAATTTAAAAAGCAAAGCAGTATCTTTATCAAAAAGTCTAAAGAACAATATAAAACGCTTTGCTAACAAGAATTATGGCTAAGACAGCTAAATATCAAGCTTCTTCTGTTATGGAAGAGCTTATGGAAAAGACTCCGGGGCTTACGTTTCCGAAGCCTGGAAGTATCATAGAAGGGAATGTAAGTTCTATTTTGAAGAACAAAATTTTGGTCGACCTAGGAGGAGCGGCAACTGGTGTAATAACTGGTAAAGAAGCCCACGATAGTGTTGGGACTGTTAAAAATCTCGCACCTGGGGATTTGATTTCCGCTTATGTTTTGGAAGAAGAAAACGATGATGGTTTGGTGGTATTGTCTCTAAGACGTGCAAGCCAAGAAAAAACATGGGATAAATTTAAGCAAGCTCATGCAAGTGGTGAAATCATTGAAGTTGCTCCAAACGAGGCGAATAAAGGTGGTCTACTGCTTAACATCGATGGAATCAAAGGATTCATCCCTGTTTCACAGTTGGCACCAATGCACTACCCTAGAGTTGATGGTGCTGATAGTACAAAGATCCTCGCAAGACTTCAGAAACTTATTGGTGTTACCTTGGAGGTTAAGGTTATCAATCTTGATGAGACTGGAGGCAAACTTATTTTGTCTGAAAGAGCAGCTCAAAAAGAGGCTAGACAGAGTTCTCTTAATAAACTTGATATCGGACAAAAGGTTAAAGGTAAGATTAGCGGAATTGTTAAATTTGGTATCTTTGTTGCTTTCGATGGTCTTGAGGGACTTGTTCACATCTCTGAGATTGCTTGGGGACACGTCAAGGATCCGTCAGACTATGGAAAATCAGGTGAGGAGGTTGAGGTTCTCGTAATTGGTAAAGATGATGACAAGATCAGCTTATCTATGAAGAGACTTATACCTGATCCTTGGATTGAAGCTAGTAAGAATTATAAGGTTGGATCTACTGTTGAATGTGAAGTTAGCAGGATCACTCCTTTTGGAGCTTTTGTGAAATTGGATGATGAAATTAACGGACTTATCCACATCTCTGAGATTTCAGATGAAGAAGGGTTCGACGTTAGTTCTGTAATGAAGATGGGAGAAAAGGTTAAAGCTAAGATTATTAGTATCGATGCTGATGAGCATAGAGTTGGACTTTCTGTCAAAGCTTTGACTGCAAAACCAAAGGATGAGGTTGAAGCAAAAGCGGAAACCTCGGACGAGGCGCCAGAAGAGGTTGAAGCAAAAGCGGAAACCTCGGACGAGGCGCTAGCCGAGGACAAAGAAGCTCCTGCTGAAGAAGATAAAAAAACAGAAGTGGAAGAAAATAAAGAGTAAAGACTGGACATACACAATCAATACATAGAAAATCGTTCTGCTATGCAGGACGATTTTTTATCAAAACTTAATGACGAGCAAAGGGCTGCTGTTGAACACACAGAAGGTCCCCTGCTCATCGTGGCCGGCGCTGGAACTGGTAAAACTAGAGTAATTACTTCTAGAATTTTAAAATTGATTTCGGATGGACGAGCTAATAGTACCGAAGTATTGGCTCTTACTTTTACTGAAAAAGCTGCTCGGGAAATGGTTGAGAGGATAGATGTCGCTATGCCTCTGGGGTACGAAGAAGTTTGGATCAAAACTTTTCATGGATTTTGCGAAAAAGTCTTGAGAGAAAGTGGACATGAAATAGGTTTGAGTAACAACTACAAGTTATTGGATCAGCTTGATCAGTGGGTTTTTGTAAAAGATCATATTTTTGATTTTGATTTGGAGTATTTCAGACCACTTGGTGATCCTGGTAGCTTCATAAACACTCTCACTACTCATTTCAGTAGGATTAAGGAGGAATACATCTCTCCCGACCAGTACGTTGAATATGCAGAGAAACGGCTCAAAGAATTGATGGAAAAAGCCAAGCTGTCTGCTCAAACTAAAATTGACAAGAAATCCGTACTTGGTATCGAGATGGAGGAAGTACGCAAAATTATGGAGGCCGCAAATGCATACAAAAAATACCAAGAGTTAATGTTGGCTGGGAATTTCTTGGATTTTGGAGATCTTTCTTACTATGTTTTGAAATTGTTTGATGAGCGACCTAGTGTTCTAAAGCATTACCAAGATCGTTTTAAATACTTGATGGTCGATGAGTTCCAAGATACAAATTATGCCCAGTTCAAGCTCCTTCTTATGCTGTCTGGCGATAAGAATGGAAATATTTGTGTGGTTGGTGACGATGACCAAAGTATTTTCCGTTGGCGGGGAGCTTCTCTATCTAACATCCTGCAATTTCAAAAAGAATACCCTGATGCCGAGAAGATTGTTTTGACTGAAAATTATAGGAGTAATCAGAATGTTTTGGATTCATCTCATCATTTCATAAAATTCAATGATCCAAACAGGCTTGAACACAGGGAAGGAATTGATAAGAATTTACACAGTCAAACAGACGAAAATCTTCCTATCGAAATCCTGCATTTTGATCAGTATATGGGCGAGGTTAAATCTATCGTTAAGACTATTTCGGATATTGTTTCTGGGCAAGATATTTCGTATAGGGATGTGGCTATTTTGGTTAGGGCCAATGCTCATGCTCTGCCTTTTGCTGAGGAATTGAAGAACGCTGGTATCCCCTACCAGATAAAAACTCCTAAGGGACTTTTATCTATTGGTGAGGTCAAAGACATCGTTGCTTTTTGCAGGGCTTTGTCTGATTTTTCTGACAACGTAGCCTGGGTAAGGCTTATGAAAATGCCAATATTCGAGATTCCCATGTCCGACATAGTCGATGTTTTGGGTAAGGCGAAGGCTTATCATGGGAATGTTAACAAAGTTTTGTTTGGAGAACGTGAAAGCGATGTGTTGCCTGGCTTGGAAAGTCCACTGACTTCATTTGTTAATTTTATTGAGCGGGTTATTGAATTTTCAAAAAATCATTCTGCTGGGCGGGTTATTAACTACTTTCTAACTGAATCAAAGTACTTGGAAGAACTGAGTAGTCATTTTGATTCTGAGCACCAGCAAAAACTGGAGAATGTCACTGCTTTCTCAAGGGTTGTTTGGAGTTTCGAGAAAGTTTCTGATGATGATTCTATCCAGGGTTTCGCGAAATATCTGTCCGTCATCGAAGAGTCTAAAATCCCTATATCTGGTCAGAACGAATCCAGCCTGGCCTCGGACGCAGATTCTGTTCAGATCTTGACCGCTCATTCTGCAAAAGGGCTGGAATTTGATACTGTCTTTATTTGCGACCTGGTGAATGGGCGTTATCCGATTTTGAATAAGAAAGATCCTCTGCATATTCCCATTGAGCTAACCAACGAGATATTTCCTGAAGGAGATTTCCATATTGAGGAAGAGAGAAGGCTTTTTTACGTTTCTTTGACTAGGGCTAAGAGAAAACTTTATCTAACATATAGCAATAAATATGGTGGACCGAAAAAGTGGAAGAAGTCTAGTTTCTTGGATGAATTGGCTGAAAGCGGATTGACTGAAGAGAAAGACGTGGAAGTTGAGATAGAGGTTTCGTCAGAAGTGTCAGAACCTCAAAAGATCCTAACGGTTCCTGACGGTTGGCTAAAGAAACGTTCTTTGAGTTTTTCTCAGATAGATACATTTAATACGTGCCCTCTGAAGTATGGGTATAGATATGTTTTGAATGTCCCTACTCCGTCACATCATGCGGCAAATTTTGGGACTAGTATTCACGACACGTTGAAGGATTTTTATCGGGCTTTGATGGATCGTGGGGCTGATGGTGCTGGCGAAGTAAATTTTTCGTTTTTGACGGAGTTGTTTGAAAAGAATTGGATCAGTACTGGTTACGAAAATGACGCACACGAAGAGGCTCGAAAAGAACAAGGTAAAAAGATGTTGGAACAGTTTTTCCATTCGAACAATGATCCTTGGGTCATTCCTACTCATATTGAAAAGAATTTCAATTTGAAGGTTGGCGAATATATGTTGAATGGCAGAATAGATCGTATTGATAAACTTGATGATGGGTTCTTTGAGGTAATTGATTACAAGACTGGGAAAAGCAAAGATAGGCTTACGAAGGAAAATAAACTTCAGCTTTATATTTATGCTTTGGCTTGTAGGGATGTTCTTGATATACCTATTAAGAAATTAACGCTTTATTATCTTGAAGATGGTGAGAAGCAGTCATTAAGTCTTTCAAAAGGTTATGATGAGCTGGATAGTGTTCGTGATGACGTTTTGGCTTATATTGCTGAAATGAAAGAGTCGGATTTCACTCCGACTCCTGGGTTTTTGTGTAATTACTGTGACTACAGACTTATTTGTCCGGCTGTTTAGAGAGTGTAAGCCGCTTCTGAGACATTATTGTCCTCATTTAATTCGTCGATTCTGTTATTTTCGTCGATTACTACTTTTACAACTCCTGAGTCCTCGTATGTGTAGATTTCTTTGTCTATTGGATAAACAAAACTGAAGCTATCCCCTGCGTTCATTTGCAGGTAACTGTCGGTGTTTGTCAGAATTAATTCGTCGTTTATGTAGATTCCATAGCTATATGGATTATCTCCGAAAACAGGTCCAGTTCCGTTGTTTTGAATAGTGATTTTTACTCGTAAATTTCCGTTTTCAGCAGCGCCGAGAGATTCTACGAATGGTACTAAATCTGGAGTTCCTAACTCCTCTACTTCTTTGTCCCCGAAGATCTGACCTTGTACTAATTCTTTGTTTTGAACCTGTAACACTGCGAAGCTTGCCGCTATTCCAGCAACTAGGACAACTGTTAAGATTTTGAATGTTTTGTTCATTTTGATGAGGTTATTTTTCTTTTCTAATTAGAATTCTACTTAAAAAAAACTTTCTTGCAAATCATCTCGTAATTAATTATCTTGACGTTATGGAAACATATCTACTATTTGGACTTTTAATTGGCGTCGTCGGAGTTGGCTTGGCTATCTATCTCAAAGGGCGCCAGCCTTCTGATTTGAGCTCTAGGATCGATGCTCTTAATCAGAATATGACTGAAAATTTGAATACTGTGACTAAGACTGTTTTAGAACAACTCAATTCTGTTACTTCTCAAGTTGGAAATAGGTTGAAGGAAAGTTCTGAGACGATGGAAAGACAACACAAGAATGTCGCAGATCGACTTGATAACGCAGGGCGTGTCATTAAGGATGTTACGGCTCATCTTTCCAAAATGGAAGAATCCAATAAAAGAGTCCATGATCTCGCAAAAGACTTGGTCAGTTTGCAGGATATATTGAAAACTCCGAAACTTCGTGGATCTCTAGGAGAATTGTTTTTGGAAGAATTGCTTTCTCAAATTTTCTCAAAAGATCAATATTCACTTCAGCACAGATTCAAAAGTGGTGAGATCGTAGATGCCGTTGTTCGTTTGAGGGATGATTTGCTCGTACCGGTCGACGCAAAATTCCCTCTAGAGAATTTCAAGAAGATGATAGAGATGAAGGATGAGAAAGAGGCAGAACGCCTTAGAAAATTATTTGTTTCTGACGTGAAGAAACACATCGATGTCATTGCTAGCAAATATCTACTACCTGATGAAGGAACTCTGGATTTTGCCTTAATGTATATACCTGCTGAGAATGTTTATTACGAGACTATAATCAAGGATACTAGTGGCGTTTCTATTAGCCAGTATGGCCTCGGGAAACATGTCATCCCCGTGTCCCCTAACAGTTTCAACATTTACTTGCATACTGTTCTGATTGGTTTGAAGGGGATGCAGATTGAAAAGGGGGCGAAAGAGATTTTCAATAACTTGACCCGTTTGAGAACTGAATTCAACAGATTTGGTAAAGACTTTGAATTGGTAGGAACTCATCTTGGGCGAGCTAGGAGTAGCTATGAGAATTCTGAGAAACGTCTTTCCAGGTTAAATGACAAGCTGGTCAATGTTTCTGGTAGTGATAACGATGATCCTTTGTTGTTGCCTGAGGTAGAGGAAAATGCTGTTTTGGAAGGATAAGTTCACCTTTACTTCTCGAGACTCTTTCCCTAAACTATGTTCGCTTATGAAGATATTAGATTTGGCAAAACAACTCGGACTTACCGCAAAAGAGCTCAGGGAAAAACTTGATGAGCTTGGTTTTGGTGTAAAAAGCACAGCTCGTGTCGTCGAAGATGATGTAGCTGAATTGGTTGTTGCTGAACTTGGAGCAAGCGACTCTGAAGAAGATGCCTCTCCAGATGATGTTGCTGACGTTTATGATGAAATGATTCATGAAGAAAGGCAAAAAGAGATAGTCAAAAGTCAGAGGAAGAAAATGGCTGGTAAAGATGAGAAAAGGAAAGCTCGAGATGAAGAGATAGTCGCGAATACCCCTGCGGTAGATCCCGGAGGAGTTGTTGAAGTTCCTGACTCTATCTCAGTGAAAGAGCTTGCTGATAAAGCTGGAATAAGTGTCGCTAAAATTATTGGTGAATTGATGAAAAATGGGATACTTGCAAATATTAATCAACAGATAGATTTTGAGACTGTTCTGATTATTTCTGGTGATCTTGGGATTCAAGTTAAGAAAAAACATGGAACTGCTAGTGCTGGAGAAATTTTGGAGAGAGATTTGACTAATTTGCTGAGAGAGGAAGACGAGAGTGTCTTGAAAGAACGCCCTCCTGTTGTTGTTGTCATGGGGCATGTAGATCATGGTAAAACAAAACTTCTTGACGCTATTCGTGAAACGAACGTTGTCGATGGTGAAGCTGGTGGAATTACTCAGCATATTGGTGCGTACCAGGTTGAAAAAAGAGGACGTTTGATCACTTTCTTGGATACTCCTGGGCATGAAGCCTTCACGGAAATGCGTGCTCGTGGAGCGAAAGTTACTGATATTGCTATCTTGATCGTTGCCGCAGAGGAAGGTGTTAAACCACAAACTATTGAAGCTATAAATCATGCTAAAGAAGCGGATGTGCCTATCATTGTTGCAATTAATAAAATCGACAAACCAAATGCAAATATAGATAAAGTAAAAGGTGAGCTGGCTGAGCAGGGTCTTCAGGCTGAAGACTGGGGTGGCAAGACTATAACAGTCCCTATTTCAGCTTTGAAAAAAGAAGGTATTGACGATCTTCTTGATATGATTTTGTTAGTAACTGATATGGAGAAATTCAAGGCTAATCCAGATCGTGCGGCCGTTGGTACTGTTGTCGAAGCTAACTTGGACAACAGGCTTGGACCGGTTGCGACTGTTTTGGTAAATACGGGGACTTTGAGACAAGGCGACAATTTTATCCTTGGGGCTACTTATGGAAAAATTAAAGTTATGTTTGATTCTAGTGGAAAAAGAATCCAGGAAGCTGCCCCGTCTACCCCCGTTAGGATAGCTGGATTGGAGAAAACTCCTTTGGCTGGAGATATTATACAAGTTATGCCTAGTGAAAAAGCTGTAAGATATCGTGCAAAAGAAATTGGAATACTCTTGGACAAACAGAAGACACAGAAATCATCAGCTCTAACTCATCTGATCAGTATAGTTCAATCAAATAGGCTTTTGAAACTTGTTTTGAAGGCTGACACAAAAGGTTCTCTTGAGGCTATAAAGAGTTCTCTGGCTAAAATTAAAGATGAAGAAGTAGCTTTGAAGATTATTCATAGTGGAGTTGGCGCGATCAATGAGTCGGATGTGATGATGGCGAGTGCTAGTCAGGGATTTGTTGTTGGTTTCCATGTTGAGTTTGACTCCCCTCACGTAAAAAGCACGGCTGAGCGCGAAAGCGTTGAGGTTAGAAGTTATAAAATTATTTATGAACTGCTTGATGATGTTAAAAAACTACTTGGTGGACTTCTTGAGGCTGAGATTTTACTTATCGAGCTTGGAAAGGCCAAAGTTTTACAGGTTTTCTTGACTAAGAAGAAAGAGATGATTATTGGTTGTAAAGTTTTAAATGGGGTTATTACTAAGGATGCTAAATTGAGAATTGTTCGTGATGGTGAAATTATGGAAAAAGAGGCTACTTTGACTTCTTTGCAAAGAGGAGAAAATGCTGTTGATGAGGTTTCTGAGGGTGAAGACTGTGGAATCAAATATACCGGGAAGATTAAACTGCAGGAGGGTGATGTGTTTGAGGCATTCAAATACGAGGAGAAACATCGTTCCTTGGGAGAGAAGATTGAAAGGCCTGACGCCGAAAGCGAAGCTGCGGCGTCGGACGAGGCGCCAGCCGAGGACAATGATGCTGAGGATGTGATCGAAGACGTGGCTGAACCAGGAAGCGAATCTTAATAATCTTTAAGATGACTTTGAAAAAGATCAAATTCCAAACCTTCACGGATGAGAGCGGAAGCCTCACTCCTATTGAGATTAAAGATTTTGTTGATTGGCCTGTTGCACGAATTTATTATCTTACAGATGTGAGTTCGTCGCGCGGCGGACATTGCGTCAAAGGTGAAAGAAAAATTTATGTTTGCCAGAAGGGATCTTGTAAATGCAGGTTTCATAATGGAAATGGGTGGGAAGAGTTTGCTTTGGCAGGGCCTGACGAGGCGATCTCTATGGATGGCGATTATTACAGGGATTTTACGGATTTTGAACCTGATACTGTACTTATGGCTATATCTTCGGTAAACTACGACCCAAAAGATTATATCTATGATTTAAACGAATTTATTCAATGGCAAAAAAAGTCCTAATAACTGGTGGGGCGGGCTTCATTGGAAGTAATTATGCCCACTATCACTACGACAAATACCAAGATGATCAGTTGGTTGTGCTGGATAAGCTGACTTATGCTGGAAATTTGGATAATCTCAGTGATCTTTTGCCACTAGAAAGACGTTTCAAGTTCGTTCGTGGTGATATTGCTGACAAGAAATTTGTTGAAGATTTGTTTGAGACTGAGAAATTTGACTTGGTTTTGAATTTTGCTGCTGAAACTCATGTTGATCGATCGATTGAGGAGCCAAGCATATTTGTGATGACAAATGTTGTTGGAACTCACAACTTACTCGAGTCGACACGCGACACTGGTGTAAAGAGGTATCACCAGATCTCTACGGATGAGGTTTATGGTGATTTAGGTATAGATACTAGCGACTTCTTCACTGAGAAGACCCCTATTGCTCCAAATTGTCCTTACGCCGCTACAAAGGCGTCTGCTGATCTTTTGGTGAGGTCCTGTTTTGAAACGTACCAGATGCCTGTGACTATCAGTCGATGTAGTAATAATTACGGACCTTATCAATTTCCCGAGAAGTTAATCCCCTATTTCTTCAAATTGATTTCTGAGGACAAGCCTGTACCTGTTTATGGAGATGGGCTTAATGTTCGCGATTGGTTGTACGTGATTGATCATTGCAGAGCTATTGATGCTATCGTTACTGATGGTCGACTTGGAGAGGTTTATAATATTGGCGGGAATAATGAGAAGACGAACCTGGAAATCACAAAAATCTTACTAGATTTCTTGGGTAGAGACGAGGGTTTGATCACTTATGTCGATGATCGTCGTGCTCACGATAGGAGATATGCTATTGATTCTAGCAAATTGCAGGACGAGCTCGGATGGGAGCCTTCTGTGAATTTCAAAGAAGGAATCGCGAAAACTTTTGATTGGTATAAGGAAAACGGCGAATGGGTACGTAAGTTGGAAGCAAATATGGTTGAGCGGAAGCACCAGGTGATTAGCAAGGCACCTTTGAAGGCTAGTCGATAGTTTCATTTACTCAAGTTCTCTAGGGTGCTATATTTAATGGCGATTTTTAAGATTAAAACTTTTACAAATGAGATATTCAAAACTATTTGGCAAGACTCGCCATGATGCACCACATGATGCAAATAGCAAAAATGCACAATTACTTACTCAAGCAGGTTTTGTTGAGAAACAATCTGCTGGAATTTACAATTTACTTCCGTTAGGGCTGCGCGTACTTCAGAAAATCAATGAGATCATCAGGGAAGAAATGGACGCAATCGACGGACAAGAGATTTTGATGCCTGCCCTACACTCTAGACAGGTTTGGAAAGCGACTGGACGTGACGATACTATGGAAGATGTTCTTTACCGCACATCTGGAACTGACAACCAGGAATTTGTTCTTGGGCCAAGTCATGAGGAGATCGTAACTCCTTTGGTAAAGAATTACATTCAATCTTATAAGGACTTGCCTCTGGCTGTTTATCAGATTCAAACCAAATTCCGAAATGAGCCTCGTGCGAAGTCTGGTTTGTTACGTGGGCGTGAATTTGGAATGAAGGATTTGTATAGTTTTCATCTGACAGAAGAAGATCTTGATGAGTATTACGAGAAAGCAAAAGGCGCATATATGAAAGTCTTCAATCGATGTGGTGTAAAAGCCCATATGATTGAGGCGTCTGGAGGTGCTTTCACGGATAAGTTTTCACATGAATTCTCTGTAGAGACTCCTGCTGGTGAAGACACTATTATTGTCTGTGAAAAATGTGGAAAAGCGCAGAATCTCGAAGTAGCTGAAGGCAAAGTTGTTGATCCAGACCAGGCCGAGGAGAAAGAAGAAGAATTGAGAGAGGTTGATATGGAGCGTGGTTTTACGGTTGCTGACAATGCAAAGGCTCATGATGTGCCTGAATGGAAGATTTTGAAAACTGTTGTTTACGAAGTTGAAGGAGAAGGGTTGGTTGGTGTTTGTATCAGAGGTGACTTGAGTGTAAATACTAATAAATTAGAGAAGTATTTTGGTAAAACTATGCGACCTGCTAGTCCTAATACTTTGAAGGAAGCAGGTTTGGTGCAAGGTTATATATCCCCTGTTGGGAATCCTGAAGGTTTGAGGTTTGTAGCCGACCATTCGATCTCTAATGTAAAGAATTTTGTGACCGGAGCTAACGCCCCTGCAAAAGATTATGTGAATGCAAATATTGGACGAGATTTCCAAATTGATGATTTTTCTGATTTTGTTGAGGTAAAGGGTGCTTTCCGATGTTCGACTTGTGATGTCGCTTTGAAGGAGATGATCGCTGTTGAGGCCGGGAATATCTTCAAATTAGGAACTAAATTCAGTGAAAATGCAGGATTCAAGGTTGCTGGCCCTGATGGCAAGCTGCAACCTGTCGTTATGGGTTGTTATGGTATTGGAAACACTAGGCTTCTTGGAACTATCGTTGAGGCAAGCCATGATGATAGTGGAATAGTTTGGCCTTTGAGTGTTGCGCCTTATCATGTGCATTTGATATTACTCGGATCGGACAAGGAGGTTTCTGATGTTGCTGGGAAGTTGTATAAAGATCTGTTGGATCAAGATGTTGAAGTTTTGTACGACGACCGTGATGATTCACCTGGTGTTAAATTCAAAGATGCCGACCTAATTGGAATACCTTTGCGTCTTGTTGTGAGTAAGCGAGCGATGGAAGCAGGAGGCGTTGAGTGGAAAGAGCGCGCTGATACCGAGGCTAAAAGTGTAGAGACGGCGAATGTTGTCAAAGATGTCTTGAAATTTGTTAACTCATAAGAGGTATGAGAATGCTTGCTTTTTATATGGTGCTGATCACTCTCTTTGATCTTGCTGCGGTTTACTTCGGCAAGATGTATAGCTTGAGCGACAAATGGTTTTTTATTATTTTCTGTTCCCTGGCTTGGGCTATTTCTGGTGTCTTTTTTAGTTTGTCTTTGAAATATGAAGGAATGGCTATTGTGAATATATTATGGATTGCCGTTTCTACTATTGCGGCGACTAGCCTTGGAGTTTTGTATTTTAAAGAAAGTCTTACATCTCTCCAGTATGTCGCTATGGGAGTTATTATGATTGGGATTATTTTACTTTTTTATAAACCATCTATTGCGTGAAGGTTTTGCTTCTAGGAAAAAATGGGATGCTTGGCAGTCAGTTTGCAGGTCGATTATCTGAGCTGGCTGATGTTGAGTTACTTGCGACAGATAGAGATGATCTGGATATTTTGAGTTTTCGCGCTTTGAAAAAGACTTTTGAGTCTTTCTTGCCCGAAATCGTAATCAATTGTGCTGGTTATACTGCCGTAGATGAAGCCGAGTTCAAGAAAAAAGATGCTATGAAATTGAATGCAGATGCCGTGAAGTCGATTGCCAAACTTTGCAAAAAGCGTGATTCGCGTCTTATTCATTTCAGTACTGATTATGTATTTGATGGCGGGAAAGTTCCACCAAACGGATATTTAGAGTCAGACATTCCTGATCCATTAAATTCTTATGGTAAGACTAAGTTCAAAGGCGAAGAATTTATACAAAAAGAGATGTTTAAGTACTATATCGTGCGTACTTCTTGGTTATATGGACCTGGTGGTCGAAATTTTGTTGATACGATGTTGTGCCTGGATCGTGATGAGCTTCAAATTGTAAATGACCAGTTTGGATGTCCGACTTATACTGCCGATCTGGCGGATGCTGTTATTGAGCGGTTTGTGGTTGGATCAGGAGCGACTGAGAGTGCCGCCGCGCCGGATTATGGAATTTACCACCTTACGAATGATGACTTTTGCACTTGGTATGAATTTGCAGTTAGAATTTTTGAATTAAAGGGGAAAAAGGTAAAAGTTCACCCTATTCCTTCTAGAGAATATAGAACTGCTGCTGTGAGACCGCGTAATTCAATCTTGAAAAATACAAAACTTCCAAAACTCCGAAATTGGCAGGATGCACTGAGGGAATATTTGGGCTAATTTCCTTTACAAATCACGGTTCTGGTGTTAAGTTTCAGGTATGAAAGGTATTATTTTAGCCGGGGGAACAGGCAGTAGACTTCATCCGCTTACAAAGGTTACGAATAAGCATCTTCTTGGTGTTTACAATAAACCTATGATTTATTATCCCCTATTTGCGCTGAAGCGTGCCGGGATACGGGATATTTTGATTGTTTCTGGCCAGGGTCATGCAGGACACTTTTTGGAATTACTTGGTTCTGGGTCCAAGCTAGGATTAAGACTTTCTTATGATGTACAAGAAGAAGCTGGCGGAATAGCGCAGGCTTTGAGTCTAGCGGAGAGCTTTGCTAATGGTCAAAAAATATGTGTCGTATTAGGAGATAATATAATTCAAGATGATTTATCTGACGCTGTTAAGAAATTTGAAATTGAGCCCAAGGGAGCGAAGATCTTCCTCAAGAAAGTAGAGAGACCTCAGAGTTACGGAGTTCCAACTATTGATGATAATAAAATTACGCAAATCACAGAGAAACCTAGAGATCCAGATTCTTCGTACGCTGTTACTGGTGTATATATGTATGATTATCAGATTTTCGACATAATCAGAGGAGTAAGACCTTCCGGCAGAGGCGAACTGGAGATTACGGATGTTAACAACTACTATGTTGAGCAAGGAACGCTGTCTTACGACGTCCTGGAAGGTTTCTGGGGTGACTGTGGTGAATCTTTCGATAGTTTACTTGACGCTTCGATTCTAATCCAAAAAAGCTCTCTTAAATATCTCACTAACGATTTGGAACTTCCTGATCGCGAACAAAGAAAGCTTATAGAAGAAAGAGTCTCAAAAGATGAAAAGGAACGAACTAAAAAAACTTCAAGAAAGTATTTAATTGATAATAAACTTATTTAAGCTCGAGACCGTGAGTTCGTGTTTTCTCATCTGGTCTTCTTTGACTTTTTTAAGCTTTTTTATTATCTGGTCTTCGTTTTCGAGGATTGTCTTGTAGAGTTGAGTAATGTTTTCTGGAGTTGCATCTCTAGGTTCAACGACGAATTCACTTAGCCCCAATGTTTCCAAAAGGTTTTTGACTTTTGGGTTATAGTTTATAGCGATAAATGGAGTTTCTGTGTTGATAGCCATCAGTATACTGTGTAGTCGCACTCCTATAACAAGTTTGGATTCCGAAAACAGTTTTTCAATTTCGTGGCGTTTTTCAGTGAATTTCTTGGTCTGTACTCTACTTTTTTCTGCAATTTTCTCAATTATTTGTTCGTGATACCTCTCATCTAAGTCTTTTTCGAATGGAAGGAATTCTACTTTGAGATTTTCGTCTTTCTGAAGCAAGTAATTTATTGATTTTGCCAAATTCTTGTCTAAATCTTGTGGTTTCCCAATTTGATCCCTCAAGCATAAAGTGATTTTGTTCTCTTTGGCCTGTTTGAACTTTGGTTCGAGACAAAAGATAAGGTCTGGCATTAAGTGTACTTTTTTGCCTCTTATTAATTTTTTGATGATTCTTTTCGAATCTTCGTCGCGCACAGCTATAAACGAGGATCTTTTGAATAGTTTTTTGATGATCTTCTTGGTTAGAGATGATTTTGTCTCTTTTATACTTTGACCATACATAATCACTTTTTTCTTCAATAAATACGCCATGTATGTCTGGACGGTCCATATCCAAATCGCTTTGAATGATGAATCGTCAAACAACCCTCCGCCACCAACTATTACGTAATCACATTCCTTGATCTGAGCTTTTGTTTTTTTGAAGTTGCCATTTAACAGGTATAGGAAGATGGATCTTGATCCTGATGGGAATTTGTATACGGATTTCACTTCGAATTTCTCCCTGGTCTGGCTTGGATTTGCAGATAAAACTACTATTTCTGCCGCTGGTTTGATTTTTCTGATAGTAGCAAGTAGGCCTTCCAAAATGAGCTCGTCACCAACATTTGATGCCCCATAATTTCCAATTATTCCGAATTTCATATTAATTTTCTTGTGAAATTTCGCTTAAGATTTCTGCGACAGGAGTATAACTTTTTCGGTGAAGTTCGCAAGGTTTATGCTTTTTGAGAAGCGCTTTGTGAAGCATCGTTCCGTATCCTTTGTGTTGTTCGAATCTGTAAAGCGGATGCTTTTTTGCTAATTTGTACATTTTTCTATCCCTTGTGACCTTTGCTATGATTGAAGCCGCCATGATTTCTCTAATAAAGGTGTCCCCTTTTATTATTGTTTCGTAGGGAAGATGTGTCGTCTGTTTATCGTTTCCGTCGAACAAAACGTGGCTTGGCTGTGGGTCAAGCTTGCTGATCGAGTCGTTGTTGGCTTTTTGGACAGCTTTTGTAAGGCCGTTTTTGTCTATGTATTTGTTTGAGACTTCGGTAACCGCGTATGTTATGGCGTTTTTTGTTATCTTCTCAAAGAGTATTTCTCTCTGTTTTTCTGATAATTTCTTTGAATCCCTGAGGTTTGGGAGTTTTTGGCCTGGTTTCAGAATCACCGCAGCAGCAACAACCGGACCTGCGAGTGGTCCCCTGCCAGCTTCGTCAACTCCTGCAACAAAAAAACTCCCGTTTGTTTTGGGAAAGGTATTTTTTTTGGTCCTTTTAACCATTTTAAAAATTTATGCAGCTGGCTTTTCCTCTTCGGCTGGTGCTTCTGGCTCAGCAGGAGCTTCTTTGTCCTCTGCTAGAGCCTCGTCCGAGGTTTCCGCTTTCGCTTCAACCTCTACTGGAGCTTCAGCTTCTTCTTCGATTGCTACTTTTTCAGCAAGTTCTTCTGCTGATGCCTCCATTTCCTTCTCTTGACCTGTTAGGAATCTACCTTTAAGACGAGCTGATTTACCGAATCTTTCTCTCATGTAGAAGAGCTTCGCTCTTCTTACCTTAGATTTCTTTGTAACTTCGATTTTCGCGATGTTTGGAGAATAAATTGGGAAGATTTTTTCAACTCCGATTCCTTCAACAACCTTTCTTACTGTGAAAGTCTTATCTACTCCATGCCCGTGTGAAATTTTGATAATTAACCCTTCAAAAATCTGGATTCTCTCTTTTTCTCCTTCTTTAATCTTTTGGTGCACTCGAACTGTCATACCAGGTTCTAGTACTGGCACCTGCTTTGTGCCCTTCATCTGTATTTCTTGAATTTTTAAGTTAGTCATCTTTGTTCTTTTAGGAAAACATCGAGTGGGAGTATACTTATTTCCCTACCGAAGATCAAGCTTTTTTATAGGAATAATATTATCCTTATCATTTACGATATCTGTCACGAATTTATCCTTACATTTTACCCTGTACGAAAAGTCCTCTGGAGTCATAATTGTAAACTTCACAGATCTAGAAAGTGGAAGTTGTTTGTTTAAATAGTCCGTGAGCTTTTCTTTATCTATTGATCCGACAATCAGCATATCCACAGGGGTATTTTTTTCTATAAAAATCCCTGAGAAAATCAGCACTTGAATGTCTCCGAACCCTGAAATCCTCTTCGCAATCTCTGGAAGTGAACTTTCCGCTTTTTGGAACATTGAGCGAAGTTCATTAAAGAAAATGAAATTTGGATTGATATAGTAGTATTTTTTTCTCGCCTTCATTTTTGAACGCAAAAGCCCTGTTTTTTTGAGATTATCTAGTTCGCGACGAACAGAATTGATTTGTTCATCAAGATCTCGGGTAAGTTGTCTAATGTAATGTTCCTCCTCGGGATTGAGAAGAAATTTCCGCAACAACTTAATACGAACGTTTGAAGTAAAAAGCCGCTTTAACATCTGATTGTAATGATTGAATTTTGCCCATTTGCTCTTCCGAGTACAATTTGTACTCAGCAAGCATGCAAAATGTATACATTTTTATAACAAAATGCAAACTTTTTTTGTACAGCTAGGTAAAACTACCCTAAAACCTGGTCGAAAAATTTTCTTAACAAAAGTCTGTTTTTTAGTTTAAATTTTCCGTCGTCTTTTGTGAGTCCCTCTCTTGCTTGGGCTCTTTGATCTTCCGGGTAGAATTCAACCATCTTAGTTATCTCGTCTTCGAGCTCCTTGTCTGTTATTTCGACTTTTTCTTCCTCTATTACGTGCATTAAAGCCATTCGTACTTTGATTCTTCTCTCTGCTTCTTCACGATATTTTTCTCTTAATTTTGTAAGATCTGTCTTCGTTTGTTCCAAAAATTTCTCGAATGGGATGCCTTTTTGAGCCAAGTCTTGTTGCATATCCTGGAGAATAAAATCGATTTCTTCATCTATCAAAACTTCTGGTAATTCAACTTCAACTTTTTTTAGAAGTTCTTCTAGGTATTTATTTTCTCTTTCTTGGATTGTTTTTTGCTCTTTTTGCGCAGAAATGTTTTTTTCTACGTCTTTTTTGAATTCCTCAATAGACATTTTTTGACCTGTTAACTTCTCAATTAACTCCTCGTTTAGCTCTGGTTTCGCACCTTCTTCTATACGTTTCACTTCTACTTTGAAAATTACCTTTTTATTTTGGAAATCTTTTTTGTGATATTCTTTTGGAAAAGTTAGCTCAAATTCTTTTTTCTCGTCTTTTTTTAGGCCGAGAAGGTTGTCTTCAAAACCCGGAACCATCACGTTATCCCCCATCACGATTGGGTGATTTTTTGATGCTGTATTTTCTAGAGCTTCACCTGCTTTCCCGTCTTTATCAGGTTCAAAACCTTCGAAATCGAGTTCAATTCGATCGCCCTTTTTGATCGGTCTTTCGACATCTTTGTAGTCAGTGAAATGTTTTTTCAAATCCTCAATCACCTCCTCGATTTCTTTTTCTGTGACTTTTACTTCTTCTTTTTTTATAGAAATTTCTTTGTAATTTTTTACTTCGATTTTTGGAAGAACGGCGACTTCCGCTTCAAATTTTAATGGCTCGTCTGCTTTCGTCGTGTCAGAAATAAAATTAATTTTTGGTCGAGAAATAACTCTTAATTTTTCTTTTGTGACAGCTTCTGCGTATGAATATTGAGTCGCAATTTCGAGCGCGTGCGCCAAAATGTGTTTTGGATCCACGTGTTTTTCGAGCACCTCTAGAGGGGCTTTACCAGGTCTAAAGCCAGGTATCTTTACGTCTTTTGATATGTCTTCGGCTGCTGCGTCTTTGTGTTTTTTTAGTTCCTCTGCTGGGACTTCGATTGTCAATTTTACTGTCGATTTTGGTAACAATTTTACTTCGTATTGCATGATATTTTAGTTAATTTTTTGGTGATTTTTTTCGCAATTTGTGCTCAAAACCGTGGTTGAAATTCAAGCGGTTTTCGCCCCAAATCCTAACAGGTGAGTTTTTTTAACGCAATAGTATTGAAAAAAGTTCGTAAATTTGGTATAATTTCTTGATAATTTAAAAATATTTCTAAACAAAAATATAAACAAAAAAATATGTTCAAAAAATATTTAAACTCGATTCTCTCACAAAGCTTGTTCAGAGAAACGCGTTTGTGCAACTTTGCACCACCACCTACCCCACCCACTGGTCCTGCCCTGCCTGGGCCTTCGCCAGACCCAGAGCCAGCTGCGCCTAGCGCTGGGCCTACTGTTGATAGAGCTGAAGTTAGAGGAAGAACAAAAGCTGAACTAGCTGCGAAGAAAGGTGAGACAGAAAGAGATATTTTCAAGAGTAAACTTGATCGTAAAATGCAAAAACTAAAAAGACTTGATCTTTTGGAATTGAGTAGGAAAAGACGTGAATTTGATATCGACCCAGAAAGTTTGGAACATCAATCTGAAGAAAAACTTAGTCATACAATGGACGTTCTCCAAAACCAACTTGGTTTTCTTACAAACACAGAAGCTAAGTGGTTGAAAGGACAACTTTCTTATGCGTACGATCCTGAAATTTGGAAAAACAAAGAGCGTAACGATTTGAGAAGCTTGTATCAATTCCCAGATGGGAAATTGGATAAGATTGCTCAGGATCCTGGGAAAGGAGGTCGTGGTGGTGAAATGTTTTTACTTGCGTATACTTACCTCTTAACTGTTAAAAAATTGTTAAAAGAATCACGTGATTCTAACAGTGTAATTGATAAAAATATGCGTGAATCTGATAGAGACGGTGCGTTTGTTGCCGCGACAGATAAGGCGCAAGAAATTGGTGGAAAGATGATGAAGGCAGTTGAGGATAGAGATTACCCCGAGATAGCTAAATATGCGGTTGCGGGGTGGTTGTTTTATAAGGTTTACAAGAATTTCAAAGATAGTTCATCTGAAAACGCAAAAACTTTAAAGAAGTTTGCGATCTATGGCGGTGCTTTGTACTGTGGTTTATCAATTTTTGCGCCGGACTATTTGAAGGAATTGAAGGGTAAGGGTGTTAATGCTGACATCAAAGGTACTGCATTTGAAAATCTTGACTCACTGTTGAGCAGGAATCCAACTGCTTATGAAAAAGGGATTGAAGTTGGTTTGATGGCAAGTCTTGCTAATGCACCTGTAAAAGAGATATTTGGTTCGATAACTCCTACTAGCTCATTTTATGACCCCGAAGCATCTGCTTCTCAAATAATTCATCTTGATAATCCTGCGTTTTCTGGATTTCTTCCTAAAGAAGTAGTGAGTGCTAGACCATTTCCTGGTAAGAAACCTCCTTTCTCAGCGATGGAGAAACTGTATATAAAAACTTCTGAACAACTATTCAAGTCTGTACAAGGTTTGAAAAGAATGTATGAAGTTAATGTTTATCCAACCGAAGGAGTTACATTTGAAGAGAAATTTTTGTCTGAAAAAAGTCAGGACTATACAATTCACGATTTGGTTTATCAGCTTTCTGTGTTTACTACAAATTACAAGGAGCAATTCTGGACACCAAAACTACTTCACAAGGCGAGATTGGATCTTACTGGACCTGCTGGAGTTTTCAAAGACATCGACGGTATGGTAATACCAAATGCAGCCCCAAGTCAGGCGTTGTTAAACGCTACTGTTATGGGGTATCCAGTATCTATTCGAATAAACGAGACTCCAACTGGTAGAAAATATAATTTCTATCTTGCACCTGATGATGCAGAAGGAGCTACTGCGGTGAGTGAATATACTCTTGGTAGTAAGGATTCTGCATCTATGTGTAGAAGTCATGTCGTTGAAGCTATCAATGCTCGTGCTAATAAAATGTTGAGATCTGTCACTACGGCTGATGAAAAACTTGGCATCAAGTGGGATGGACGTTTGGGACAATGGGCTGGAACTATTCTCACATCACCTGTTGAGAAATTTAAAATTGATCCTACTACGATCTCTGTCCTAGTCGAGTTCACCCCCGATGGAAGGAAGGCGATTATGACCTCTGATGGTTCGAAATCAGTGATTGTTATTGATGAAATAATGGCTCTTGATTATGAATATGCACCATTAGTTATAAATAAGGTTATAAATCAGGATGGTAAAGGTGGTAATGATGACTTTACTGCACTTCGTGTCTTCCAAAATAATGGAGAAATCCGATTTGAAGATATCAAAGATAGTGATGAACATTTCTTGCTTCACTTCCCTGGTGAACAAGAGTTGAGGGTTGGTTTTGATAGTGCTAATGATCGATTTTATGTGGTTGATAAAGATCAAGAAAAAGAGCTCGTACAGAGTTTGGCTTTCCGTAAGGAATATGTTGAATCTCTTGATCGAAGAGACAATAGTCCATTCAAAGTATTTGATAAAATGAAAGATTACGTACCCGAGATGCCGGAAGGTCATGTCTTATATTTCTTCAAAGAGCTTGGAACTTGGGTAACTGACGCAAAGATTAGTAATATTGCTGCTGGTGTAGACGATGACTGTATTAATGGGACAGTTCCTGAATATTTCACGGCTATGCTTATTGACAGCAAGAAACAGGCTTTGAAATACAAACTAATGTGGGAAATAGAACAGGCTGACACTCTTGGTGGAGTAAATGATGCAAGATTGAGGATTCAAGATACCCTTACTTCGATGGAAAGCTTTTATAAAAAAGTGTTTAGAGATGCGAAACCCGAAAATGGCAGTAATTGGGAAAGAAATGAATATCTGATGAAAGTTATTCAACCATTGAGGTCCGCAGGTACACAAAGTGAAGAATATGCGTATGCAACAAATAGATTTGAGACTCATATGCTTTCAAAACTTGACTTGAAAGGTTCTGATTGGTCTGAAAATCTTCACAATGTTGCAGGTAAATTACTTGGCACATTTTACTTTTTCACATCACATCTTGATGAAGCAAAATTGGATGAATATTCGACTGAAGATCAAAAGAAATATTCTAACTTGAGAGCTCGATACTTCATGTATGTTGAAAATGAAGTGATCGATCAATCAAGGATCCTATTGAAAGAGGGTAAATCACCCGAGAACATCCCTGATTGGCCTGGTAAGTTTGACATTAAAATGTTTGCAGATGAATGGACTGGCAAGAGCGATGCGCCTATTGATGTTGAAGACACAAGAGAGAAATTGAGCATGGTGACAATTATGCCAAATGGCAGGACTGAACTTGAGGATAAATTGTTCAAATCATACCAAAAAGTTATCTCTGATTTGAGAAAAGATTTAGGTACCGACAGCAAGGGTGGTCTTGATTGGACTAAGGTTAATAGTTTTGCCGCTCAGTATTTTGGGTTTGACCCAGCTGCGAGTGTTGATGCATTAGCTGGAACTCATTCACCTGATGTTTTGCTACCTAATGAAGACAGAGCTGTATATATGGACGCACTAGCTTTGAATTATGGTACCAACAAGCGTTCCCAACAAATAACTCAAATACCGGTATACGCTGAACGATTTAGAGCAAAAATTTTTGATGACGACACCTTGTTGCGTGATGGTGGTAGTTGGAAAGATATTAAAGATTTTTATAGATTAAACAGACCCCACCATTGGTGGATGCCGTAAATAAATAATTTAATAAATTATGTCTGATATAGTAGACGCAGCAGCAAAATTAGCAGAGGGTTTGGTCCTCGCGGTAAATATGATGACAGAGACTGTCAACGAGATGCTGCTTATGCTCAAAAGTGGAGGCCGTGAAATCAAGGGTGGGCTTAAGTCTCTTAGTGAAACAATTCAAGAGCAGTATGTGAAATGGAAATATGATCAGAATCCAACTCCTTATCCTGGCAGTTTGACTGTAAAAGAGGAATTTAATAGATCGGATGTGCCATATCATTTTTATTGTGAATATAATTATGACAAAGATATAAAGAAGCATGATCAAAAGAACAAAGATCTTACAAAGGCTTATAATGATCTGAAGACGAACATAGATGATGGATTTGAGAAAGAGGGCGTGTCTGATATTGCCAGGGGTGTAAAAGAAAAGCAATTAAATGAAGCTATAGCCCAAAGGGATAAATATACTAAGGGTTGGGGTACTGCATGGGACAAACATAATGAGAAGGTGATAAAGTTACGTGGAGAGTTGAACTTAGCAGATAAGAAAAGGAGTGAAGGATCGGAGTCTCAACGTGGTGAAACTTCTGTTGGCAGTAAATTTATTTATGATTTAAGTCTTCCAGCAAATGAAATGCTAGTTGTCCTTAAGAGGAAAATTGACAGTAAAAACCTTGAGAGAGAAAAGTTGGTAAAATTACGCGATAGTCATAAAGCATTAAGGGAGTTAGAGGAAGAAGATTTGGATAATAAAGTTAAAAAAAATCAGGATGCCATTGCAGAATTAGAGAGTGTTAATGCGACTTATTTTGCCAAAATCCAGGCGATCAATGCAAAAGAAAAAGCACTAGAAGAGGGTAAAAGTCTTAGCGATCAAGATGTTGCTAATAAAAAGTATTATGAAGGGTTGATGGCTTCGAACAATAAAAGGACTGAAGAAGCTCAAAAGAATATTAATGATTTCGAAGATCTGATTAAAGAGAACGATGAATATAAAGATAGTATTAGAAAGAGTAAAAAAGTAGAGTTGAACGAGGAGGAAGGAGGAAAAGAAGAAAGAGGAAAAGGAGAACGAGAAAGGACAGATGAGCCCGTAACCGTTTAAATGACGAATAATAAAAAACAATCAGACTTTAAAAAAATAATCGAAGAATGTGATTTCCTTGAAAATGATTACAGAGATAAATGGATTGAAAAAGCAGACTCAATGCCTGAAGATAAACTAGAAGTGGTAATAAGAAAGTTCAAGGATGCAAAAAGAAAAGTTGAGAATATATATATTAGTATAGCTCTCACATACAGTCCTCACAGCAAAGACCTAATAAAAGAAACATTAAAAACATTACAAAATGTCGTCTAAAAACAAAAAAGAAAGACCAGAAATAAAACCTGATGTAAAAACTGAAAAAAAGTCATTCCTTCAGAGCGTAACTGGTATATCTGATAGATTTAAAGGTGCTTGGGATAAGGCTATAAAGGCTCCAGAAGGCACAAAATTAAGAGATAGAGTTTTTATGTTTGTTAATCAACTGTTCGCTGAACATACTGGCATTAAAGTTGAGGAAGAAAAGGTTGAAAAAGAAGCAAAGGCTGATGTCGAATCTTTCCTGAAAGACGCTGGACAAGAAGAAATAGCAACAGCTGTAAAGAAAGATCTTATTGGGGATACTAAACTTGACGAACCTCAGGAAAAATCTGTTGATATGTTTATTGGTTTGGGGGTTTCGACGTTCAAAGATGAATTAAATGACAGTGAAGAGAGTAATGTAGGCACTGTCCTGACACTTCTTATTCAAGAAGGGGAGGTGCCAAAATCGGTCGATTTGGATCAGAAGTTAATGGTTGCTGGATTTGGATTTAAATTACTCAAGAACTTGAATTTGCATTGTAGTAAACACGGTATGGACGCTGCTGCTCTTGCGAAACATTTCGACAACCTTGAATCAGCCGCTAAGAAAGGAAATATCTCCAATGCGTTGAATGTAGATAAGTTAAAGGCTTTATTCACTATTGATTTGGGCTCTGGAGGCATGCTTGGTGGCTTAAAAACTGGAATGAAATTAAATTCAATTCTGAACAATTTAAATGTAGATCGAACAAAATTAATAGGATCAGTTAACAAATTATCATCGCCAAATCTTGGCGGGGCTGCTCTAGATGGCGTAGTCGATACTTTTGATAAAATACTTACTTCTACGTCGAGAGATAACGTGCAAAAGGCGGTTATTATTATGAACAAAGCTATTTCTACCGAAAGGAAACCTACGAATGAAGAATTGGCTCAACTAATATTGTTGATTAATCCTAGTGATTTTGAAAATTTATCTAAAATTTTAACCTAATATATGGAAAAAATAGATGCTGTCATCATAGCTTTACTAAAAAATTCCACACTACCTGGATTTTATAAAACATTGATCAAAAATATGCTTCCTGGGATGATTAAGAGTCAAAAGGTTGAAATTTTCATGACTTTGGACAAAGAACATGACGGAGTTGAGGTTTTGGATAGAAAGAAAACGGACTTGGTTAGTAAATATGAGTATATTTTGGATAGACTTGAAAATGACCCAGATGAATATATGCATGAGATGGATAGGTTTGAGAATAAAATGGGAAAAGAGGACACAAAATCTAAATCTTCTTCTTCGATGTCTGCTTTGAAACAAAAGCTTGATCTTGAGGAGTTGAAGAAACAATTACAAAATAAATAACAAATATAAAAATGTCTGATAAACCTAATGAAGAATTAAACGTAGATATACCTGAGAAAGAACTATCCACTTTTGAGCAATTGTCCCTGGATCCCTATGTTTTGGATCTTGTTGCAAATTTTGATGTAAAATATCAGGAAATTGAGAAAAAAGCCGAGAAATTGGACGATACAGATCCAGAAAAAATTGATGTAATGTTGGCTCTTCGAAATTTGAAGAGTGCTAGGGGTAGACTGGTTAAAATTGGTAAAGATATTGCTAATGGCGATGCGCCTTTTGGTGCTCTTCCTGAATCTGAGCAAAGAATAGTTGAACACAAGGTTCAGAGAGTTACCTCAACATTGAAAAAATCTTTATCTTTTCTTGGTAAAAATAACTATTATGAACTTACACAAGATGTTTTGTTGGAGATAGATGCCTCATTACTATTCTCTAACTACATTAAAGGTGATGAAGTTAAAAGAATTTTAAGTTATTCTGAATATTATGAAGGGAAATTTTCAGACAAGGCTAAAGAATTAAATTCAAATATAGATGAAGAGATTTCTGAATATAAATCAGTTAGTGAATCGATTTTTAACCACATTAAAGATTATATCGGAAACGCCGAACATACAACTGAAGAAAGACAAGAATTTTACAACAAGCTTAAAGGGCTTGTTAGGGAGTTTAGAGCAGTTTTGTATAAGCTTGAAGCTGCGGGTGTTTACAAGATGTCTTCCACTGATAGAAACTTGTACGAGTACAATAATCTACCTGAACAACAGGAGGATTATAATAAGATCATCTCAAAACTGACCTATAAAGCTGAGGATCTTGGTGACAGAGAGGCGGCTTTACGTCTAGAAAGGCTTAATTTTTTGAAGACAAGTGTAGATGCTTATTATGAGATAATGGAATCTCAAGGAGGTTTGAGTGAAGATGATGGTGAATTGTTGGCTAGGAATTCTAATGAGTTAAACTATCTGTTGTACGCTCTGGACGAAGAAGATGATTCAATTTCAACTTTGGGGGAAGGTAAAGAGTTTGTATACTCGGGTTCTGTTGTAAAAACTAAACTTGAATCCAGGAAAGAAACTGACGATAGAGCAGATGAACAATGGGAATGGCTAGAGAAAAGATGTTTGGGCGTAGTTGATTCTGCTAGGAAAGCTCAATCTAAATTGAAAAAAGCTTATTTTGATACAAATAATGAATATAAAAGTGGTAGATATTACTTGGATATTTTGAATGTGAACATCAGTAAGACTATTTCTTTCATGCTTGATGTTGTTGACGGGAAACGTCCTTATGACAACTCCCCTACTTTGCCAAAAACTATAGGAGCTTCTGTCTGGAATGGGGATCCTGTTTCTCCTACAAAAGTAAAAGAAGTAGATCCACAAACTATAGAAGGAGCGATATCAATTGCAGAAGAAAGACTTAAAGATGTAGATAAGTTTATCAAAGCTTATGAGATAATGGATGATGTCGCTGAGGATAGGCAAAAGATATTAGAAGCATTCGATGATGCTGTTGATTACAATAAAGCACCTTCAAAATCTCTTATTTCGCAGCTAAAAACCAGTCTAAAAAGGAATTATGATAAATATAAGAAAACAGGTTATTTAAGTGATTCAGAACCATATTACAGAAATGGGAATTTCCCTGTTTGGGAGTCTTTCTCTATCAATTCCTACGATAAGAAGTTTTTGGTAGAAGATGTGGAAGAAGCTTTTAAGTTATTGGATGTTATGGGAAAGGATATGAATGCATATTTTGAAGTAGCTAAGCGGGTTGACGGAAAAATTCTATCCAAGATACCAAGAAAGGAACTTGAAAGTTTTTACAAAAAATTGGTTGCGACTTATTTGGGCCGACATAGAGAGATAGATTTGATTAAAAAATATGGAAAAATATTTAGCAAGAAGTTTGTAAGGCTTATGGCTGCAATTGAATTTGAATTAATTGGTCGTGAGACTCAAAATCTAAACGCTATAGATATCGAGTTTATGATTGATTCTGGCAACTACAGGGATTTTGTTGAGTTTGTTACCCCAAACTCAGAATTAGATCATGTTGATAAACAGATCGTCCCCATCCCTGAGTATGGCAACTATATTGGGAAGAAAATCTTGCTCAAGCCTGCATTGATTAATCTTTTGAAGAAAACAGAACGTACTGAAGAGGAAAAGGAAACTTTAGAATTATTTAGAAAGGCATTTGAAAATATTGGGATTGATCTAGCTAAGGTATCTTTGACCGACAGTGATACCGCCGAGGTCGAACTATCCGAACCTGTCCTTCTATTCAATAAGTTTTTCACTGAATTTAAGGAAGAAGGGAAAACAATTGATGGTGTGAAAGTTCCATATGTTATTTTTGAAGACAATGGTGCGGGTGGGAAGGGACTGACCTTAACTCGAGCTTATTATGAAGATAAAAAAATGGTGCATGAGAATCTGAAAGATCACGAGGATACAGCAAGAATTATTGCAAGAATTGATAGTGTTATTGAACATTTTGCGCTTATTAAGTACATGAAGATTCAAAAGGTCCAATCTGGGTTGGAAACCAGACCTTATGTCTTGGATTATTACAAAGCTGATGAATATCTTAGTAAAGGAGACAAAGAAAATGCAAAGAAATACTATTTATCTTTCTTGAAGGGTGCTAAAACTAACAGAGAGAAATCTCAGGATCCCCTACTTGAATCCAAGATTGAGCAAGCAAAGAGTAGGCTAAAGATGTTCGCCATGGATGATGGTGCTAAGTTGCGTTATCATCTTGGACTTTTGGAGGAGTCTATTGTTATTGATATTGAACAAAATCAGACTTTGGGGATTGGTGAAGCTATTAGTAATGGTTTGAGAACTGTCTTTAAGGGAGCTGGGGAACCTTTCTTGGAGAGTGTAAGTAAATTCCAAGCCCATATAATTAAAGATTATGTTAAATCACAACAATTTGCTGTTAATGTTGCCAGCCAGATATTGTCTAAAGATAACAACATTCTTTCCTTTAAGGAAGCTTTAGAAGAGGTCCGAAAGTTGCATGGCAAGTCTACTGTTGATTCTGTTAAATACATGGAAGTATTGGGATTCACTGACACAGATGCTGCTACTAATCTTATAACGAGTGGTGATTTGTCGAAGTGGATTGATGGATTCAGAGAGTATGATAAGAAGGCTTTGGATGAAAAATGGGCTGAATATAAAAAAACCAATCCTGGTGCGGCTAGATTGCTAAAAGGGATTGAAGTTGGCGAGTCATTACCACCAGAACTAAAAGAGAAATACGATCAGACCTTTAGTATTTTAGATCATTTTTCTCTTGATGGTGGCCCTACTAAGCTCCATCTAGCTCAAAAGTTGAAGGAATCAAGGATGTTCTTTGTTTCCGAGAAATTGTTTTTTGAATATTTTGAAGATTCGGGATTTTTTGAATCTGCTGGGCTTGGCAAAGAAGCAAGAAGTAAATTTTACAGGGAAGGTTTGACTGCTGGCACTGAACTGTACAATAAAGTCCAAAAATTAGAGGGAGATGGATTGGCTAAAGCTCAAGATTTTAGAGTTGAACAAGAGAAATTGAGTCGTCCTGACAAGACTCTTACCAAGGAGGAAGAGGATTTGATTAGAAAAAAAGTTGCTCAAAATTATAAATTCACTGTTCTTGCCAAATTATGGAAAGATCATCTTTTGAGTATGAATGTGGTGTCACCAAAGACAGAAGCTGAGAAAGCTTGGGCTGATTTCAAGGACGATTACCATGATGTTGGTGCTGACTGGTGGGAGTTCTGGGAAATGACCGCACAAGAATCTGGTGAATTCTGGACCAAAATGGTTATGGAGTTACCTGCTTTTGTAGCGATGGGATGGGGAGCACACGCGGCAGGTGAAGGAATCTCAGGCCTTGTAATGAGACGTCAAGCTATGAAACAACTTGGGAAAATTACTGTAGAAGAAGCAGGTTCCATGAGTGGAGCTGCAATCCGAGCAAAAGCTGCTGGTTTTGCTGCTGAGACATTTGCTTTCTCTCAGATGATGATGTTGAATTCAGCTCTTCCATCTGGTAATGTCCATTATTTCTGGAGTCCTACTGAACAGTTGAAGTCCTGGGGAGAAAGTGTGTTAACACTTGGAGTGCTAAAATTGACAGGAATGGGAGCCAAGAAGATTGGTGATATTAGCCGCGTGACAAAGACTGCTTCCCTACCTTTCTTACCGATCGTGGATGCAGGTGCTCTTACTGGTACTCAATATTTATGGCATTCAGCATTTGAGAGCGATCAACCATTTGATGCTAGATCTGCGATCAGAGGTAATGTGGCATTCTCTATAGGTATCAGGCTTGGACAGAGAATGATGACTGGTGGTAAACCTTCGTCTAAAGACAGAGGAATCAGACAATTTAACAGGGAGCAGATGTATGAGAAGGTTATGACAGATTTCGATAAAGCTCCTGAAAAAGGGCAAAGACCTACTAGAAACCAAATATACAAAGTAGCTGATTATTTATATGATACCGGGGTTGTCAATTTCTCAACAGTTGAGGGTATGTCGTTTGGTGAAACAAGTGATTTAGTAAAATGGTCAAAGGCTAGGGGGATCGATGCTAATTCTTGGGAGACTGTTGACACCTTGGAAGCTAGGAGAAGTGTAGTTGAGAAGGTGAAAAGTTTGGAGTCACGTGCGAGAGATATCGAGATACGAGAATTGCTTGAGGTTTATAGTGCTGAGAATGGGCAAGTGATTGTTGAGATGCTTGCAAAAAGTTCTAAAGCTAAGCTCTCTAAGCCAGTTCAAAAAGCCGCTGAATTCTTGTTTGAGACTACTGCGAGAAATATCATAGATGACCTACCTTCTGTAGACGCAAAATTAGATATGATTGATTTCTTGATGAGTAGATTCCATGCTAGAGACTTTGTTTTGCTTGAAGGCACAAACCTCTTGCCACAGGACAGAGTTGAGATGGTTGAAAAGGTTAGGGATTTTGAGACGAAGGTTGAGAGTTTTGGGTCAGAGTTGATGCTAGGTGAAGCTGTTGCTGAATTATATCAATCCGGGAAAGCTGGCAGATTGGCAGCAAAAATACTAACAGCTGATCCTAATATAAAGGTGGAGGGAAGAACAAGGAGAGTAATGGATTATATGACGGAATCTTCTTTGGACGTTGATATAATTGAAGGTATGACAGCAAAAGAGTCATGGAATTTCGCTCTCGAATCTATTAATTTGGATATTAGCCGAGACACATGGAGACAATTTGAAGGAAAAGATGCGAAACTTAAAGCTTTAGAGTCTGTTCGTGCAGAGGTGGATTCCGTACTGACAGATCCTAAAAAGACAGTATCAAAACCTGATTTTGATAGACTCATGAACACTCCCGAGGGACGTGCTGTTTTAGAAATCCTATCTAAAAGAAGCGTTGTTAAGTTTGACGTTGAATATTCTGATATCGTTGAGCTTGCTAAACTTGATGCTTTGACAGCAGACTTGTTCGTTGAAAATCTTATGAAGAATAATCTTCGAATGTTTAATCGAATATCACGCCAATATTCGAGAGATTTAATAAAGGAATTAGGAATGTCTAAGGCAGAATTAAGAGAACTTTTTGGCAGAGCTTACGAGGGCCATTTTGAATCTTTACAGAAAATTTATGATGCGTTTGACAAGACTGGTGGACGGAAATTAGCCATCATAGCTGGTTCTTCTTTGTTTTTACAGGGATGTAGTGCTACTGGAATCACGATTGTTATTGGGTCACCCGTAGTTCTTTCACTAGGAACTGCTTATTTGTTATACAGATTCAGAACTGGTAGAAGTGGTAGACTTAGACCTTTTGCCGAGGAAACAAGACAAAATTTGTCTAGAATGAAAGGTTCTTTTGCTGACAGGAGCCCTAGTAAAAAATTAGGCCAACTTAAACAACATAACGACGCTTTTCTAGCGGCAGTGGAAGCAGGAAGTATAACTAACAAAGCTGAATATCTTGAATACATGAAAAAGCTAAGAAAATCTTTCAAACAGTATTTAAAGACACTGGATCCTGAAATTAGAGAAAAGTATAAGGTTGAAGCGGATAAATATATAGAGGCAATTGAACAAGGATTTGAATTTGATGAGACTCAAAAGCGTAATAAAAACAAGCCAGTTAATAGACTTCCTGACATAAATTTATTTGAGCCTTCCGACTTAATGCGTGCTATTGAATCACTTACAGATTTGTGGGCTAATGATTTGGTGTACGATGTTGCTGATACTGGAATTCAAATTGAAATGCCGAAGATTGTAACGGAGGCCATGAGGGCCGACCCGGCTTTTAGAGAAATGGTGTTAAGATACAAATCTTTCTTACATTCTTATACTTTATTATTGGGGTCAATTCCAGCAAATCATTATGCTCATTATGCTGCAAGGGTCCCTGGCGGTCTTTCTAGAGTTGCAAGAGAAGCCACTCTTCTTATGTTAGAGCTAAGCCCAGAAAGGATATTCCGAAGAGCTAATCAAACACCTCGGGAATTTAGAAATGATCCGACTGGGACTGTCAGCCGTGCTACAAAGAGTGCGTTAGCAGAATTCAGAACAAAACTATCAGACCTTGATGAAATACTAAAAACTAAAGCTACTGGCGTATTAGATAACCAAATATTAGAAACCCTTGGAAGAGGCGACCTTCTTCCAAATAATAATCCTGTTGTAGAGCAACCCCGGGAAGCTGAAGAAGCTGGACCAAGGGAATCTCTTATTGTCGAGAGGGATGGCAGACACATAATGATAGAGAAGGCTCGCAGAACTCCAGAAAAACAAGCTGGTATAACTCCAGAGGAAGCATTTGGTTTACTTTCTGAATATTTTAGAAGATTTCCGGATCACGATATCGTCAAAAAGAAGATCAGCGATATGACTGGTAAAAATAAAACTCCTGGCAGAGGTTCAGAGGGGCCTGATGGATCTGCAAATCAACAAAAAGGGCCATCTTTGTTGAGACGGACTATTGAGGGTACAGGAGGATTTTTGGCTAAAGATCTTCTAGCCCCAGCCGCAAAACTTGTGCTCCCCTACGCTGCGGCTGTACAAATTGCTTTTTGGTTAACTTATGGCACTGCATTTAATGAAAAATATTACTGGATCACGGATCCGTTTACAAAAAAAGATGAAGATAAGACTCCCCCACCTGCCTCAACTCCAGAAACTCTTTCTGGAAAAGATCAAAAAGCGACGGTTGCAGCTGCGGAAACTGTGGCTGTTGATATGATTAAAACTACAACTCCCGATGAACCTGGACTAAGTGGAAAACGTGCGAGCATTGATAGGCCTGAGGTTGTTGATGAGAATGATAAACCTTGGTATTCTGGCGAGATTGAAACTAATTACGTTAATATTAGAAATAGAGTTGATGTTTTCAAGAACCTTGATCGCATACCTACAACAGTTATAAAAAAACTATCTGACCTTGTTACAACAAACGATTCTTTGTTGAAATCATCACCTACTGCGACTGACAAGGTGGGAAAAGCTGCTGAATTAGCTCTTCTGGAAGAGAACTTTACTAATAATTTGACCGTGATGCAAAAGTGGTTTGACGGTTATAACCGGGTAAAGGCGACATACAAGGATATTGACAATGACAACTTCCCTTCACCTAGGACAAACACACCTGATTTTCTTGCTCAGGAGTCAGAGGTTTCTCGAAATTATGTTTCCCAAATTTTCATTCTTCTTGATATGACCCATAATCAACTCGGGGCAAACCTGGCTAGTGTTGAAGCCTTGAAGGAATTCTTTGAAGGAAATTTGGAACCAAAGACTGAGGCAAATTTGAAGGTTTTGTTAGATAAAGCTTCGAATGATATTTTCGAAGAATTAGGGAAGAAATAATTTTCCTATTGACTTTTTTCGATATGTGCGTAAAATTCATATCTGCGAGGCTTTCTAGTCTCCAAACCCAGTAGAGTAGGTTATGTTAGGCTTCTTTCTAGGGCGTACGTCATCCTAAATCTACATTTATCGCTCCTCCCCAAGTGGGAGGAGCTTTTTTATTATTTTGTTTTATCAGCTCGTGCGGTTTGGATGCGTTGCTGTGATAAAAATATTGCGCCAAATCGCCAAAAAAGATAAGATCTGTTTCGCACCGCCTCTTTTTTTGAAGCTTTGTGGGTGCAATCGTGGTGAGCGTAGCTCAGTTGGTTAGAGCACCTGGTTGTGGTCCAGGGGGTCGTGGGTTCGAATCCCATCGCTCACCCCATTTTCCTCCCCCCAATCTTCCAAGCCCAATACCCGGCGAAGATTGCAAAGAACAGGTTCAATACTGTGAAGATCATGTCCCCTACCATGTAGCTGAAGACTGTGACTAGGGCGCTTCCAAGCATCAATGCAAAGTTTCTTTTAAAGGTGTTCATTTCCATCACGTATCCAATGGCAATACCGCTCAAACCTGCGACGAAGATGATTGTTTGATAGCCTTCGAACAGATAAAAAGATACGCCGATCAGGATCAATCCGAGAGCTGAGATTATTCCTGTGTCGATACGGTCGTTTGTGTCCAGCATCATAAAGACTGAGCTGACGTTGATTAGTATCTGCATTAGCACAAAGAAGATGCTTCCGCCCACCGTCAAGTAGTTGAGCAATGCGTATGCGAACATCAGCACGCCGCCTAGGAGAAATAGCCAGTTTTTTACTGACTTTGATGGATGTGAGACTTTTTCTATCGGGTAAGCAGCTCCGATGATCAGGGTTAGAGCACCTATGAAACCTACTATGAAATTGATTGTCATATTTTTTGTTTAGTTTTGTTCGATTTTAGCATATTATTAAGTGCGAACTAATAAATTTTATGGAGAATAAATTTCTTATAGATCTTTCCGTCAAATATGGGGTCGATGACCAACATCTATCAAAGGTAGTAGATATTTGTTATCAGCTCGATTACCAGGATATTAACGATCGAGAGTTTCAGAGGGCTGCAAATTACATCTGCACAATGGATTTGTTACATATGCCGCCCGAAGATTTGATAGCTGAAATGAAAATAAAAGGTTTCGGACCGAAGTAGGTTGTGCCTGGACACGCCACGTCGAGTTGCGGGTTCGAGTCGCACTTTATGCTGCCCGTTGCTGACCCGCCTCCCCTGCACCAAGTTCTGGTCTGGTCTGAAGTTCTTCTTGAGTCTTTTTCAAAATTCCTTTCATCAAGAAGTGGGAGAATTCTTTTAGTTTAACTATGTCTTCGTCGATGCCGTTTTGTTTCAGGAAATCAAAGATGATATGAGCTGTTAATTGGGTGAGTCGTTTGCTCACGACTTTTATTTTTCGAGTTTTTTCTCTGGCAAAACCAGCGTCAGCGAAATCAGAATCGTCGTCATCGTCTTCAACTGGGACTTCTTCTACATCGTAGGCGTATCTGAGAAGCTTGTGAGGACTCTCTCCTGCTTGGTAGATGATGTTTTTGATCCATTGGTCGATTTCGATCTTAACCTTGAGCGGAAGGGTCTTATCTTCACGAAAGAACGTCAAAGCATTTTCCTCTTCTATCTTTGGACCTTTTAGCATCAAATAGTCCCCTATTTCCTTCTGAATATCTTCATTTCCCAGAAGTACAATCGCCAAGATGAAATTAGCTGGAAGATTTTGCTCTAGAGCTCTTGCTATAACAAGTACGAGATCTTTCTTGTGTGAAGTTTGGATAAATCTTAAAAGAATTTTTATCAGCTCGTCTTCTTTCTTTTTACGTTTATTTTCTTCTCTGCGAATTGCTTTTATTTGAGCAGCAGCGTTCTTCATTCGTTCTTGGAAACGTTCGAATGAAGCTTCATCCATGCCTTCTGACTGGTTGAAACCAGAGAAAAATTCTAGATCCATTTATTATTTTTTCTTATTGCAAGAACAACAGCATCCAAACCCGAATAGGTTGTATAGCCCTGCGAACAGTAGACCTCCTATGAATCCGTCGACAAAACAATATAGAGCGCCTAAAAATGCTCCTCCAAGAGTCAACTCATAGTATGGATATACTTCTTGAACCAATGCGATCCATGAGGTTCCATAACTTGCGTATAGAGCTAGCAGGTGTGTGACAAACAAACCTAAACCACAAAGAACACCAAGTGCTAATGCAAATGGTAAAACTTTTAGTTTCATAGAATGGGGTTATTTAGATTCCGAAACAATGTTTACAAACTTGTCTTTGAAGATTCTCCCGTCGTATTTCTTTTGTTTCTTCTCTGTAAACTTAACTTCTCCAGCTGTTGTTGCAAAAATTGTATGATCTCTTCCAATCCCCGTGTTTTCACCTGGGTGAAACTGTGTTCCTCTTTGTCTGATAATGATGGATCCAGCTGATACTTTTTGGCCTCCGAATACTTTTACTCCGAGACGTTTCGCCTGTGAGTCGCGTGCGTTCCTGGTAGATCCACCCGATTTGGTGTGTGACATTTTATATCTTGTTAAATGCGAGGCGTATTCTAGGTGAAATTTGGTTTGTATGCAAGTTTATTTGACCATTTACTTACCTGGCGTCAACCTGTGGTGGATTGTTGGAGTGGCTTTTTTGTGGTATAATATACGGATAAACAGGTTAATTATGCACAAATTCCTAAGAAAAATAACGGTAATTTCGCTCATTTTCGGTACCATGGTTGGTATCGGTTATGCTGATGAATCTCAAGTTGCTGATCCTGCAAATTGGACGCCTTCGGTCATACCTGTTACGGAGCTTGGTACTGACGCTCTCGGTGTAGATGCTAGCGGTGCGGATTCTAGTGAATCTGAACAGGAGGTGTTCTTGCAGAGACTTCAACAAGAATTAGACATTTCGAAGGCTGAATATTTCCAAATAACCAGCAATATTAGAGAAACTAGAAACAGGATTGATTCATTAAAAGACGATGTTTCTGAGCTTCAAAACCAGATGATTTATTTTGATGAGCAGATTGAGATGGCTCAGGAAAAACTTTTCTCCGTTATAAGGCAAATTGTGAAGGCTGAAAATGAAATTCGGATTTTGTATGAAGAGATCGATATGAAGGAAGTAGCTTTGGCATATCAGAAGACTTTATTGAAAGATTATCTTCGAGAACTTTATATTTATGGCGATACCTATCTGGAGGTTTCGGATGACGGGGAGCTTGATGCGTTCAAAATGCTCTTATCTGATGGAAATACTGGAGATATATTGAAGGAGATTAAATATTTGGGGATTTTGGAGGAAACTGGGGTGAGGTTGGTTGAAACTTTGGACGGACTTGTTGTTGAACTTGAAGATGCTCAGGAGTCAATTGAGTTAAAGAGACATTCCTTGGAAAAATTGGAGTTTGAATTATCCGGACAAAAAGAGAATCTTGAAACACAGAAAGCTGCAAAGATGAATCTCTTGGCTATTACAAAAAACCAAGACGAGATATACCGAGAATTGCTCAAGGAATCGATGGAGCAACAGTCCGAAGTCTTGGCTGAGATCAAGGCTTACAAGGAGACTCTCGAGTTCTTGCAGGAAAAGATTGTGGCAGATGGTCTGTCTTTTGATATTTCTGAGTACGAGGACATGGTTGGCAAAAGATTCATGACTATTTATGAATTCCATTCGCAACCTTCGAGTGGCGAAGGATTTATTTGGCCAGTTATGCCTGAACGTGGATTGAGTGCGTTCTTCCATGATTCTGGTTATAGGAGTGTGTTTGGTGTGCAGCACAGTGCTGTGGATATACGTGCGTCGCAAGGTACACCTGTGTTCTCCGCTGGAGAAGGTGTTGTGTATGCAGCGAAAGACAATGATTATGGTTATAGTTATGTGATGGTCGTTCATCATGATGATTTGATGACTGTTTATGGCCATATCAGCAATATTTTGGTTGAGGAAGGGCAGGTCGTTGATC